>Ga0070707_100006219_pt1 | contig 11117 bp, 10 predicted proteins | sample KBSK5502metaG_FD_65468 | JGI IMG/M metagenome (GOLD analysis project Ga0070707, IMG submission 65468) | Corn, switchgrass and miscanthus rhizosphere microbial communities from Kellogg Biological Station, Michigan, USA - KBS K5-50-2 metaG | ecosystem: Host-associated > Plants > Roots >... | reverse complement strand
CTCGGAGACCTCCTCGAGCAGCTGCGCGTTGGCGAGGGCGAGCGCCGTCTGCGAGGCGAGCAGCGCGAGCGCCTCGAACTCGAGCGCCGAGAATGCCGGGTCGCGCTCGACCGACCGCCCGATCACGATGGCCCCCAGCACCGCTCCGTCGCGGATCAGGGGGATGGCGACGAGGGAGAGCTCGTCGGCATCGATGAGCTCGCGGACGCCCGAGGCGTAGCCAGACCGATTCACGCGGTCGAAGACGATCGTGCGACTGGCCATCGCCCGGCCGGAGATCCCCTCTCCGAGCTGGATCTCGGCCCCGACCGCCCTGGGCAGGCCACCGCGAATGACACGAACCAGATAGCGCCCGGTGGCTCGCTCGAGGGTGACCAGCCCGAGCGCGTCCACGTCGAGCACCTCCCCGATCGCGTCGGCCAGACTGGGCATGAGCCGCTCGGCATCGAGGGTCGAATTGGCGACCTCGGCAAAGTTGATCAACGCCCCGAAGAGTCGCGCCCGCTCGGCGGTCGCCTGCTGTTCGCGGCCAAGCGCCAGCGCGACCGACAGCCGCTCCGCGATGGTCTGGGCCAGTCGCAGGTCCGCCGCCGTGAGCGGGGCTTCGGGCGTCGACTCGATCGACAGCACGCCTGCGGTGGCACCCTCGGCCACCAGGGGAACGGCGATCTCGCTGGTCACCTCGGCATGTCCGGCGACGTAGTCCGGATCGAGCGAGACGTCGGAGATGAGGGCCGCCTGTCCGGTGCGCAGACAGCGGCCGATGATCCCGGCACCGGTCCCGAACGTGTCGGGCAGGTCGGTGTAACCCAGCTGCGCGCCGAGGCGGACCGTGTCGCCTTCGCGCAGGAAAAGGGCCAGATAGCGATAGCCCATGCCGTCGGCCATGGTCTGGAGGATCGCGGCCATCGCCTCGCGGGTCGGGCCGTACTTGGCCAGGAGCGTGCCGACGGCTTCGATGCCGCGCAGCGCGTCTTCGGCCCGGCGCTCGTCGGTGATGTCGATCCCGGTGCTGACGATGTGGGTCAGCGAGCCACGCTCGTCGAAGAAGGAGGCGTTCGACCAGGAGATCAGCCGGAGGGCGCCGTCACGGGTGACCCATTGATTGACGTTGGGCTGGGGTGGGTCGCCCGCGCGTAGCCGGCGGAGCGCCGCCCGAACGCTCTCGACCTCGTCCTTCGGGATGAGGAAGTCGTAGAACGGGCGACCGCGAATCTCCTCGAAGGTATAGCCCGAGACGCGTTCGCAGGCGCGATTGAACCGCAGGAAGCGGCCGTCGGGATCGAAGACGCAGACGAGCGAGCCGGCGGTGTCGAGCACGGCATCGACGAACCAACGCTCGTCACCGAGCGTTTCGGTGCGTTGACTGGTGCGGCCCTCTTCCCGCGCCCTGGATGGCGCGCGTCGAGCCGCGGGCTCTGACAAGTACGCCCCCAGGTCATGGAGCGGTCGTCCCGGGCCAGTGTGCATCATCGTGTCCAGTCCACCGGGTCGCCGTCGGGTGACGGCTAGATTGAGGCCACGCGCCCTTCGCCCGGCTGCAGCCTGGCGCGCAACAGCTCACGGCCGGCATCGTCCCGCAGTCGGAACGACCAGGAGCCGTTCACGCGCCACAGCTCTGCAACAACCCGGGCCTCGGCCGACGCCGGGGCGGCGTATTCGAGTCGCACGAGCCGCGGGATCGCCCGGATCGACGGCTGGTCGCCGGCATCGAGCACCGCCTCCTCGAGCCAATCGAGGTAGACCGCGTTGTTCACGTGATCCATCGGATCGAGCTCCTGAGGCCGGACCACGAACGACGCCAGGCGGGAGCCTGCCGGCGGCTCGTCGAGCGCCACCCGGGCGAGGCCGAACGCTACCCTCGGCGCGCCGAAGACCGATTCGAACTCGATGGGAATGCGCGTCGGCGCCCCGTTGCGATCCAGCAGCACCCAGTCGATCTGCGTCCAGGCGACCAGCCGATCGGCCGCATCGCGGAAGTCCGTGCGGCGACGCGCCCAGACCCGGCGTCCGCCGACAACCTGGGTCGTCGCATCGATTGCCGCGCCGGCCTCGATCGGCTCGACGATCGCCACCTCTGTTGCGCGCACGAGCCACGTGAGGCCACGCTCCGCGTACCAGGGACGACCGTAGCCGCGGGATGCGGAATGATGCCAGGCGAGGTCCTGCGCGTAGCGCAGCAGGACGGACGTTCGCAGGAGTCCGTCCGGACCGGCCTCGTCGAAGCGGACTCGATACGGCGCACTGCACCTGTCCGGCGTGCGCCCGCTCGAGGATCCGAATGCCGGGGCCTCGCCTGGTTCGCTCACCCCGCAGCGCCCGCCGCAAGGTCGTCGAGCGTCTCTAGCGTGATCAGACGGGTCAGCACGTGTGGCGCGGTCTGGCGATCGAGGCGGACCCGACACGAACGCGCGGCATCGAACACGACCAGCGCGACGGCCAGCCGTTCCTCTTCGTCGGCGGCGTGCAACCGAGCGTCGTCGAGCTGGTGGAGGACGTCGGCGTTGATGCCTCGTGCCCCCCATTTGCAGTCGTAGGCCTCGGGGGACCCGGGCCGCTCGACGGTGACATCGTACGGATGGATCTCGCTGGGAACTCCGTCGAACAGGATGCGTCGCTCGCGCCGGACGGCGGCGCCAGCGCGTCGAGCCAGGAGACGGCTGGTCACGGCTTCCACCAGTGCTCCGCGCACCTGGCTCCGGACCTGTTCGCCACGATCGGCCACCGCGAGCGAAGCATCGAGGATCCCCTCAGATCGCGCCCGCTCAGACACTTCGCTGCCCGAGCCCGCTCCGAAGAGCGTCGGAAACATCGCTCGCCAGGTTCCTGGATCGGCGCTCTCACCGTTCATCACCGCCCGGGCCAGGACGCGCTGCTCGAGGGTTGCGTCGGCCAGCAGGTCTGCGGCCCGGGCGACCAGCGGGTCGGCCTGGATCCCGGCATAGACGATCGCCCGTGCGTCGCGGGCGGCATCCTGGAATCTCATGAGGTCTCGCCCAAGGCGACCAGAACGACCTGCGGAAACGTCGACAGCCAGTCGATGGCACGGTGCGCGTCGGTGATCAGGCCGATCTGGTCGATGGCCAGGTCGATCGCGGTCGAGACCTCGGGCGCAATCGGCCGCTCACCGTGGCTCGATGCCACCTCATCCAGGTGTACCCGCCAGGCGTCACTCAGGTCGTTGACGAAGGACCATTCATCGTCGATCGCCTCACCGAGCTCGGTCAGCCCTGCGTAGGCATCGAGCGCGCGGTCGATGGCGTTCTGGACTGTCTCGGCGGCCACCGCCCTAGCCTACCGCCGTGCGTCCGGCAGGGCGGGCGTGGTGACGACGACGTCAGGCTGCGGCGCTGCTCCGCCGCGACTCGCGTCCGGGCTCGATATGGCTGGTGCGGGCTTCACCCGTGTGGGTCAATAGATGCTGGAGGGCACGCCGGGCCCGGTCGTCCCACGATCTCGAATAGATCCTGGTCGCGTCGGTCCGCAGACGGTAGGCGGCCGCGCGCCGTCCATCGGCCTCGATCTGGGCGACCCGATCCAGCAGCGCGCGGTAGAGCGCCGGCAGCTCTTCGGCGGCGGACGTCGGATCCATCGCGGATACCCTGCGCTGCGGGGACGCCACTGGGAATACCCCAGGGGTCCCAGTGCCGGCAAGACGTTTGGACGCGATCAGTCGCCGCGGTGGCCGCCGCTCCTGACCCCGAACGACGCGAATGACCCGGTCGCCGGCATCCAGGCATCGCTCACCGCCTCGACGATCGCCGCGGGCGGGCCCTCACGCAGGAGCTCCAGCAGGACGTCGAGCTGATCGCGCGTTCCTTCGGCCACACAGCGCACGGAGCCGTCGGCCTCGTTGGCAACCCAGCCGGTCAGACCCAGGCGCATCGCTTCACGAAGGACGTAATAGCGATAGCCGACTCCGTGAACCCGGCCGGTCACCCTGGCATCGAGCCGCGTCGCGGCTGGCGCCGGATCCACGACCCGCGCTTCCGCGCTTAGGCCGCGTCCGCGCGTCGCGGCCAGGCGAGCGCGAGCGAATCCAGGAGCAGTTCGGGCGAGACGTTGGAGGCAAGCAGCTCGGCCGAGCGAGCCGCCCGTTCGAGGAACCGCGACGTCGCCCCGGGGGAAAGCCGCGACGCAACCCCGCCGAGCTCCTCGAGCAGCACCGTGTCGCGGACCGACCGGCCGCCACCCGACCCGGCCAGGACCAGGTCGCGAGTGACATCCATCCAGAGGCCGAGCAGGGTCTCGACCGCGCGGCGTCGTTCGGTGGCCGGGATCGAGCGGCCCTTCGCATCCCCGCCTTCATCGCCAGGCCCATCCTCGGGTTCGTCCTGGGTCGCCGCGGCGAGGACGGCGGCGTTTCGGCGACTCGTTCGAGCGGCTGGTGGCGTCTCGCCGGCTGTCATCGCGGCAGACAGTGCGATCGCGCGCGAGATTGCGGCTCGCATGGCCGCCAGCCTGGCGGACGCACGCGCATCCGTCAGATCCAGCAGCACGCGGCTGAGTTCCGCCCGGATGAGCACCGCGTCCGGCGCGCGTGCATAGGCGAGCGCGATCCCAGGCCGGCCCCCGGCCAGCCGACCGAGGCGGGCGGCCAACGGCGGGTCGGCCAGGTCATGGTCGGCGACGATCGCTTCGATGTCCCGCGGCCCGACGAGCCCCAGACGAACCCGAGCGCAGCGTGAGCGAACGGTCGGCATGAGCCGATCTTCCTGGTCGGCACAGAGCACGATCACGATGCCCGCCGGCGGCTCCTCGAGCGTCTTCAGGAGGGCGGATTGGGCGTCCTCGTTCATCCGGTCGGCGCCCTCGATGATCGCAACGCGTGCCCCTCCCTCGACGGGCATGAGGGCGAGCTCGGCGATCAGCTCGCGGACGCCACGGTACCTGGCGTCTGGCCCGCCGATGACGACTTGGCGACCCGGTCCCGACGGACCGAGGCGATGGACGTCGGGGTGACCGCCCTTTTCGACCATCCGGCACGAACGACAGGTTCGGCAAGGCCGGACGCCGGCATCGTCCGTGCACAGCAGCCCAGCCGCGAGGTCAAGGGCGAGGGTGGTCTTGCCAACACCCTCGGGGCCGACCAACAAGATGGCGTGGGGGGCGCGTCCGCGAACCATCGCCGCGATGGCGCGAAGGGCCGCGGGCTGCCCCCGGGTCCTGGCTCGGTCCATCGCGAGTCAGGCCGGCTCGGTCGTCGCCGCCTTGCGAGTGCTACGGCGCTTCACGGTCGGCGACGCATCCGCTCCCGCCACGTCGGCCGCGGATGATGCGTCCGTCGCGCTGGCCCGTGACGCCCGCTTCGCGGGGGCACGCTTGGTCGCCGCGCTCTTCATCGTCGACCTGGCGGCCGCCGGCTTCCGAAGGGTCGGCACCTTGACCGCCGGCGCCGGGGCGGCATCGACCGTCACGGCCGCGCCCGGCCCGGACAGAGCGGTACCCGCGGTGGTCGCCTTTGGGGGACGACCCGGACGGCGCTTCGGAGCGATGGTCTCCGCTCCGGCGTCACCGGCCGGGCCGCTCTCCGACGCAGTCGAGCTCGTCTCGGCGGTGGCCTCCGCAGCGGTCGCCGCGACGCGAGGCGTTCGGGTCGACGGCCTGCGTGCAGCGCGAGGCGGAGCTGATGGCTCGGTCTCGGGCGCTGCCTCGGCAGGCACTGGAGCGCTCGCCGGCACCGGACGGGGGGGCGGCTTCTGCGCGACCTGCGCCCGGAGCATCGCCTCGAGCTCGGGCGGCACATCGCTCCACGGCTCATTCGAGGTCCGCGGCGGCGGCGGCGGCGTCCGATCGCCTCGACTGTAACCGCGATCGTCGCGGCGTGGCTCCGGCGGACGGGTCCGGGCGCTGACGTCGGGGTAGCGGTTGATGCCGCCACCTCCGCCGCCTCGTCCGTACCGCTCGCGCTCCATCGCCGACTGATATGCCGAGCGGCCACCGCGTGGCCCGCCACGTCCACCGCCGCCGCGGTTGGCGCCGCGCCGCTGCTCGGCGATGAGGTACTCGGGGATCTCCGGCTCGTCAAAGTCCTCGTCATCGGTTAGCGGTGCGAGTGACGCGGCGCCCGGCCCGACGGGTGTGCCGAGCTGCGAATCCCAGACCGACCCGAACGGCGTGCTTCGGGGTGCGCGGGGAGCCGGTGGAAGCCCTTCGTCCTCGCCTTGCAGCGGTCGGGCCGGTGCCTGCGGTCCTCGTCCGCGAGTTGCGGCGGGGACGGCAGCCGGTCGCTCGTCCGGACCTTCCTGGAGGTCCTGGGATTCCTGGGCCTCTTCGGCCCTGGCCCGGCCACGACCGCGCCCTCGACCGCCACGCCGCCGACGTCGACGCGGCTCGCCGTCCTCGCCATTGCGAATCTCGCCGGCATCGGCCGGCGCAGCTCCCTCGGTTGCCTCATCGAGCGTGGGTCGCTCGAGGTCATCGAGGGTGAACAACTCGGCGGCGGCCAGATCGGCCTCGGTCAATCCGCCGCTGGCGCGGGCGAGTCGCTCACCGGGCAGCGCGACGACGGCACCAGCGGATTCACTTCGGGCCGAGCCAGCCACGGTAGCGAGCGGGGTAGCGAGCGGCGCGCCCCGCTCGCGGCGGCCGCGACTGCTTGCAGCAACGGGCTCCTCATCGCGGAGCCGTCCGCGGGATCGCGAACGGCTTCCGCGGCCGGCGCCAGTTCCCTCGGTCAGCTTGTCGGGCACTTCGGTCATCGAAAGGTCGGCGTCGTCCTCGGCGACTCGCCGTCCTGAGCGGGAGCCCTTCTCGACGCGTGCCAGCTGGACGATGTCCGTGAACAGGTCGGCAACCTCGATCAGGTCCGAGCTCGTGTTGCCGCGGAAGCTGATGACTTCGACCCGGACGCCCTGCTCCTGGACGGCACGGATGGCCGGGGCAAAGTCGCCATCGCCCGAGACCACGATCGCGATATCCAGGTTGCGGGCCGTCTTCATCATGTCCACGACCAGCTCGATATCCAGGTTTGCCTTGACCTTCCCGTCGCCGTACTTGCGGATGTCCTTGCTGACCACCTTGTAGTTGCTGCGACGCAGGAACTCGTGGAAGTTGCGCTGGTTCTCGTTGTCGGGATCGAGGCCCGTGTATGCGTAGGCCCGCACGAGATCGCGGCCGGCCGTGGCCGACTTGAGGAGCGTGACGTAATCGATGTCAACGCCGGCGGCCTTGGCCGCATAAAAGATGTTCGCCACGTCCACGAAGACGGCGACGTTCTTGCCCATATCGACTCCTTGAGTAGTTCAGTTGGTCGTCGGGCCGGCGCGCTCGCGCTGCTCGGCCCCGACGTTCATCGGGTTCGACTCGCGGTGGTCCCCACCGCGGTGACGGTTCGGTAGATGCGTGCTCCGGCCGGGCCAAATCCCATCCGCTCCCAGCGCGCCCTTGCGTCGGGATCATCGGGTTGGTCGGCTTCCACGATGGTGCAGCCCTTGTTGCGTGCCGACCGGAGCAACTCGTCCAGGAGCGCTTCGGTGATCCGATCCACATCGTGCACCGGGTCGACGACGAGGAGATCGATCGTTCCGACATACCCGCCTGCCCGGACGGACGGCCTGAGGGCCAGGATCGCGCCGCCGACCACGACACGGCGGGTTTCGGCAACGACGATGCTGGCCTGCGGAAGGTACACGAGCTGGCGCAGGAGATCGGCCGAGCCGAGCGGGCTATCGCCACGGTCCACGCGCAACGACTCATCGCTCAACGCAACGAATCGTTCGATATCCGTGACACGGGCCACTCGGACCAGGTATTCCACGCCGACGGGTCCAACCTCGCAGGGTTCGGCGACCTCTGCCCTCGACCGGGGCTCGACTGAGCTGGACGACCGGGGCCCGCGATCCGCTCGTCGGGCGGCGAGCGCGGGACGCTCGCGACGCGCTGAGGGTGCGGCCGACCGGTATTGCATTCAGGTCGCCAATGGCTATGATACGGCATCGCTTCGGCGGCCACCTGCGCGCTGCCCGGAGGCGAGACCTCGAGCCGAGCTTCGTCCCTGTATCAAGTGTCCGCATCCGATCGCCGAGAGGGGCGCCTGGATCGTCGGACGGCAGAGCAAGCGAGCGTTCGGCGTGGTCCCAGCCCCGGTTTTGGCCAGGTCGGCGACGACCGTTGGTTTGGAGGAGACTGAATGAAACTGCACAGGTTGGGAGCACTCGCGGCTGTCAGCGCGCTGGCATTTGCGGCGTGCAGCTCGTCGGGCGCGAGCACCGCGCCGAGCGCCGCTGCCAGCGGCGGCGGAGGTGGAGGCGACACGAGCAAGGGGTCCATCAAGATCGCCATCGAACTCCCGCTCCAGGGCAGTGAGAAGGCTGCATCGGATCCCATCATCAATGGCATTCGCCTTGCGGTGAAAGATGCCGGTGGCGCGGTTGGCGGCTATGCCGTGACCGTTCCCGACTCGGCGGTCTACGACGACGCCATCAACGGAGCGCACGACCCGCAGACCGGCGCCAACAACATGACAAAGATCGTGGCGGACACGTCCGTCGTTGCGGTGATCGGCCCGCTCAACTCGAGCGTCGCCAAGGCGCAGATCCCGATCTCGAACGCGTCTGGCCTGCTGCAGTGCTCGCCGGCCAACACCAACCCGGACCTGACCAAGGGCGCTCCGGCTGCGCAGTTGCGCACCAAGCCCAATAACTACGTCCGCGTCGTCACGACCGACGACGTCCAGGGCCCGGCGGCTTCGCAGTACATCCACGATGTCCTGAAGAAGAACTCGGTCTATATCATCGACGACACCGAGACGTTCGGTAAGGGCGTCGCGGATGCCTTCGAGGCAGACTTCAAGTCCCGGGGCGGCACCGTCGTCAAGCACGACGCGGCCCCCAAGACCACCCAGGATTACGTCTCGATCATGACCGCCGCCGCGGCGCTCAAGCCTGAGGCGATCTACTTCGGTGGCGTGACCGCCACCGGCGGCGCACGGATCCTCCTCGCGGCGGCCCAGGTCGGCCTCAGCGACGTCCCGTTCGTCGGCCCAGATGGCATCAACGACGGCTCCGGCGAGACCAAGGACTCGTTCCTGAACCTCGGCGCGGCTGCCGCCAAGAACGCCTACAGCACGCTGGCGGGTGCCGGCACCTTCGATCAGAAGGACAAGTTCGACGCCGCCTACAAGGCGGAATACGGCATCGACGCCACCGGCTACGCCGGTCAGGGTTACGCCTGCGCCCAGGTCGTCCTCGACGCCATCAAGCGAGCCGCCGCCACCAACCCGGCCGACACGGCCGGGCTCAAGGAAGCGGTCCGCGTCGCCGGGACAGATACGACCGTGAAGTACGACTTGATCGTCGGGCAGGTCTCGTTCGACGCGAACGGCGACACGACCCAGAAGATCGTTTCGATCTACTCGGTCGATCCGGCCGGAGCAAACGGCAAGGGCGACTGGAAGTTCGAAACCCAGGTCGACTACGGCAAGTAACCGACCATGAGCCGAGAGGCCGGGGATCCCACGGGTCCCCGGCCTCTCCGTATCACTCCCTGAGGGGCCCCGTACCGTGAGGTTCCCAGCGTGACGGCAATCGCGTCGCCTGCCGCCGCACCGCAGTATCTCAACCGCGCCGTTCGCGTCACCGGGTACGTGGTGATCGCGATCCTGGTCTACGCCCTCGTGCTGTGGCGTGCGCTCGTCTTCACCAACGAGCTGTCGGCGGGCAACACGCCGTTTGGATCGTTGATCGCGGCGCTCACCAGGACCGACCAGGCGGCGACCACCTTCCTCGGGCAATCGATCCAGCAGACGGTCAATGCCCTGTCGATCGGCGCGATCTACGCTCTGGTCGCCCTTGGGTACACGATGGTCTATGGGATCATCGAGCTGATCAACTTCGCGCACGGCGACATCTTCATGCTCGGTGCGTTCCTGTCGGTCGTCTTCCTGGGCGGGATCACCGGCCAGACCGGCGGCGTGACGAGCATCATCCCGCTCGTCCTCCTGCTGATCGGCGCCCTCCTGTTCACCATGCCGATCATCGGCCTGCTGAACGTGGCGATCGAAAAGACCGTCTACCGGCCGCTGCGCAACGCGCCCCGCCTTGCGCCCCTGATCACCGCCATCGGCGTCTCGTTCATCCTGCAGAACGTGGCGCTCACGGTGGCTGGCTCGGGCGATCGAGCGGCCCCGCAGGTCTTTCCGCTCGCCTGGCAGATCCCGTTTGCCGGAGCGAGCGTGTCCGTCCTCTCGATCTTCATCTTCGTCCTCGCGGTCATTCTGATGCTCACCCTGCAGCTGTTCGTCAGCCGCTCACGTCTGGGTCGTGCGATGCGCGCGACCGCCCAGGACCGCGAGGCCTCGGCGCTGATGGGCGTCGACCTCAACCAGACGATCTCGCTCACGTTCCTGCTCGGCGGCTTTCTCGCTGCGGCGGCCGGTGTCGTGTGGGGCCTGCGCTTCGGCTACGTGCGGTTCGACCTCGGATTCAACTCCGGCCTGAAGGCCTTCACGGCGGCGGTGCTCGGTGGCATCGGCAACATCACCGGTGCCGCGCTGGGCGGCTTCATCATCGGCTTCATCGAGAACTTTGCCGCATCGCTCGGCTTTTCGCGCTGGTCGGAGTTCCTGGTCTTCATGATCCTGACCTTCGTGCTCATCTTCCGGCCGACGGGGATCCTCGGCCAGCACTCGGGAGATCGCGCATGACCGCCATCTCGAGGGGTCGGTTTGCGATGAGCCCAATCCAGTCGCCACGGGCTCGACTGCGCGCGTACGCCGGAAGGCACCGGTCGACGACCATCGTGGTCAGCATGCTGGTCTTCACGGTCCTCGCGATCCTGCTGCCAAAGGTCCCGCCGCTCTCCTGGATCCAGCCCGAGCAGCCGTGGTTCGCGAGCTTTGCTTCTGCCGGCATCTACGTGCTCCTCGCGATGGGGCTCAACGTGGTCGTTGGCCTGGCCGGCCTCCTGGACCTTGGCTACGCCGCGTTCTTCGCGATCGGTTCCTATGCCTACGCCTACTCGAATTCCCCGTTCTCGCACATGGACCTGCCGTTCCTGCCGATGCTCCTGGTCGGGGCCGCCGTCGCGGCGGTCTTCGGAATCGCGCTTGGCGCGCCCACGCTCCGGTTGCGTGGCGACTACCTCGCGATCATGACCCTCGGCTTCGGCGAGATCGT
>Ga0070707_100006218_pt1 | contig 11118 bp, 9 predicted proteins | sample KBSK5502metaG_FD_65468 | JGI IMG/M metagenome (GOLD analysis project Ga0070707, IMG submission 65468) | Corn, switchgrass and miscanthus rhizosphere microbial communities from Kellogg Biological Station, Michigan, USA - KBS K5-50-2 metaG | ecosystem: Host-associated > Plants > Roots >... | reverse complement strand
TCGCGCAGCCGGTTATCGACGCGGTCAAATACGGCAAGGACGTCCCTGCTGCCGGAGAAAAAGAGATGGTGGTCGTCCGCCTGGGCCGCCAGATAATTCGCGAGCACAAGCTGGATTCCGCCACGTTCGCGAAAGCCGTGAATCTCTTCGGAAAACAGGGCACTGTGGAGTTGGTCATCCTGATGGGGGACTACACGCTGAACGCCATGCTGCTCGATGCGTTGGACCAGCATCTGCCGGCCGACCGGAAGCCGCTCCTGCCGCCCCGCTAGTGAGAACGTGTGAATGAATTGGAATCAGGCATTATTCCCCTCCTTGAAAAGGAGGGGTGGATGCGCGATCAAGAAAATATCGCGAAGCAACCTTAGTTCGCGCAGCCGGGGTGGTCAGATCGGCGAAATCTTTAGGCCTGAAGAGTTTCGCCGAACTGACCACCCCGTCTGCGGCGCTTCGGACGCTTCGCGCCTTTTTATTAGTGCCGCAGCCTCCCCTCCTTTTCAAGGAGGGGAATGTGTCCGCACTGAAACAGTCTGCCAATTCATTCACACGTTCTGAGGCCTACATGAAATCACGTGCAAATCGAGTCAGACTCACTTTAGTGACAACAGTCATCTCGATCATCACGATTGCGGGGATGGACGCACGCGGGCAGTCCGATCCCTATCACCTGGTGGAGAACTGGGCGAAGCTTCCGGAGGGAAGAAAGTTCGGTGCGGTCATTGGCGTCGCAGTTGACCGCGGGGGCAACGTCTGGGCTTTTGACAGATGTGCTGGAGACACGTGTGCCGGCTCGAAGCTGGGGCCCATTCTCAAGTTCGATTCTTCGGGAAAACTCGTGAAGAGCTTCGGCGCAGGAATGTTTGTGTTTCCGCACGGTTTCTCTGTGGACAAGGACGGGAACGTCTGGGCCACGGACGGAGAAGGAAAAGACGGCAAGGGACACCAGGTTTTCAAATTTAGCTCCGATGGGAAGGTTCTGCTGACGCTGGGCAGGGCTGGAGTCGCCGGCGATGGCGAGAATACCTTCAACCGCCCCTCTGCCGTTGCAGTCGCTTCCAACGGCAACATTTTCGTCGCCGACGGACATGGCGGAGATTCGAACGCGCGGATCGTGAAGTTCTCGAAGGACGGCCGGTTCCTCAAAGCCTGGGGGAGGAAAGGATCGGGTCCCGGCGAGTTCGCCGAGTTGCACGCGATCGCCATAGATTCCAGGGGACGGTTATTCGTCGCTGACCGCGGGAACAGCCGAATTCAGATTTTCGACCAGGAGGGGAAGTTCCTCGCTGAATGGAAACAATTTGGCCGCCCGAGCGGTATTTTCATTGATGCACACGACACCATCTATGTGACGGATTCGCAGTCGGACGAGAAAACAAACCCCGGCTTTCAAAAAGGCATTCGAATCGGCAGCGCCAGAGATGGATCTGTCAAAAGCCTGATCCCGTCTCCCGGACCAGTGGAAAAACCTACGCCACAAGCCATAGCCGCCTACGGTCCGGGTGATCCGCGACTTCAAGTTCTGATTCGTGGTGCAACGACGGAAGGAATAGCGGCCGATGCGTCGGGCAACATCTACGGTGGCGAGGCCAACTCGATGAACCTGAGAAAGTACGCCAGGAATTAAATCAGAGGAACATTTACGGACTATCTTCCAGGAGTGATCTCAGCCCCACTCAAAAAGGCGCGCACATCCGCCGCCGACTCATCGGCCACCTCTTCTTGCGGAACGTGGCCGGTATTGGGGTACACGACCAGCTTCGAGCCCGCAATCGCGGCATGGAATGCATACGCGGCCTCGACGGGGATGGTGCGATCGTCTTCGCCCCACAAGATCAGGGTAGGCGTCTTGATGTTTGGAATGTCATCCCTGATTCGTTTGTCGCGAATCCTGCCACGGGTGATCGTCGCCTCACGTGTCCCGTCCATCCGAATGAAGTCCCAATATCTGTCGATCATCTCGTCGGTGATGATGTCCTTGTGGACTATCGCGCTGTTGAGACCGTCAACGATAAGCGAGCGCGGAGTGATGTGGAGAAGCAACCGGTTCGCGATGGGTATGCTCATCAACCGGTAAGCCAGCGACGTTGGCTCGACCTGCTTCGTGGGAAGTCCACCGGAGTCGACGAGGACGAGGTGCGTCACACGTTCGCGATGCATGATCGTGAAAAGAACGGATGCTCGCCCGCCCATCGAGTTACCACCAATTGCGAATCTATGCAGGCCGAGTATGTCGGCGACCTCGTCGATGAACTCGGCCATGCCTTCCTGGGTATAGTCGCGGTTGGGCGCGGCTCCGGTCAGCCCGTGCCCCGGCAGGTCGACCGTGATCACGCGGAATTTATCACTGAGCCGTTTCGCCCACGGCTCCCACGTATAGAGCGAGGCATTGGAGCCGTGAATCAGAAGGAGTGCAAGCGCGTCGCGCGGACCACGGTCCCTGACATGCGTACGCGTTCCGTTCGGCAAGATCACGAACTGAGAGGGCGGTCCGGCGTACCTCGCTTCGAGGATTGCGCGCGGGATATCGGGCTGGCTTAAATACCAGAACGCCCCCGATAGAAGGAGAAGAACGCCTCCGCCGATGAGGGCTGCAGTGCTCGGAGTATTTGGAGTCATGGATCTGGTGGTCATGTTTGTTTTCGAACCGTGGTTCAATACGGCGTTCCAGAAAAAGCCCGAGTAGGTGATCATTTCGGCGCTCCGGCGTTCATGTGCTGTACGTCTTTTTCGTTTTCCAGGCAGATGAACTCGAGCAACTCCGTGTCGGGAACGAGCACCTGGTTCACCTTGAAGGTCCACGGTTTCGTGTAGGCCTTCGGATCGTCGACTGTGATGTCGACTGTCAGGTGTCCGAAGTCCACGCGGCGGAACCGCTCTGTAATCCTGGCGGCATCCGTCAGGGGGTTGCCTTCGGTGTCCAGCCATTGGCCGTCGCGAAAACCGGTTGTCTGGACGACCAGGGTGTCCCCCTGCCACGTTGCTGTCGAGTAACCATCCCAGGCTGGCTGGTCGTTCGCGGGCAGCGGCCGTCCGTCGGTGAAGATCTGGCGGAAGCTCGCATTGTATTCGTTGAGAATCAGAAGCAAGCCCGGAATCTGGACGATCTTCTTCAACCCGCCAATCCATGTGTGGCGTTCCACAATGCCTATCGGAAGACAACGAGTAATGGGCTCGGTCGTTTTGGGTGGCGCGCTCCGGGTTTTCGCCAGTTCCGCCATCCCGGGTCGATACGGCAGGCCGCCCTCGACGCTCGGGGTAATGTCGAGGAACTGTGTGTCGCCGGGCTTGTCCTGAATGTTCCAGATCCCTGAAAAGTCAGGCTTGCCGTCCGGCGTTTTCGGCGCTGGTGCTGACAGGTTCGGTTTTCCGTCGGGCAGTCGCGGAATCCCGGGAGTGGGATAGTGCAGCCATTGTGCAGAGAGGAAGACAAAAAGAACCGAGATCGATCGACTCATTTTAGCCTCCGTAGCGGTTCGTCACGGCGCTGGGCTCTTTGCAACCACCGTGCCGGCCTTCGCAGCAGGATACTCCTTGCTGAACCCGGTTCGTTCGTTTGTCACGGTGAAGCTGCCGTCCGTTCCTGCCGACAGCTTGATGAAATGTGCCGGATGATTTGTGGGCGCTGAGTCCATGTTCGCGATGAACGAATCCGGCGAGTTGATTTCCTTGCCGACGTTTTCCGAGTAATGCAATTGCCAGAAATCCAGAAGCCCGGGTGAACTCCTGACAATCTTGAACGTGTCCGGCGTACCGCCCTTGCGGGGACTGTTGTTCATTACAGCGACTCTCGGCCGTGCTGCATGCACCACGACCGGGTTCCCGGCGAAATCGGTGCCGTGCCGTGTCGTGTTGTACACGTCGAAATTGGTGCCGAGCAGATTGTTCGGGCAGACGAGATCCTTTTCCTGATTCCAGGTCAGGTCCGAGAGGTCAAGCATCCTGAAGTTGCCGTACTTGATGACCAGACCCATCGCATAGGAATTCTCGGGTGTGGCGTCCTGAACTTTCGGTACGAACTCCCGGCAGAGCGAATTGGCCGTCCCGGCTCCGGGCATACCGGCAAGCGGGCTGGTGATCAGTTCTCCTGCATTCGCGACGACGGTTGCGTCGAAATCCGTAATCGGGATTCTGAAGCCGGGTTTCGGGACCATGACATGCGCCTTCTCCCGAACCGGACGGTACGCATTGAACGCCGCCGCGCGGTTGGTCTGAAGTTCCACGGTCCATCCGCCGTGATCATAGAAATTTCGGATTGGTAGCTTGTCGGCAAGAGCCGCAGCGTTGCCGGCGTGGTCTCCGTGATAATGCGACACAATAACGTGATCCAGTTGCTCGATCGGTAGATTTGCAACCTTGATCACAGCCAGCACCCGGTCAAGATCGCGATTGCTGTCGCCCCCCGTTCCCGTGTCGTACAACAGCGTTTCACCCGTTGGTGAAACAAACAGTACCGCCTTCCCGCCCTCGGTGTCGACGTAGTAGATGTCCAGCGGTCTGCGTTCCTGCGCCTGCGGCCTTTGCATGCGGGCCACTGCCATCGGTGCCAAAAGAGCTACCGCAACTGCAAAATGTGTCGTTTTATACATCTGGCCTCCATTCAATCCTGGCAGCGTGCGCCGGTTTTCAGTATTTTGTGCCTGCTACTCTAACAGATGGTTGGGGGCAACGGGAACCAACAAGCCAGTAACGGGAACCAACAAGCCAGTACGGATCACCATCAGCGGGTCTGTAATTTTGAAGGGACTTGCGATCTTAACCTGACGCGTACGGAACCCGTGTATTCTCCCACAGATGAAACAATGACTTTGGATAGATACTGCTGTGACAATTCGGCCCCAAAATTCCTCTAATTTGATGTGATGACTTTGCGTCATCGAACCAACCCTCCAAACTACCGAGCAGTCCACCGACTCAAAGTCACACCAAATCCAAAAACAAGGAGACCTTCTCGTGAAAACAGGTATTTCGTCTGGAGTAGCGCGGATGTTCGTCGTCTTGTTTATCGCCTGCGCCGCAGGCACACCATCGAGACAGTCATCCGCTGCGTCGGGCACACCGACGTTCACGCAAACTAACCTCGTATCGGACATTCCAGGCATGGCGAAGATAACAGATCCAAATTTAGTGAACCCATGGGGAATGGCTCTTGGACTCAACAGCGGCATTTGGATTTCGCAAAATGGTTCGGGGATGGCGACCAGTTATGATGGAACCGGCAAAGCGCTGGCGCCGGCCGTGACGATACCGGCTCCCGACGGGAGCACCGGCGCGCCAACGGGAGTCGCAAGCAACGCCACGACAGGCTTCGTCATCTCGCAGGGGATGAAGTCGGCACCAGCCAGTGAACTCTTTTCCACGGAAGACGGCACAATCGAAGGCTGGAATAACAGCGTGGATTCCAGTCAGGCAGTCATGGCGGTGAATAACTCACCCAAAGCGGTGTACAAAGGCCTGGCTATCGGCTTCAACGAGTCTGGCGCCTTTTTGTTCGCCACCAACTTTCGCGCCGGCACCGTTGACGTGTTCGACTCCAAGTTTCGCCCGGTCCGCACACATGGCGGATTTCGCGACGAGCACCTGCCTGCCGGCTACGCGCCGTTTGGCATTGCATCCATCAATGCGAAACTTTACGTCACGTACGCACTACAGGACGCGGATAAGCATGACGATGTTTCGGGTGCCGGACACGGCTTCCTGAACATCTTTGATACAGAGGGCAACCTGCTGCAGCGGTTCATCAGTCAGGGTCAGCTCAACTCACCCTGGGGAATGGCCTGGGCGCCATTCGAAGGGTTTGGCGGTTTCAACAATGCGCTTTTCGTCGGCAACTTTGGTGATGGTACCGTCAACGCGTTCGACTTCGACTCGGGCGCGTTTCTGGGCAAGGTCAACAACGCGAGCGGCACGCCAATCCATATCCCCGGCATTTGGGGGCTCCAATTTGGTCTTGGGGTTGCAAACGCGTCGTCGAGTTCTCTGTTTTTCACTGCCGGACTGGACGATGAACATCATGGATTATTCGGTACGCTGACCGTAAATCCATCATCGTTACCGGCACCGCAAGGACCGATCATGACGGATCCGAGACTCCAGGTCACAACCGTTATCTCCGGGTTGAATCAACCAACGAGCATGACCTTCCTGGGTCCAAGTGATTTCCTGGTGCTGGAAAAGGCGTCCGGCAAGGTCCAGCACGTGCTTAATGGAGCCGTCGTCGGTACGGCTCTGGACCTCCCGGTCAACTCGGCCTCCGAAAGGGGTCTTCTCGGGATCGCATTGGACCCGGATTTCATCCACAATCACTTCGTGTATCTGTACTGGACTCAGAGCAGCAGCGGCACCGACAGTGCGAATCTGGCCGACACACCGCTGCTGGGCAATCGCCTGGATCGATTCATCTGGAATCCGCAAACACACACGTTGTCCATGGACAAGAACATCATCATGCTGCGCTCATTCCAGGCGGACGCTGGTCAGCCGATGCGGGGCAACCATGATGCAGGTAAAGTCGCCTTCGGTCCAGATGGCAAGCTTTACTTCCAAATCGGGGATCAGGGACGGCGGGGGCAGTTGCAGAATCTGGAAAGCGGTCCGTTCGGGCCGGGCCAGCCGGATGACCAGTTTGGCGGTCCGGCGCCCGACGATGCCCATTTGACCGGCAGCATCTTCCGTCTGAATCCCGACGGCACGACTCCGGCGGACAATCCCTTCGCTGATGTCAGCGCCGATCAAATTGCGGAGTTGGAGCGGAAAGCGGGCTTTACGCTAACGACGGCACAGTTGAATGATGTAGTCGCCAACGTTCACAAGGTTTTTTCGTACGGCCGTCGCAACGGCTTCGGCATCGCATTCGATCCGATGACCGGTTTCCTTTGGGAATCGGAGAACGGCGACGATGCATTCGACGAGATGAATCGAATTACGGCCGGGTCGAACGGCGGCTGGGTCCAGATCATGGGACCGGCCCACCGCGTCAAGCAATTCAAGCAGATCGAGAGTTCGTTCACCCCTCTCCAGGGGAATTTACCGGTAGCTGGTAATATTCCGTTCAGCGCCATCGATCCCGCCACATTTATTCCCGCACTGCAGCAGGTGCGCTGGCCGCCGACGTTGATCGCCGATTCTCCAGGTCAGGCGAGACAGCGACTCGTTGAACTGCCGGGCTCGCATTATGAAGATCCGGAGTTCAGCTGGAGATGGGCAGTCGCTCCAGCAGCGATCGGTTTTGCAGAAAGCGCACTCGGCTCGCAACACGCAGGCAATCTTTTTGTCGGCGCGTCCCGGACCTTCCTGGATGAAGGGTACTTGTTCGAATTCACCTTCGACCACGAGCGACGTCACTTCTCCTTTAAAGATCCGAAGCTGAGGGATAAAGTGGACGACAACGATTACAAGTTCGATGAAGGCGAAAGCACAAGCCTTGTTGCCGGTAAGAATTTTGGGATCGTGACCAATATCGTGAGCGGGCCGGACGGCAATCTCTACGTGACATCACTTTCCAATGGAGCCGTTTACGTGATTCATCAGTAGGAACGATTCGCTTCGAAGGCCCTCTCCTGAGGCAGGAGAGGGCTTTTTAATGTTATGGCCTGGATAACTGAATGGCTCCTGGCTCTTCAATCATGCTGCCTAACGCAAACCTGGACTAGCGGGCATCATCGGCTTGCTCCATTATTGAGTGAGGCCGGCAAAGGCCAGTTGCCGTCGTATGGCGGCCAATTGGGGACCGGCATTTCCGGCGCTGGGTAGAAGAGCGTGGCGTAGATGGTGCGGATTTTGTGGTTCTCGAGGAAGAACCATTCGCCGAACATATTCCGCCGCGTCGTTGTTTCAGGCTTTCGAATGAACACCGCCATTGCCAGAACGACACCGGCTTCCTCGTCCACAACCGGAAACCTTCGCGCGGCGACATTCTGGATGTTGATCGTCTCGAGGCCGGAAGTGCAGTCGCGCACGGCTCCGGGCCCGCCGCCTCCGCGTGGTGCAGCGCCTCGGCCGGCCATGGTTACTCCGTTTTCGATGCGGATGCATCCGGCATGTGCCTGGATGATGGAGCCGTCATGCGTGGTGATACCGTCGAAGTAGCTGTTGGTCACGCCGATCATCTCCTCGCGTGACATGCGTGCATCCTTCGCCGCAGGCTTATCCGGGGGCGGATTGGCGATGAGATTGTCATTTTCGAAGACGTTTCCACCCACAGGACCGTTGAGTCCCGGATCGCCCTTTCGAGAAATCACCCACTCCGCTTCGCTGATCTTCCTGTTGTCGACTTTCAAGCGCAGCGTCACCACGGCAGGCGCGCCGTTTTCTTCGAGGAGACCGAAATAGGCGGCCTGGCCGCTCGTTGCATCGAAGTAGCGGCGTTGGAGTTTTCCGAGAGCCGTAGCGGTTTTCCACAAGCCCGTGCCCAGCTTGACGACAGTCGCGTTTTCCGTTTGTCGAAAGCCGTTCAACAGCGGCGCCGCGGCCGGATCGTGCTTGATGACCGCATTGAGATATTGGTCGAGCGTTGTTTTCAGGCAGGCGCGATCACAGTCGTTCGCGCCGAAAAGACTGCCGGTGAAAGCCAGCATGACCATCGTCAAAGCAAAACAACGTGCAACGCCGCTCGTGTGAGTCATAGGCTGTTCTCTACTTGTAACTCAGCTGAGAGTCTCTGAAAGTCTCCACTGCCTTTCGCACGGCATCGTAGGTCGCCGGTCGATCGTGGATGGGAACGACCTGATCGACATCGAGGCGCAACCGCTCCACCGCTTCGTAAAAATGCACGAGATTGGGAAAGCCGGCGGGTGGGGTGTTCGCGTTGGCCGGCGGATTGTACGAATCCGCTTCGATCAGGATTCTCTCTTTCGGCAAGTACACCATCAGCATGTTTGGATTATGCATGTTGCCCGGATAGTGATAGGCGATCACCTGGCGCGAGCCGTCCGAGAAAATACGGCTGCCGACGACTCCTTCGAAAACCGGCTTGCGGCCGGACTTAGAGAGGCGGTCGGGATTGATTGTCCGGGGATATGACCACACCTGTTCGAAGTAAGGAATGTTGTCGCGTTGCGTGACGATCGTTGCACCCTCCGCCGCGTACGTGCGCAATCCGCCCGCGTGATCCGAATGCGTGTGCGTATTGATGATGTATCGGATGGGCTTGCCGGGAATGAGTTTCTTGATCACATCAATAGCCGGAGCCGATAGCGCCTCGCTGTCGGGCGCCTCGACCACAAGGATGTGATCCCGAAACTCGATCGCCACGGTATGGTCCCTCTCGTCGACAGGAAGGCTCCAGACTCCCTCCGCCAGCTTTTCGGGCTTGATGACGTGCGGTTCAGCTTTCATTGCCGCAATGTTCGCCGGCACATCAATGGCGACCGCCGCGTTCGGTTTGACATCCGTAATGGTGACATCGAGCACCGGATATCCGCCGTCCCGCTGGATAATGCGGGTTGGGAACTTTACGCCGCCGAAATCCTTATAACCGCTGAAGGACGCCTCGAAGGTCGTGTCGCCAAGAAGAGGATTGTCGAACCATAGTTGAATCCACTCGACGAGGTTCTCATTCAGGACGCCTTCGATCTTGAATTTGTTCAGAGCCCTGAAGGAAATGATGGTCTTCGTCACGCCGCGTATGTTCTCCGTCCTTGCGGTGGCGTTCGCGGCCATAGCGGCCTTGATGAATCCGTGGGGTGTCAGCCAGATCTGACCCAGCCGGCCTTCAACGGCCGTGCGCAGGTCACGTTCATCTTCTGCAGGCACGGCATTCTGACCGACCATGTTCCATGCGCGCGTTCCGTTCAGGACCCAGATCTGCCGCAGCTCTCCGGCGATGGGTTGAAAGCCGCCGCCGAGCGGCGGATTCTGGATTTGAGTCCGCGTGCGATCGTCTCGAATGGCGCCCGCCGCATAGTCGATCGACACGATGTAGCGAGGCACGGCGAATCGCGGCCACGGGGAGGTCGGATCATAGGCCTGCCCGAACATGAAATCGTAACCCCTGCCGGAAAATTCGATCGTCTTCAAATTGGTTGCGCCGAGCGCCCGGGCCGCGGCGTCAAGCGCCGCGCTGGCGTTCTGGGCGCGCGCCGGCATGGACCACAGCATTGCGACTGCAATCGTGACCAACAAGCTTTTTTTCATAATTGCCCCCGTTCGTGGGAGCATCTTATCTCCGATTGGACTGCGCGGCCAGTTTCAGGAGAGGAAGTTTACTTAACCGCTCGTTTGCCCTTCTTTTTAGCAGAAGAACTCAGGGATTCGGAAACTTGGTAGGCTTCTTTGAGCCAGTCGGTAATTGGGGATTCGATCTCGTCGCGATGTATAACGCGGACCTGATGTGCGAATTTCACGCTCGAGCTGGGCACGATGCTGCGGATGCGCTTATCTTTGATTTTCCGGCCCAGAAAGAACCAGATCTCCAGAAATTTCTTTTGAGGACGGACAAAGAAGTAGCACGCTTTGCGCGAGAACATGATCGAGTGATGCGAGGCGTAGATCCTTTGATCGCCGAACTCACCGGCCGTCTCCCGCAATCGCTCCCACGCATCCTTCAAGTCTTCGGAGAGATCGCGTGTCAGTTTTTGTTCGGTCGTCGTCCAGCAGTCGTGGGGCGCGCCTTCTTCAATCTCTTCCTTGCAGTGGTAGCACTGCCGGGTCACACGCTGGGCTTCAGTTCCCATTGGATGCCGTGCGGATCGCGGAAGCGGAAGAGTTGTTCATCGTTGGAAGTTGTCAGTTCGGCACCGAGTTGTTTGAGTTTGTTGCTGATGGTCTGGCGGTCGAAACCCGCGACCGTGAAGCAGCAATGATCGACGCGAGGTTGTTGGCCGGAGGGCCCGAGCTCCAGACCAAGGCGCGTGTTGCCCACGCGGAACCAAACGCGCGCGGGTCTGGCGGTGCGTGATTCTTCCATTCCAAAGAATTTGCGATAGAAGGCCGTGGAGCGTTCGAGATCGGAAACCAGCAGCACGATGTGATCCAGCCCGATGGCATGAACGGCCGCAGGTTCGAGCGAAATTCGTCCTCCGGGAACGATCGTGCCGGCAAGTCCGCCGGGAACATTCAAAAGCTGGAGCCGCAGGCCATCCGGATCGCCGATCATCCCGGCGCCGGCGATCGTCAGGCCCT
>Ga0070707_100006215_pt1 | contig 11120 bp, 9 predicted proteins | sample KBSK5502metaG_FD_65468 | JGI IMG/M metagenome (GOLD analysis project Ga0070707, IMG submission 65468) | Corn, switchgrass and miscanthus rhizosphere microbial communities from Kellogg Biological Station, Michigan, USA - KBS K5-50-2 metaG | ecosystem: Host-associated > Plants > Roots >... | reverse complement strand
GTACCGGCTGCCGTCGGCACGGTCGGCTGGCACATGCCCAATCGGTTGCACGGCGGCGTGCGAGACGCCCCATGACCGTGGGCTCCATGACCCTGCAGGAGCAAGCGAATCTCGTTCTCGCTTTCGCCAAAGTTCTTTACGTCAACGGCCAGGCCACCGAGCAGACCGTGAACGCGGCCGAGCGCCTCGGTCGCGCGCTTGGATTGCCTGCTGCGATCACGCCGCGCTGGGGCGAATTGCAGCTCGTGTCAAAGGGCAAAGACGGCACGCTGATCGCCCAGGCCGCGGCCGACCCGACAGGCGTAGAAATGGACCGGGTCGCATCCGCGACGCGGGCCATCGATGGCATCGCGTCGGGTCGTCTCGCGCCGGATGCCGCGAATCAAACGGTCAGCGAAATCTCGAGGTCGCCGCCGGCGCCGACTTGGCTTTTCGCGTTCGCCGCAGCGGCCGGTGCGGTGGCGTTGGCGGTCATCTTCGGTGTCGAGCACATCTCCGCTGCGGCGCTGATATTTGTCAGTGCAGGCGTTGGCGCGCTGCTGCGCCGCGCCCTGAGCCGGCTGAGCGCAAACCCGTTTTTGCAGCCGTTTTGCGCGGCGGCTCTCGCCGGCGTTATCGGCGCGGTGGCAGTCCGCTGGAACTTGAGTTCGTCGTTGCGCCTCGTCGCGGTCTGTCCGTGCATGGTCCTGGTGCCGGGTCCCCATTTTCTCAACGGGGCCCTCGATCTCATCAACGGCCGAATGGCGCTGGGCGGCGCTCGATTGATCTATGCCGCGCTGATCGTTGTCGCGATCTCGGTGGGGTTGCTGCTCGGGCTCGCGGTGTTTGGCATCGCCCTCCCGACCGATCCCGCCGGGAGGGCCGTCCCTTGGTGGCAGGACATCATCGCTGCCGGTGTCGCGGTCGCCGCATACAGCGTGTTCTTTTCAACGCCGCTGCGCATGCTGCCGTGGCCGGTCGCGGTGGGCATGTTCGCCCACGCTTTGCGCTGGACGGCGCTCACCCAGTTTGGTTTTGGTGTCGCGAGCGGCGCCTTGATTGCTTGCGCCGTCGTCGCGCTGATCCTCACTCCGGTCTCGCGGCGAACGCACATGCCTTTTGCCGCTATCGGGTTTGCGTCGGTGGTGTCGATGCTCCCCGGCGCCTACCTGTTCAGGATGGCCAGCGGGCTGTTGCAGATCGCCGGCGGCTCGCAGACGACATTGGAGCTTGTCAGCGCAACAGCCGCCGACGGTCTGACCGCCGCGATAATCATACTGGCGATGAGCTTCGGTCTCATCGTTCCGAAGATGGCCGTCGACTATTTCAGCGATCGCGCCGCGCGGCGCAAACCAGACGAAGCGAGGGACCATGCCACGATTGGCGAACCCTTCGGGCGCGGTCGAGGCCGCCGCCAATCAAATACGTGACCTTGCAGAGCCGTCGCGTTTGGGGCCGGCATGCAGCGCGCGCCGCAGCCTCAGGGTCTACCGTTTCTTCACCGGCGTGCCGTTCTGCGCCACCGCGGCCTTCACGAGCGCCTTGAACGCGCCCGCCTCGACCGTCTCCCCTTCGTGGATGTCGATCGCCCGTCGCGTGTTTCCCTCCAGGCTGGCATTGAAGAGACGCGACGGGTCGGGGATGCTGGCGCCGCGGGCAAAGGTGAGCTTTACGACCTTCGTGTACGCCTCCCCGGTGCAGACATTCCCGTGATGCGACCAGACCGGCGTCCCCATCCACTTCCACTCCTCGGTCATCTCGGGGTCGGCTTCCAGGATCAGCGCCCGCATGCGGGCCAGGGTGTCGCCGCGCCATCCGCCGAGGTCGCGGATCCGCTGGTCGATGAGCCGGAAAGCGGGTTCCCCGGTCGCTCGCTCATGGCTCCTGCTCAGCTTGGCCTCGGTCGCGCCCGGCTTGGCTTTCGCGACCACCTTCGCCGGTCCCTTGCTCCTGGCGGCTGGCTTTCGATCCGGCAAGCTCGCCCGCTCCTCTAGTTTGGCACCCAGGCCGCGGCCCGGATCTCGCCGAACTCGCGCGCAATCTTGCGCCAGGACGCGCCGGCAGCCTCGGTGACGTACACCTCGCCGAACAGGCTGAACGCCACGATGCGGTTGGGGTCGGCGGGATGCGTCGCGAGGCCCCACATCGTGGCGTTCGGCTGGCTGGGCAGCGGCAGCACCTCCCAGCTCTTCCCGAAATTTGCGGTGCGCAGCACGTGCCCCTTTCCGCCGGTCGTGGTCTCGCCGCACCCGGCGAACAACACGCCGGGATCATCGGCCTTCACCGCCATGCCGCGGGCATAGGGCAGGGGCCATTGCTCCTTGATGCCCAACGGCTCCCAGCTGTCGCCCAGATCCCCGCTGGTGAACACTTCGCGTGCGGTGCTGGCATAGAGGCGCTTGGGCTGCGTCGCCGCGATCGCCACCGCGTGAATGTCCGGATCGTACAAACCCCCGTCAAGGTGCGCCCAGCTGTCGCCGCCATCCCGGCTGCGGAAGACGCCGTCGATCTCCACCCCCGCCCAGACGGTGCGATGATCGTCGGGGTCCACGACGATGCTGGTCACAAAGGGCGTGCCGATCGAGCACTCCCGGGCGATCTCGAGAGGCAACTTCTCCCACTGCACGCCGCCGTCTCGCGAGCGATAGACCCCGGCCGGGCGCGTACCGGCAAAGAGAATTTGCGGATCGACCGGATCGATGGTCAGCGACCAGATCGTCGGCAGCGCCCCGTCGGCGCCGATGCGCTCCCACCGCGCCCCGCCATCCCGGCTCGCGAACAAGCCGGTATCGCCGCCGGCCAGAACGGTATGCGCCTGCGTTGGATGGGTGACCAGCGCCTGGATGCGGCTGTTGAGCGGAAACGGGGCGCGATGCCGGATCCACCTCTTGCCGGCATCCGGGCTGTGCCAGACGCCCCAGCCGGCGGTTCCAAGACATATGCTGTAGTCTGCTGGCATCGGCTCGCCTCCCTATGTTCCCGGGTCCCGTAAGCGGGTCCTCTCCTTGCTCCGGCCGAGAATAAGAAATGTGATCGGTTCGATCCTCCTGCGGCATCAAGCTTTGGCCGCTGCGACCGCCTCGATTTCGATCAGCCAATCGGGCCGGACCAGGGCCTTGACGATGATCGTCGCCGACCCCGGGCGCGCATCGCCAAAGTGCTTTGCCCGCGCCGCGCCGGCCGCAGCGATGTCTTCCGGGCGCACCAGGTAGGTGGTGATCTTCACCAGGTCGCCAATTCCCATTCCAGCATCCGCAAGGATCGCGATGATGTTCCTCCAGCAGGCTTCCGCCTGCGCTTCGATCCCCTCGGGCACGGTACCGTCGGACAAGACGCCGACCTCGCCGGAAATGTAGAGGAGCCGCGAACCTTCTGGCACCTCGACGGCATGGCTGTAAGGGCCAAACGGCGCGGCAACGGTAGTTGGCGTGTGGCGGATATTCATGCGACGCGCTCCCTCGGTTCCGCGAGCTACTCGGCGGCCGCGCGCTGCGGCGGGTCGAGGCTCGCCATGAATTCGATCAGGTACGGCTTCCACAGCTGGCCGTAGAAATGGCTGAAATGGCCGTGCGTGTCGGCGCCGGCCGGGATCAGCACATAGCGCCCGCGCTTCACCCGCTTCATCGCCCGCTCGACCGTGCCGAGCTCGGGCGGGTTGGCGTGGTCCTCGGCGTCGTTGATCAGCAGGACCTTCGCCTTGATCTTGTCGAGGTCTGGCTCCGGGTTGTAGTCGCGGATCGCCTCGATCGCCCATAGCGAGTCGTTGGCGTCGCCCTTGGCGTCGGCCAGCCGTCGCTCATACAAAGCATCGGCAGTGGCCAGATTCGGCGCCATCTCCTGGATGCGGGTCGGGCTCTCGGTGTTGAAATTGCCGGCCGCGCTATAGCGGTAATGCCGCGGCTGCTTGTCGTAAAACCCGCCGTTCCAATCGGGATCGTTGCGGATCGCCTCGGCGGCGGCGCGGCGGCCCAGCCAGTTGCGGCCGCTGATCTCGACCGGCTGGCACGACAGCGCGATGACCCCGTCCATCAGATCGGGATACATCTCCGCCCACATCCAGGCATGCATGCCGCCCATGGAGCTGCCGATCACGAGGCGCAAATGGCCGACGCCGAGGTGCTCCATCAACAAGCGATAGCCGCTCTCGACCATGTCGCGGTAACGGTAATGCGGGAAATTCCCGCGCAGCCCGTCGGAAGGCTTGGACGACCCGCCGCGGCCGATCGCGTCCTGCATGATGAAGAAGTATTGCGTCGCATCGAGCGGCTGGCCCGGGCCGTACAGCTCGTCGGCGAGCGAGGGGCGCAGCCAATTGGCGCCGGTGCCGGTGTTGCCCTGCAACAGCAGCACGCCGTTGACGATCTTCCCGGCCGCGTCGCGCCGCGGCGTGCCCATCGTGCGGCAATGCAGCCGCAGTTCCGACAACACCTCGCCACTCACAAAGCGGTAATCCTTGATGACGAAATCGTCTTCCCGGTAATTCGGCCACCTCGTGGCGGGGTCGATCTCTGGCATCGGCGCGCCTCTCCCATTGACCGGATCACGTTGTCATTCCGCGACGGACGACGCAATCTAGTTCGGCTCTGATCGGGGCTTGCGCCGGCGACAAGGATGACGTGATGAAAGTCGGGATCTCGCTGACGACCAATTACCCGGACGCGGCAGATCCGCGCCAAGGCGCGCGCTGCATAATCGAGCGCGCCGCGGCGGCACGCCGGGCTGCGCTGGATTCCCTGTTTGTCGGCGATCAGCACGTCTCGCCCACGCCCTATTATCAGAACACGCCGATCCTCGGGCGGCTTCTCGCGGAGTGGGGCGAGGCGCCGGCCGGCTGCCTGTTCCTGCTCCCCTTGTGGCACCCGGTGCTGGTAGCCGAGCAGATCGGGACCTTGGCGGCCATCGCGCAAGGCCCCTTCATCATGCAATGCGGGCTCGGCTGGGGTGACGACCGGTTCGCCGCGATGGGCGTCAACATCCGGACGCGTCCATCGGCTTTCGAGGAAGCGCTCGATATCGTCCGCCGCCTCTTGGCGGGCGAAACCGTCAGTTCCTCGCGGCGCTTCCATATCACCGGAGCAAGCCTCGCATTGCGGCCGGCCGAGCCCGTCGAGGTGTGGATCGGCGCCAGCGCGCCGCCGGCGATCGACCGCGCGGCGCGGCTCGCGGAAGGCTGGATCGCCAGCCCCGGTCTCACCCGCGAGGAGGCCCGCGTGCAGGCCGATCTGTATCGCGACCGCTGCGCCGCGTACGGCAAGGCGCCGGGCGCGATCGTCTTGCGGCGCGACATCTATGTCGGCGAGAGTTCGGCCGACGCGCGGGCGGTGTTGCAGCAGGCGGTCAGCCGAGGCTATCGCGGCATCCCGGCGGAAGCCCTGATTGCAGGATCGGCCGAGGAGGTGGCGGAACGGTTTCGCAGCTTCGCGGAATTCGGCTACACCGAGATTTCGGTGCGCCATCTGACCAACGATCAGCCGAAGGTCCTGGGCTCGCTGCAACGGCTGGCGGCGGTGCGCGCGGCCGTCGCCCAGGCGTAGCCGCTATTCGAGCAGGTTGGATCGGTAGGGCGGATAAGCGCAGCGCAATCCGCCGACACCGGTGTAGATTTTCTGCGGGTTACGCCGCCGTACGGGAGGATCCCTCATGCTGCAGCTGTCGGACATCCAATCTTCGCCGGAAGACCTGCAGGACTATTACGACCAGTTGCGGGCACAGCACGTCACGCCCGCCTGGATCGGCGGCGGCATCAGCGTCGAGCCGCAGAGCCAGGCGGTGCCGTATTTGTGGCATTGGCGGGATTTGCGGCCGCAGGCGATGCGGGCGGCCGAGCTGGTCGGCACCGCACAGGCCGAACGCCGGGTGCTGCGCCTGACCAATCCCAACCTCCCCGGCATCGCCAGCAACACGCTGGTCGCCAACATCCAGATCGTGATGCCGGGCGAGATCGCCCGCGCCCATCGCCATTCCGGGGCGGCGCTGCGCCTGATCATCGAAGGGCAGGGCGGCTACACGGTGGTGAACGGCGAGCGCGGTCCGATGAATCCGGGCGATCTCGTGCTGACGCCCAACTGGTCATGGCACGACCACGCCAACGACACCGGCGCGCCGATGATCTGGCTGGACGGCCTCGACACCCCGCTGGTGCGGATGCTGGAGGCCGGCTTCTACGAAGAGCACCACCAGGAACGGCAGGAGCTTGCGCCGCCGGTCAATGCGTCGGAGTGGCACTACCCGATGTCGGAGATGCGGGCCGCGCTGGAGCGGCGGGCGGCCGCCGATACCGGCGGCGAGATCGCTCTCCAATACAGCAACCGGCGCACCGGCGGACCGGTGATGCCGACGATCGCCTGCCATATGCAGCTGCTGCGCCCCGGCGAGAAAACGCAGGCGCGGCGCCGTGTCTGCTGCACGAACTATCACGTGGTCGAGGGCGCCGGCTACTCGGTGGTCGGGGATCAGCGGCTCGACTGGGATGACAAGGACGTGTTCACGGTGCCGACCTGGACCTTCTGCGAGCACGTCAACAGCGGCGACCGGCCCGCCTTCCTGTTCAGCTTCAGCGACGCGCCGGTGATGCAGGCCTTGAGCCTCTACCGGGAAGAGGCCAGGCCGTAGTGGATCGGTACTGACGAATGATTCCAGTTGGCTGCGGATATGCGAGTCTGGCTGGATGAGAAGAGGCATAGAGGTCCGGCTTGGTCCGGGCGACCGGGAACGGCTGGAAGCCGTGACCGGATCGCGGAACAGCCCGCAGCAGCATGGTATGGCGGGCGCGTTTCATGGCCGAAGGGGTTGACCGTTTGTTACATGCGGCGACCCGGCCGCCGGGCAAGACGCCGCTGCCGCGTGGCTCGATGAGGGTCGCTTTTCGGATGTCCCTGCTGGCGATCGGGCTTGCCTCATGGCTCGGCGCCGGCGCGGCGTGGGCGGGGGCGCTGGTCGAGTTTGCCAATGTCTCCGAACGAGGCCCGGCAACCCTCGTCGGCTACCTGGCGCGACCGGATCAGGGCCTCTCCGCGCTCCTCGGCGGCGAGGACCATAACGTCGAGCGTTTCCCGGCGGTTGTCGTGCTGCATGGGTGCGGCGGCATTTCCAGTCACTCGGCCGGGATCGCTGATCGGCTTGGTTCGGAAGGTTATGTGGCGCTGGCGGTCGACAGCCTGGGGCCGCGCGGCGTCGCCAACCGCTGCAACAGCATCGGGTATCCGGAACAGGGCTTTGACGCCTACTCAGCGCGGCGCTACCTCGCTCAGCAGGGGTTTGTCGATGCGGCGCGGATCGCCGTCCTCGGTGAATCGATGGGCGGCATTGCGGCGCTTTACGCCGTCGATCGCGATATGGCGGCGCAATACTTCACCGAGCGCTTTCAGGCCGCGATCGCCTATTACCCGACCTGCCTTCTTCCGTTGGTGACGTTGACCGCCCCGACCTTGATCCTCACCGGAGAACAGGACGACTGGGCCCCGGCGGAACGCTGTCGCGACATGGTTGCCCACGCGCGGCCCGACAGCGCGCCGATTGCGCTGCACGTCTACCCCGACGCCCACCATGCCTTCGATGTTGCCGCTCTGCAGCCCGGCCGCCGCGCGTTTGGCCACGTGGTCGAATACAACGAGCCGGCCGCCAAGGATGCAGAAGAAAAGACACGCGCATTCCTTGCCGCGCATCTCGCCGGGGCATCTCCCGCCGTGGGAAACAGGCGTTAGAGTCGATCCGCTAGCTCCCCGGCGTGACAACATCACAACTCCCGAAGCCGGAACCCTCCGTAATCACCTCTCGCTTCATTGGAATCGTTGTCGAACGAGAATGGCAGCGCCTCGCCTTGCTTGATATTCCAGTCGTTGTAATCGAGCGAGCCATCCCAAGAGGTGGCTTTGCCCAACCAGCTATACCTCGCCAACCCGGCTCGCTTGATCGCATCGCAAACAGCGCCGGAGCCGTAAACGCCTACATGGTATTCTGCTCTTCCGCCGCTTGCTGCCGTTAAGCCCGCCGCTATACCGCGAAAGTACTCCTTCGCGGGTTCCAACTCGCGCGCATTGAAGTCGATGGCAAAATAAATCGCGCTGCCGGCCGGCTGACCGACTGCTTTAGCCTGCTGGTATGCGGAAGACGCGTCGTTATAACCCGAAGAGTAAGAAAGATTTTCGGGGTCTGGCGAATTATGCTCCCAGACTGCGACAATCTTCAAACCAAGTGAGGCCAGCTTTCGGGCCTCTTGCGGCGAAAGCGCCGGTAGGGAGGATGTCGGCTGGCGATAGTAACGAGCAACGAAGTCGATCCGGCCGCCCCGAAGTTCCTCGACCACATTGCTGGTATCCATCGCCAAATCGATCCCGAGCGGCCCCTTGTAGGCCGATCGATCGAAGGTCGCGACTTTCTTCAAGTGCGGAGCCTGTCGCAAGGGCGGGGCCTGATCGAACTGTGCGATATCCTGAAAATTTCCAATTTCCACCACAGGTCCCGGCAGCCTCGGCTCAACTCCACACGTGGTCAAGATTAGCGCCGGGAACATCCATAGTCGTTTGATATGCTTCAACAGGCTCCCCGTTGCAGCCGAAGCGTTCACCATGAGGCCTCGTCTTCAAAACCCGCTTGCCTCGCGTGTTGATTATAACGCGAAACTATCCGCGCCATCGGAATCGAAGGTTTGCAGCCTCGTTCCCCTGGCAGCGTCGCTCTGACTGCTCGAATCGCGCCCAATCTCGGCGCACAAAACCAACCTCGGGCGTGGGTCTTGCCATTCCCTCGATTGACCCCCACTTGATGGTCCGATTTGAATGCTCGTGTCGTCGGCAACGGTCGGCCATGGGGCATGAGTACGCGGTCGGACCATCGCGGCTGGATGGCTCAATAGCGCCGATTCCGGCCACTTGCGGGATGAGATCGAACAGTAAGATTCGACCCTAAAGCGGTCACTCGCGGAGGATCCGCGATCGCCTGCTGCAGCGTGTCGGTCTCAGGTCGAATTCGTGCCTGTAAGGTAGATCCGGCCAAATCGTGAAGACGTGCGCCTAAAGTCTCTGCGCAAAATCGGAGCAAACCGGTACCAGCCGCAGCAAATGTCTTCAAGAGACCAGAGGCATCGGTGGCGTAGGGTCACAGCGTCTGGATCGGCCAGCATGCACGTTCCGAGGGTTGGACCGAACGATCGGCATCGGAAGCACCTAATCGCCTTGGACAGCAAACAATCGCTGCGAGGCAGTTCCCAAAGATCACAGAGCTGCCAACGGACCTCACAGGGGGGAGCGCAGGGATATGGTACCACTCGCTTCATCTATCCCCTCGGCATCGTGCAGAGCCGTGCATAAATCGGTCAGCGATAATCCCGTGATCCCGCCCCCCGACCCTGCTACTGGCGGATCCACCTCTCGCTCGGGCCAAGTAAAATCACGACGCAGGCCCATGGACGGACTCGCGACCTCATTTGGCCCGTTCCGGCTCCTAGCAGCGCAGCGCCTCCTGCTCGATGGCGACACGTCGGTGCGGCTCGGCAGCCGGGCCTTGGACATTCTCGCCGTCCTGGTCGAACGCGCCGGCGAGGTAGTCGGCAAGGAGGAGCTGATCGCCCGAGTCTGGCCGCAAATCTTCGTCGAAGAATCGAATCTAAAAATTCAGGTCAGCGCCTTGCGCCGCGCTCTCGGCGACGGCCAAAGCGGCCATCGCTACGTGGTGACCGTTCCGGGGCGGGGGTACAATTTCGTCGCCCCGGTGCGCCATGAGGAGCCGGCGCGGGCCGCAATCCCCCCGACAGTCGCGCCGGCGCCGGTGCACAATCTGCCGTTCGCGATAACGCGGATGATCGGTCGCGAGGAAGCTGTAGCGGCGCTCGTGTCGCAGATGTCTCGCCAGCGGATGGTGACGATCGTGGGACCGGGCGGCATCGGCAAGACCACGGTCGCCCTCGCTGTCGCCGAGCGCATGATCGAGAGCTATGAACACGGCGTCTGGCTGATCGATCTGGCGCCGCTCGGCGATCCGCGCCTGGTGCCGAGTGCGGTTGCCACGGTGCTCGGCCTGGAAGTCCGCACCGAAAATCCGCTTCCCGGCCTGGTCGATGGCCTCAGAGACAAGCGAATGCTGCTGCTGCTCGATAATTGCGAGCATGTCATCGACGCGGCGGCCGGCTTGGCGGCGGCGGTTCTCAGCGGAACGCCGGGCGTTAACATCCTGGCGACCAGCCGAGAACTACTCAGGGTGACCGGAGAGCGCGGATACCGCATCGGACCGCTCAGCAGCCCACAACCGTTGTCCAGACCATCGGCAGCCGAGGCGGCAGCCTTCCCCGCGGTGCAGCTGTTCGTCGAGCGTGTCACCGCGATCGTCGAAGACTTCGCGCTGACCGATACGAACACCCCGCTGATCGTCGAGATTTGCAGCAGGCTCGACGGCTTGCCGCTGGCGATCGAGTTCGCCGCCCCGCGCGTCGCGGTGCTTGGGGTCGAAGGCCTTGCCGCCGGCCTGGACCGCAGCTTGCCGCTGTTGAGGGGACGACGCCGTACGGTAATGCCGCGGCACCGAACGATGCGAGCCGTCATCGATTGGAGCTACGGGCTGCTGAGCCCGGACGAGCAGCGCTTCTTCCGAACGCTCGGCATCTTTGCGGGCGGCTTTACGGTCGAGCCTGCCGCTGCCGTGGCCATCGATACAGCAGACACGCCGCGCGAGGCGATAGACCGGCTGGCCGATCTGGTGGCGAAATCCCTGGTCGTCGCGGATGTCAGCGACACCAAACCGCGGTTCCGGCTGCTCGACACGACTCGCGCCTATGCGATCGAAAAGCTCGACGAGAGCGGCGAGAGCGAACGGATTGCGCGTCGCCATGCCGAGTACTACCGCGGTCTTTTCGAGCGCGCTGAAGGTGAAGCGCCGGTGCGGCCGGCGGGTGAATGGCTCGCGGATTACGCCCCGGAAATCGACAATTTGCGCACGGCGCTCGACTGGGCCTTCTCGCCGGGCGGCGATGGATCGATCGGGGTAGCGCTGACTGCCGCAGCCTTTCCCCTCTGGATGCGCTTGTCGCTGCCGGAGGAGTGCCGCGGCCGCGTCACGCGAGCGCTCGCCGCTCTCGGGGCCGGAGCGAGCCGGGATGTGCGCCACGAGATGAAGCTCCACGCCGCAGTGGGCGTATCGCTAATTAATAG
>Ga0070707_100006213_pt1 | contig 11124 bp, 11 predicted proteins | sample KBSK5502metaG_FD_65468 | JGI IMG/M metagenome (GOLD analysis project Ga0070707, IMG submission 65468) | Corn, switchgrass and miscanthus rhizosphere microbial communities from Kellogg Biological Station, Michigan, USA - KBS K5-50-2 metaG | ecosystem: Host-associated > Plants > Roots >... | reverse complement strand
GACCTCGGTCACCGGCTGATCCTGCGCCTAGGTCGCGGCGGCGCGCACTCCCGCCGGTGGCCGGCCGCCACGGTGTCGGATGCGATCCTCGATCTCCTGCCACAGCGAGATGATCTGGCTTGCATTGAAGATCGACGAGTAGGTCCCGGACACGATGCCCACGAGCAGCGCGAGCGCGAACGTCCGCATCGAGTAGCCGCCGAACAGATACAGCGCGAGCAGCGTGAGCACCACGGTGAGGGAGGTGATGACGCTCCGCGCGAGCGTCTGCATGATCGAGTAGTTGATCACCGGGTTGAGCGCTTCGCCCCGGTTCAGGTGAAGGTTCTCCCGGATGCGGTCGAACACGACGATCGTGTCGTGGACCGAGAACCCGATGATCGTGAGGACCGCCGTCACGAAGAGGCTGTCGACTTCCACGGTGAAGAAGTAGCCGAGGATCGCGAACAGCCCGAGCACGACCAGCGCGTCGTGGAGGAGCGCGATGATCGCCGCGAAGCCGTAGCGGAACGCCGACCAGCCGAACTCCTTGAACGCGAACGCGATGAGCAGCACGATGAGGATCGAGGCGAAGACGATCGAGCGCACCGCGTTCGTCACCAGCTCGGCGCTGAACGACGGGCTCACCGTCGACGCGTCGTCGCCGAGGAAGCTCGGGTACTTCGCCTTCAAGGTCTGGTCGGTCTTGCTGATGTCGTCCGATGTCAACGTCAGCGTGCGGACCTGCATCCGACCACCCTCGGCGCCCTGGATGACGGCCTCGGCGTGGCCAAGCCCGCCGAAGACGTCGTGCAGCTCCGCCGCAGGCGGCGGCGCGCCGAACTTGAGGTCCAGGAGCGTGCCGCCCTTGAACTCGATGCCCGGCTTGAGCCCGCCGATCGCGAGGAAGAACGAGCCGGGGATGATGAGGAGCGCCGAGAACGCGAAGTACCAGAACTTGCGCTCGACGAAGCGGAAGAGCATCAGGCCGTCACGCTCGCGGCCGCGCGGCCGTCGCGGCCGTCCGCGGGCCGCTCCTCGACACCCCACAGCCGCCGCCGTCGGAGCGAGGCGTACTCGATCGCGGCGTGGAGGAGCAGCTGGGTCACGAACACCGCAGTGAAGAACGAGACCACGACACCGACGATGAGCGTCAGTGCGAAGCCCTTCACGGTCCCGGTGCCGAAGTTGAAGAGGATGAGCGCCGTGAGGATGGTCGCGAGGTTCGAGTACAGGATCGACGGGAACGCGCGCCGGCGGCCCTCGTCCAGAGCGACCCGGAGCGTCTTGCCGTTCCGCAGCTCCTCCTTGAGGCGCTCGAACGTGAGGACGTTCGCGTCGACGGCCATACCGATCGAGAGGATGAATCCCGCGACCCCGGCGAGCGTGAGGGTCACGGGGATGAGCCGGAAGATCGCGTAGGTCAGGGCCGTGTAGAAGAGGAGCGCGATGACCGCGATGACGCCCGGCAGGCGGTAGTACAAGATCATGAACAGCGCGACCAGGAGGAGCCCGATCGCGCCGGCGACCATGCTGCGGCGGACGGAATCCTGCCCGAGCGTCGGCTCGACGCGGCTCGACTGCACGACCTCGAGCGGCACAGGCAGCGCGCCCGAGTTGAGCAGCGTGCTCAGTTCCTTCGCGGTCTTCGTCGTGAAGCCGCCCTCGATGATCCCGCTGCCGCTCGTGAACACCTGGTTGATCCGCGGAGCCGAGATCTCCTTGCCGTCGAGGTTGATCTGCACGGGCTTGTTCAGGAAGTCCTTCGAGAGCTGGACCCACCGCTGGTCGTCGGGCGGCCCGAACTCGAAGTGGACCACCGGCGCGTTGTTCGCGCCGCTGAACTCGACGAACGTGGGCTTCAGGTTGGCGCCGGTCAGCGGCGGCGTGAGCGAGTGGTACGTGCCCGTCGGGTTCCCGCTCGCGTCCAGATCCGGCACCTTGATCTCGAGGAAGGCCTGCTGGGTCGCGATGCGCTGTGCCTCGGCGAGGTCGGACACACCCGGGAGCTGCAGGAGGATCTTGTCCGCGCCGAGGGACTCGATGACCGGCTCGCTCACGCCGAGGGAGTTGATGCGCCGGTCGATGACGACGCGGGCCTGGTTGTTGAGCTGGTCGATCGAGGTCGTCGTCCCGCCGGGGACCCGCTCGGGGTGGAGCTGAAGGATGAGCTGCGTGCCGCCCTGGAGGTCGAGGCCGAGGTGCGTCTTGATCTCGACGAACGTCGACTGACCGCCGAGCCGATAGCAGACACCGGGGCAGTCGAACGGGAACGGGAACTGATGCTTCGGGATATCGACCCAGACCGCCACGATGGCGACCACGACAATGGCCCAGGCCCACGCACGATTCATTAAGGAAGCGTCCTCCGGACTAGGCGAAGAAAAAGCGCGACCCGTTCGATCGGGTGCGCTCGTATTCGGAAAGTATAGGGCGCGCCGCCGTTAGCCTGACCGCTCGGAGGTACCCGCCTCGTCGGTCGGTATCACCCAGCCTTCGGCTTTCGCGCGTTCCATCCGCTCCGGGTCGCGCAGCCGTTCCCGGGCCTCGCGGGCCTCCCGGTCGAAGAGGGTCTCATCCGGCTCGGGTGGGACGCCGGTCGCGACGGCAGCCTCCGTGACCGGGGGCTCCGCCGTACTCGGCGCCTCGATCGCCGGCTGCTCGGCGGGCGCGCTGCTCGCCGCGGCGTCGAGGTACTTGTCGGCGTTCAGGAACTCCGACCGGAGCTCGTCGCTCGTCTTACGGAACTCGGCCATCGCGCGGCCGAGATCCCGCGCGAGCTTCGGCATCCGTTCGGGGCCAAGAACGATGAGCGCGACCACGAGCAGGAGCAGGAGCTCGCCCGTCCCGATGCCGAACATCAGCGCTCCATGCCGGCCACGGCGCTGCGGGCCTCGTTCGCCTGCCGTTTGAGCTCGATCGCCGCGCGCGCCGCCGCGGCCTCGAAGCCGGCACCGGCCTCCGCGTACAGGACGGAGCGCGACGCCGAAGGCAGGACGCCGCCGCCTCGCGCGTCGAGGGCCGCCCGGATCGCGCCGGCGACGTCACCGCCCTGCGCACCGACGCCCGGCATCAGGAACAGGCGATCGGGCGCGAGTGCGCGAAGGCGTGCGGCCTCGGCGGGACGCGTGGCGCCGACGACGAAGCCGCAGCGCTCGGCCGGGAACGCCGCGACGCAGCGCTCGACGACGCGCTCGTACAGCGGCCGACCGTCCACCAGGAGGTCCTGGAGATCCCCCGACCCTCGGTTACTCGTGCGTGCGAGGACGAGCGCGTAGCCCTTGTCCGTGAACGGCGCGATCCCGTCCAGCCCGATGTACGGAGCGACGGTCGCCGCGTCGGCGTGGAATCGGTCGAACAGCGCTTCTGCGTACGCGACGGCGGTGTTCGGCACGTCGCCGCGCTTCGCGTCGAGGATCACCGGAATGTCCGAGGGGATCGCCTGCAACGTCAAGGCGAGGATGTCGAGGCCGGCGGATCCATAGCGCTCGTAGAACGCCATGTTCGGCTTGTAGCAGCTGACGTGATCGCCCGTCGCGCTCACGATCCGGCGGAGGAAGCGGACGGCGGCTTGCGGGCCGCGCCCGAGGTGCTCGGGGATGCGGTCAGGTTCGGGGTCGAGGCCGACGCAGATCACACTGTCCCGCGCTCGCGAGGCGGCCGCGAGCTTGGTCAAGAAGGTCATGAACGATCACTATGATACGGACGCTTCCACGAACAAGGAGGAAGGCATGCTGAGCATTCGCGGCCGGCTCGGGTGGGCGTTGGCTGCCGTCGTTCTCATTGCGTCGTGCGGGGGCACGAGTACGCCCGGCGGTAGTACTCCGGCCCCGTCGAAGACGGTACGCGTCGGGTCGTTCGATCGGCCGATCGTGTTCGCGTTCACGCCGTCGGCGGACGTCGCGCGGATCACGGCGAGCGGCAACGCCATCGCCTCGGCGCTGGCGTCCGCCACCGGCCTCCGCTGGAAGGTCACGGTCCCGACGAGCTACGCGGCGGAGATCGAGTCCGTGTGCGCCGGCCAGACCGACATCGCGGCGATCGCGTCGCTCCAGATGACGCTCTTACTGGACAAGCAGTGCGGCACGCCGATCCTCGCCTCGCTCCGCAAGGACGAGAAGGGCCAGCTCGCGACGACCTATAACTCGCAGATCCTCGTGCAGACCGCGAGCGGGATCAACGACCTGAACGGCCTCAAGGGCAAGTCGTTCGCGTTCGTCGACCCGATCTCGGCATCCGGATACCTGTTCCCGGCGCTCCTCGTGAAGACCAAGACCGGCCAGGATCCGAAGACGTTCTTCTCGTCGACGATCTTCGCCGGCGGCCATGACAAGGCGGCCCTCGCGGTGTACCGAGGCGACGTCGCAGGCGCCGCGACGTTCAACGACGTTCGCACGAACGCCGGCATGCCGGCGGACATCATGCAGAAGACCAAGGTCATCGACGCCGCCGGCCCGATCCCGAACGACGGCGTCGCGGTCGGGAAGAACTTCCCGGCCGACCTCCGCGAGCAGGTCACGAAGGCGCTCATCGACTACTGCGCCTCCGACGCGGGTAAGACCCAGTGCAAGAGCCTGTTCAGCTGGGACGGCCTGCAGAGGGTGACCGCCGACTTTTACAACCCGGTCCGTGACGCCGCGAGGCTCGCGGGTATCGACGTGGCCGCCGAGGCCGCGAAGACCCCCGCCCCGCCTCCACCGACGCCCTCGCCGAGCAAGGCGCCGTAAGGCGCGTTCGCAGCGCGATCATGCACGCCCGCCGGTTCGGTCCGGCGGGCGTGTTCATTTAGAGTCCGCGACGGTGGCGGCGCTCGTCTCGGTGAAGGATCTCGTGAAGATCTATCCCACGGGCACGCGCGCCCTGGACGGCGTGTCCCTCGATTTCCAGAAGGGCGAGTTCATCGTCCTCATCGGTCTCTCCGGGTCGGGGAAGTCGACGCTGCTTCGCTGCATCAACCGTCTCGTGGACCCGACCTCGGGGACGGTCGCGTTCGACGGTATCGACGTGACCCGGTCGTCCGGCGCGGCGCTCCGCCAGATCCGCCGGCGGATCGGGATGATCTTCCAGCAATTCAACCTCGTGAAGCGGAGCTCGGTGTTCTCCAACGTGCTCGCCGGCCGGCTCGGGTATCGGGGCACCTGGCGGACGATCCTCGGTCGGCCCACGCGACACGACGTGGCGCTGGCCTTCGAGAATCTCGGACGTGTCGGTATCGCGGACCGCGCGTTCAGCCGGTCCGACGCCCTCTCGGGCGGGCAGCAGCAGCGGGTGGGCATCGCGCGCGCGCTCATGCAGGAGCCCGATCTCATGCTCGCGGACGAGCCCGTGGCGAGCCTCGACCCCGCGACGAGCCATTCGGTGATGAAGTACCTCGAGGAGATCAACAAGAAGGACGGCATCACGGTCATCTGTTCGCTGCACTTCCTGTCGCTCGCGCGCCGTTACGGGACGCGGGTCATCGCCCTCAAAGGCGGCAAGGTCGCCTTCGACGGCAAGCCGGCCGAGATCGACGACCGGCGGTTCAAGGAGATCTACGGCGAGGACGCGGTCGAGGTCGAGATCGGCCTCGGCCTGGATGGCGCGAAGCCGACGGTCGCGGCCGACTCGCTCGACGCGCCGGCCCTCGACCTGCGTATCCCGCCGGATCGTTGATGGCCGACTACTTCACGGCGCGGGGCCTGCCGGTCCCGAAGGAGCTGCAGCGGAATCCCCTGACCGAGTGGCGGCGCACGCTGCTCGTCGTCATCGCGATCGCCGTGTTCTACGTCAGCTTCAAGGTCACGGACATCGACACGAGCCGGGCGAATCTGCCATATGCACTCGAAGTCGTCGGCAAGCTCCTGCACTTCGACTTCCTACCGCCGAACGACCCGTCGACGTCGGTCCTCTTCCCGCAGAACGAGTTCGAGACGTTCTGGGACGGCGCCTTCGGCCTGATGATCGTGACGATCTTTCTCGGGATCCTGGGGACGGCGTTCGGGATGGTCGTCGCGATCCCCCTGTCGTTCCTCGGCGCGCGGAACATCATGGCCGGGAATCGGGTCACCGTGGCGATCTACGTCGCCGTCAGGCTGCTGTTCACGGTCATCCGGTCGATCGACGTGCTCATCGTCGTGATCGTCGGCGCCATCATCTTCGGCCTCGGGAACGCCGCCGGGGTATTCGGTATCGCGTTCCACAACATCGGGGTCATGGGAAAGCTCTATTCGGAGGCGATCGAGGGCATCGACGCTGGGCCGGTGGAGGCGATCACGGCCACCGGCGCGAGCCGCCTCCAGGTGATCTGGACCGCGGTGTTGCCGCAGCTGTTCAACCCCTTCGTCAGCTTCACGGTCTACCGCCTCGACACGAACGTCCGGCTGGCGCAGGTGATCGGCTTCGTCGGGGGAGGCGGCATCGGTCAGCCGCTGTTCGCGAACATCCAGCTGCTCCGCTACCCGCAGGCGGGCACGTTCATCCTGCTGGTCGTGATCACGGTCGCGGCGATGGACTTCGCGTCATCGCAGATCCGCAAGAAGCTCGCGTAGCTAGCGACCCCAGCTCGGGCGGTTCGCCCCGTCGACGCCTTCGCCGTTGGTCATCCGCTGCATCGCCTTCGGCGCGCCGCCCGACACGAGAGCGTCGCCGAGATCCATCACCCAGAGGTCGATGGTGAAGCTCGCGGAGCGGAGGAACGCCAGCTGCGTGCCGTCCGGCGAGAAGGCCGGGTTCCAGCTCTGCCCGTCGTTCGTGAGCGCGACATCGCGCGAGGTCGCTATCTCGAACGCGTGCAGATCGTTCGTCCCGTCGTGCCGCAGCGTGTACGCGATCCATTTCCCGTCGGGCGAGAACGTCGGGCGGTACGGCTCGCCGTCGGGCAGCCCCCTGAGGGGCGTCGATCGCGCCCCGCCCTCGGTCGGCTTCAGCAGCAGCGCCGGAGCGCCGTTGTCGTACGCGGTGATGACGATCGTCTTCCCGTCGGGCGACCACGCCGGATCCGCCCAGTCGGCACCGTTCGAGAGGATGGTGGTCACCTTCTTGGCCGCAAGGTCGTACAGGACGAGGTCCGATGAACCATCCGGGTCGGCCTCGATGACGGCGAGGCGCTTACCGTCCGGCGACGGTGTCGGCGAGAGGAACCACTTGACCTGGTGGAACCCGCTCGCGGCCTTCGTCAGACCGGTCAGCAGGATCTCCTCGGTCCCGCCCGGCGTCGGCTTGCGAACGATGTCGCTGTAGCCGAGTCGGGCGTTCACGACGGCGCCGTCCACCTGGCTCTTGCCGTCGATCTGCTGGACCCGGGCGAAGTACAGCGTCTCGCCGTCCGGGCTGAGCGACGGCGTCTGCGACCGGCTCTCGTCGGTGCGCGCCGCGTAGTGGCCGCCCGTGAGCACGAACACGTCGCCGCGAAGGATGAAGGCGATCGTGCCCCCGATCGTCGGCGCGGGCACCTTGCCCGTCGGCCGAGGCGGCGTCGGCGTGGCCGCGGCGCCGGGGAGGAGGAGCGGCGACACGCGCTGCCCGAGCGCGATGTAGCCGACCAGGAGCACGACCGCGAGGCCGCCGAAGATCAGGTCGCGGAGGCGCACACCAGCTCCACTTCCGCGGCGATCCGCTCGACGTTCGCGTCGACATCGGGACCGTTGACGAGCTCCAGGTAGCCTTCGGCCGGAGGCTCGAACGGCCGGTCGCGCATCCGCTCGTAGACGCGCTCGTCGGCGTCGGAGTGATCGTCGGAAGCGCGCGCCGCTCGCCGCTCGGCGAGCCGGCCGCGGATCGCTGCCTCGTCCGCGGTGACGTGGACGAAGACGATCGGGACGTCGCGCCGCCTGGCCGCACCGACGCTCGCCGCGCGATAGCGAGCGACGAGGTTCGTCGCGTCGACGATGACCCGGTGACCCTCCGCCAGCAGCCCATCGACGAGCCCGTCGACGCACTTGAAGATCGTGCGGTTCTCCGCGTCCGCGTAGGTCGGGGCGATGAACAGGCGGCTGCGGAGCTGGTCGCTCGCGACGTGCGCCGCTCCAAGGCGGGCCGCGAGGAGCCGCGCGCAGTGGGACTTGCCGACGCCCGGATAGCCCATGAGCACGACGAGCGCGGGTGCCCCGGCCGGCGCGGCGGGCGCGCCGATCTCGCTCCGAAGCTGCGCGATCAGCACGTCGACGTGCTCGCCGTAGGCGCGCGTCTGGGCCTTCGTCGCCGCGGCGGATGAGCGGAGCCGGTTCACGCCGCGAATCCCCGCGCGCGGAGCGCCGCGCGCGCGGCCGCCGCTTCGTCCCACGGGCGCATCTCCTCGCCCACGATGATCGAGCCTTCGTGGCCCTTGCCGGCGAGGAGCACCGTGTCGCCCTCGGACGCGTCCGCGATGGCGGCGTTGATGGCCGCGGTGCGGTCGTCGATCACGCGATAATCGCGATCGCGCTGCTTCCCTGCTTCGAGCGCGCCCGCCTCGATCTCCGCGAGGATGGCGGCGGGATCCTCGAGCCGCGGATCCTCCTGCGTGATGACGAAGGAGTCGGCGTACTTCGACGCGACAGCCGCGAGCCGCGGCCGCTTCGTCCGGTCGCGCTCTCCGGCGCTCCCGAAGACCGCGATGAGCTTGCCCGCGGTCAGGGGTCGCAGCAGGGCGAGCACCTTCTCGAGCGACTCGGGCGTGTGCGCGTAGTCCACGATCACGGTGAACGGCTGGCCCGCGTCGATCCGGTCCATCCGCCCGCGCACCGGCTTCGCGCGGGCGAGCGCGTCGCGACACTGCGCGAGCGTCGCGCCGGCCGCGATCCCGGCCCCGGTCGCCGCGAGCGCGTTGTGCACGTTGAACCGCCCGACGAGCGGGAGCCGGAGCTCGACGGCCTCACCGAACGCGGTCACCTTCAAGCGCGAGCCGTTCGCGTCGGCCGCGAGGATGGTCGCCTGTACGTCGGACGGCGCATCGATCCCATACGTGATGATCCGTGAGCCCGCTGCGCGGTCCGCCAGGTAGCGCCAGTGTGGATCGTCGGCGTTGAGGACGGCCGTTTTCGCCACGCCCTTGTCGCGGCCCGCCGTCAGCATCTCGAACAGGATGCCCTTCGCCTCGAGGTACGCCTGCAGCGTGCCGTGGAAGTCCAGGTGCTCCGGGCTCAGGTTCGTGAACACCGCGACATCGACGTCGATGCCGCGGATCTTCCGCAGCGCGAGCGCGTGCGACGTGGCCTCCAGCACGCCCCACGTCCCGCCCGCGACCAGCAGCTCGGCGCAGAACTCCTCCAGCTCGAGCGCCTCCTGGGTGCTCTGCCGGGTGTCGTTCTGCCACTCGTGGTCGGCGAGCTTGAAGTCGACCGTCGTGGCGTAGCCGGTGCGCTCTCCCGCCACCTCCAGCACGTCGGAGACGAGGTGGACCGTGGTGGTCTTGCCGTCCGTGCCGGTCACGCCGACGACCTTCAGCTTCTCCGTCGGATGGTCGAAGAACTCCGCCGAGAGATCGGCGAGCGCCGCGCGGACGTCCGCGGCGACCACGACCGGCACCTTCGCGCGCACCTTCCGTTGCGCGACGACCGCGACGGCGCCCGCCTTCTCGGCGTCGGGGATGAAGTCCGCGCCGTCGCGATGGAACCCCGGGATCGCGACGAACAGCGAGCCCTCCTTCACCTTTCTCGAGTCGTAGGCGATCGCGCGCACATCGCGGCCCGCCGCCCTGTCCGGGACCGGGAGCTTGGCCTGCGTCAGAAGCGCGTCGAGCTTCACTCGCCGCCTCCGCGCCCACGCCGCAGCTGCAGCGCCTTCGTGTACGCCGGCTCGAGGAGCCGGAACGCGCGATACGCCAGCGGACGCGGCACGGTGTCGTGCGCGCCGACCCAGTGCGTCACCGCTCCGCCGAAGCCCTTCTTGAACAGGTAGGGCCCATGCATCGGGTCGCTCGTGTCGGTCGGGTCGGCGGGGATGCCGCCGAAATCGAAGACCCGCGCCCCCCGCGCGTGCGCCTCGACGATGCAGCGCCAGAGGAGACCGTACGCCGCGTAGACCTTCCGGCCGGCATCGTTCGTGGCTCCGTATTGGTACACCTCGCGATCGCCGCAGTGCCAGGTCATCGCGCCGGCGACCGGCTGACCAGCGTGCTCCGCGAGCCAGAGGGTCGCGAGACCGGACCCGATGAGCGTCCGCCACACCGTGCGGTAGTACGCCTCGGTCCGGGTGATGAAGCCGGCCCGCCGGCCGGTGAGGGCGTAGAGGTCGAAGAACGCTCCAAGGTCCTCATCCGTGGTGCCCTGGTACACCTCGACCCCCCGCTTCTCCGGCTGCTTGACGCTCCAACGCGTGTCTTTTTCGAAGTCAGCCAGCAGCGAAGCGTCGTCCCTGTCGAGCGGGAGGACGAGCGTCGCGGTCACCGGCTGGATGTCCGGCCCGCGCGTGAATCCCGCGGCCTTCAGCGCCGCACCCGCCTCGTCGGCGGTGCGCTCGGCGTCGACCTTCAGCACGAGCGCGCCGTTCGTCGCCTTCGCGTGCGCCGCGAGCGCGCGAAGGACGTCCGGGAGCTGCGATCGCGGCGCCACCGGGCCACGGGGGCAGTAGCCGAAACGCATCCCGCCGGGCAACCTGCGCCACAGGACGAGCGCGTGGCCGCCGGCCGGGCGCAGGAACTCCGCGGTCCACCCCTGGCGCTCGCGGATCCCGGCCCACGCGCTCGACTGCATCACGTGGCCGCCGGGCCCTCGGGCCGCCGCGTCGTCCCAGCCCTCGGGCGCGCCGGTCATCGGGCGGCGGCGGCGAGGCGGCGGCGTCCAGCGATCCGCCAGAGGGGATAGAGCGGCGCGATCACCGGCCGGTCGAACGCGCCGACCCATGCCACGACCTCGCCGCCGAAGCCGAGCTTGAAGTTCTCGATCCCCGCGAGCTCGTCGCCCTCGTGCTCGGAGAGGCCCCACATGTCGTACCGCGTGACCCCGCGCTGCTTCATCCCCATCAGCGAACGCCATTTGAGCAGATAGAAGGGACGGGACTCACCGTGGGCCCCGGACCATCCGCCGTACAGCTCCCAGGCCCGATCGCCGATGTGGATCGCCAGGAGCGCGCCGTCGTCCACGTCACCGACGCGCGACATCGTGAGATGGGCCGCGTCACCGAATGCCGCGAGGAGCCGTTCGAAGTACCCCCGGTCGTGCACGGCGAAGCGGTCGCGCGCCGCGACCT
>Ga0070707_100006209_pt1 | contig 11129 bp, 9 predicted proteins | sample KBSK5502metaG_FD_65468 | JGI IMG/M metagenome (GOLD analysis project Ga0070707, IMG submission 65468) | Corn, switchgrass and miscanthus rhizosphere microbial communities from Kellogg Biological Station, Michigan, USA - KBS K5-50-2 metaG | ecosystem: Host-associated > Plants > Roots >... | reverse complement strand
CCAGACGACGAAATGATTGCCGCGCGCTTGCATCTTCAAGGTGTGCCACACCCTGGTCGCAACCTTCACCGAGCGGTTCTGAAACGCGCGACGGCTGCCGTTGATCGTGTGATAGATGGTGCAGTTGTCCTCGTCCGCGTTGCAGCGCGTGATGTAGTAGTTGTTGGCGTCGCGGTAGCGCCAAACCAGTCCGAAGCCCTGATCCACTTCGCCTTGTAACGGGCGCGCCCGCACCGTGAGCGTGACGTCATGAAACGAGTCGTTCTTCACGACAGCAACCGGGAATCGATAGTCGGTCTTGTCGGCGCTCGACTGCAGCAGGACGTGGTTTTTCCCTCCACCCCGCTCGATCTCGACGGTCCATTTCCCCTCGGCACCCCGACCGGTGCGAGCGAACTCGAAATTGGCCGGTGGCGAGCCGACGCGATCGCTCTCGAACGTAAACGTCGTAGGCAAGGAACCCGATATTGAAAGGATCATCAGGGCGGCAGTGAGTATCATCATCGAAGCGCTATTCTGCTTTCGGCGCATGGCGTTGGCAACTGATGCAGTGGGTGACGCGCAAACACATTCACGTCAATCGTACGGCGACCGCCTGGTTGATCCGGCGGTTCATTGACCCAGACGCCGAGATCATCTTTGTCGAACCGAACGAAGTGGCGGCCCTGCAGCAACGCCAGAACGCCATCGGCTTCGACGCTCCCGGTGCGCGCTACCCACATCGGGATGAACGCGGGAGGTGCTCGTTCGAACAATTGGTCGACGAGCACTTTCCAGGCGACGTTGCGTTGCAACGCCTCGCTCTCATCGTGCATGGAGCTGATTTTCCGAAGGAGATCGATATCACTCCCGAATCCGCCGGTTTGTGGGCCATCAGCCAGGGCTTCGGCGATCGAGTTGCAAAGGACGACATCGAGATTGTGGAGCGCGCGTCATTCATTTACGACGCGCTCCTAGTCCATTTGCGATCCCATTAGATGAAGTCGATGCGAATTTCGTATGCATTCATTCGTTCGTCAAGAAACGGATCAGGATTTCGTTGACGATCTCCGGCTGATCGGTTTGCACAAAATGACCTGCTCGAGCGACGCGCTCGACGCGCAGGTTGGGAACCCACTCCTCGATATTCTCGCTGGACGGGCGAGTGAATACCGGCTCTCGATCGGCCCAAATCAGCTGGGTCGGGATGTGGATCGGCGCGATCAGCCTGCGAAGCTCGCCGCGGTATTTGCGAATCGCGCGGTAATAATTCGCCATTCCTCGCGGCACGCCCGGTTTGTTCCACGCCCGCTTGTACTCACGAATTTCATCGGCGGTGAATCGTCCCATGCGGGGCATCAACCAGGGGAGGAGACGCGGGAGCAGGAACTCGGGAAGGAGAGGCGGCCAGAAGAAGAGCTGGTACAGCATATTCATTCTTTGTCGCCTGCTGCGACGCATCTCTCGCGCGAGCGCGGCGGGGTGCGGGGTGTTGAGAATGACCAGCTTTGTGAGCAGCTTCGGCTGCGTCATCGCCAGGAACCACGACGCGAGCGCCCCCCAGTCGTGCCCGACGAGCATCACCGGCGCGCCGACCTCCTCAATCAGCGACGCAATTTGCGCCACGACATTCATCAAGCGATAGGCCTCGATCTCCCGAGGTTTCGGCGAGTCGTTGTAGCCGGGGAGGTCGATGGCGATGGTGCGGAATCCAGCGGCATTGAGCGCCGGGATCTGCTTCCGCCACGAGTGCCAGAACTCGGGAAAGCCGTGGACCAGAACCACGGTAGCTCCCTTTCCCGATTCCACTCGGTTGAGCGAAGAGGGCATCAGGATGCTGCGGCCAACCGCTGCTCCTTGGCGCCCATGATCACGAGCCAGAGCATGGTCGCCACCTCTCCCAACATAAAAGGTTGGCCGATGGTGAAGACCTTGTCCTCGTGTCCCGGGAGCAGTATGCCGGTAAAGCTGAACGCCAGCCAGACGAAGCAACCCACCATCAGCCAGACGCCGAGGAAGCGTGGAAGAAAGCGCGATCTGTACACCAGCAGGCCCAGTGGAAGGAGCCACAGGCCCCAAAAAATCGCGTTGGCCAGGTCAAGGTGATGATGAAGGTTGAGGAACAGCCTGGTGAAGGCGTCGCGCTGCGGCTTGTCAAAGACTGATAGGAAATCGCCGCCGAGCGCGAACTGCAGGGCGGCTGCGTCCGTCACTGTGTTGACGAAGAATATCGGCACCGGCATCAAGCTGCCCAGGATCACCATCAAGATAGCCAGCGTCTGGTCAACTCCCTTTAGCAACCGATAAAAAGCCAACGTGACGAAGATAAAAAGAACACTGGCGACCAGGTAGGTGACAATGCCAAAGCGGAAGAGCAACTCGTGCGCCGCGATATTGTCGGCCGTCGCTGCCGCGTTCCCGCGCACGATCAAGGCTTCGGGAATGTACATGAGGCGCACGACACCAACCACTGACGCCAGGATGTATAGGAGCCCTGCCACTCTGGCGTTCTTGCTGAGCGAGGTCATCAATCCTCCGGGCGGATGTACGGGCGGCCCGCGTGAAAGTTCCGCCCTCCGCGGTACCAGCAGTAGAGCCCACCCAGCTCGATCAAATGGTAGATGTCGTTGTGATTTAGCGGCCCGATTCGAATGGATGAAATCTGCGCGCCCGCCGCAACAAACGAGATGGCCACGCCAGCGGCGATCCACCGAGCTGGGGCGTCCGCCCAATGGTAAAGACAGACGATGAGAATCGCTACCATGACTGAGGCATAGTCGGCGATGACGATGAGAAAGTCGTCCGAGATCACGACGCAGATCGCGTAAAACAGGAGTTGCACTAGCAGCACGATCTGCGCAACTCGCTGCCCTCGCGGCGAAAAGTACGCCACTGCGATCGCCAGTCCGAAGAGATAGCTGGCGACGCCCACCGGAATCGCGCTGACTTTCCACATCGCGCTGCTGCGGGCCATGTGATATGCCGCTCCTGCCAGCGCGCCGAACGAAGCCGCCGCCAGTGACCCCGCAACCAGCCGCGCGGCTCTGTCAGCAGTAGCGCGGACGATACGGACGGCAAACGTGGTGCCTGCCGCGGCGATGACGACATCCGTGGCGGCCGTGAGAGGCTCAATCATTCTGCAACAACGATGACTTCTCCCTCCGCAATCCGACGACCGGGCGCCAGCTCTCGGATTTCGGCAGACGCATAGATGCGCTGCAGATTCAATCCGTGCACCGCCAGAAAAGCGGCGATGCGATCCCGGGCAATGGCCCATCGAAACGGCTCGCCCTTGAGGTGCAGCCAACCGCGCACGAGCGGCGATGAGCCGCGAAATCCGTCGAGCGATTCCATCGTGGTGAGAATGACCCGCCCGCGCATCGAACGCAATACGCTCCGGACTTCCTCATCGCTGAAATACATCAACACGCCCTCGGCGATGAAGAGCGTCCGATCATCCGGCACTTCGATGGCATTCCTCGTCAGATCGAGCGGCTGCAGCGTGAGATTCGGCGGGCAGCCCCATTGCTGCAGCGCCGCGGCCTTGATTTGTTGTGTCGCCGGATGATCCAGCTCGATGAACCGGGTCTCTCGAAACTCCTCCGCCAGCCGGATGGCCAGCACGTCCAGCCCGCCCGCGATCACGACGATCTGACGAAATCCCTCGGCGATTGCGCGGCGCGCTTCCCGCTCGATGATCCGCTTGCGGAGCACATAGTGCACTCGGATTCCCGGAATCGAAAATCGCTCGACCAGCGACGACATCCATTGCCACCGCCGGCTGGCCAACGCGGCACGCGACCATCCACAGGCCTGCAGACAACGGACCGTCCACTCGATCTGCGACTCAGGGATCTCGAGCCGAGCGTGCTCCTCGGGACCGAGGAGCACAATGTGCGCGGCGACGAAGCGGGCGGTGGCGCTGGCGTGATCGTTCAAACCGTCTGCATGATGCGCTTCGAGTGCCGATACCAGTCACTGGCGAACACCTCGCCCGGATCGTACCTGCGCTTCAAATCGAGAAATGATCGGAACCGCGGATAGCATGCTTCCAGTTGTCGAGCGCTGGCGAAGCGATGGTAAGTCAGATAGAAGCTGCCGTCTCGGGCCGCGGCGTAGTCGATCATTCGACGAAGGGTATCGGCCGTCTTGTCAGTGCCCTCCTGCGAGTGGACCATGTGGAGGTTGAAAACAACGCAGGCGTACGACTGTTTCGCCCATGCCAGGAAGCTCTCATCGTCCTTCTCGATGAGCCGAACCGTACCGTAGATGACATTGACGTCGTGGCGGCGAAAATCATCCGCCAGCTCGCGCATGAACGCCGCCAACTGCGGCCGCGGCACATAAACCTCGGTGATGATTTCTGTCGACTCCGGCTCGTGCAGAACGCGATCGAGAGCGGCATGATATCCGCCGACGTAATACCCGAGCTGCTGCGTGTCCGACCAGTACACCTGTCCGTTCGTCGAAAGGTAGTAGGCCGCGTAGCGCTGGAATGCCTCTGACTTGTTGATGTGCGCCAGCACCAGCAGCTTGTTCCAGTCTTCGCCGGAGAGCTCCTTCTGGCCATTCGGAATGGCCGCGCTGTCGTCGATCGGCTGATAGCAGGAGAAAACGCCGCGGCGGAGAAAATCGTCGGACTTCGGGTCGATGGCGAACTGGAAGTCTCCGTAGAGAAATCCGCTGCGGATCCGATCGTCGAAGGCGGCGATGATGCCATCGATTTCGCGCACTTCGACGGCGCGCCGCACCTTCCGGCGTGGCACGAGTCGCAGCGACACCGAAGAGACCACGCCGAAAAGACCGTACCCGCCGATGGCCAGGCAAAAACGATCGAGGTTTTCCTCGCGATTGCAGTGGATCGCTCGTCCTTCGGCGTCGATCAACGTGAACGATTCGACGTCACCGATGATCGGCCGCATCGTCAGGCCGCGGCCGTGGACGTTGGACGCGAGCGCACCCCCGATCGTCAAGGCGTCGGCGCCGGTCTGTTTCTGAGCAATCGCCCATCGCCCGTTGTTGACGAGATAGTTGATCAGCCGGGGCCATTCGATGCCTGATTCGACTGTCACAATTCCACGCTGGCGATCGAAATGAAGAACATCGTTCATCGACCGCAGATCGACCAGGGTGGTGTCCGTTCCGAACTGCTGGCCACCCATCGAATGCCGGCCCCCGCAGATCGAGAGTTTTCCTCCGGAGCGGCGGACGCGGCGGATGACTTCGATCAGCTCTCTCTGTGAACGCGGCCTGATGATGGCGCGCACCCGGGTCGAGTTCAACTGGGCATGAATGTCATTGACGAGCGTTCCGGCGTCGCGTGCCTCGAGCAGCGACGCCGGAAGTGCCGCGGCAGTTCCAGCGAGTTTGAGAAACTCGCGCCGGTTGAGCGCGCTCATCATTGATAAGGATAGGCGTCAGGATACCTGGTCCGTTCACGGATTGCGGATCTCGGTCTCGAGCCTGATCCCATTGTTGTCCGGCTCCTGGTCCGCCTCCTTGCTCTCAACGAATGCGATGTTGGTAATGTGGGTTGGGATCAGCGTTCGCACCGTCACGTTGACGGTGCGCGAGGTTCCGCTCTGCATATTGCCTAGGGTGCAGATGACCTGCCCCCGCCCGTTGTCGAACTGGCAGTTGTCACTCGACTCGGCGGCCACGAACTGCGCCACGCCGCCCAGCGACCAAATGTCGGAGAGCTTGACGCCGGTGGCCTTCGCGGGGCCGTTGTTCGTGACCGTGAACGTGTAGGTCAGATTGCTTCCCATTGTGACGGGGTTCGGGGACGCGGAGCCGGCCAAGGCCAGATCCGAGAAGAGGGAGAGCGTCGAGAAGAAGCCGCCGTGCTGGAAGAAGGTGTCGCTGGCCTGATGGCCAGTGGGCGAGTACCAGAAAACCAACTCTTTGTTCTGCAGGCCCTCGCCGTTGATCAGGGAGGTGAAATCGTATGGGTCCTCTTCGCCAAGACGCCAAAGAACGGCCGCGAACTCGACGCCCTGGGTGGAGCCCGTGGGAATGAGCGGGAGGCCGTTGCCGAACGCCTCGCCCGCTAGCTTGCTCCAGCGCCAGTGGATGTGGACGCACTCTGGGCACCCAGGCCCAGAAGGGATGGTGCTGGGCCCGCGAACGTCGCTGCGCCACGTCTGATGGTAGTTGTCCCAGTCACCGGCCACGCCGCCGTCTTTGATTGCCGTGAAGAGCTTCTCGCTCCCGATGTCCTCCTTTCGTTGGATGATCGAGAACTGCGCGTTGAGCAAGTTGTCGTTGTCCTGGAACGTGGCGGCGAAGTTGCCGTTCTTGTTCTCGTCCCGGAAACGGAGGCGCAGCGGCATGTTGATGGACTTGAGCGTCTCGCCGTTGGACGCAGTGAAGGTGTACTTCACCTGCGGCTTCCACTTGTTGCAGGGCAGCGGGTCCAGCTTCAACGGAACGGGTGAGGACTGGCTCGGTTCGCAACCTCCGTCGGGTTGCTCGGCCGCGAACTCGTAGAGCTGCTCGACGATCAGGCAGCTGTCAGATCCGGCGGGGATCCGGTCCACCGCGTAGGTCGCTTTGAACGCGATCTTGTCCGCGCTGAACGAACGCTCGAACCCGACCAGTCGGCTGCGGGCGGAGGCGTCATCGCTTTGGGGCTTGAGCTCGGCGCGTTGCCGCGGATAGGCGCTCGTCTCCAGGAAGTAATAGGGAATGCTGATCTGCTCGGCCATGTACCGCGTGCCCAGCATAACGTCGCGGACGACGAGTCCGTCGTTGGGAGAGACCGAAAGGCGCAGGCTCCAGCCAAGCCCGCTTTCGCTGGAGTCCGCGGGCGTGTCAAGGGTGGGCCGGCTGCACGCCGTGGCGGGCGGGATCGGCGGAACGCCAGCTGGGGAGAACGTGATGTGCTCCCACTGCGTGACGCGCGCGACCTCGGTCGCCTCGAAGGAAAGACCGTTCCATCGGACGTGCCAAAGGATCCCGGGGAACTCCTGGGACATCAGAATGTCCCCGACCTTGTCGCTGAACTGGTCGGGAGCAGCGCCCCAGATCGTGCTGCCACCGAAGTCGACGCCGTAGAAGTTCTCGTGGGTGGGGATGATGTCGATGTCCTCGGGCTGCACGCCGAGTTCGTAGAAATTGACCGCTCCGTCGGCACCGATCGCATAGATGCGGCCCTGGTCCTCGGCGCCGGCCAGCGCGAGGCCGGCCCAGGGACCGTACTTTGCGGGGTCGTTCGGCACCGTCGTCAGCCCCTCGAGGTGCGTCCCGAGGCTGGCGAGCTGCGTGGCCACGCCCGCAGAGCTGACTCGCCATGCATTGCCGGCGGTGGTGACGACGAGCAAGTCGCCGCCGAACGCGCAATAGCGATCCTGGAACAGGCTGCCGCGAAGCAGGCCCGTCTCGCCAGGCAGCGTGACCCAGGGGTTGATTACCGAGCCGCCGTTCGGCGCGATCCGTGCGATGACGCCGGGCACGCCCGTACCGGTGAAGACCTCTCCGGCGCTGAACCCGCCCTGGCAAGGGCCCTCGCGGACGGCCGCGATCTTGACTTCCTCGGTGAGCCCGCTAATGGCGGAGAACTGCGCGTGGCTGCCATCCGGCCCGACCAGTTCGAAATTGTATGGCTGGCCGGTCGGAAAGTTGACCGAGAGAATCAGCTTTCCGCTGAAAGGATGGTGGTCGATCCCGATCGGGTTGTTGAAGCCGGTGGCGACTCGGGTCAGTTGGACGTCATTTCCGACAGCAGTCCCGACGACAAAGCATCCGACGAGAGCGACAGCAATCGCGATTCGGCGCATAACGGTCCCCCAAACTTATGTATAGAAGGGTGGAGCATAGCTCGTATACCTCGGACTGTCGAGGGAACTCGCAAGCGCTATCGCGAGGATCAGGAAGCTCGCGAGAGTTCGTCAAGGTCAATGGAGCACGAACTAACCGCGCGCACATCGCGATTGTGGAGCCTCAGGCCGGATCAACGGCCGAATAATTGTGAGATCCCTTAATCATGTACGCAACGCTCTCTTTCAGGGCGACGAAGACTCTGCGCGTTTTCTTCATCACTGACCCAGTAAGTCAGCCGCGGAGCGATCGCAGCATATAGAAAGCGATTAAAGCGCTCGACCCCAAACCGTGACTGGGCGGTCGCTAATGCCGTCACGCGAGCGATGCATAGCTCTTGCGCTAACTCCTTCCACTGACTTTGTTCGGGGCCGTGACCTCTGCTCAAGCGTTGAAGTTCGCCCATCTGGCGCCAAACGGCGTTGAAGGTTGTCGCATGGGGCTCGATCGTGCGCCAGAAGGAGTCGTAGTCCAATCCCGCTACCTCGATCTCCTTCCGATAATCTTCGCGTTGACGTGCGAGTTGCGCCACCGGCACGTCGAGGTGACGAAGAAGTTCATCCATGAGTTCGTGGGGATAGAACAGTTCGGGATTTCTTTTTCCATCAATCGGAGTAAAGCCCGGGGCTGCGTTACGAACCCGACCCGAAGACTTGTAAGCTGCTAATCGATCCCGTCGTGCCTGGGGATCAACCCGCTCTCGCGCGCGTTCGTCGTCCGTCCAGGACCACGGCGGCTTCGCGGTAGTTTGAGCAGACGCAAGAACAGCAGTGAGAATGATGCTGGTGGTCAGCGTGAGAATTGGTCGTCGTAACATTGTCGAAGTCCCTCGGCTCTTGAGGATTTCGACGCATCGTCCTGTGGTGGTTGCCACCCCTCGTTGACGAGTCTGGCCGGCGAAAAGAACTGCGCTGCTTGTCTCAAGTTGGCCTGCTTTCGGAGGGACTAGGGCGTCGAAGCACCAACCCTAGGCTTGGCTCTCGCTCGATGCGCGAGATTAGTTAGGGGTGTACACGGTTGAAGACCTGCTGCGTCAGTTGGGCGGGAGCGTTCGATGAAAGATCGAGCCGTCGTCCGTCTGGTCGCGATGGCGATCGCGGTTTTCGGGATCGCCGGGTGCGCGAGCCGTCCGCCAGCGGATAGTTTCGCAGGGCAATGGGACTTCGCGGCGACAATCGGTCGACGCCCGATCAACGGCACGCTCGGCTTTGAAGTGGCCGGCGACGCGGTGCGCGGCACATTTACCGGGCCGATGGGGCAGACCCGCGATCTCGAGAACGTCCGTTTCGACGGGACAAAGCTTTCGTTCGACCTCGTTGTGAGGCAGTCGACGGTTCACGCCACCGGAGAGCTCGCGCGCGGAACCATCTCCGGGACGTTGACCAGCGATTTCGGTTCGATTCCGTGGTCCGCCGTACACCACAACATGAACGTTGAGCAGCTCCCAGCCATGGGTCGACGAGGCGGTCGGCATCGTTCGGTCCAGCCGACCGCTGTTGTTGCCGGCGAGAGCTCGTCGCACGAGCAAGCCTCGCCGCTCCAAGGCGCTTCGGCGCCGAAGCCGAACATCATCTTCATCCTTACCGACGACATGGCCGCGATGGACGTTGCGGTGATGCCGAAGCTTCAATCGCTCGTCGGCAGCCAGGGGATGACATTCACGCACTACTTCGTCACCGATTCGCTCTGCTGCCCATCGCGGTCGTCGATTCTCCGCGGTCAGTTTGTGCACGACCATCACACGCTCGGAAATCTGCCGCCCGATGGCGGGTTTGAAAAGTTCCATGCCCTCGGGAACGAGAACTCGACGATCGCTACGTGGCTGAAATCGGCCGGGTATCACACCGCGCTCATGGGCAAATACCTGAATGGCTATCCAGCCACTGTGGCCACAAACTACGTTCCCCCCGGATGGGACGATTGGGAGAGTCCGAGTCGCGGTGGATACGCGGAGTTCAACTACGTTCTCAACGAGAACGGCCGGCTCGTTCCTTACGGTGGCGCACCCGAGGATTTCCTTGTCGATGTCATGGCGAAGAAGGCGGTCGCGGTCATCGATGCCTCGGTTCGTGCGAACCAGCCTTTCTTTCTCTATCTGGCGACTTTTGCGCCGCACCAGCCGGCAACCCCGGCGCCGCGGCACGCGGCTCTCTTTCCTGACGCGAAGGCTCCCCGCGATCCGTCCTTCGACGAGGCTGACGTCAAAGGCAAGCCGCAGTTCATCCGCGCTCTCGACACGCTCAAGCCGCGCCAGATTGCGGCGATCGACAACCTCTATCGAAGGCGGATCCAGTCACTCCAATCGGTCGACGACCTGATCGAGACGCTCGTTCGCGAGCTCCGCCAAACCGGCGTCCTCGACCGCACCTACATCGTCTTCACCTCCGACAACGGCTTTCACCTCGGCCAGCACCGGATGCAGCAAGGCAAACAGACCGCTTACGAGACAGACATCCATGTCCCGCTGATCATTCGTGGACCCGGCATCCCCGCCGGCGTGGGTCGCGACGAGCTGGTGGCAGAAATCGATCTGGCGCCGACGTTCGCGCAATGGGCTGGTCTCGGCCCGCCATCCTTCGTCGACGGCCGCAGCCTGGTTCCCCTGCTCGCGGACACCAAGAGCGCACCCTGGCGGAACGCCGTGCTGATCGAACATTTCTCCGGATCGACCGAACCATTCGCGTCATCGTTCGAGGAGGGTCAGCGGCGAGGAGCGCGCCGCATCCCGACGTACAAGGCGCTCCGGACGGACCATATGACTTACGTCGAATACGAGACAGGCGAGCGCGAGCTGTACGACGTCAGCCGCGACCCGTACGAGCTCGAGAACATCTATCCACGCGCGGAGCAATCGATGATCGCCGCGCTCGCGGCGCAGCTCGCGGCGATCCGTTCGTGTTCGGGCACGACCTGCCGCGCCGCCGACTCGGTGGTGCACTGAGGTTGGTGGAGGCGGCGGGAGTAGAACTGTACAGGTCTACGTGGCGTCGTGGAGGTGACGATCGTCGAACGGAGCGCGCAGCTCTCGCGCACGGTTACGAGCCGGAGACGGGCCGCGTGATTCGGAAGATCCTCGAAGTGGAAGGAATCCGCATCGTCACGAACCGTAGTGCAGCCGCTTAGATTCAGTAACTTACGGAAACGCGTAGCTCCTATGTCAGCCGTTGCTCATCAGACCAGTCGAGCAGGTACAAAACAGTTCCAGAGCGTCCGGCCGATACGGCAGAGGAACACCAACGATCTTTAGCTCCTTCACCGCGGCATTCCTGAACGATAGAATTGCGACATCCTGAATTCGGCGACGACGAAGCGCGGACTGCTGGTGGTCCTTT
>Ga0070707_100006208_pt1 | contig 11129 bp, 8 predicted proteins | sample KBSK5502metaG_FD_65468 | JGI IMG/M metagenome (GOLD analysis project Ga0070707, IMG submission 65468) | Corn, switchgrass and miscanthus rhizosphere microbial communities from Kellogg Biological Station, Michigan, USA - KBS K5-50-2 metaG | ecosystem: Host-associated > Plants > Roots >... | reverse complement strand
AAGAAATCTATTTACCCTGCGTTTGTATGCTGTAATTACCGTTATGATAGAAAATGATAATGCGGCGGCGGCTGCGGCGTTTATGGTCCAATTTGTAAAGAAATCTCGGCTATCTTGGTTTGAGAAGATAATAAAAGAATTTGAGACTATTATGGCTCCGACTAATATGAGAATCGTTCGCCAGGGCTCATTTACGTACTTCCGATAAGAGAGCAATCTAACTTCCACTCTGGTCTTCCGGGGAGATTGTGCTACTGACTGGCCTAAGATATGAAATTCGAATACCATCCAGAATGCTCAAGACATGTGTTTTCCCAAGATAACAAAGGTGTTCCAAGACAATTAGATTCTTAAATTTGGATATCATCTAGAATCATCGATAACAATATAGGATTCCAAATAGTTCCCTGACCCTTCGTGCTGCCACGATAGTTTCTAATATGGCTATCCTCATATTTGTGTATTCCCATAAAGGGAAAAATTGATATCGTTTCCCACGAATCGAAATACGTTTAATATAAAGTGGCTGACTATACTAACTGAATAAATCTACTCCTAATGGGATATTCTGATCCCGATACAAAAAGTAGGTTCAAGCGATAATGGAAATAAAAATAAAGTTATTCACAATAATGATTTCATTAGTTATAGTCACTTTGCTAGTGGCATCTATAATTTCAATAAACTCATTTTCAACAGGCATGATATCAGAGATTAGAAAACATTCCGAAGATAATACTGCTGGTACCATGGAAAAGATATCCAAGGCTATGTATGATAGAATTTCTGATATTAAGTTTCTTTCCGATGGTAGTAACGTTATCTTATCAGAACCCGCTCCGACCGAGAAAAAAATGGAATATTTGAAATCAGTTCTGCAGATCGATAGACAGCCGTATACTCTAGCAACTTTATTTGATAACAATGGCAAACTAATAGGTGATACTTCTAATGCCAGTGTGGTAGACACGGATCATTCACACGAATCATTCTTTAAGAGTGCAGTTAGTGGAATGATTTACTTTGACAAGGTACCAGAATTTTCCCACAACTCTTTAAATCATCCATTAATTCGAGTGGCAGGACCCCTATACGATGCAAGCGGCAAGCTCTCTGGAGTTTTACTTCTCGAGTTCCCTTTTAGCGAGATAACTCAAGTACTGCAAGCTAGGACAATGTTCCCAGCACTTACTGAAATAAATCTCATATCCAATAACGGCTCGATCATTTATTCTAATTCTTACGATAATTCTACTTCGCAAAAAAGTTTGAGTCGACTACCGATATTTGCAAAGATAAAGAATTCAAGTGATTCGATAGAAAGTCTTGTAGCTACTGATTTCAATGGTCAAGGAGATGCGCTATATGTTGCTGCAAAAGATAGGGGTTATTCAGACTATCCTGGGAGCGGATGGTTCTTGATTACCTCCCAAGCCACAGAGAAAGCTTTTAGTCCGGTATTAGACTTAAGAAATAGTTTCATATTAGCAACGATTCTAGTCTTGTCTGTTGCAGTAATTGTTGTTTTCTTTGTTGCAAGAACTATTTCAAAACCCATAACAGAACTCAAAGATGCTGCAGACAAGATTTCCAAAGGGGAGCTTGATCTCAAAATAAGAACTACAGCCGACGATGAGATTGGAGATTTAGCCCTGCACCTAGACAAAATGAGAGAAAGTATACAAACAAGAGATAGAAATTTGCGGTTACAGAAAGAAGCGTTAGAAAAAACTAACAAAGAGCTGACAACAAAAGACGAGGAGCTCAAAAGGGCTTATGATACGCTCAAAGCAAGTGAGAAGGCAAAAGAAGAATTCATTTCAATGGTTAGTCACGAATTAAAAACACCACTAGTTCCGATAAAGATTTATTCAGAAATGCTTCTCAAGACCGACTCGCTGGGTGTGCTAAGCGCCAAACAGAAGAAAGTAATGAATACAGTTATGAGAAGTGTAGAAAAACTTGAAGCGCTAGTCGGTGACGTGTTAGATGTTTACAAACTTGATATGGGCAAGCTATCTCTATCAAAAGAAGATGTTGATATTGCAGAATTGATAAATAGAACAATTTCGGACCTGATACCGATCACCCTCGAAAAGCAAATCGAGCTGAAATCAGATATTAGAACTGCAAAGGAAGCTGTTGTTTTTTGTGATCCGAAAAGAATTGAGCAGGTTCTATGGAACTTGGTGAAAAATTCAGTCGATTTTGTTCCTGAAAAAGGCGGCCGAATCGTTATTAGATTAGAGAAGGAGCCGAATTCAAACTCACACCTTATTTTTACCGTGGAGGATAATGGTATTGGCATTACAACAGTGGAGAGACATAATCTCTTCAATAAATTTTATCAAGCCGATACCAGCTTTAGTAGAAAGCATGGTGGTACAGGACTTGGATTGGCAATATCCAGAGGTATTGTTGAAGCTCACGGTGGCAAGATATGGGTTGATGATAACTATACTAATGGCGCCTCGTTCAAGTTTACGATACCTAGTAGACAAGGTCTGAATGAAACTTGGCATTAAAGTCCTATGCTAAGTTTGTTGTTTGGATGAAACTTTCTTGATGGTAACTGATTCATGGTGTGCAGGAATGATTAAACTAATTTTAGGGTTGACGATGCTGGCCGTTCCAACTCGTAAAGGTCTAAAATGTCTCTTGATTTTGAATAGAATCAAAACTATCGTTTTTCCCACATTTCTTGAAACATCTACTACGATCAATGACATTATACCAGCTATTTGCCATGGACTAAGTAATTGTAACCACGAGACAAACCCTGCAAAAAAATTGCCTATTAGAAACGAGGTGGCATCCAGCACTATTATCAGCAATAATTCAGGGAAGCTTAATTATTAAAGAAATCGATACTCGACAGATTCGCCATCTGCAAGAGGACTTGATGAATGTACTATTTTCATTACCTCAGGATTGATAAGTTGTACATGTGATTATTCAAGTCCTTTCCCGATTTACGATTATTGACAAAACAGACATTTTTTATAATTTTTCGATTCCAGATGGTCAAAAGGTAAAAAAAGGTTAAAAAGGCTGCCGGACATCCTGTTTAAGGGATGTGTTCCATTATCGGATACAAGGGTCAACTAGATGTAGCCCCATTATTAGTAAAGAGCCTTGAACGAATGGAATATAGAGGTTATGATAGCGTAGGAATAGCCACAATAAATGATGGCAAGATCATACTGAAGAAGGGGGTAGGGAGAGTAGCCGATGTGACTAAGACACTTGACTTGGCAAGTATGGCCGGGGACACAGGTGTTGGGCACACCAGATGGGCTACCCATGGCAGTGTTACCAATAACAATGCCCATCCTCATTATGGCTGCACAGACAGCATAGCCATTGTGCACAATGGGATTATCGAAAATCATAAAGAATTAAAAGAAGAGCTTATTGGCATAGGTCATATTTTTAAAAGCGATACTGATAGTGAAGTGATTGCGCACCTTCTTGAAAAATATTACGTCGACCAGAAAGATATAAAGAAAGCTGTCATTGACACCTGCAAAAGACTAGAAGGGGCTTATGCATTTGTGGCGGTCTTTGAGGACGGCACGATATGTGGATCCAGATACAATGAGCCTCTGATAATTGGATCAGTTGATTCCGGACATTTTATCTCAAGCGACATTCTGGGATTTCTAGAATACACCAACAAAGCTATCTACCTTGATAATAGAGACACTGTTATCCTTGATTCAAAGAATCTTCAGATATTTGACTTGAACGGAGATTCCGTGAATAGGGCAATCACTCAAGTAGCTTGGAAACTAGCCTCAATAGACAAGGGAAAATATGCTCATCATACCCTAAAAGAAATCCATGAACAACCTGTGATAGTAGAAAAAGCAGGAACCCAAAATTTAGATAGGATTGAAGAATTTTGTAATATCCTAAGAAATTCTAGGACTGTATTTCTTACAGGTAGCGGAACAAGTTATCACTGTGCGTTAATTGCTAAACATCTTTTATCAAATTTTGCAAAAATTCATGCCGAAACCATGGTGTCAAGTGAATTTCAATATACACTCGATGGCATTGACAGTACTTCGGTACTACTTGCGATTTCTCAGAGTGGCGAAACGGCGGATGTTTTACAGGCTGTGAAGGCCGCAAAGCATATGGGAGCTAGAATACTCTCTATTGTGAATATTCCTACTTCGTCCTTAGCCAGAATCAGCGATAGGTTTCTGCCTATCGAATGCGGACCTGAAGTAGGAGTAGCTGCAACTAAAAGTTTTACGGCTCAACTGTCTTTAATTTATACCGTTGTTGATAGATTATGCAAAGGGTGCCTAGGCTTTGAAGCTTATAAGGTATTTCTTGGTGGTGCACTCCGCAAAATTCTAGACACTGAAATTGAAATCCACAGAATTGCAGAGAGGCTCAGAGATGCAACAGATATTTATATAATCGGAAGATCAATTCATTATCCCATTGCTCTTGAGGGTGCATTGAAATTAAAAGAGCTGGCTTATATCCATGCTGAAGGTATGACGGCAGGCGAACTGAAACATGGCCCACTAGCATTAATTGAAAGCAACAGCTACGTAATAATAATCAATCCTAACGATACGACTTCTAATGATAACATTGCTACTGCCCACGAAATAAAAGCAAGAGGAGCTACGATAATTGGTATCTCTGATAGGGCAAATGATGTATATGATATATTTATAAAGATTCCATCTGCAAAGAGCATAATCTACCCTATTATCGAAGTATTGCCATTTCAGATTTTGGCATACTATCTGGCACTTGCAAAGAATGCAGATCCGGACTATCCACGCAATCTCGCTAAATCCGTTACTGTGAAGTGATTAAGCGAAACAAAAGGACATGATTTCATAAGTTTATTCCCGTTCTGTCCAAATCTTAAACAAAATTCATAGTTGGGCAGCGAACCGATAAGATATTTACTGAGTAGTCAGGTACATTTTAATTTCACGGCTGCCATCATAAAGGTGTTGACTACATGCCCTTCATCACCACCTCGACCGCCCTCGTTATCAAACGCCAATACTGCTGAAGGAACCGAGGTATTTTATGGTGAAGAGAATGTAGTAAATTTAGTAGTACAATTTGCTTCTAAAAGTGGGAGCAAAATTGACGCATGTATAGACCGCACACGACCATTACTAGCTACTGAAATCAAGCCATTAAAAGAGGCATTTCTTGCAGCTAAAAGTAGAGGTGTAAAATTAAGGTACATCACTGAAATCACTACTGAAAATATTCCTTATTGCAAAGAGCTAATGAGAATAGTTGATGAGCTTAGGCATTTGGATGGGATCAAAGGAAATTTTTACATTAGTGACATAGAATATTTAGCTCCGGCAACTATGCATGCAGAGTGGAAGCCAGCATCACAAATTATCTATAGTAATGTCAAAGAAATTGTAGAACATGAGCAATATATCTTTGATACTCTGTGGAATAGAGCAATAGCTGCGGAAGAGAAATTAAAGGAAGTTGAAGAAGGTAGGGTACCTGAAAAGATTGAAGTCTTACATGATACAGCAACTACACTCAATAGATATTTACATGGACTGTGTAACGCTAAGAGTAGATGGGACTACTACGCCGATCAAGAATCATTATTCGTGCCTTTTTCAGATCCTTCAATAAGAACAGAGTTGCAAAATGCAAAAACTAGAGGTTTAAGAGCAAGGGTGCTTACTGCAATTACTAGAGAGAATATTTCTTTCTGCAAGGAAATTCTGGAAATTGTAGAGGTCCGACATCTAGATGGAATAAAAGGAAACTTTGGAGTTACCGACACGGACTATATTGCTATCTCCGCCCCAACTGAAGAGCAATCAATACCTAATGCTGTCTACAGCAATGTAAAAGAAGACATAAAGCAGCAGCAATATGTTTTTGAAATTCTTTGGAACAAGGCAATATCTGGGGAGCAGAAAATAACAGAATTAGAAGAGGGAATCATGCCTCAAGTAATAGAAGTTATCAACGATCCTGCCGAATCTTCTATTCTATACCAAGATATTTTACGATCATCTAAGAAAGAAATAATGCTATTATTTCCATCTTTTCGTGCCTTTAACAGGCAAAAGAAAGACGGTGTCTTGGATTTATTAATTAAGGCACCATATCATTCAAATGTAAAAGTTAGACTACTTGTGCCCTCTGACGAGAACACGATAAAGCAGGTTGAAAATTCTCTGTACAGTAATCCGAACATTGATATTAGATATTTAGAAAGTAATGCGAGTACTACAAAGTCTACCATACTGGTGTCGGACAGAGAGGTTTCTTTGGTTATCGAGTTGATAGATGACACGAAAGAACATTTCATTGAAGCAATAGGGTTATCAACGTACTCAAATAGTAAATCAAGTGTATTATCTTATGTATCGATATTTGAGAATTTGTGGGCTCTAACTGAATTATACCAAGAAGTTAAAGAAGCAAATGAAAAATTAGAAATAGCAAATAAACAACTGATAGGAAAGGAGGAAAAGCAACAGGCGTTAACATCTTCGCTTGAAAAGACAAATGAAGAATTGGTAGGATTAAGCCGGCTTTTATCAAAATCGTATGCAGAGTTAAGCGCAGCAAATAAAGCAAAAGAAGAATTTATGTCGATGGTCAGTCATGAATTAAAGACGCCGCTAGCCCCCATGAAACTCTACACAGAAATGCTTCTGAAATCCAAATCATCCTTTGGAAACATAACTGAAAAACAGAAGAAGGCGATACAAATTATTCACAACGACATCTTGAGATTAGAGGTGCTCGTAAGTGATTTGCTTGATGTCTACAAGTTAGACATAGGAAGACTTAAACTAAAAAAGACCGAGGTAGATATTGAGCAGCTGGTGAATGAAAGTATTGCAGAATTCATGCCCCTTGCAAAAGATAAGCGAATTAAGCTTGGAACAGACGTACGAACATCAGGAACGATCAAATGTGATCCAGGGAGAATAAGTCAGGTTATCTCTAATTTAGTAAAAAACTCGATAGATTTCGTTGCACAAGATAAGGGAAGAGTAATCATAAGAGTTGAGGAAGAAAGATCAGAAAAAGAAGAGAAACAAGAAAAGGACGTCAGTATTAGTGATAGTACAGCCGCTCCTAAGGCTAGTAGCGGAGGCAATCATAAAGTTGTTTTCACAATTGAAGACAATGGTCCTGGGATGCATGGGAGTGATACAGATCATTTATTCAAGAAATTTTATCAAATAGACACTACCGCCACAAGAAAACATGGGGGAACAGGACTAGGGCTGGCAATATGCAGAGGTATAGTTGAAGCTCATGGCGGAAGAATATGGCTCGATAAAACTTATACTACTGGCGCTTCAATAAAATTTACGTTGCCGAGGAATGATGTAACTCAATGAAGGTTCTAATAGTCGACGATAATGAAGAGCTGACCGATGCTGTTAAGGATTTTTTAGATAGCATAGGTATAGAATGTAAAGTAACAAACGAAGGAAAAGAAGGATTAAATGAAATTCTAACTGAAAGAGGAAGATATGACCTAATCTTACTTGATATGGCCATGCCGCAGTTTAGTGGATACGATGTTCTTGACACGCTAAAGAAAGAGGGCGTGTTAAAATCAGAAAACATAGTAATTTTTACAGCATCTTCAATTACGGATAATAACATTGATGATTTCCTAGCAGCCGGTGCAAAAGAGGTACTGAAAAAACCAGTATCACTAGATGAACTATCTCAGGTAATAGAAAAATATCGCTCATGATATAACTGATAATTTAGGAAAAACATTAAACATCGAAAGAAGCTAACTTTTAGAAAAGTAGATCTGACATTAATATATACATTGATGGCCGAAAACGATGGCGTCTGATGACTGACATAGATTTCCAAATTTCAGCCACCACATTAAATTAGAAACTAGTCTATCCTGACAATAGATAAAGTGATTAATGTATAATATCTGACGCTCTTATACGTATAATTTACCAGACGTAGATTTGACACAACTACCCACTTTTAATGTCTGAATCTGTTGATCGTTGCTTCTAACTCTTCTAAAGACAAAGGCTTTCGGAGAATTGTTTTTACTCCTATAGCTTCAGCATCTTTATCCGGAATCGAAGATGCAGTAAAGAGTATAATGTTATTTGGGTCTATCAACATCTCATTTTTCAATGATTCAAGAACATCATAACCACTGAAATCTGGCATTGCTAGGTCTAATATTATGGCATCGTAATCATGGCCTTCTTTTTTTATAACTTCTAGTCCTTGTTTTCCATCATTCAGAGATGTACATGAATCACCAATACTTTCTAGATAGTCAGAAATAGCTTCGGTTACATCTTCGTTATCATCTATGATAAGTACTCTCATTTTATTTGCCATTGACATTACCTGTATCGCGGTATTGTAAATTTGAAGGAGGCACCTTCATTATAATTTTCATCATACCACATCTTACCGCCATGGGCCTCAACCAATCCTCTGCATATCGATAACCCTAGACCTGTTCCTCCATGTTTTCTGCGAAAACTTGTATCGAGTTGATAAAATTTCTTGAAAAGCTTATCTATCTGAGCATGAGTGATACCAGGGCCATTATCGTCTACACTAAACAAGACAAACCTGAAGGAGGCCTCTTTTTGGCTAGTTACTTTACCTTCGTTGTCTAAGCAATCCTCGACTCTTATTGTTATTTTTCCATTGTTTTTAGGTACAAAATCAAACGAATTCTTTAGTAAATTTGATAGAACTTGTTCTATCCTCTTTGGATCACAAAAAATGGTTCCAGCTGTTCTGACATCTAATTTAAGGAATATTCGTTGATCTTCAATAATAGATTTAAGATCAGTAATAGTGTTTCTTATCATGGTATCAATATTTGCATCCTCTCTAAATAGGGTTATCTTTCCCATGTCAAGCTTGTAGCAATCTAGGATGTCAGTTACAAGCATCTCAAGTTTTTCTAGATTCCTGTCGATTATTTGGATAGCCTTGCTCTGCCTTTCATTGAGATTTAAACCCAATGATTTTTTCGTAAACATTTGGCAGTATAGTTTCATTGGTACAAGTGGTGTCTTCAACTCATGACTGATCATTGAAACGAACTCATCTTTAGCTTTATCTGCTACTTTTAACTCCTCAATGGCATTCTCTAATTTCCCTGTTAATATATTCTGATTCTCGATATGGTCTCTTATAGAATAGACCATGGAGTTAAAAGATTCAGAGAGTTTCGCAAGTTCGTCATTCCCTTTACGATTTACTGAGACATTCAGATTTCCTTTTTCTACTTCAGCAGTTGCCTTGGTAAGGGAAAAAATTGGTCCTAGGATGCGTATTATAAGATATAGGATAGACAAGAGAATAGCTACGTTTAGAATTCCTAGAAGAATTTCTAATATCGTAAGATTGTGGGAATTCAATTTCACTTCATTTCCGAGAGCTGTAACCAGCGTGTCAGATGAACTAATTAAGGACAATGCCATAGATTGTAATTCTGTTATTAGATTTAAATCCGACGTATGTGATTGTTTTGCTCCTGCCTGAGATGGTTTGACTATATTATCGATGATATATTTTTTGTATTTTTGCCAATCGGAATCCGTTGCTTTCCATAGGTCCAGATATTGAGCGGGAAGCGGTTTTAATTCTATAGTTGGAGATGCATTTCCACCTTCCCTCAAGACCGAGAGGTTCGATTCAAATTTACTCATTGCGATATTTACCGAAGAAACATTTGAAAATCCTGAGAGGTAATTCAGGGTTTGGACCAGAACGTTATATGTTAAAAATCGGTTCTTGCCAGAAATATTAACAGAATTTCCTAACAATGCTCCTTGCGACTCGAAGTACGCAAGTATTGCAATATTGCTCAGAACAAAAGCAATTTGAATCCCAACTAATATTCCGATCTTTGCGGAAATTCTGGAACTAATTCGGCTTAACATGATTACCCAGTAAGCACATTTCCTTCGAGAGCGTTCTATTTCAGGATATATGTCCATTCTTCGATATAATAGGAGCCCTCCCTAGTGGCTATTCCAAACTGTTGTACTGTAACCGAGACCAGGATAACTCTACATTCTATGATAACAAGATTATTTGAAGAGCACATTAAATCAAGATTAGTGAGAACATGGATCATAGGACTATCTCATATGCACAGATCAATTAATGTTATCATATTGTTATTGGGTTCTACACAGCGCTCCTGAGTAAAAGTATGCCTCTCTACACTTCGATTAATCAGGAGGAATTCATATACAAAGTCTTAATATTGAACGTTGGTAATACTATACCAACAGTTTCATTATGAGAATACTCATAGCTGAAGATGACATTGATATTTCTGAATCTTATAAGGATGCCTTGGAAGCCAGAAATCACATAGTTACGCTCGCTGGAAATGGAGAAGAGTGCTTAGAAATATATAGCAAGGAATTGAAACGAGAACAGACAGAGATCCAAAAGGGAGAGAGGAAAGGCACTCCTTTCGATGCTGTTATTTTGGACTACATGATGCCACGGAAAGACGGAATGCAAGTCGCAAAGGGGATTCTTGAAATGAATCCAAAACAGAGGATAATTTTTGCTTCTGCATATGTAGAAGAAACTTTGGTGGATATAGTGAAACAGCTGAAGATGGTCGTAGAATTAATGCAGAAACCATTTGGCGCAGATGCACTCGTGAACACCATAGAGGATAAAGAAATCTATCAAGGGTTAAAGCAAATCATGTTAAGCATGAAACAAATCAAGGATGAACGTCCCTCGCCGAAGCAACTGAAATCCCTGTTTGAAAGCTTAAGGAAAATCCAAAAGGGAAGAACCTTCTAGTACTAAGAACATCCATCGATCAATAACCAAGATCGCAGAATTCCATGGTCATATACGTATATCAGTCAGCATCTTTATTCAAACCCAACGACAGTTCGACTAATCTTTTGAATACTTGAACAGAAGGGAATACACCCTCAGAGCCACAAAGGGTGAGTTTAGAGCAACTTCTGCATCAAAGGTCATGTTGTTCTCAAAGCTGTCCGAGCATTGTCTTATTTATTTATACTAATTCAAAGAGTATGGCTTGCAAGGCAGAGGAACTCATCGAAGGACCGGCTGGACTCCACTGTAAATTG
>Ga0070707_100006207_pt1 | contig 11129 bp, 1 predicted proteins | sample KBSK5502metaG_FD_65468 | JGI IMG/M metagenome (GOLD analysis project Ga0070707, IMG submission 65468) | Corn, switchgrass and miscanthus rhizosphere microbial communities from Kellogg Biological Station, Michigan, USA - KBS K5-50-2 metaG | ecosystem: Host-associated > Plants > Roots >... | reverse complement strand
TCACCCGCGAACAGCACCTCCAGCAGCGGCCGCGGCAGCACCGGCCGCAGGATCTCGTCGCACCGAGTGAGGGCCTCCCGGAACGCCGGCTGCGTCTCGTACAGCTCTCGTCCCATCCCCGCGTACTGCGATCCCTGGCCCGTGAACAGGAACACGACCTCCGGACGATCGGGGCCCACGAATTGCCCCCGGATCGCGGCGGCGGAGGCCTCGCCGGCGGCGGCGGACTCCAGGGCGGCGGCCGCCTCCGCCGCGGTGCCGGCCACGACCGCAAGCCGCTCGGCGAAGCGCGCGCGGCCCGCGTTGGCCGAGAAGGCGGCATCCGCCAGGGACAGCCCGGAGTCGCCCGCCAGGCGTTCGCTGAACCGCCGCGCCAGCTCCCGGAGCGCCCGCTCGCTCCGCCCCGACAGCACCAGGACGTGAAGGGACCGGTCGGACGGGACGGGCGCCTCCTCCGCCGGCGCCTCTTCCAGGACGAGGTGCGCGTTGGTGCCCGTGAACCCGAACGAGCTGAGCCCGGCGATGCGCCGACCTCCGACCGGCTCCCACGCGACGCGCTCGGTCGGGACCACCGCCGGAATCTCGTTCAGCGCGATGTGGGGGTTGGCCTGCTTGAAGTGAAGGTGGGGTGGGATCTCTCCGTGCTGCAGCGAGAGCACCACCTTGATGAGGCCCGCGATTCCCGCCGCGGCCTCCAGGTGCCCCACGTTCGTCTTGACCGACCCGATGAAGAGCGGGCTCTCCGCGCGCCGGCCCTCGCGGAGCACCGCTCCCAGCGCCCTCACCTCGATCGGATCGCCGAGGGAGGTGCCGGTTCCGTGCGCCTCGACGTAGCTCACCTCCGCGGGCGCCACCGACGCCGCGGCGAGCGCCTCGCGGATGAGGGCCTCCTGCGCGGGGCCGTTGGGCACGGTGAGGCCGCCACTGCGACCGTCCTGGTTCACCGCCGACCCGCGGATGAGCGCCAGGATCGGGTCGCCGTCGGCCACGGCGTCGGAAAGGCGCTTCAGCACGACCGCCCCGCAGCCCTCGCCTCGCACGTACCCGTCGGCGGCGGCGTCGAAGGTCTTGCACCGGCCGTCCGCGCTCAGCATGCGCGCCCGGCAGAAGCTGATGGTCACCTCCGGCCGCAGGATCAGGTTCACTCCGGCGGCCAGGGCCGTCCGGCATTCACCGTTGCGCAGGCTCTGGCCGGCCAGGTGCACCGCGACGAGCGACGACGAGCACGCCGTGTCCATGGCCACGCAGGGCCCCTGCAGGCCCAGGACGAAGGACAGGCGGCCCGCGGCGGCGCTGGCGGCGCTGCCGGTCCCGAAATACGCGTCGATCGAGGCCGGCCCGCCCGACTGCAGCTGCATGTAGCCGTAGTCACAGGTGCTGATCCCGACGAACACGCCGGTGCGGCTGCCCATGAGCCTCTCGGGGGCGTGCCCGGCGCGCTCGAGCGCCTCCCAGCTCACCTCGAGCAGCAGCCGCTGCTGGGGGTCCATGCTGACCGCCTCGCGCGGGGAGATGCCGAAGAACTGCGGGTCGAACGTGTGCACGTCCCCGAGGAACGCCCCGTTGCGGATGTACATCTTTCCCTTCGCGTCGGGGTCGGCGTCGTAGTACTCCTCCACGTCCCAGCGGTCGGCGGGGATCTCGGTGACCGCGTCCACGCCGTTGCGCAGCAGCGACCAGAACGCCTCCGGCGTGTCCGAGCCGCCCGGGAAGCGGCAGGCCATCCCGACGATCGCGATCGGCTCCGTGCGCGCCCGCTCCGACTCGGCGAGGCGCGTCCTCATCTCCCGCAGCTCGAGGATCGCCCGCTTCAGCGGCGACAGCTGATCGCTCCGGCCGTCCGTCGTTTCCTTCGCTTCGTCGCTCATGTCGAGATCACTGCGCGGGCACCGGGCCCACCCGCCGGCCCAGCAGGGGGTGAGGGCGCACGTCCCGCGACGGCTCGCGCCGCGCCGGCCCCTCGTCGAGCTCGATCCAGTAGCGTTGCCTCTCGAAGGGATAGGTCGGAAGCACCACCTTGCGCCGCGCGTAGTCGCGGTCGAAGCCCGCCCAGTCCACCTTGAAGCCGTGCACGTAGAGGGCGCCCAGGCTCTCCAGCAGCACCGGCCAGCGGCCGCGGTCCTCGCCGAGCGAGGCCAGCCACAGCGCGCCCTGCTCCGGCACGCACTGCCGTGCGAGGCCGAGCAGCGTCGCGCCCGGCCCCAGCTCCAGGAACACGCGATGCCCCTGGTCCCAGAGGGTCTGCATCGCTCGCGGCGAGTAGCCGACGGCGGCCGCGCGGCGTTCCTGCTCCGTGAGCGCCGGCTCGGCCGGCGTCGACTGCGACCGGGCCCGCCCGGCGGCCAGGCTCAGCGCGTCCTCGAGCGACAGCTCGCCGGCCACGCACGCGGCCACGCACTCCCCGACTCCCTGTCCCATCACCGCCGCGGGCTCGATCCCCCAGCTCCGCCAAAGCTCGGCCAGGGCGTACTCCAGCGCGAACAGCGCCGGCGGCGTGCCCTGTGCGCCGAGGCCTCGGGCCGCCTCCTGGCATCGGTCCACGGCCTTGCGGAACGTCGGCTGCGTCTCGTACAGCTCCCGCCCCGTTCCCGCGTCCGGCCGGCCCTCACCCGCGAAGAGGAACACCGCCTCGGGAGCATGCGCGGAAGCGGCGCCGCGGAGGAGGTCGCGCCGGTCGCCGCCGGAGAAGGCCGCGAGCCGCTCCCGCGCCTGCTCGACCGTGCCGGCCACCACCGCCAGCCGCTGCGTGAAGTGCGCCCGGCCGGCGTTGGCCGTGAAGCAGACGTCGGCCAGCGAGGCCGGCGGCGCCTCCGCCAGCCTCGCCGACAGCCTCTCCGCCGACGCGCGCAGCGCGGCGTCGGACTTGGCCGACAGCGCCAGCAGGTGGAGCGGCCGCTCGACCGACGGGGCCGGCGCCTCGACGACCGGCGCGGCCTCCACGACCAGGTGCGCGTTCGTACCCCCGAACCCGAACGAGCTGAGACCGGCGATCCGCCGGCCGCTGCCCGCGGGCCAGGGCGTCGGCGCCGTGGGGATCGTGGCCGGGATCTCCGCGAGCGAGATGTGGGGGTTCAGCTTGCTGAAATGAAGGTGCGGCGGGATCTCCTCGTGCTGCAGCGAGAGCACCACCTTGATGAGGCCCGCGACCCCCGCCGCCGCCTCCAGGTGTCCCACGTTCGTCTTGACCGATCCGATGACCAGCGGACGATCGGCGGGGCGCCCCTCGCCGAGCACGGCCCCGAGCGCGCGCACCTCGATGGGATCGCCGAGAGCGGTGCCGGTCCCGTGCGCCTCGACGTAGCCCACCTCCGCCGGATCGACCTGCGCCGCGGCGAGCGCCTCGCGGATGAGCGCTTCCTGCGCGGTTCCGTTGGGCACGGTCAGCCCGCTGCTGCGTCCGTCCTGGTTCACCGCGGTGCCGCGGATGACCGCCAGGACCACGTCGCCGTCGGCCCGCGCGTCGCGCAGCCGCTTGAGCACGACGACCCCGCACCCCTCGCCCCGCACGTAGCCGTCGGCCGCGGCGTCGAAGGTCTTGCATCTCCCGTCGGCCGCGAGCATGCGCGCGCGGCAGAAGTTGATCGTGTGGTCCGGGGCCAGGATGAGGTTGACGCCGCCGGCGAGGGCGAGCCGGCACTCGCCGCTGCGCAGGCTCTGGCAGGCCAGGTGCACGGAGACGAGCGATCCGGAGCAGGCGGTGTCGACGGCCAGGCTCGGCCCCTGGAGGCCGAGGACGTACGAGATGCGCCCGGCGGCGACGCTGAGCGCGTTGCCGGTTCCGAAATAGGCGTTGTAGCGCGCCGGATCGGCGCTCTTGGCGTGGAGATACGCGTAGTCGTCGGCGCTGATCCCGACGAACACGCCGGTCCGGCTGCCCTCGAGCCTGTCCGGAGTCTGCGCCGCCCGCTCCAGGGCCTCCCAGCTGACCTCCAGCAGCAGTCGCTGCTGGGGATCCATGCTCACGGCCTCGCGCGGCGCGATCCCGAAGAAGTGCGGATCGAACCGGTCCACCTCGGAGAGGAAGCCGCCGTGCCGCGTGTACATCTTCCCCGGCGCGTCCGGGTCGGGGTCGTAGTACGCGTCGACGTCCCAGCGGTCGGGCGGCACGGGCGTGATCGCGTCGACGCCGCGGCTCAAGAGATCCCAGAACGCCTCCGGCGTGTCGGCCCCGCCCGGGAACCGGCAGGCCATGCCGACGATCGCGATCGGCTCGACCGCATCGAGCGGGGCGCGAACGGAGGCCTCCGCGGACGGCGCCTCCGCGACCGCCGTCGGGGCCACCGGCTCGAGGAGGTAGTCCGTCAGCGCGTCGATCGTCGGGCAGTCGAAGGCCAGCGTCGCCGGCAGCGCCCGCCCCATGCTGCGCTGCAGCCGGTTGCGCAGCTCGACCGCCATCAGCGAATCCATGCCCAGGTCCCGAAGGCCCCGCCGCGCATCGAGGGCGGACGCCGCGTCGCGGCCGAGCACGGCCGCGACCTCGCCGCCGACGTGCGCGAGCAGGAGAGCCCGCCGCTGGCGGGCCGGCGCGGCCGCGAGTCGGGACCGCACCTCGGAGGCCGGCGCGATCCGCGCCGCCGCGCCGCCGTCGAGACCGCCCGCCAGCTCGGCGAGCAGCGGCGGCGCCGTGCCACCGAAAGCCTCGACGGCCTGGCGCACGTCCAGGGGCAGGACCGCCACCTGCGGGGCCGCGCCTCCGAGCACGCGCTCGAGCGCCGCCAACCCCTCCCCGGGCTCCAGCAACCGCCAGCCCTGCCGGCTCCAGCGCCGCCGGTGCGTCTCCGCGACGGCGCTCGCCATGCCGGAGCCCGCCCACGGGCCCCAGTCGATGCTCAGCGCCGGCAGCGCCAGACCGCGGCGATGCCACGCGAGCGCGTCCAGGAAGGCGCTGGCCGCCGAGTAGCCCCCCTGGCCCGCCGAGCCGAGCAGGCCGGCCTGCGAGGAGAACAGGACGAAGAAGTCGAGATCCATCGCGCGCGTCGCCGCGTGCAGGTTCCAGGCGCCCGACACCTTCGGGGCCATCACACGCGCGAACCGCTCCCAGCTCTGCTCGCCGAGAACGCCGTCGTCCACGATTCCCGCGGCATGCACCACGCCGCGCAGCGGCGGCATCCCGTCCGCGATCCGGGCCAGGAGCGCGGCCACCGCCGCCGGGCTCGAGACGTCGGCCGCGAGCGTAACCACCCGGGCACCCGCGGCCGCCATCGCGCCGACCGCCTGCTGCGCGGCCTCGCGCGCCGGCCCGCGCCCGACGAGCACGAGGTGGCGCGCGCCGCGCTGGACGAGCCACTGCGCCACGCGCAGACCGAGCCCTCCCGTTCCCCCGGTGATCAGGTAGGTGCCCTCGGCGCGCACCGCCGCCGACGCCGCGGCCGGCTCGTGCACGACGACGACCTTGCCGGTGTGCTTCGCCTGGGCCATGTGGCGGAAGGCATCGGCCGCTTCGCGCAGACGGAAGACCCGCCGCGGAAGCGGCGCGAGACGGCCGGCCTGCAGCTCGTCGGCGATCTGCCCGAGCATGGCGCCGAGGACCTGGGGGTCGACCGTGCCGAGATAGATGGGAAGATAGGCGACGTCGCCGCGCGCGGCCGCCATCTGCTCCGCCGTCCACGTGCCGGTCTTCCCGATCTCGAGGAAGCGGCCACCGACCCGCAGGACCTCCAGGCTCTTCGGGATGAAAGGCCCCGCCAGCGAGTTCAGGACGAGGTCGACACCTTCGCCGCCGGTCCGCTCCCGCACCTCGTCCGCGAACGCCAGCGACCGCGAGTCGAAGACGTGGCGCACGCCCAGCGACTCGAGGAACCTCCGCTTCTCGGGGCTGCCCGCCGTCGCGAAGATCACGGCCCCCGCCCGCTGCGCGAGCTGCACCGCCGCGAGGCCGACGCCGCCGGCGGCGGCGTGGATCAGGACCCTCTCCCCGGCGGCCATACGGCCGAGCCGGTTCAGCGCGTACTCGGCGGTCAGGAATGCGACCGGGACGGTGGCCGCTTCGACGAATCCGAGTCCCGCCGGGATCGACGCCACCAGCTCCGCCGCCGTCGTCACGTAGGTGCTGAAGCTGGCCGTGGCGATCGCCATGACCGGCTGCCCGATCTCCAGGCCCGTCACCCCGCTGCCGAGGGCCGAGATGCGCCCGGCGCACTCGCTGCCGAGAGGACCCGCCGGACCCTCGTAGACGCCGAGCGCGTTGAGGACGTCACGGAAGTTCAGGCCGGTGGCGACGACGCGGATCTCGACCTGGCCGGGACCCGGGGCGAGCCGCGCCTGCGGCCTCAGCTCGAGGTGGTCGAGCACGCCCCGCTCCGACATGTCCAGGGTGACCGGCGGACCGTCCACGCCGTGCGCGGGATCGACGCGGCTCTCGGCGTGAACCAGGCGCGGGACGAAGCGCTGGCCGCCGCGGAGCGCGACCTCGGGCTCCACGTCACCGGCGTCGATCTCACGCTGCAGCGCCTCCCCGGCTTCGAGCCCGGCGCCGGGGTCGAGGTCGATGGACGTGCAGCCGAGATCGGGATGCTCGAGCCGGACGGTCCGGACGAGGCCCAGCGTCGGCGCCTGCGCCAGCCCCCGCTCGTCGGGCGCGAGACCGGCCGCCTCCTGCGCGCCACAGGTCACGACCCAGAGCCGCGGCGGCGCCGCCGCCCGCTCCCGGCTCACGGCCTGCACGAGCCGCAGGAGGCTGCCACAGGCCGCCTCCACCGCCATTTCGGGTCGAGCGGTATCGCCGGTGATCCGGGCGGAGGCGGAAACGCTCCAGAGGTGCACCACGCCGCGCAGCGGCGGAGCGTCGGCGGGCATCGCCAGCAGAGTGCGGAAGTCGCGAGCGTCGTCGGGACCGGCGACCGTGACGTGGTCGCCTCTCTGCTCGAAGCGCCGGGCCAGCTCCGCTCCCGCGTCGCCGTCGCTCAAGACCAGCCACGAGCCCCGCTCCCCCTCCCGCGCCGAAGGCCGCTCCGGCAGGGGCGCCGGCCGCCACGCGCGCTCGTACAGCCAGTCGCTCGCCGACGTCGCCGGGGCCTTGCCCAGCGCGTCCGCGCTCACGCGCTTCAGGCTGAAGCCTTCGACGCTCAGGAGCGTTCCGCCCGCCTCGTCCCACACGCGGACGTCGGCGACCAGCGTCTCCCCACCCGCTGTGCGTGGACGGATCCGCGCGTGGCTCCAGACGGCGGCGGCCGGGCGCCCCTCGAAGCTCAGCCGCGCGACGCCCACGGGAAGCAGCGCCGAGCTGCCGAGCTCCCCGTCCATCGCCGCGGCGACGACCTGGAGGCACGCATCCGACAAGGCCGGGTGCAACAAGTAACGTCGAGCGTCGGCGCTCGCCGCCTCCGGCAGGCGGATCCGGCCGACCGCCTCGCCTTCTCCCTTCCAGAGCGCCGTGATCCCCTGGAAGCCGGCTCCGTACTCGATGCCCGCCCCGCGCAGCCGAGCATAGTGATCGGGAACCGCGATCTCGTTCGGACACCGGCGCCGCGCCGCCTCGGCCGATTCCGCCGACGCCGGCGCTCCGGCCGCTGCGGGCCGCAGCTGACCGCCGGCGTGGAGGCGCCACCGCTCCGGCTGCCCCTCGCCCCCGGGATCACGGCTGAACACCCGGAACGAGGCGGGGCCCGCTCCGGCGGGCGCGACGATCACCTGCACCGTCCGCTCGCCCCGAGGCGGAATCACGAGCGACTCGGAGAAGACGGCGTCCTCGATCGACCAGGGATTCCCACCCAGAGCCTCGGCGGCCCCGGCCAGGCCCATCTCCAGATACGCGGTCGCGGGGAAGACCGCGTTGCCGTAGATGCGATGGTCGGCGAGGAACGACGGCGACCCGGACCCCACCACGCTTTCGAATTGCACCTCGCTCAGCGCGGAGGCCAGGCGCTGGCCGAGCAGGGGGTGGACGCTCGCCGGACGATGGCCGTTGTCCGAGGGCCGCTCCCGGGCTTCGCCGTCGCGGATCCAGTGACGGCGGCGCTCGAAGGGATAGGTGGGCAGCGCGACGCGGCATCGGGGATACTCGCCGTCGAAGCCGGCCCAGTCCGGGTCGACGCCCCGGACGTAGAGCTCCCCCAGCGACTCCAGCAGCTGCGACCAGTCACTCCGCCCCGGGCGCAGGGAGGCCATCCAGAGCGCGTCGCCCTCCGGCCGGCACTTGGGTCCGAGCGCCGACAAGGTGGGAGCGGGCCCGATCTCCAGGAACAGGCCGCAGCCCCGCTCTCTCAGCGTGGCCACTCCCGCCTCGAAGCGCACCGTGGCCCGCGCGTGCTCGCGCCAGTAGGCGGCGCTCGCCATCTCCCTCCCCGCGACGTCGCCGGTCAGGCCGGAGACGAGCGTGACGCGCGGCGAGGCGTAGCGCACATCGGCCGCGACCCGCTCGAACTCGTCGAGCATCGGCTCCACGAGCGGCGAATGGAACGCGTGGGACACCCGCAGGCGCTGCCCGCGTATCCCGGCCTCGGCCAGGCGGGTCAGCACCGCCTCGACGCCGGGGGCCGATCCGGAGATCGCGACCTCGTCCCGCCCGTTGAGGGCGGCGATCGACACCGCGGCCTCGAGGCCGGCCATCGCCTCCCGGATCCGGCCCTCCTCGGCGCTCACCGCGGCCATGACTCCGCTTCGGGGCAGCGCCTGCATGAGCCGGCCGCGGGCGGCCACGAGCCTCAGCGCGTCCTCCAGCTCCAAGACACCCGCGACGCAGGCGGCGACGTACTCCCCCAGGCCGTGCCCGAGCAGCGCCGACGGCTCGATCCCCCACCCGCGCCACAGCTCGGCCAGGGCGTACTCGACCGCGAACAGCGCCGGCTGCGTCCAGTACGTCTCGTCGAGCCGCGTCGCCGGCTCCGCCCCCGGATAGAGGACCGAAAGCACCGAGCCCTCGAGCCACGGCCGCAGCAGCTCGTCGCAGCGATCCAGGACGCGGCGGAAGCGGGGCTGCGTCTCGTAGAGCTCGCGCCCCATCCCGACGCGCTGCGAGCCCTGGCCCGTGAACAGGAACGCCACCTTCGGCGCTCCGTCCGTCGCCGCCACTCCCCGGCTCCCTCCGGCCGACATCTGCCCCGCGGCCGCCGCCGCGAGCCGCGCGCGCAGCTCGCCGGTCGAGGAGGCCGCGAGGGTCATGCGATGGGCCGAGTGGGCGCGGCCGGTGTTGGCCGTGAAGCAGACGTCGGCCGCGGACAGCGCCGGATCGGAGGCCAGTCGCTCGGCGTAGCGCCCCGCGAGCGCGGTCAGCGCCGTCCCCGTCCGCGCCGAGAGCGCAAGCAGATGCAGCGGCCGTTCGACCGCCGGGCGGCGGTGCTCCTCTCTCTCCGGAGCCTCCTCCAGGACGACGTGGGCGTTGGTCCCGCTGGCGCCGAAGGCGCTCACGCCCGCGATGCGCCGCCGGGGTCCCGACGGCCAGGGCATGCGACCGGTCGCGAGCGTCACCGGCAGCTCGTCCCAGTCCACGTGCGGCGTCGGCCGCTCGAGATGCAGGTGCGGGGGGATCTCGCGGTGGCGGAGAGCGAGCACGGCCTTGATCAGGCCGGCGATGCCGGCGGCGGATTCCAGATGGCCGATGTTGGTCTTCACGGAGCCGAGGACGAACGGGTCGCCGGGCGCGCGGCCCTCCCTCAGGACCGACGCCAGCGCGCGCACCTCGATCGGATCACCGAGCGCGGTCCCCGTTCCGTGGGCCTCCACGTAGCCCACCTCGGCGGGGCGCACCCGCGCGCTCGCCAGCGCCTGCCGGATGACCGCCTCCTGCGCCAGCTTGTTGGGCACGGTGAGGCCGCTGCTGCGGCCGTCCTGGTTGACGGCGGATCCGCGGATCACCGCGAGAATCTCGTCGCCGCCCGCGATCGCGTCCGCGAGGCGCTTGAGCACCACGATGCCGCCGCCCTCTCCGCGTACGTACCCGTCGGCGCGCGCGTCGAAGGTCTTGCAGCGGCCGTCGGGGGCCAGCATCCGCGCCTTGCAGGCCGCGATCGTCATCTCGGGCGAGATCACCGCGTTGACGCCGCCCGCGAGGGCGAGGCTGCACTCGCCCATGCGCAGGCTTTGACAGGCAAGGTGGACGGCGACGAGCGACGATGAGCACGCGGTGTCGACGGCCATCGTCGGCCCGTGCAGGCCGAGCACGTAGGCGAGGCGCCCCGCGGCGAAGTTGAGGCAGTTGCCGGTCCCCCGGTAGGCGTCGATCCGGAGCACGCCCTCGCGATCGAGCATGTGCGCGTAGTCGGTCGTCGTGATCCCCATGAACACGCCGGTGGCGCTGCCCTCGAGCCGCGACGGGACCTGACCCGCGTGCTCCAGGGCTTCCCACGCCAGCTCCAGCAGCAGGCGATGCTGCGGGTCCATGCTCGCCGCCTCGCGGGGCGACACGCCGAAGAAGTCGGCGTCGAACAGGTCCAGCCCGTCCACGAAGCCCCCGAAACGGCTGTACATCCGGCCGGGGGCGTCGGGGTCCGGGTCGTAGTAGACGCCCAGGTCCCAACGCTCGGGCGGCACCTCGGTGACCGCGTCCACGCCGTCGCGCAGCAGCCGCCAGAAGGCGTCGGGATCGTGGACGCCCCCGGGGAAGCGGCAGCCGATGCCGATGACCGCCAGCGGCTCCGCGCGGGAGCGCTCGAGCGTGTCCAGCTTCGATTGCATCTCGTCCAGGCGGACGAGCGCATCTCGCAGCACCGCCCGGCGGTCCAGGCTCTCCGACGCGGTGCTCATCAGTTGTTCCCGGGCTCTCCGGCGCTGGCGGCGACCGCGGTTCCCTTCAGCTTCTCGGCCAGGAGGCTCGTCAGCTGCTCTTCGGAGAGCTGCTCGTCCAGCCGCCGCATCGCGGCTACCGCGGCGGCGGCGGCGAGGGCGGGATTCGCATCCCGCTGCCGGGCGACCAGCTCGCTCGCGAGGTGGCGCGCGAGGCTCTCGACGGTCGGGTACTCGAAGGCCACGGTGGGCGGAAGCCGCCAGCCGAGATCCGCCTCCAGGCGGTTCCGGAGCTGGACCGTCATCAGCGAGTTCATGCCCATCTTGAAGAACCCCTGGCGACGGTCCACTGCGCCGGTCGAGTCGAGGCCCATGACCCGCGCCACCTCGCCCGCCACGTAGGCGGACAGCAGGTCCTGGCGCTCGCCGGAGGGGGCCTCGCTCAAGCGTTCCAGCACGTCGGGCCGCGC
>Ga0070707_100006206_pt1 | contig 11131 bp, 12 predicted proteins | sample KBSK5502metaG_FD_65468 | JGI IMG/M metagenome (GOLD analysis project Ga0070707, IMG submission 65468) | Corn, switchgrass and miscanthus rhizosphere microbial communities from Kellogg Biological Station, Michigan, USA - KBS K5-50-2 metaG | ecosystem: Host-associated > Plants > Roots >... | reverse complement strand
CTTCGCGCTCACCTGATAGTCCACTTTGGCGACGGGCATCCATTCATCGGCATTGCTTTTTCGGCCGAACAGAACCCGTCCGCATGCATCGATGGGAGTGGAGTTCAAACGTTTGATCAGTTCGAGCGCGGGTTTTGAATACGAACCCGGATCAATGCGATTGCCGACGAACGGAGCCCGCAAGGTCACTGCCCCGCCGCTCTGGCATTGCGCGGACGCGTACGTTGTCCAGTCGCCGGAGAGCATCTGTTGTGTCGGCATGAATGTCGTATTGCCCTTCGGGTCCGATCGTTGGAGTGTCGTTTGCAGACCACCGAAGAAAAACAGTTTGTTCTTTACGACTGGCCCGCCGATAACACCGCCAAACTGGTTGCGTTTCAGTCCGTCGCGCTCGGTTGCAAACGTATTTCGCGCATTGAAAATTCTGTTTCGAACGAATTCAAAAGCGCTGCCGTGAAACTCGTTCGATCCGGACTTCGTCACGACGTTCACAGCGCCGGCCGAGTGGAAGCCATACTGGGCGGGCACAGCGCTGGTTTCGACCTTGAATTCCTGCAATGCATCGGGGAACGGCAGAGGTAGAGCCTGATTGCCGTACGGATCGTTATGAACTCCACCGTCCAGCATGAAAGTTAGGCCGTCGTTGGATCCGCCGCCGACGGAAATGATATCGGTGGGATAATTCCGCGGAGTGTTTTGAGCTCCACCGCCAACGGCCGCGCCCGAAAGAATAATCAGCTCGGTCACCTGACGCCCATTGAGCGGCAGCTCCATGACGCGCACATTATCGATGACCTGGCCGACGCCGGTGTTGCGCGTTTCGACGAGTGCGGCATCCGCCTGAACCTCCACAGTCTCGGTAACCTGACCGACTGCCATCACGATGTTGATTTCGGGATTGGCACTGACCTGCAGGACGATTCCCGTCTGCGCGAACGTGCGGAATCCCGGCAGAGCCGCCTCCAGACGGTAAGGGCCGATCGGCAGGTTCGGCAATACATATGACCCTGTTTCGTTCGTCACCACGGTGCGCGCCAAGCCTGTGGCTGTTTGCGTCGCGGTGACTTCAACGCCTGGCAAGACGGCGCCGCTTTGATCTCTCACCGTGCCGCTGAGTTGAGCGGTCGACTGAGCAAAAACACTTACGCAAGTCATTATGGAAATAAGGAAAAACAGAAACACACGGACGGCGTTCCTCCACATGCATCCCTCCCGATCGGTTTAAACCCGGCAGCTCAAGCTAACGTGCGAAATTCTGGATGGTGTTTACAAAGAATCTGTGAGGCGTGTCAAGGCTTAGTGACGGGTGATCTTAAAATCACCCTTCTGAGTTCCCTGGACCCACGTGCCAACAATGGAGCGGTTGACTGCGCCCAGGTTTTGAATCTTTCTGTCGAGGAAAGAGAATAGTGTCAGGGCAGCGCGGTCGCTTTAAGCGATTCGAGAAACAGCGAGAGCTGAGCGGTCGTCTGTGGTGAAATGCCGTCAAATTGAACGCCGACTCTGGGCCAGAATTTCCAACGCACGATAACGTCGACCATAGCTTTCTCAGCATCCGGAAGGACCAGCACACCATCCGCGAGGCGCCCGCCGACGTGAAGGGCCTCGCAAATATCCGGGCACAATAGTAGTGCGCCCCCCGTACTGAGATTCTCAACGAAAATGTTGAGTGCAATGCCCTCGAAAACCAACTGGGCGTAAACGGGCTTTTCCGCCGACATAGGTACGCGCTCTGCTGATCTCCGATTCTGAGTCATGGGTTCCTCGTTGTGCATACGTCCTCTATCGACAGCGCCGCACACAAACTTTAGCTCTAATCTTCCGCTAAGAATTGTCGATAAATTTCATGGAGCTGGTGGTTATATGGATGAGGGAGCAATTCGAGATCTGACTCTGACGAGCTGGGCAGCCACTGTCTGGGAAAAGGAAGTTAGGGGCGTTCCTCTGCAATTCCAGGAAGCGTCTCTCGCCTACTGCATGCGCCAGCATAACGAGTGGCGACAATACTGGAACCAGCTTGGCACGTACGCCTCGGATAACAATAAGACCGTCAATATCCTCGTGCACATCTATAACGATGCTGCTGTCAAATTGCAGTTGGACAGAAACGACCCACCTGAAATCAATGCTCTTTACCAGACTCTGCGAGGCCGAGGTGTGACCGACATGGATGCACTGCATGCCATTGCTCACGTCCTGCAGGAGCAGACATGGCAGGCCAAAACGACCGGTGCGGCTTTCGATACGAATGCGTACGTCGAGCGGGCGAAGACTTCGGTTCAGGCGCTGCTCGAAAATCGCGAACGCTTCCGCAAATAGCCAGAGCGACCCGGCATTACCAGCCCCTTATAAGCCTGAGTTGACAGGGTTTCCTGACGGATGGTACAAGACCAGCACATCTTGTCCATTTTTTGACCCTATGCTGCGCAATCTGGTGCTGTGGTTTTTGTTATTACCGCTGCCGTTGAACGGACTGTGGATGGCCTGTGACGATCGTCCAGGCGAAGAACAGGCCGCTACACCAGACTCGCCCGCTCTAACCCAGGAACAGATCGACTGCATTCGGATATGCGCCATGAAACATCACGCGGCCGATGAATACGGTGGCCCGATCTGCATCATTCTCCCGGGCAATGCCAAGACATCGATCACCATTATTAATTTCGGAACTGCGGTCGCGCCCGCAAAAATCGAGATCACGCCCGTCCCCGCTGTTCAGGATTACGTCGCTGATCTGCCCGTGATGTATTCGGCACCCACCGTTTCAGCCGCCACGCCTCCCCCTGAAGCCTCTCTGTAACGCAGGCTTTCTTCAAAAAACATCGTTTGGGGGGTACATGAGACTCGTAGCCACTCTGGTCTTATTGTTTGCACTTTTGTGTTTCACGGAAATGGTGTCTGCGCAGTCCGCAGCCAACACAGGACAGATCGTTGGCCAATGTTTTCAATTTTAAAAACGTCTGGATGGCATCAACGCAAACGTATGGAACTGCGACGTTCCTGAGAGTCAAAGACAGTTCTGGAAACTATGTGCCCACGGATGCGGTCGCAAACGACTCTCGAACCATTCAACTGGGCTTGCGGTTCCAGTTCTAAAACTGAGGAAAGGAGATGATATGACCGACTATACTTCAATCGCCAAAACGATCATGGATTCGCTGAAGCTGCGGATCGCTCCGGTCGCCGTTTGTCTCACGGATACGCCGCCCGAAGGCGTGCCGGAATCCGCACAACCCGCCGCGGCCGGCTGCGTTTTCTGGGAACGAGGGGCGCAAGGCGGCTTCGTCACATCGCAAAAAGACCACGGTAACTGCGCTGTGGGGATGTACACGCATCATATGCCGCTCACGACGCCCGCGCAGCAGGAAGACCTGAACACGTGTCTGAAGGTTTTCGGAGATCTGGGATATGTGCGTCCCGAAGACATTCCAGGCATTCCTGTGCTTAAGGAAGAGGCGAAATACGTAACATACGCGCCACTGGCTTCGACGCCGGTCCCGCCATCAACGGTTCTTTTGTTCGCGAATTCCCGGCAGAGTCTGGCGATCACCGAAGCCGTGCAACAGGTGGAGCCGGGGATACCGCCGGCGCTCGGACGACCGGCATGCGCGGTCATACCGCAGGCAATCAACACGGGTAAGCCCGCACTGAGTCTGGGCTGTTGCGGGGCGCGGGCATATCTGAATGTCTTTACAGACGACTTTGCCCTGTGGGCTTTGCCGGGCAAGCGTATCGCGGATTATGCCGCCCGCATCAAAGTGCTTGCGGATGCGAACACCATCCTCACGAAGTTTCACGAGCTGCGACGCGATGATGTTGCGGCAGGAAAATCTCCGAGCGTTAATGAATCTCTCGCTCGGCTTCAAGGCGGCAAATGATTCTGCCGGCGGTTCTGATCATCAGCCTGTTTGCGGCGCCTGTGCGCTGGTACTCCACTGTCGAGGAGGCCAGCGCCGAAGCGTTGAAAACCAACAAGCCGATCCTGATCGATTTCTGGGCGGGCTGGTGTGAGCCATGCCGAACGATGGAGAAGGAGGTCTACGGCGACAGCACTTTTTTCGCGCTGCCGGGCTGAGCGTTGAATTCTTTGGAAGTGCGGGACGGAAAGCGTGCCGCCGAGATGTTTGAACGATTATTGAAAGAATTTCCGGGGAGCCAGCGCAAAGCGGAGTGGACGGAGAACCTCAGCCACGCCCGTGCGCTCAGGAAGTAACCGATTTCTCCTCCGGACTCACACGAATTTGCGCAATTGCTCCATGATCTTGAGCCAGGCGTCGACTGTCTGCCCGCCTGACGCGAAGCCGGGATCAAAGTGGACCTCATGCGCACCGATCTGCCGGCAAGCGATCGTGTCCTCTTTGATCTGATCGAGCGTGCCTGAAAAAATGTGGCGGTCCTTCTCGATAGGCTTTTCGGTGATATGCAGGTTGGCTCGGACGACCATTTCGAGCGACGACGGATCACGTCCCGCTTCCTTCGCCTTTTGTTTGATTGAAGAAAACATCTGGGTCATGCCATCGAGAGGTATACCAGCAGGATTCCATCCATCAGCGAGCTTTGCCGTACGCTCGAGCGCAGCCGGAGCGAAAGCCGCCAGATAAATGGGCGGATGCGGTTTTTGCACAGGCTTCAGATCGATGTAAGACTTGGGCACGTTGTAAAACCTTCCATGAAACTCGACAGGATTCTGCGTCCAGATTGCCTTCAGCGCCTGTAGAAACTCGTCTGCTGCAGCGCCACGATGCTTCATGTCTGCTCCCGTGGCGTCCATTTCATCTTTGGACCAGCCGATACCGAAACCGGCGCGAAGCCGCCCGTTCGATAGATAGTCAATTGTCGTGAGACGCCGGGCAAGCGTCACCGGATTGTAGTAAGGAAGATCAAGGACGCTCGTTCCCAGGAAAACTTTTTTCGTCTGGCCTGCAACAAACGTAAGCGTGTCCAGTGGATCAAGCATTCGCCGGAAGGCGGTGGGCCAGGAGCCATCAGGCGTTCCTGGATACGGGTTCTGAGGACGGACCGCATACAGCAGCCGCTCGAACGTCCACAAAGTGTGATAGTCCAGCTCTTCGGCCCGCTTCGCGACTTTCACGACGGCGTCAACCGTTGCGATTGCGCCTCCATTGGGGATTGAAAAACCTATTCTCATAAATGCATACCTCTTAACGGCTATGTTCTTGCGCGGGAAGGCTTGAACGGGTAGTACTCGACGGTACAGGCCCGCGAGTCACGAATATCTGCATCGGCTGTAATGAGTTTCAGATTCAGGACAGCGGCAGTGGCAACGATGGTTCTATCGAACGGATCACCTCCAAAATCCTTCGGCAGCTCATTTGTCCTTGCAACGATGGCAGGCGTCAGTTCAAGCAGGCGCAAGTCCGCCGAAAGACCCGAGGCAAACAAATCTGGTAGCGCACCTTCAAATTCGAGACGGCCAAGCCGGTGCAGGATTGCTGTTTCCAGAAGGCTGACGCTGCACAGGGCCTTCACATCCTCCCTTTCCAGGAGGCGACGGATACGTTGAGGCAACACGCTCGGCAGCGTTACACCATTGATCCACACAGCCGTGTCCAGTAGATATTTCACTCCAGCCCTTTCCACTCCGACGACGGGATTGGTTTTGGGGATACAGCCTTCTTCTGACGCAAATGTTTACCAGCGCCAAGAAAAGTCCGTGGTTGTTCAGCCGGGATGATGCGCACGTAAGGTTTGCCGAAGCGTGTCACCAGTATCTCTTCACCGCTTGCAGCTCGATCCAAAAGCGCCGAGTCGCGCAGCAGCGAGCGGAGCGTAATGGTTCTCATGTCTGACATTATGTCAGACAGAGCGATTGGATTCAATCAGTTCGAAAGCGTGACGGTGGCGTTAGGGCTTGTGAAAATCGATCAATTCCACCTCGAAGCTGAGAGTGGCGCCTGGCGGGATGTTCGGTGGTGAGCCGCGATCGCCATACGCAGCCGCGGATGGGCACACGATCTGCGCCTTCTCGCCCTTCTTCATCTTCTGCACCGCTTCGGTCCAGCAGGGCACGACGCCGTTCAGCGGGAACTCGACGGGTTGACCGCGCTTGATCGAGCTGTCGAAGACGGTACCGTCGATGAGCTTGCCCTCATAGTGAACCTTCACGACGTCGGTTGCACTCGGGCTCTCGCCGGAGCCCGGGGTGATTGTCCGGATCACAACGCCGGACGCGGTCTTCGTTGCGTCCTTCTGTTTCGCGACATTGTCCGCGAACTCCTGGCCCTTCTTTTTCGCTTCATCGGCGCCGGAGGCGGCTCGCTTTTGGGCCAGCTCATTCACCTTCGGACCGTAGGTTTCGAGCTCGACCTGCGGTTTGGCGTCAGTCACAGCATCGCTGAGACCCTTTTTGACAATCTCCAGCTCCTCCGGCTTCAACGCGAACGCCTTGATGTTTCTCCCAAGAAGGAGGCCGAGCGCGTACAGCGTTTTTTGGTCGTCGGTCTCGATCTTCTGAGGTGCGGAAGCGCCCGACACCCCCGACTGTGTGCAGCCGATCATCGAGCAGAGATAGAGGGAGCAAATCACGAAACGGACTAGGTTTTTGGTCATAGAAGATCAGCATACTCCGGGTGACGAAAACGCCAAGCTGAAAATCTGAAACGTGTTCGGATACAACGGCATTCGGGCCTATAATCCCGCAGTTGAGGTTCCTATGAAAAACCCTCTGTATTTCGTCATCGTTTTTGCACTCTCGCTGGCCGGTTCGGCTCGCACGATTGTTAGCGCGCAGCGTTCGGCAGCAACACCGGATGTCACGGCCAAGGCCGTCGCAGCGGCCAGGGCTTTTCTGGCGACGCTCGATAGCCGGCAGCAAGCGGTGGTCGTCGTCCCTCTCAACAAAGACACCAGGGTCAGGTGGTCCAATCTCCCGAATGGCGCGGTTGGAATTGGGTTCCAACGCAATGGTTTGAAGCTTGGTGATCTGACGCCGGCCCAGCAGCAGGCAGCACTGGACCTGGTTGGTGCGGCGCTCAGCCGGACGGGATATCAGAAAGTGATGAATATCGTGAATGCCGAGGAGGAATTCGCGCGATCCAGGCCTCGCGATAACAATCCGGCGCGGTTCGGACGAAGCGAATATTACATTGCGATTCTGGGAACACCCTCCCCGGCACAACCCTGGATGATTCAATTCGGCGGGCATCACCTTGGGATCAACTTAACGGTTGTCGGAAAAGAGAACGTGTTAACGCCAAGTCACACCGGCACGCAACCGGGTTCATACAGCCTCAATGGCCAGACCATTCGTCCGCTGGGCAAGGAAAACGACAAGGCGTTCGCCCTGATCAATGCGCTCGATGCATCACAACGAAAAGAGGCGATGCTTAATTATCAGGTTCCCGATGGGGTTTTCGGTCCGGGCCACGACGGCGAGATCATCCAACCCGAAGGTGTGCGCGCATCGAAGTTCACGCCAAATCAGCAAGCGATGCTGCTCGATCTGATCAACGAATGGGTCAGCATTCTTAATGATGCAGCCGCTTCACCGAAGATGGCGGAAATCAAATCGCGTTTGGCCGACACATACTTTGCCTGGAGCGGGCCGACGACCAACGGCAGCGCGGCATATTTCCGGATACAGGGTCCGACCGTCGAGATCGAATATGCGCCAAACGGCGGGACCCCGGATCACATTCACACGTTTTATCGGGATCCAACCAACGACTACGCAGCAAAATTCATCAAGCCATGAAAAAGGCACTTGCGGTTGTCAGCTTCATCGGGCTTCTATCCGCGTTTGGCGCCACGGCAAGCGCCCACCGCATTGATGAATACCTTCAGGCGGCGCGTCTTGCGATAGGGCCGGATCGAATCACGTTGGAAATGGATCTCACTCCGGGGGTGGACGTCGCGCCGTTGATCTTCGCCCTCATCAACACCAATCACGATGGGATGATCTCGGAGGCGGAAGCCCGCGCATACGCCAGTCAACTGCTGAAGGAAATCGTCCTTGACCTGGACGGCCATCCCCAGCGCCTGAGTCTGGTCCGGGCTCAGTTTCCATCTTTCCAGGAAATGAGCGAAGGCGTCGGAACGATTCGGATCGAAGCGTCCGCTGTTTGCGCGAGCGGTCCCGGACAGCACGTCCTCTTCTATCAAAACAATCACAGGAACGATATCAGCGTATACCTCGTGAATGCGCTTCTTCCGGCGAGCCGGAATATCGAAATCACCGGGCAGCGTCGCGACCCTCTGCAGCGCGGAATTCAGTTGAGCTTCACCGTCAGTCGCTAAAAGATTTCCGGAAAATAAAACGTCATGATGACGTTTCCATTGCCCGTGGGAATCATCACTTCCTGATGCGCAGGGTCGATGCCGACTCCATTTACATTCAGGCCGGTCAGGTTCCTTACTGGAATCTTCCAGCGTGGGGCCACGTCTCCCTCGTCCTTGATGTTCCAGACGCCGATTGAACCGCCCTGCGCTCCGCACAAAATCCAGCCTTGTGGAGTGATGGCCATCTGCTGGCTGCCGGCGAGTTGAGTCTTCGGCCCGCGGATCACGCGCAGCGGCTTGGTATTTCCACTGGCCTTGCGATCGAAGATCAGCAATGCGGGCGATCCTCTGCCGCCTCTGAACCCGCCACTGGGCACGACGAGCAGATTGTGAACAGGATCGACTCGAATCGGAGGAACGTTGCCGCTTCCATCGGTTTGCTCGGCGAATTGAATTTGCGTGTCGGGACCACCGAGAACCCGCGTGGGAGCGACGTCGCCATTCGCTCCATACGGGAAAACGACGATGTTATGTTTCGCGGTGGGCAGGTAGATCTCACCCGTCTCCGGATCCACCGTTACCTTATCCATCGCACCCACACCGAGGATTTGCGTGTGTGGTCCCTGAATCACGCGAATGGGCGCTTCTTCTCCGTTCGCTCCGCCGCGGAATATGAGGATCGCCTGGGTCAACGGACTGGTCACCACGATCTCGTCGTGACTGGGATCGTATGCAAGATCGTGCATGGTCCTGCTGATCAGCGTCTTTTGTCCTTCGAGCGTTCGAGTGGGCGGTGTGTTTTCTTTCGCCAGCCTGGCGAATGCCGCGATCTGCGGATGGTTGACTCAGTTCGGCACCAGCAGCTCGTCACGTTTGCTGTCATAGGCGACCGATTCGGTTTTTCCGAATTTCAATCCAACCTTGTCGACAGGCGCGCTGCGGATGATACGCAAAGGAGCGACGTCTCCGTTTGCGTTCAGCGGAAACACGACTGCCGATGAATTCCCGAGATTCGACGCCCACACTTCCCGATTCTTTAAATCCAGAGCAACACCGGTCGGGTTCCTGAGACGTGTCTTGCTGCCTTTGATCACCCGCGCCGGCGCAACATCGCCCCTGTCGGTTTCTTTGAAGACGAGAATGGAGTGTCCCATATCGTTCGCCACATACAGATCGCCATTCTCCGGATCGACCGCCATAGCGGCCGCCCAATTCAACTGCGTCTTTGGACCTTGAATGACGCGCAACGGAGCCGTGTCGCCGGTGGCAGTGGATGAATAGATGGCAATCGACGGCGGGTTGAATTTGCCGGTGCCCGCGACTTTGAAGTTACTCGCGTTGCCCCAGTTGTTGACGAACATCAATTTTGCTTTCGAATCGACCGCAATGCCGTGCGCGGCTTCGAGTCCCGTGTGTTCGCCTTCGAGCCTGCGTATGGCCTCCTCATTGTCGGAGGCGCCTTTGCGGTACACGACGACCTTGGGAGGATATTCGACGGAAAGAAATAACTCTTCCTGCGCTTCGTCGACTGCAAGCGCGTACCCGCGATGCGGCGTTTTTAACTCACGCAGCGGCTTCACGTTTCCGTTGGCCTCGTGAGAAAACACGGTCATCCGGTTGCCGGTGTCGGCTTCCACGGAATAAATGTCTCCGTTCTTCGGATCCACATACAGGCCCCCGCTGAACTGAATCTCCGTGTTGACACCCTGGATGACTCGTTTCGGTTCGGTGCGTGGTGCATTGGGTGGCGTGTTGTCCAGCCGATTGAAGATCCGCGTTGCCCAGAGGTTGTTGTCCTGCAGGATGACTTCGTCACGTACAGGGTCGACGGCGACCGAACTGTAGATGGGATCCAGGTCGCGAATCATACGAACCGGCGGGCGCGTCACATCGGTTGTGTCACCCTCTTCGGGTGAGGACGCGAACACTGTCCTGACAGGTTCCCATGTGCACGCTTCTAGATTGGGCAACTCCCTGATGGAAACCAGTTGAGGAGATCCTGTGGCCTCCCGCAGGTTCACGTCGGAAATCGCGGCCAGGCCCGGCGGAGTGGCTTTCACAGGTTCGACTTTCGGCAACGGGTATGAAAAAAAGAAGGTTTGTATAGCGACCGCGACGAGTCCGGCAAAGAATATCTTTGCGCCCCTGTTTGTCATTCGGAGAGACCTCCCCATGTACAGCGGATATATAGCGGATGTAATCACATAATGTAGGGATAGATCCATAATTCTTGACGAAAAACCAACCAATGCAACAAACTGCCTAACAATCACGGGAGGCACATGAGTTTATTCAACAATAGATGGGGAAAGGCCATACTCGCGGCAGTAATAACAATCGGGGCCATGTTCTTTGTTTGGTCCGAAATACAAGGGTTGCGCCCTGAGCGCATCTCATGGCCGTCGACCGGCTCCGCACGATTGGTTTCCGTCGAGCGACTGCCGGATACCGGGGATTCATGCAGTGCCTTGCCGGTCAGCGCCATCGCCATACAGAGTGCAGAATTCGAAGGAAATCGTTTTTTCGGGGATTCCACAGTTTATGCGGCCACGACGGTAGACGTTACCCGTCCTCCGGTCCGTACCATTCGCGACACGTATCCCATTTACAGTTCGGTCGCCGTGGATACCGTTCGAGACGAAGTCATCCTTCAGGACACGAATCTTTTCGCCGTACGCGTCTTCAACCGGCTCGACAACACACCGCGTGACGTCGAAGCCACCACACCGAAGCGCGTCATCGAAGGACGAGACACGAAGAACGAATACAACAACGGCCTCTACGTCGATACGAAGAGCGGCGAAATTTACAACGTCGCCATGGATACGGCGGATAACATCCTCGTGTTTCCCGCAAACGCGAAAGGCAACCAGGAGCCTGCACGCATCCTGTC
>Ga0070707_100006204_pt1 | contig 11132 bp, 9 predicted proteins | sample KBSK5502metaG_FD_65468 | JGI IMG/M metagenome (GOLD analysis project Ga0070707, IMG submission 65468) | Corn, switchgrass and miscanthus rhizosphere microbial communities from Kellogg Biological Station, Michigan, USA - KBS K5-50-2 metaG | ecosystem: Host-associated > Plants > Roots >... | reverse complement strand
CTGCTGGGTGAGCTCCAGCTGGCGCGGCACGCCCTCTTCCGGGTCACCGGGGGATTCCGCGGCGGCACCGGCTCCGGCCAGAAGCCCACGCTGTCCAGAACCGAGGTCTAATGGGCGGCGGAACTGGTGGCCGCCAGCGGGCGGTCGGTGGGCCGGACCGGTGCGGGAAGGGCCGTGGAGCCCATGAGGTAGCGGTCCACGGCAGCCGCTGCGGCGCGGCCCTCCGCGAGCGCCCACACGATCAGTGAAGCTCCGCGTCCCGCGTCGCCCGTCACGAACACCCCGTCCGGGCCAGCGCAGAATTCCGGGTCGCGGGCGAAATTTCCGCGCGGGTCCAGCCGGAGCGCGAGCTGCTCCATCAGGGCTGTGTCGTGTTCGGGTCCGGTGAAGCCCAGGGCGAGCAGGACGAGGTCGGCGGGGAGCACCCGTTCGGTGCCCGGCTGTGCCCGCCGCCGGCTCGGCTCCACCCCGACCACGTGCAGCGCCCGGACGTGGCCGTTGCCGTCACCTTCGAAGCGGAACGTGGATGCGGAGAACACCCGCACGTCGCCATCGGGCCCGGCCACGGGGATGCCGAGGCTGGTCCAGTCCTGTCCGCGCAGCCTGGCCAGCTCGCGCGCCTCCCGGTGCGCGGAGGAGGTCCGGTAGATCTTCGGGTACACGGGCCACGGCTGGTCCGGGCCACGGTCTGGGCCTGGCAGCGGGTTGATGTCCAGCTGGACAACCGAGGCGGCGCCCTGGCGCAGCGCCGTGCCCAGGCAGTCCGCGCCGGTGTCGCCGCCGCCCACGATGACGACGTGCCGGCCGCCGGCGTGGATGGCCGGCCAGCCGCCGACGTCACCCGCGCACGCCCGGTTGGCGCCGGGCAGGTACTCCATCGCCTGGTGGACTCCGGCCAGATCCCGGCCCGGCACCAGCAGCTCACGCTGCGCCGTGGCGCCGACCGCGACCACCACGGCGTCAGAGCGCCGGCGCAGGCGTGCGGCGTCCAGATCGGCCCCGACCGCGACGCCAGCGCGGAAACGCGTGCCCTCTGCGCGCATCTGCTCCAGCCGGCGGTCCAGATGGCGTTTCTCCATCCTGAACTCGGGAATCCCGTACCGAAGCAGCCCGCCGACCCGGTCGTCTCGCTCGTACACGGTGACGGTGTGACCGGCCCGGGTGAGCTGCTGGGCGCACGCCAGGCCTGCCGGGCCCGCGCCGATCACGGCGACGGTCTTCCCCGACCTGCGCTCCGCCGGCCGCGGCGTGACGTACCCGCTCTCCCACGCCCGGTCGGCGATCGCGACCTCGACGTTCTTGATCGTCACGGCGGGCTGGTTAATGGCCAGCACGCATGAGGCCTCGCAGGGGGCCGGGCACAGCCGGCCGGTGAACTCGGGAAAGTTGTTGGTCGCGTGCAGCCGCTCGCTCGCGGCCGCCCAGTCGCCACCATGGACAAGATCGTTCCACTCGGGAATCAGGTTCCCCAGCGGGCAGCCGTGGTGGCAGAACGGGACACCGCAGTTCATGCAGCGTCCCGCCTGCGCCCCGATGACGGGGAGCAGGGTCCGCCTGTCGTAGACCTCGTTCCAGTCCTGCACTCGCTCCCGGACCGGGCGGCGGGCATAATCCTGACGCCGCGTGGTCAGGAAGCCCTTCGGATCAGACATGCCGCGCTCCAGCGCCATTGGGATCTGGGCCGGACGGCACTGTCCACCCGCCACCCTACGCGTTCACCGTCCCAATGGGAGAATCGCTGCGTGAAGGGGGACTCGAGCTGGATTGTCGGGCGGGACGCGGAGCTGGCCGCGTTCCGCGAGGCATTGCGGGCCGAAGCTCCCCCTGTGGTCGTGATCTCGGGCGACGCGGGCATCGGCAAGACGACGGTGTGGGAGGCCGCGCTTGAACACGCTCGGGCGCAGGGTTTCGGCGCCCTGGTGGCGCGCCCGAACGAGTCGGAGTCGCAGCTGGCCTACAGCGCGCTGAACGATTTGCTCGGCGACGCTCTCGATGAGATCCTCCCCGAGTTGCCGCCCCCCCGCGCGCGCATGCTGCGGGTCGCCCTGCTACTCGAGGAGCCGGGTCACGGCCCGGCGAACCCGCGGGCGGTAGCGTTCGCCGTCCTCGACGCGCTGCGGCTGCTGGCGCGGCGCGGCGACACTCTGGTGGCCGTCGACGATGCGCAGTGGCTCGATCCCGGTTCCGCATTCGCGCTGGGATTCGCGCTGCGCCGGCTGAGGGTCACCGATCAAGTCGCGGCGCTGCTGTCCTGCCGGGCGGAGCGCGGCACGGTTGTCGAGCAAGCGCTCGTGCCTGACCGGCTGGTCCGGATCAGGCTTGGCCCGCTGAGCCTCGGCGCGCTCTTCCGCGTCATCCGCCACCAGCTGGGCCGGGCGGTGCCGATGCCGCTGATGGCAAAGATCCACGAAGCGGCCAATGGGAACCCGTTCTACGCGCTTGAGCTGGCCAGGCGGTCCCTCGAGACCGGTTCGTTCTCGACGCCGGACTCGCTGGCCGCGCTGGCTAGGGACCGGCTCGCGGCCTATCCCGCGTCGGCCGCTGACGCGCTCCTGGAAGTTGCCGCGCTCTCCGACCCGGCGGCCGGCGGGGTCGACCTGGCACCGCTCGAACCCGCGTTCCGGGCGGGGGACCTGGTGCTCGACGGCAATCGCGTGCGCTTCGCGCACCCGCTGCTGCGCTCGGCGGTGTACGGCGCGGCGACACCGCTGCAGCGGCGCGAGGTCCACCGGCGTCTCGCGCTGCGGATGAGCGGGGAGGAGCGCGCCCGCCATCTGGGGCTGGCGACCGAGCGGCCGTCAGCGGAGGTTGCAGCCACCCTGACGGAGGCGGCCCGCCGCGTCGCGGCCCGTGGAGCGTCTCAGTCGGCGCTTGAGCTGGCCGAGCTTGCGCTGGAGCTGACGCCGGCCTCCGATCGCGCCCCGGCCGTCAAGCTGGTCGCCGAGTACCGGCTGCACACAGGTGACCCGGCCGGAGCGCGGGCCCTGCTGGAAGAGCTCCTGCCGGATATCGACGGTGAATTGCGGGCTCAGGCGCTGCTGTTGCTGGCGTGGACGCGCGAAGACGACTTCGACATGGCGGCGCGGCTGTGCCGGCGGGCCCTCCAGGCCACCGGCGACGAGCGGCTCATGGCGGAAATACACGTTCGCCTGGCCGAGTTCGCGCTTGGCCAGGGCAACCTGGCCGTCGCCCTGGAGCACGCCCGCGAGGGCGTTACCCACGCGGAAGAGGCCGGCGATGCGGCGCTGCTGGTGAGCTCGCTCTCGTACCTGGCGCACTTCCAGACGCTGGCGGGCACGGCTGAGCCCGGTTTGCTGGAGCACGCGATCCGCCTCGAACAGGCGCTTGAGCAGCCGCGATCCTACTATGGACCGGGCGCGATGCTGGGCCTGCGGTTGATGTGGAGCGACCGGTTGAGCGAGGCACGGCCACATCTGGAGAACGCGTGCTCGCTCGCAACCACGGCCGGTGACGAGGTCGCCCGTGCGGCGCTGCTCGTCCACCTGGCGCAGCTGGAGACGCGAGCCGGCGACTGGGCGAAGGCCCGTGGGTACGCGGACGAGGCCACGCTGCTCGCCGATCAGATCGGCTTGCGGCAGATCGAGAGCGGATCGCGGTCCGCCGCCGCCATGGTCGCCGCGCTCTCCGGCCAGGTCGAGGAGGCGCGCGCCACGGCTGAGGCGGGCCTGGCCGTCTCGCGGGCGGCGAAGGAAGTCATTTTCGAAGCCCAGAATCTGGCTGTGCTCGGGTATCTCGAACTCTCGCTCGGGAACACGTCCGCGGCTGACCGCCATCTGCGCCGGCTGCCGGATCTCTACGCGCGCATCGGCTACGGCAACCCGGGCGTGAACCCGTTCTTGCCGAACGCCATCGAGGCCGCGCTCGGCCAAGGGGAGCTGCCGCGGGCGGAGAGCCTGCTCACCCAGCTGACGAGCGGGGCACCCGGCAACACCTGGGCATGCGCGACCGCGCTGCGGTGCCGTGGCCTGGTCGCCGCGGCGAAGCGTGACCCGCAGGCGCTAGCGGCCCTCATGGAGGCAGCCGACGCGCACAAGTGCTCGCAGGACCCCTTCGAGCACGCCCGGACGCTGCTCGCGCTCGGTGCGGCCCTCCGCCGCGGCAACCAGCGCCGCGCCGCGCGCGAGAAACTCGAGCAGGCGCGGGGCGTCTTCGCGCGCCTCGGTGCGCCGCTTTGGGAGGAGCGGGCCCGCCGCGAACTCGCATCGTTCGGCGGGCGCCCGTCCAGGAAGACCGGCCTGACCGCGAGCGAGCGCCGCGTCGCGGAACTGGTGGCCCAAGGGAAGACGAACCGGGAGATCGCGGCGCTGCTGGTGATCTCGGAGCGGACGGTCGCGACGCATCTCACCCATGTGTACGCCAAGCTGGGCCTGCGCTCGCGCACCGAGCTCGCGCGCAGGCTGCTGGCTGCCAGGCCAAAGATACGTGCTTCTGACGATGTCACCAGGTCAGGAACCGCCTAGGGTCAGGACCGTGCCCGACTTCCTGGCCCAGTCGTATGTCGCCCATCGCGAGGAGGCAGTCGCCGCCGTCCGACAGGCTCGCCTGGTCCGGTCGCCGCTGCTGCTCCGCGCGATTCTCGTGCCCGGCGATGAGGTCTTCCTCACCGTCTGGCGCGGTTCCGACGCGGACGCCGTCGGTATGGCAGCGCGCAACGTCGGGCTCGGCCCCGACCGGGTCGTCCCCGTCGAGGAGCTCATGAGCCGGGCGCACACCCAAAGGGAGGAATGAGAGATGACGTTGCAGATCGGCGATGTGGCGCCGGACTTCGAGGCTGACACCACGGAGGGTCCCATCAAGTTCCACGACTGGATCGGGGATTCCTGGGCGGTGCTGTTCTCGCACCCCAAGGACTTCACCCCGGTGTGCACCACCGAGCTTGGCTACATGGCGAAGATCAAGCCCGAGTTCGACCGCAGGGGCACCAAGATCATCGGCCTGTCGGTCGATCCCGTCGGCAACCACGAGAAGTGGGCGGACGACATCAGGGAAACGCAGGGCGCCGCGCCGAATTACCCGATCATCGGCGACTCGGACTTCAGCGTGTCGAAGCAGTACGGGATGCTTCCCGCCAGCACCACGGGCGACCCGCTGAAGCGCACTCCCGCCGACAACCAGACGGTGCGCAACGTGTTCGTCATCGGGCCGGACAAGAAGATCAAGCTCGTCCTCGTCTACCCGATGACGACGGGCCGCAATTTCGACGAGGTCCTGCGGGTCATCGACTCGCTGCAGCTCACCGCGAAGCACCGGGTGTCCACGCCGGTGAACTGGAAGCAGGGCGAAGACGTGATCATCGCCGGGTCCGTCTCGGACGAGGAGGCGCGCCAGATCTACCCGGCCGGCTGGAGCGCGCCGAGGCCCTACATCCGGATCGTCCCCCAGCCGTGACCGGATCCGCGGAGGCAAATATGACCAGCAGCGCTCCCGGCTGGCGTGAGTCGGGCGTCCGGATCGTGTGCCACGACCGGCTCGACCCCCGTACGCCGCAGACCCCGGGCATGCATCGTGAGGCCGCGATCAGCCGCGCGTCGGCGGGGGCCGAGAAGATCTGGGCCGGGACCGTGACGATCCAGCCCGGCGCGCAGACCGGCCCGCATCACCACGGCCACCTGGAGAGCGTCATCTACGTGCTGCGGGGCCGTGCCCGCATGCGCTGGGGGGACCGCCTCGAGTTCGCCGCCGAGGCGGGCCCCGGCGACTTCATCTACGTCCCCCCGCACGTGCCGCACCAGGAAATCAACGCCAGCCAGGACGAACCGTTGAGCTGCGTCGTCGTGCGCAGCGACCAGGAACCCGTCGTGGTGAACCTGGACATATCTGCGGCCGGTGATCCGGAGTTCATCGACCGGTAGGGGGACGGCGGATGGCCGTATTCGTGGTGCGCCATCAGCATCCGGCTGAGCGCTGCCCGGCCGCCGAGTTCACCGCCGGTGCGGGCCTTCTCAACCATCTCAGCCGTCCCAGCGCTGCCCGGCACGGCGTGCGCATTCGCGGCGAGGCGGTCCTGGCCGCGCACACGCTGGTGATGATCGCCGAGGCTGACGGTGAGGGGACGCTCCGCGCGTTCCTGCGACCGTTCGAGGCGGCGGGCACGGTGGAGGTGACCGCGGCATCGACGTGTGCGCGGGTGGTGGCCGGCGGCGGATGTGCCAGCATCCTGCCCGCAGCGGATCGGGAAGTGGAGGCGCTCGATCCCGAGGAGGCCTGCCTGGCGGCGATCGACGCCGGCCTTCTGGTCCGCAGGGCCCACCCGCTGAACTGCGAGACACCGCTTCCCGCCCTCACCGGGGGCGTGTTCGTGCCAACCGCCCGCTTCTATGTCCGGAACCACTTCGGCATCCCCCGCCTCGATCCGGCCCGCTGGCGACTGCACGTGGGTGGACTGGTCGATAGGCCCCTCTCGCTTGGCCTCGGCCAGTTGCGGGCGATGCGATCGGCGAGCCTGATCGTCACGCTGGAGTGCGCCGGAAACGGGCGGGCCGGACTCGAGCCACCGGCTCCCGGCGAGCAGTGGGGCCTGGGTGCGGTCAGCACCGCGGAGTGGACCGGGGTGCCTCTCGTCGAGATCCTCGACCGCGCGGGCGTCACGGCCGAGGCACACGAGATTGTGTTCCGCGGCGCGGACCGGGGCGGCACCGGGGAGACGCGGGATCCCGTCTGGTTCGAGCGCAGCCTGCCGGTCACCGAGGCGGGGCATTCTGAGTCTCTGCTGGCCTACGCGATGAACGGCGAGCCGCTGCCCATCGAGCACGGCTACCCGCTGCGGCTCATCGTGCCCAGCTGGTACGCGGTCGCGTCGGTCAAGTGGCTGACCGGGATCGAGGTCATCGGCGCACCGTTCGGTGGCTTCTTCCAGACCGAGCGGTACGTCTATGAAACTGCGCGCAACGGCAGCACGCTGCGTGAGCCGGTGCGCCTCCAACGCGTCCGGTCGATCATCACAGACCCGGCCGCGGGCCAGGATGTCACCACGGGCGACCTGGCCATCCGGGGGGTGGCCTGGTCAGGCGCGGCGCCCATCGAGAAAGTGGAGGTCAGCATCGGCGGCACCCCCTGGCAGACCGCCAGCCTGGTCGGCGAGCGGCGGCGTCACAGCTGGCAATGGTGGGAGCTGGTGACCCGGATCGACCGCCCGGGCCGGCTGTCGCTGCGGGCCCGGGCCACCGACCTGGCCGGCCGCACCCAGCCCGAGCGGCCGGACTGGAACCGCCTCGGCTACGGCGGCAACGCCGTGCAAGACCTGCCGGTAAACGTGCGATAACCCCGCTCTGCTAAGGCGACAGCGCGCGCCAGCCCGGTGGGCTGGCGCGCGCTGACTGGTCGCCGCTGGGATCAGACGGCGACCGGCGAGGCGATCTCCTCCGCAGTCTGAATGCGGACTCCGGCCGCTGAGGAAGCGACGAGGACCGGGCACGGCGCGTGCAGGAGCACGCGGAGCGTCACGCTGCCGAACAGCCGGGTCGCGAGCTCGCGGCGGCGCGGGATGCCGAGCACGATCAGGTCCGCGCCCCACTCAGCAGCCTCGGCGACGATCGCCTCGGCCGCGCGGTCGACCATGGCGCCCCGAACGTGCCCTGTGGCCGCGATGCCTGCCATGGAAAGCTCGAGGACGGCTGTCTCGACGACACCGGCCGCAGCGGACTGTGTCTCGATGGCGAAGCGCCCCCGGCCGTAGCTCTCGTGCAGGTTGAGGTGCAGGACGCGTGCCTCGCTCGCGCCGGCCTCGCGCGCCAGCTCCACCACGTGCTCCATCTGGCTTGCGTCCTCGACGGGCACCAGCACCCGCCGGAACACCTGCTGCGTTTGCGTGTCGCTCGCCCGCACCGTGTCGGCCGCTGGCGCCGTGTTTCCGATGGTCTTCATGAGACGCTCCTAACTCCCGCCGCCCCGGCCCAGGTAGGGCATCAGGGGCGGAGCTCGACCCACAGCTGACGGTAAAGCATCTGAACTAGATCACGAACTCCTTGATAGCAATGCTGTATGGCGCCCGTCGCTGTCACCATGGGCCGTACGGCGTCTTGGTGCCGACAGAAGTCGTGCCACGACTGGTCTGTGGCTTCCTATCTGACCTAGACTTTTAAGCATGGCTAATGAATCTGCGGCCACGGGTGTTGCCGAACTCGACCGCGCGCTCGACGGGCTCTACTGGGGCGACAACGTCGTCTGGGTCTGGGAGGGCAGCGGGGCCTCATCCCAGGGGCTCTTCTACGACGCCATCGCGCAGCGCCGCGAGGCCTTCGGCAGGACGGGTTACGTCGTCGTCTCGAGTGACCCCGCCAAGGTGAAGGCGCGGTGGCCCTGGGTGGAAATCCTCGACGCGCGGACGGGCACGCCGAACGCCAGCCCTCGCGGCCTGATCGAGGCGGTACGCCAGTTCTGCGCCCACGCGCGCCGGCCGTTGCTGCTCTTCGATTCGCTGGAGCCGCTGGCCGGCCGCTGGGGGTTGCGCACAGCGAGCGACTTCTTCGGCCGCTGCTGCCCGATGCTGCTGGACCTCGGCGCCATCGCGTACTGGTCTGTGCCGGGGGCGAATCAGTACCGGACTCTGCACCGCGAAATCGAGCAGATCACCCAGTGCATCATCGTCGTCGGCGAGGGCCGCATTCGCATCAGCAAGGCCGAGGGGCGTCCGCCGGGAGCGCAGGGCCAGCTGTTCCGCTACTCAGTCCAGGACGGCACGTTGCAGCTGGAGCCGGCTCAGGCCGTCGCGCGCGTCGGTGCGGCGCTGCGCGCCTACCGGCTGCGCCGAGAGCTGAGCCAAAGCGATCTCGCCCGCCTCGCCGGGGTCTCCCCGAGCGCCATCTCGCAGGTGGAGCGGGGCGAGAGAGGGCTCTCCCTGGAGACGCTGTTCGCCCTCGCTGGGCGCCTGAACATCACCCTCGACGAGCTTCTCGGCGGTGAGGTCACCCCCGACTACAGGATCGGCCGGCGCCACGGCGCTGGCGACGCGCCTGGGGCTTCGGTCACCCCCTTGCTCGACGACGCCGAGGCGGGCATGCGCGCCTACCTCGTCTGGATGCCGCGATCGGCGACCGTCGAGGTTCCGTTCACCCACAAGGGCACCGAACTCGTCGGGGTGGTCAGCGGCCTCGTCCAGGTGCTGGTTGGCTCAGGCCGTCCGGTACTCCGCCGCGGCGAGACGCTTCTCGCCTCCCGTCGCGGGATCGACGCGTGGCGCAACGTAGGAGACAGCGACGCGCAATGCCTGTGGGTGCTGCGGGACTGAGCAGACCGGCGACCCGGGCCAGACGCGCGGAGGGCTGACATCGCGAGGGCGAAGGCCCTCGGTCTGGGAGGGGCCTTCGCCCTCGGGTCCGCTAGAAGGCAGGCCTAAGCGAACCGTTACGGCGCTTTGCCCGCAACGGTCATATTTGACCGAAACTGTCGAATTCCCCGTTCCGTACGCCTCCGAGGAATGCGTGCCATTCGTCCGATGTAAACCTAAGAACAGGACCTTCGGTGTGCTTACTGTGGCGGACACCGATCTCACCACCTGGCAGGTTTGCCACTTCAACGCAGTTACCGTTCGAGAAACTTAGGGAGCTCTTAAGCCAGTGTGCTGAACCCGGTCTTTCCGGGTGGCCCCCAACGGTAGGGCTTCCCACGTCCTTACCTCCTGAGTGTCGTGTGAGTTCTTGCTTAGGCCAGCCACTACGGAACGTACTCTAGCGACTACTGAAGGTACTCGCGGCTAAACGAGGGACATCGTCGGGCATCTTGGGACCTCTGGTTACGAGAGGAGACTACTGGGTCTCCGATCGTCAGAGGAGACAGTTGGGAACGACACGCCGAGAACGTGCCCCGAAGCTCACCATGCAGCCTTGACCAGCAACTCCGGGTATATCGGACAACCGCAGCCGGGCCGGCGCAACGTCAATCGCACGCTAGCGGGCGCGCCGACTGGCCGACCAATGTGTCTCGGCGGTATCGAGTATGAGTCCTTGTGATGACGCCGGGTCCAGGGACGTGTCGGCGAGCCGCTGAAATGCGATCCTGTGCAGGTAGGTCCCTCTTTCGTCTTCCAGGGAAAAGTCGTTTCTCAAATGCTCGGCGCTTACCACGTCACGTAGCGCGGCATCGTCATCCGGCCCGAAGCTGAAGATGACAAACGACTCCCCGAACACCGTGTGCTGCGCGTCAAGAGGGAGGATCTGCAACGTGAGGTTGGGCCGGCCGGCCTCGCGCGCGAGCCGCTGAAGCTGCTCGTACATCACCAGGTCGCTGCCGACCCGGCGCGTCAGGACCGACTCGTCGAGCACGACTGACAACTTGAGCGCTGGTTCGCGGTCCAGGACCTGCTGGCGTCGCATCCGGACTCGGACCAGCCGTTCGATCATGCTCGGTGCGATCGGCTCCACCTGGCTGTAACTACCAATAATGTGCCGGGCATACGCTTCCGTTTGTAATAGGCCAGTGACAACATCGACGTGCCAGACGGAAATCGCGCTTGCCTCATGCTCGAGACCGATAAACTGCTGGTAGTCGGCGGAAAGGCCATCCGCGAATTGCTCCCACCAGCCTTTCTGAGCCGCATCCTCGGCGAGCGAGAGAAGGAGCGCGCGGCGGGATCCGGTTATCTCGTAGAAGTCGAGCAGCCTTTCGACCTCCCGCGGCTGCAAGCCCGTCTTGGCCCGCTCGTATCTGCTGATCTTGGATGGCGACCATTTCAGCGCTGCGGCGACGGCGTCCCCGCTCATGCCCCTACCCTCCCGGATCTCGCGCAGCTCAGCGGCAAGCCGGAGCCGCCGTACCGTAGGGCTTCCTGGCGCGGTCATATCTCACCCTCCTCTCGGCGCCGCGCGGGGAACCGTGCGAGAGTCGCATAAACTTCACATAGAAGCTGTAATGCAACTTACATTACAGCTCTCGCCGCGATCCAGCCCAGCCAAACCTCGGTGGCCGCCCCAGCGGACAGGCCTGCCGATCTTGATGGCTGTTAGCCCTTATGAGTCTCCAGCGCCCGAGATGGCGGCCTGCGAGATGGCGGCCTCCGAGATGGCGGCCTGCGCTGTGACGGGCGAGCCATCTGTGACGAGCGTTGGTACCGGGGGTGAGCGACGCCGGCGGGCGCGGGGAAGGGTGCGAGCAGGGCAGCATGGGGCGTGCCTCAT
>Ga0070707_100006203_pt1 | contig 11133 bp, 8 predicted proteins | sample KBSK5502metaG_FD_65468 | JGI IMG/M metagenome (GOLD analysis project Ga0070707, IMG submission 65468) | Corn, switchgrass and miscanthus rhizosphere microbial communities from Kellogg Biological Station, Michigan, USA - KBS K5-50-2 metaG | ecosystem: Host-associated > Plants > Roots >... | reverse complement strand
GACCAGCGCAAGACGGTCGGCAGGATCGACGGCAGGTTCACCGGCTGGGACAGCGACTACGGCCGGGAACGGTGGAGCACCGACCCGTCGATCGACGCGATCATCGGTCCGTATGCGGCGGCGCTGAACCAGTACGTGCGCGCCGAGCTCGGCTACTCAAGCGACCTGCCGTACGAGGTGCTCACCGACCGGGTGCAGCCGTGGTCCTACAAGGAGTTCGAGGCGCAGCACCTGTTCGTGCTCGACAAGCTCGCGGAGGCCATGAGGGTCAACCCGCACATGCGGCTGCATGTCGCCTGCGGGTACTACGACGCGGCCACGCCGTACCTCGCCGCCGAGAACGACATCGGCCACCTGGCTATCCCGGCCGAGCTGGCCGGCAACATCGAGTTCGCTTACTACGAGGCCGGTCACATGATGTACCTGCACGAGCCGAGCCGCCTGGACCAGTCCGAGCGCCTCGCCGCGTTCGTGACGGGAAACTAGCTGACCACCGCGAGGCTGTGGCCGTAGCCGGCCGCGATCGCGGTCACCCCGGGCGCCAGCCGCGGCACGTCGCACTCGCCGCAGTCATTGCTTCCCCAGGCGACGACCGTGCCGGCGGCGGTCAGCGCGAGGCAGTGGGTGCCGCTGCCTGAGATCGCGGTGACGTCGGCCAGCCCGGCAGGAACCGCCGTCTCGAGGTTGTCGCTGCGGCCCCAGGCCACGACCCTTCCGTCCGACAACAACGCCGCGCTGTGGTTGACCCCGGCGGCAATGGCGGTTACCCCGGTCAGGCCAGGCGGAACCGTCGTCTCGCCGAAGTCGGGCAGGCCCCAGGCGACGACTGTGCCGTCGCTGGTCAAGGCCAGGCTGTGCTCGGCTCCGGCGGCGACGGCGACTACTTCAGCCAGCCCGTGCGGAACGTCGGTCTGGCCGCACCCGTTGCCGCCCCAGGCGACGACCCTGCCGTCGGTGACGGCCAGGCTGTGCTCACCGCCAGCGGACACCGACGTCACGCCATGCAGGCCGGCCGGCACCCTGGCCTGGCCGAACCCGTTGCCGCCCCACGCGACCACCGTGCCCGCGACGGTCAGCGCCAGGCTGTGCAGCCGTCCCGCGGCGATCGCCGTCACGCCGGCCAGGCCGTCAGGGACGTCAGTCATCCCGTCGGCGCTGGTGCCCCAGGCGACAACCCTGCCGCGGGCGGTCAGCGCCAGACTGTGATACCACCCGGCTGCGACGGCAGTCACGGAGCTCAGGTGAGCGGGCACATCGATCTCGCCTTCATCGTTGTCGCCCCAGCCGATGACCGAGCCAGTGCCGTCGGCGGCGTCATCCACGCCTGCTGGAACGGTATCGGGCAGGGTGCAGGGCTCGGCGCCGAGCGCGATGGCGAGCTCGCCGACAACCCAGCCGCAGGCGTCGTCGGTGAACGGCATCCGCTCGGCGAACCATCCGGCGGCGAGCCTGGCCGAGGTTGGCAGGTCAAGTCCCTGGGCCAGGTGCCCGCTCAGCACGCCAGCCAGGTCGCACTGCGCCGCGGCGACCAGCAGCGCCGACTCACGCGGCAGGTCGGGTAGCAGGTCCTTAAGCAGGTTGGCCATCACATGCGGGTCGGTCAGCACCGCAGTGCCGAGTTGTGGGTCGACCACGATCGACCGGAGCGCCAGCCGCACGTCGCCGCCCACATCCCACGTCGTCAGTGTCATCGCGCTCCTCGCCCCGCTCGCCTCGCGCCGGAGGGTCGTTCCGATTATCGGCCTGGGCTGCCGTTGTTCCGTGGCCGAGCCGGGAGAAGCTATCATGCCGTTATGACACTGTCGCCGCGTCAGGAGATGATGCCCCGCTCGCGGGGCCGCTGACGCGCGCAGATGATCAATTCCGAGGCCCTGCTCTGCTGGGGCCTCGTTTTGCGTTTGCTGACCGGAGCCCCGTTTGGAGGTTCCGATGACAACTGCTCCCTTGTACCTCACCACGACGATTCCGTACGTGAACGCCAGGCCACACCTGGGGCACGCGCTTGAACTCGTGCAGGCCGACGTGCTGGCCCGCCACTACCGGCGCCGGGGGCACCCGGTCAGATTCCAGACCGGCACAGATGACAACTCGCTGAAGAACGTCCTCGCGGCCGACGCGGCGGGCGTCGGCGTGCAGGAATTCGTTGACGCCAATGCGGAGGCCTTCGTCGCCCTGGCCGGGCCGCTGTCACTCAGCGTCGACGATGTGATCAGGACCAGCAGCGACACCCGGCACCGGGTCGGCGTCGAGCGGCTGTGGCAAGCCTGTGCCAGCGCCGGGGACCTGTACCGGAGGCACTATGAAGGGCTGTATTGCGTTGGCTGCGAGGCCTTTTATGCGGCGGACGAGCTGCGCTCAGGGCTCTGTCCGGAGCATGGCGTCAGGCCGCAGCGCGTCGCCGAAGAGAACTGGTTCTTCCGGCTGTCCAGGTACGCCGGACGGCTGCGGGACGAGATCACCTCGGGCAGGCTCAGGATCGAGCCAGCTGGCCGCCGCAACGAGGTGCTGGCCTTCATCGCGGGTGGCCTGGCCGACTTCTCGGTCTCGCGGTCTACCGGGCGCGCGCACGGCTGGGGCATTCCGGTGCCAGGCGATCCGGGCCAGGTGATCTATGTCTGGTGGGACGCTCTCGGCAACTACCTGACCGCGCTTGGTTACGGCTCCGATGATGCGAACCTGTGCCGATGGTGGACTGGCACCGGCCGCCGGGTGCACCTGCTCGGCAAGGGCGTCCTGCGGTTCCATGCCGTGTACTGGCCGGCCATGCTAGCCTCCGCGGGCCTGCCGCTGCCCACGGACATCATCGTGCACGACTATCTCACCGTCGAGGGCACAAAGATCAGCAAGTCTGGCGGTGCCTCGGTCGACCCGGCCGCGCTGGCAGGCGAGTACGGCACGGACGCGATCCGGTGGTGGCTGCTGCGCGACGTGCCCAGGATCGGCGACGCCGACTTCACCAGGGAGCGTCTGGTCCGCCGCGCCAACGACGAGCTCGCGCACGGGATCGGCAACCTGGTGAACCGCGTCGTCGCCATGATCGGGAAGTACCGCCACGGCGCGGTGCCGCGGTGCGGCGACGATGCGCCGGGCGCTCTGACGCTGGCCGGTCAGCGGGCGCCTGCGATCATTGATGCGGCCCTGGCCGTCGGTGATTTCCGCAAGGCCACATCGGCGGTCTGGGCGATCGCCCAGGAAGCCAACCGCTACATCAGCCAAGCCAGGCCGTGGCTGCTGGCCCGAGCCGACCGTGACGGTGATCACGAGGCCCGGCGGCAGCTCGACGCGGTGCTTGCGGCGCTGGTCGGCACCTGCAGGCAGTTGGCTGACGAGCTTGAGCCGTTCCTGCCCGACGCGGCGGCCAGGATCGCGCGGCAGACCGCCGCGGTGGACGGGTCGCTGCCCCATGCGCAACCGGTGTTCGCCCGGCACGAGAGCTATCCTGCCGCGGAAGCAACTTTTTTCGCCTCGGCACCGTGCAAAGAGGGGTGACCATTCGGCACGATGCCGCGGTCAGCGCCCACGGCGGAATTGACGGTCTGCTGGGCCGCGGCGACGACGATGCCGTTCGAGGATTTCGCCGCCGCCGCGGCCCAGCAGACCGTGCGCTCGCGCCAGTACACCGACTACTACGGTGATTCCTGGTGCGCGGTGCCCGGTGCGTTGCCGTACGGGTCTGGGTACCCGGGCGCGCGCACCTGCTCACGATCCGGCTGGGAGCCTGCCGCGGCCACTGAACGTCGCATAGCAGCGGGCCCCTAGACTCGCCTGCGTGGGCGATACGCCGGCCGTCGAGATCACCGGCCTGGTCAAGAGTTACGGGCGGACCACTGCCGTGGCCGGCTTGTCGATGCGTGCCGTGCGCGGCGAAGTTACGGCCGTGCTCGGGCCCAACGGGGCCGGCAAGACCACGACGATCGAGGCGTGCGAGGGATACCGGCGCCCCGACGCCGGCACGGTGCGGGTGCTCGGGCTCGACCCGGTCAAGGACGCCAGGAAGCTGCGCCCGCGCGTCGGCGTCATGCTCCAGTCGGGCGGCATTCCGACCGCGGCGCGCCCGGCCGACTACCTGAAAGTGATGGCCAGGTTCTACGCTCATCCGGTCGACCCCGCGGTGCTGCTCGACCGGCTCGGCCTCGCCGAGTCGGCTAGGACGCCGTTCCGCCGCCTGTCGGGCGGCCAGCAGCAGCGGCTGGCGCTGGCGGCCGCCATCATTGGGCGCCCCGAGCTGGTTTTCCTGGACGAGCCCACGGCCGGGCTTGACCCGCAGGCCAGACTCGCCACCTGGGAACTGGTGGCCGGGCTGAGGGCGTCGGGCGCGACGGTCATCCTCACCACGCACTACCTGGAGGAGGCCGAGCGCCTCGCTGACCAGGTCGTGATCGTCGACCATGGGACGCTGGTCACGCAGGGCACGCCGGCCGAGCTCACCGGGAGCCAGGGGCAGCTGCGGTTCCGGGCCGAACCGGGACTTGACACCTCGGGGCTGGTCGTCGCGCTGCCGCCCGCCAGCGTGGTAAAGGAATCTCCGGCCGGCGCTTACCTTGTCGAGCTGCCCGCCGGCATCGATCCGCAGGTCGTTGCGACGGTCACGGCCTGGTGCGCGGAACAGGGCGTGCTCGCCAAGAACCTGCGGATCGAGAGCCGGACCCTGGAGGACGTGTTCCTTGAGCTGACCGGGCGGGAGCTGCGCTCATGACCGAGCTGACCGGGCCGGACACGCTGACCTGGCCGCCCCCGGCCCCCGGTGCGGCGCCGCGGCCAAAGATGATCGCGGCGCAGGCCGGCCTGGAACTGCGCACCCTGCTCCGCAATGGCGAGCAGTTGCTGCTGACCCTGATCATCCCTGTGCTGCTGCTCGTGGTGTTCAGCTCCGAGGCGCTGGTCAGCCTCGGCCGAGGCAGCAGGATCGGATTCATCGCGCCTGGCATCCTCGCGCTCGCCGTCATGTCGACTTCTTTCACGAGCCTGGCAATCGGCACGGCATTCGAGCGGCGGTACGGGGTGCTCAAGCGCCTCGGCGCTACTCCGCTGTCACGCGGCGGGCTGGTCGGCGCGAAGGCCGTGACCGTTCTGACGATTGAGATCGGCCAGATCGTGCTGATCGTTGTCGTCAGCCTCCTGCTGAGCTGGCACCCGGTCGTGACGGCGGTCAGCGTGGCGTCGGCGCTGTTGCTGATCGTGGCCGGCAGCGCCGCGTTCAGCGGACTCGCGATGCTGATGGCGGGAACGCTGCGGGCCGAGGCAACCCTGGCTGCCGCCAACCTTGTCTATCTGGTGCTGCTAGGCGTCGGCGGCGTGGTGTTCCCGCTCGCGAAGTTCCCGGTCTCGGTCAGGCCCGCGCTGCGGCTGCTGCCGCCGGGCGCCATGTCGGACGGCTTGCGCGCGGTCCTGCGCTATGGCGCTGGTCTGCCAGTCAGGGATCTCCTGGTGTTGGCCGCCTGGGCGGTCGTCGGAATCGCCCTGGCCGCGCGCACCTTCCGCTGGGAATAGCGGTGCCGCGAGCCCCCGAGTCGCTGTCCGCGCCGCCGTCATCGGCGCTACGCCGCGCCAGGCGCGAACCGCTCGGCCGGGTGCCGCCGCCCGTGCTGCTCGGCACCGGGATCGTGAGCGTGCAGATCGGAGCCGGCCTGGCCGCACGGAACTTCGGGACGGTCTCGGCCGCCGGGCTCACCGGGCTCCGGCTCTGGGCCGCGACGTTGCTGCTGGCCGCTCTGGGCGCCAGGCCGACGATCCGGGCAGTCCGCGGCGTCATCGCCGATCGTGCCTGGCGCGACGCGGCCGTGGTGCTCGCGTTCGGGGTGACGCTGGGCGTCATGAACTTCTCGATCTACCAGGCATTCGCGCGGATCCCGCTTGGCATCGCGGTGACGATCGAGTTCCTTGGGCCGCTCGCCGTTGCGATCGCGTCGTCGCGGCGCCTGATCGACCTGCTCTGGGTCGTGCTCGCGGGAACGGGCGTGACGCTGCTCGGCACCGCGGGCGTCAGCGTCGCGAGGCTCGGCAGCACCGCGGCGAGTCAGGCACGGCCGTCAGCGACCGTGCTCACCGGAATGCTGTTCGCGCTGGCCGCGGCAACGGCGTGGGCGGGCTACATCCTGTTGTCCGCGTCGACGGGCAGGCGGTTCAGCGGATCGTCAGGGCTCGTGCTCGCCATGGGCCTCGCCTCGGTAATCGTCGCCCCGGCCGCGGTCATCAGCGGGGGCCGCGCGCTGCTCAAGCCGGCCGTGCTCGGAGCGGGGCTGGCCATCGGGCTGCTTTCGTCTGTGATCCCGTACCGGTTCGAGCTTGAGACGCTGCGGCGGGTCCCCGCCCGGGTCTTCGGCATCTGGATGAGCCTGGAACCCGCGGTCGCTGCGCTGGTCGGGGTGGTGCTGCTGAGCCAGGCCCTGTCGATGCCGCAGTGGATCGCGATCTGCTGCGTGGTTGTCGCCAGCGCCGGGGCTGCGCTCGGCGAGGGCAGGTCAGCGGCCGCTCCGCAGGCGTGACCGTCGGCAGCTCCGCAGGCATGACAAGGGCCGCGCACCATACGATAGGGTCCGTGTCCGCTCAGCCAGCAACTGCCCGCGCGCCCAGACGGGCGTTGCTGAGCGGCCTGGTCAGGCGAGGGGCCGGGATGCTGCTGGGGCCATCGCCGGTGGCCATGCGCAGGATCGCGCTCGCTGGCGTGGTTGCGTCCCTGGCCATCATCCCGACCGGCGCGGCCGTCCGGCTGAGCCAGTCCGGGCTTGGCTGCACCGACTGGCCCAAGTGCACTGCGAGCAGCCTGGTCGCCTCGGGCGCGAGCGGGGATCCGCTGATCCACCAGTGGATCGAGTTCGGCAACCGCATGATCACCGCGGCGATTTTCGTTGTCGCCATCGCGGTCTTCATCGCGGCCTGGCGATTCCGGGTCGGCCAGGATGGCGAGCGGCGACGTGACCTGGTCTGGCTGGCCGTGGCCCAGCCAGCTGGGATCGCCGCACAGGCCATGATCGGCGGGATCGTGGTGCTGACCAAGCTGTCGCCGTTCTGGGTGTCACTGCACTACCTCGCCACGCTTCCGGTGCTTGCCGCCGCTGTCGCCCTGCATGTGCGGTGCGCCGAGGGCACCGGGCCCGCTACGCCGCTCGCGCCGCCGCTGGTGCGGCTGGTGGCGTGGGCGCTCGTGGTGGTGGCATCCGTCATGATGGTGGCCGGAACGCTGGTGACCGGGACCGGCCCGCTCGCCGGGGCAGGTGCCGTGCCGCGCTACCACTTCTTGTCCCTGGCTGCGGTCACCCAGTTGCACGCCGACATCGGCTGGGTGCTCGGCACGCTGGCGGTCATGCTGACGCTGATCATGCACCTAACCGAAGGACCGGCGCGCGCCGTCAGGCTGTCCTGGATCGTGCTCAGCCTGATCGGCCTGCAGGGCGCAATCGGCTACGCGCAGTACTTCTCAGGGCTTCCGGCCGGCTTGGTCTGGGTGCACGTCGCGAACACGGCGCTGATCTGGATAGCCGTGCTGAGGCTGACCTTCGCGCTGCGCGATAGGGGCCGGGTCGACGCGCCCGCCACTGCGGCCGAGCCGGCCCTGTCTGCCTAGCGCTCAGCCTGCGGTGCGCAGGGCGTCGGCTCGCGCGAACGCCGCCCTGATCCAGCCGATGACCTGACCGGGACTGGCGGTCAGCTCGCGCCAGGAGAAATGGACGACCTCGAAGCCGGCGTCACGCAGGTCGGCGTCCCTGTGCAGTTGCTGGCGGGCCCTGTCGGGATCGGCGTACTTGATCGCGCCGTCCGCCTCCCCGATCGTCCGCTTCTGACGCCACAGGAAGTCCACCCGGCCGATCGGGCCGTCGTCGCCGCCTACCCAGACCTGAAGCTCGGGTCGAGGGAGTCCGCCCTCGTGGAAGGCAACCCGAGCGATTGACTCGAACGGTGACTCGGACTTCCGGTCGCAGAAGTCAGCCGCCCTCCTTGCCTGGTTGATGCCGGGCCAGTGACGGCATGTCGCGATCACGCCGTCTAGGTCGGCCTTGGACATCTTCCTGCTGTAGAGCGCCGAATCCGCGACCACCACTCCTGCCCGGAACGAGGTGGTCCTGGCCAGATCGACTACCGTCCTCGCTACCGACGTCACCGGCACGCCGCCACGGATCGTGACCTGATCGGCGGGCAATGCGGATGTATGCACCCGGATACTCGGCCGTCTCGACCAACCGCCGATGGCGCCCAGCGGCCTGGTCACCGCGGACACCGCAGGGGGCGGCCGGTCAAGCAAGGCCAACCCATGAACGAGAGCGGCATCGTAGTGGCTGCCGACCGCGCCGCCGCCGACGATCGCCAGAGCCGACACCAGCCGGAGAGTGGATTCGTCGCACCGCCCGGCCAATTCGGTTCGTGCGTACACGCCCCGATCGAGCAGCGTGAGCCGACCCCTCCTGGCTAACACTCGAATCGACGCGCTACTCAGTCCTGCCTGGCGGAGTTCTGCCGTCGTCACAACATCGGCTAATCGCGACGTTTCGGGCAGTGGGTCGATTCTCATGGTGCCAACTCTGGCCAGAGCCACTGACATACTGTGCGTCGCAGTCATTCTTGGGTCCGAAATGTCGCCTTTGCGGTCACGCAACATACAGCAAGTTGACGCTTCGGCGTTCCGCGGTCCTGGCGATAGGGTCTGGTTGTAGGGACCGTAGCAATGAAAGGCGTGGCAGTGAGCAGCCAGACCAGCCCGGATCTTGACTGGACGCCAACTGACGAGCGGGCGGTCAACCTGATCCGCGTGCTGGCAATGGATGCCGTCCAGAAGGCGGGGTCTGGCCATCCGGGTACCGCCATGAGCCTGGCGCCCGCCGCCTATTTGCTCTTCCAGCGGATCCTGCGGCATGACCCGGCCGACCCGCATTGGCTGGGCAGAGACCGTTTCGTGCTTTCATGCGGGCATTCGAGCCTGACCCTCTACATCCAGCTCTACTTGTCCGGTTACGGGCTCACTCTCGATGATCTCAAGGCGCTCCGTACCTGGGGCAGCCGCACGCCCGGCCACCCGGAGCACGGGCTGACCCCGGGGGTAGAGACCACGACAGGCCCGCTCGGCCAGGGCATGGCTAACGCCGTCGGTATGGCCATGGCGACCAGGCGCGAGCGCGGCCTGCTCGACCCTGATGCCCCGGCCGGGGAGAGCCCGTTTGACCACCACATCTACGTCTTCGCCTCGGACGGCGACATCGAAGAAGGCATCAGCCACGAGGTCTCGTCGCTGGCAGGCCACCACCAGCTCGGAAATCTGGTGCTGATCTACGACGACAACAACATCTCGATCGAGGACGACACCAACATCGCCAAGTCCGAAGACGTCCTGGCCAGGTACGCCGCGTACGGCTGGCACACGCAACGGGTGAGCTGGCGTACCCCCGGGGGCTATCACGAGGATGTGGAACGGCTTTACCGGGCGCTGATCGCCGCGCGCGATTACGCCGCTGCGCCCTCGATCATCGCCCTGTCTACGATCATCGGCTGGCCGGCGCCGCACAAGCAGAACACCGGCGAGGCGCACGGCTCGGCCCTGGGCGCCGCCGAGGTCGCGGCCACCAAGCAGATCCTGGGTTTCGATCCCGCCGTGGACTTCCCGGTCGAGGACGAGGCGGTCGCCCATGCCCGTGAGGTGGCCGACCGCGGCAAGCTTCTGAGGGCGCAGTGGGAGGAGGCCTTCGCCACGTGGGCGGAGGCCAGCCCGACGCGCCGCGCACTGCTCGACCGGCTCGCGGCCAGGGCGCTGCCGCGGGGATGGGCGGACGTGCTCCCTGGCTTCTCCCCCGAAAACGGGCCGATGGCGACGAGAACGGCATCAGGCAAGGTCCTCAACGCGCTCGCCCCTGTGCTGCCCGAGCTCTGGGGCGGCTCGGCCGACCTGGCAGGCAGCAACGACACCACGATGGCCGGCGAGCCGTCTTTCATACCCACCATCCATCAGACGGCGATGTTCCCCGGCAACCCGTACGGCAGGACACTGCACTTCGGAATCAGGGAACACGGCATGGCCGGGATACTCAACGGCATCACCGTGCATGGGCTCACCAGGCCATATGGCGGCACGTTCCTGGTGTTCAGCGACTACATGCGGCCCGCTGTCAGGCTGGCCGCGTTGATGCAGCTACCAGTGACGTTCGTCTGGACGCACGACTCGATTGGCCTGGGCGAGGACGGTCCCACCCACCAGCCGGTCGAGCATCTCTGGGCGCTGCGCGCGATCCCTGGCCTCGACGTGGTTCGCCCGGCCGATGCCAGCGAGACCACGGTGGCCTGGAAGACGATTCTCGAGCACACGGACCGGCCCGCTGGTCTGTGCCTCACCCGGCAGAAACTGCCCGTGATTGACCGGGATACGGCGGCCAGCGCAGATGGAACCGCCCTTGGCGGGTACGTCCTTGCCGAGGCGCCTGGCGGCGACCCGGAAGTGATACTCATCGGGACCGGCAGCGAGGTGCATATCGCGCTGGCTGCCCGCGAGGCGTTGTGGCAGGAGAAAATCGCGGCCAGGGTGGTATCGATGCCGTGCCTTGAGTGGTTCGCAGAGCAGGACCAGGCCTACCGCGACCAGGTGCTACCGCCCGGGATAAGGGCCAGGGTCAGCGTCGAGGCCGGGGTGGGGCTCGGCTGGCGCTCCGTCGTCGGCGATGCGGGCGAGATGATCAGCCTCGAGCACTATGGCGCTTCGGCAGCCTACGAGATGCTCTATGCCGAATTCGGAATCACCCCCGAGCGGGTCACGCAGGCCGCCAGGCTCAGCCTGAGCCGGGCGGGGGCGCCTGCCGCGCGCGCAAGGAAGGACTAGCAATGACAGCACAGCAGGAAAACCAGGATGTGCTTGGCCAGCTCATCGCCGAGGACGTGTCGATCTGGCTTGACGACATCAGCAGGGAGCGGCTCTCCACCGGCAACCTGTCGATGCTGGTCAGGGACTTCCACGTCCGCGGAGTCACCTCGAACCCGACGATCTTCGCGCACGCTATGGAGCACGGCAGCGCTTATGACGATCAGCTTGGCGACCTGGCGATACGCGGGATCAGCGTCGGGGAGTCAGCGCGGTCCCTGACGACGTACGACATCAGGTGGGCATGCGACGTGCTGAGGCCCGTTTACGAAGCCTCTGAGGGCGTGGACGGCCGGGTG
>Ga0070707_100006201_pt1 | contig 11134 bp, 14 predicted proteins | sample KBSK5502metaG_FD_65468 | JGI IMG/M metagenome (GOLD analysis project Ga0070707, IMG submission 65468) | Corn, switchgrass and miscanthus rhizosphere microbial communities from Kellogg Biological Station, Michigan, USA - KBS K5-50-2 metaG | ecosystem: Host-associated > Plants > Roots >... | reverse complement strand
ATCCTCGATACTGCCGACACGAATAACGCCGAGGCCGAGGTGACGGATGAGCTGCGCCGGGAGTATTCGGCGGTGGCCACGCTGGCCGGTCACGAGGCCGCTCCGATTCCGATCCTGATCGCGCGCGCTGGACACGACCAGATTCCGGGCGTGAAGGAATCGATCGAGAGATTCTCGGCGATCGCGCTCGAGAAGAATGCCAACCTGACGCTACTCAATCATCCGACTGGAAAGCACGGCTTCGATTTCCTGAACGATGATGAGCGCTCTCGCGAGATCATCGTTACGGCCATCGAGTTCATGAAGCGCCATCTCGAGGAGTGATGAACCGGCATCCGATGCGGGTCGCCATTCTCGCTCCGGAAGAACCGGAGATTCTCGACATCGCCGGCCCGTTTGAAGTGTTCGTCACCGCTTCGTGGTTCTATCGGGCCGCGCATGCCGGCTCACCGGACCTCTACAGTGTCGAACTGATCAGCGGAACCGGCGGCACAGCGATGCGCACGAGCTGCGGCCTGGAGCTGTCCGCTGCCAGCTCGTTTCGATCGTTCGACGGAACTCCCGACACGTTGCTCGTCGCCGGTGGCACATCGAAAGGCATCAACGCGAGCATCAGAAATCGGGAGCTGTTGCAGTGGCTCACGGAAATGTCCGGATCTGTGCGGCGTCTCGGCTCGATCTGCACCGGAGCATTCCTGCTCGCGGAGGCCGGTCTATTGCGCGGCCGGCGAGCAACGACGCATTGGTCGAAGTGCAAAGAGCTCGCGCAGAAGTACCGGGAGATCCGGGTGGAACCGAACTCGATTTACACAGTCGACGGATCGATTTACACCTCCGCCGGGATCACCGCAGGGATGGATCTTTCGCTCGCTCTGGTCGAGGCAGATGCAGGCGCGCGCCTGGCGGCGGATGTCGCACGCGAAATGGTCCTTTATCTCCGTCGTCCCGGCGGTCAGTCGCAATTGAGCGCCGCGCTGAGTCTGCAGGTGGCTGACCGGCGGGCGATTCGCGATCTCCAATCGTGGATCGTCGAAAACGTCAGCGACGATCTATCGGTCGCCGCACTGGCGGATGTCGCGGCCATGAGCCCGCGCCATTTCGCGCGCACGTTTTCGCAGCAAACCGGTTCGACGCCGGCCCGCTTCGTCGAGCGCGTACGGGTGGAGACCGCAAGCCGGCGTCTCGAAGAGAGCGAAGACACAATCGATCAGATCGCCACCGGGTGCGGGTTCGGCAGCGCCGACTCGATGCGCCGCTCCTTCCTGCGCGTTCTGCGAGTCACACCGAGCAAATTCAGGACGCGTTTACGGAATCGTCAACATCGCTGAGACGGCAGCTTTTGCCGGAAAGTCGTCAGTGATCCCCGTAGATTCTGCGTCCCGCGCGCTCTACCTTGGTTCTGATGACTGCGGACGTTCTGGTTGTCACGCCGGCAGACGGCCCGATCTGGCGTCAGATCGAAGCAGGCATACGCCGGATGATCGCTTCGCGAACGTTGCGTCCCGGCGAGGCTGCGCCGTCGGTCCGAAAATTAGCGCAGACACTGGGAGTGACACCCTCGACGATCGAACATGCTTACCATCGACTGGTGGCGTCGGGTGTGCTGGTGACGAAACGCGGACGGGGGACATTCGTGTCGGAGGCCGCCGCGCCGCCGATCTCCGAGCGCGACAAATTGCTCGAGGAGGCGGCCGTCGGCTTCGCCACCATCGCTCGCGATGTTGGCGCTCCACTGGATGAGGCGAACAACGAGCTGGCCGCCGCTTACACCCGCGTGGCCGGGTGATGATCAGGGTCGTGTTCACGCATTTGGGAACCCCGGTGACAGCGTGACGCCACGCGCCTGCTCGAAATGCCGGCGATCGTGCGCGATTACAAGCCGCCAGCCATCCAGCACGCTGTATGTGACGACCCGAATAAACGGCGACGTCATGATGGCGCGAGCTGCGTCTCGCTCGTCCAGCGCCTGCACGATCGCCGCGGCGGTACGGTGCTGCTCGATGAAACGCTGAATGATATCCGCGGCGATGTCGCTGGTCGCGGGCTGTGCTTTGGAGGGTGCGGTGAACTTCCGCACTCCGCTCGGTGCCTGTGAACGAACCAGCATCCGGCCCAGGACGCCAGGCAGGACCGGCAGGCGCTGCCACACAGTTCGTGGTGCCGCGTCGTTCAGGGCGTCTTCCGCAGCCTGAAACATCAGACGATTGGCCGTGAGTAAATGATCGAAGCACTGCGCGACACTCCAGCGCGTCGCGTCGGGCCGCCAATTCAATTGGCGTGCATCGAAGCCGCCGAACGTCGTCTGCGTCTCTCGAGCGATGTCGTCGAGCCCGTTCTTCACGTCGGCCAGTGACTGACTCGCGTAGTCCATTGAAGACCACTCAGGTGTCTGTCGTCTCACGGGTTCCTCGAGAGGTATCCCGGCGCCTCCCCCAGAACTCACAATGCGTCGGTAGGATAGCTACGTTGATGGAACGCCGTTTAACGGATCCGCCGCTCACCGGCGCGGCGCTTCCACAGGTAAGCATACCTGACTCACGCAAGCTCCGAACACGAGGCCGCGGAAGCGCCGGGCCAAACGGACGGCGCCGCGTCCGGTGCAGCGGCGGGTTGTTCGGCGGCTCCTCTCGCTAGGGGATGGCGCTTGCTGCGATGCGCACTTCACGCGTTCGAGAACTCGCGCCTCCAGATCAGAATCGGAGCGGCCAATAGCGTGCCAAAAAACAGGAAGATGAGGACGAGCGGCCTCGTCGGAACCCATAGGTAGCCTGCAGCGCCAAGGACACCTACGAAGATCCCGATCGCAGTGGCTAGACGACCAGCTTGGCGGCTCCCCGAGCGGAGTCCGGGCAGCACAAGAAGCACGAGGAGCCCAAGCAAACTCATGGCTACGCCCGAGAACGCCGCATTGACGAGAACCGAATCTCCAAGTCGCGCAGCGATCTCGCCCCGCTCGATCGCTCGCCGCACTCCTACCACGTTGACAATGCTGTGGAGGACGCCGATGAAGAGAAGAAACAGAGCGGCGGGGATCGCACAGAAGTTCGTAATGGCTCTTCGACTCATGGTCTGTCCTCAACGAGTTGGGCGGCCGATTCAGCGCAGCGGCAATTCCGGCAAAGCGTTTTCAACAGACGCGCGAACATCTGCGGCGTCGATGTTTTCGATAGCCAGCCGCCGTAGTTTGCTTGCCGTTTCTACTTCGCCCACGCCGGTGAAAGCTTCAAGAATCTCACGCACGTGTTCGACGTAGATGCGGATAAACGCTTCTTTGACAGGAGGCTTCGTAGCGAAAGCAGCGATGTCATTTTCAAGGGTGGCACTCCACTGACGAATCGCCTCTTCGGGTTGCTCCATAAATATGCGAGCAAGTTTGTAATCTTGCTTCTTGATGAGGACAGGCATCGCGACACTGGCGCATGTCTTAGCCAACTCCGGAAACGTGCTGTGAAGTTCGACAAACAGACGGTACGTTGCTTCGTGGTCATCGAGGTATTCGTTAATTGCTTCTACATCATTGAAAACGTCGTGGTTTCCTTCGCCCGTGCGTAACCGCTCCGTCTTTCGGTCCCGGATTTCCGTGAGGACCTCTGCAGCTCGCGGGTAAGCTCTTGCGAGTTCAGCCCATGAAGCAAGTGCGAATGAAAGCCTGACGCCGTATAGCGCTCGGTCGTGCTCAAGCGCATGCTCATGAAACCAAACGTAATGATCCAGCGCCTCTTCGTGCCGACCTTCGCGGGCAGCCTGCTCGCCTGCTCTAAGCCGTTCACGAGGATCCATACGAATGAAGGTGCGGTCCGCCCAACGTCTTTGCGGTTCACTGGCGCGAACCGCGACGCGATGAAGTATAGAACCCGCGATGCAAAAACGTAGCGGTTCGCGTCCAGTGCAACCGCTAGTTGGGCGGCGCAGAGCGACACGCACCGGTTTTTTCGCACCAGACCATGACGGATTCTTCCCGATTCCGAGAGAAACCGTAACCCTGGACCCGAGCAGCGAAGCAGTTCCCCCGCCATCGCACAAACTCGGCGAAGGCGTGGTGATTCCGCGACATGACGTTTTGAGCCCTCGCAGGAAGCCGGAGCAGGATCTCACGAGGCGGAATGTTCGCCGTGAACAGGTGCAGCGTTGCCAGGTCGCTTCCCTCATAGTTCGTGAAAGCAATGAAGCGCGAATCAGGAGACCAAGCAACACTCAGGTGCCGAGGGAACTCGATTAGCAGAGACTGTTCTCTGCCAACGCGCAGATACATGCGATGAGGAGAAGTATCGGTTGCCTCCGACCAAACCACGGACGCTTCACGATTTGGCGAGCGCGATTCGTGCTGGTCACCGGGAAAGGCGATTAAGGTGAGAAGCCCGAGGATGGAAAGCGCGAACATGTAGGTGCCGCCCAACGGCTCAGCGCTCACCGGCGCCAACCGCACACCAAGAAGTATAACTCTCGGGAGGCCCGCGACGCGGTTGGCGTCCGGTGCAGCGCAGAGTTAGCCGACGCAGCCTAGTCGGGTATCCCCTTACGATTGACATCCTTAATCCAAGCCGCAACGCTAGCGAGAAACTGCCAGACATCATCGTCTTTCGGCTTCACATAACCTGCGTCCGAAGGATCAGATCCAAGTTTTTCAAAGATGCGAGATAGCCAGCGCTCCTTGGGACCACTCACACCGAGCCCGGGTAACCATGCTTCGACTTCGCCCCGGGACACGATAAACAGACCATACTCGCTCAGCCGTTCCACAATATTTAACGCCGCTTCGCGATCAGTTTTGCTCAACTGAGCTAAGCCGCCGTTCTTCATATTCACACCCGACTGGTTGAACCGTTGTTCGACCAATGCGCGACCTTGCGATAACGACTGTCGGTCGATTTCCGGTACGAAGCGGTTCTTCCAGTTACCGCCCGCCTCCTTCAACATATCGATATCTACAATACCAGCCGCCGGTATACCGAGAGTTCTAAGCGGCCGTATGAGAGAGTGCACGGTCTGTTTGTTCTGCGCGTTCAGAAAAAGACAATTGGGAATTGTGGTGTTCGGGTTGAATAGTCGAAGGCGTTCGTTGATCTCTTGGTAGAACGCGCGATCGGAGTCGCCTTCGGTCACTACGACGCCCTCGTAAAAGAGGCCTGCGAGCACGCCCGTCGATCGAAGTAGAGGATTTCGCATGAGACAAAGCAACTCGTCGTTCGGCAGGACGCGAGCCGTTGCTTGCCCGTTGCGATAAGTCACGCGAATGATTGTGACCGGAGCACCAGCGACGATGCACCCCATCAAGAAATCGGGGCTGTGAGTTGCCGCGAACACTCGCTTCCCTTCGGCGAGAGTTGCGATCTGTACGCCCAGCTTGAACGCCAGCGCCGGATGAAGGAACGCTTCCGGTTCATCGATCAGCAGGATCGACGGATCGCCCGCGATCAACTGCAGCACCACCCCGACAAACGCTTTCACCCCATCACTCCTAAGTTCAATGGGGGCGGCGGCGCGGAAAAACCCAATCGCCTCGTCAGAGAAAGAGCGGTCCACTGAAGCAGGTGGTTCCACTTGCGAAAATCTGAGACGGACATTCCCGCCCGCCGTTGGGTCGAGAACCACGTACTCACCGAAAGCGTCGTAGACGATCTTTCTGAAGGCGCATCGCTTGGCGTCATCCACCAGAAGTTGACCGAATGGAGTCTCGGGGTGTCTCGAAAGATCTCCCATAGCCTGCGATCCTGCGAGGTTGATCCGACTGCCGCCGTCTAGGTTCAGCAACTTATTTCCTAGATAGGCTTGATGAAAGTCGTTGTTTCTCGACCGAGTCGGATCCATGACCATCTGAATGAGCGCCTCGCGATGCACTTGGTGCAACTGGTTGTATCGACCTATGTATGCGTACTCTGCCGGGAGCGTTGGTCTATCGATCGGTTCCTTGCGCAGAGCATCAACGCGCCGTTCGGCCTCCTGCCTGGAGAGCTTTTCGTACTCGATTGAGTCGACGACGAACCGAGGATTCGGATTCGAATCGCCCTGCACGCAGAGCTGCGTCAGTTCCATCAGCAACCGAGACTTGCCGGCATTGTTAGGCCCAACTATGACGGTGACCGGAGTGACAGGAATTCGCTGCGGCCCAGTGCCGGGAGTGCGACCAGCTCGAAGAACGAGCGCGTCTATCATTTCTACACTCTATCGCTGCGCTGCGGTGCGGGAGTTTGCGTCGGCTAACTCATAATTGAGCCCCGCCCGCTCGTCACTCGAACACCCCTCGGCGATGGATATGGGGCGAAAGGCTCGCGATGGGAAGGATCGTAACACGCACAAATGCTAAGAGGTTGCGGTGGGTGGGCGATCGTCACGGCTTCTTATCCGTCACCTCGCGACGGCGAAACAGCCGGCGCGCCGAGTGCCTCCAGTGGCTTCGCATCCGCGATGCCCGCAGATCTGGAAGGTGCATGTCGATCATCGGCGTGACCCGAGATCTCCTGCACTGTGCTCATGCCTCGACTCCAGAAGGTGCGCGCACGCGATCCAGGAGTTTCGGCCATTCCATCGTCCGATGCTTCCCTCGGAGCCCCAGCGTTGTCAAATGTTCTACACCGAGTAGCGCGAGGTTGTACTTTCCACACAGCGCCGCGAACCAGCCGCCATGGCTCAGAACCAAGGCGATGATTCGCTTGATTCAAGGCTGCTCGGACCTGAGCATTGTGCGGTTCACCTTGATCGGTAACGAAGAATGGAAGAATCTCGGCGAAGACTCAGCATGACAACGCAGTCCACCGGACGCGCGGCCAGATCCGCGCGCGCAGGTGACTGCGGGCGTTGGGCCGACTGACCGCGAGAGTAGAATAAAACCGATGGGTAAACCGAAAGAAGAAGTGCGGCAGCTTCTCGACACGCTGCCGGAGGATGCTTCGTACGAGGACATCCAATACCACATCTACGTGCGTCAGGCGATCCAGCGTGGCATCGAAGCGGCTGATCGCGGCGAACTTCTGGAGCAAGAAGAGATCGAGCGCCGGATGGCGAAGTGGCTTGGCGAGTAAGGTGGACTGAGCTCGCTTGGAACGGTGTCGAGTCAGCCGCTGAGTACATCGCCCGAGACTCACCACGGTACGCAGCAGCTCTGGTGCGAGAGGCCCGCGACGCAGCTCGTTCCCTCAGGCAACTCGCCGAGCGGGGCCGAGTCGTTCCTGAAGAAAACGATCCGAACATCCGCGAACTCTTCGTTCAAAGCTATCGCCTGATTTATCGGCTGCGCGGCAATGAGGTCGAGATCATCAACTTCATTCATGGCGCGCGCGATCTCGCCGCCATTGTTCGCAAACGCTGAACGGCGGCGCTACTTCAGTTGCGCGCTGGAGTTATCCCAGCAGCCTGCGCGCGATGATCAGTCGATTGATCTGGCCGGTCCCCTCGAAAAGGTCGTTGATCTTCGCATCGCGTCCATTGATGGCGCTAGTAAACTTCCCGGATGCCATCGAAGGAGTCTTCCGCGCCTGAAGTGCAAATCCTGATGACGGGCCTCGCGTTCGGAGAGCAGCCGCGCTGGCACGAGGGTCGTCTTTGGTTCTCCGACTGGGGCCCGCAAGAGGTGATTGCCGTCGATCTCGAGGGCAACAGCGAAGTCATCCTTCGGGGACCGTCGTTCCCGTTGTGCGTCGACTGGTTGTCAGACGGGCGTCTACTCATCGTCTCGTCACGCGATGGGCTTCTCCTGCGGCGGGAACCCGACGGCTCGCTGGTGACCCATGCCGATCTGAGCGGCGTTTCTGATCGTAACTGGAACGAGATGGTGGTGGACGGTCGGGGCAACATCCATGTCAACGGCGCCGGTTTTGACCTGATGGCCGGTGAAAAGTTTGTCCCCGGACTCGTCGCTCTGGTCACACCTGATGGTTCGGTTCGACAAGCGGCCGATGGCATCGCCTTCCCTAACGGAATGGTCGTGACGCCTGACAATTCGACGCTGATCGTTGCCGAGTCTTATGCCAAACGGCTCACGGCCTTCGATATCGCAGCTAACGGCGCCCTGTCGAAACGCCGCGTGTGGGCCGACCTCGGCAACGGAGTCCCCGACGGGATCTGCTTCGACGCCGAGAATGCCGTCTGGTACGGGGACGTCCCGAACAAGCGTTGCGTCCGCGTTCGGGAGGGCGGTCAGGTACTGCAGACAGTCCAGCTCGATCGCGGCTGTTTCGCGTGCGCGCTCGGGGGCGCGGATAGAAAGACTTTGTTCATGATGGCGACCGAGTGGAATGGAACCGCTGGCATGTTCCGTGGTCCACGCACAGGCCAGGTGGTGACCATTGAGGCGCCCGCAGCGGGTGTCGGTTGGCCGTAAACATAAACCCGATGGGCAAACCGAAAGAGGAATTGCTGCATGAAGACCGGACGGTTTGACGGCGCCGTCCGCGACCTTACACGCGGTAGCTGAAACCAAAAGAGCCCGGCACTAAGGCGGGCGCTACTGGGGTATGGAAACCCTGAGCCTGTGGAGTCTGGTCGAACTCAGGCCGCGAGCGGCAGCTCACAAGCTCGCGATCGCGAAAAAACGTGAAGTGGCGAAATTGACGCCCTCTGGGCCGGCGACTAGACTCGCGTTCATTCACTTCTAACAGCGCGCTCCCGCCGATCGGCAGACGGCTGGCGTATCGGCGGGACACGCCACGAACTCGAGGGAGATCGTATGATCACTGCCTGCCGAGTCGCAGCCTGCCTGCTGTTCCTGAGCTGTCTTTCAACCGTTATCTTCGCTGCACAGGAAACCACACCGCTGATTGCGGCGGCCTCCGCTGAGAAGGTGCGCTTTCTTTCGACGGGTCCTGTCCGTCAGCTGCGCGTGCAGATTTTCTCGCCGGACGGTAGCCCTTTATTCGATTCCGACTGGAAGGATGGGAACGTTCTCGATTGGCCGGCGGACAACGCGCTCGCGAGCGGCTCGTATCGCTGCCTCGCCATGGTGCGAGAGATGGACGGACGCGTTACGCAGAAGGAGTTTTCCATTGAACAGAGCGCCGACCCCGGCTTGAAGGTCATGCTGCTCGTTCACGACGGCTTCAATGGATCGGTCGTCAGCACCAGTGGCGATCTGGTCTTCCGCTTCGGCAACTTTCTCGAGGCAAAAGACGGCGAGCGCATGCGATTGACCGCAGAAGGAAACCTTGGCATTGGCATCGACAAGCCGCAGGCGCCGCTCGACGTCAACGGGTTGATTCGCACGAGCCAAGGGATCATGTTCGCGGATGGAACGGTCCTGACGACCGCCAGCGGTTTGCCGGGCGCACAAGGCAGCGGTGGCGCGATTCAGCCGCGCCCGCCGGTAGCGATCCGTACGTCGATCGTGAACCAGGCGTCGAGTGCTTTCCCGAATCGTCTGAAGCCTGTCCCTCTAGCAAATGACCCGCAGTTCAGAGTCGATGCGACCGGCGTACATATCGGAACCACGAGTGCCTACGGCCTCGACGTCGCTGGCAATGTCGCTCTCTCCAGCAATCTGGCGCTTCCGGCAACGGCTGCCGGAGGGACCGCCGGCGTGATCACGATCGGCGGCACCCGTTTTCATAACTTCGGCGGCAGCAGTACGTTTGTGGGCGCCAACGCCGGCAACTTCACGCTGATCCCCGGCAGCACCTTCAACAATACGGGCATCGGATCGGACGCGCTCTCGGGACTTAACAGCGGCACCGGCAACACCGCCGTCGGAACCGGCGCGCAGCGCGACTTCATCAGCGGCAACTTTAACACCGCGGTCGGCGAAGGCTCTCTGCTCGCGAATCAGACCGGCATTAAAAACACAGGAATCGGCGAGGGGGCGCTCATCGCCACGACCGGGAGCGACAACATCGCTTTGGGATCTCGTGCGGGGGACGCGCTGACCACCGGTTCGAACAATATCGACATTGGCAACGTCGGGGTTGCGGCAGAATCCGGAACGATCCGCATCGGCAACAATAATCAGACGCGCGCGTTCCTGACGGGCGTGCGGGGCGTGACGACCGGCCAGGCCGACGGACTGGCGGTCCTGATCGATTCCACCGGTCAGCTCGGCACCACTTCCTCCTCGGCGCGAGTGAAGAGGGAGATCATCGATATGGGCGACGCCAGCACGGCGCTCCGGAAGCTTCGGCCGGTCTCATTCTTCTACTGCAACGATACGGTTGGCATCCGTCAGTACGGCTTGATCGCCGAGGAGGTTGCCGTGGTGATGCCGGAGCTGGTGCAGTTCTCGTCAACCGGTGAGCCCGAGACAGTTCGCTATCACTTCCTGGCGCCGCTGATGCTCAATGAATTGCAGCGGCAGCAGCGGACAATCGATGAGCAGCGACAGGAAAACGCCGCGCTACGAACGCGACTCGAACGACTGGAGAAACTCGTCGCTGAGATGAGAGGCGAGAAATAGGCTAACGCGGCCCCCTGTCGATCAGGACAATGCCCGAATTGTCCTGCTCTCGCTCGAACACGATCTCTAGGCTATCGACACCACCAAACCGGCTCGCGCTGCCGCGACGGCTCGGCGCAGCGCGTTCGGGATGCGTTCTTTCAGTGGTTCGAATCCATGGTTCCGCCGAAACCGCGGAGATGAAAGCAGGATGAATGAGTCATTCGACGCACTCCGGCGAAAACTGACGCGTGGGGACGCCCCGACGGCCTAACGGACGTACACCGAGATCACTGCGGAGTCAGCCGCTGAGTACATCGCCCGATACTCACCACGGTACGCAGCAGCTCTGGTGCTATCGCCTCATTTATCGGCTCCGCAACAATAAGGTCGAGATCATCAACTTCGTTCATGGCGCGCGCGATCTCGCCGCCATTGTTCGCAAACGCTGAACGGCGGCGCTACGTGGCGGGGCTACTTCAGTTGCGCGCTGGAGTATCCCAGCAATCTGCGCGCGATGATCAGTCGATTGATCTGGCCGGTCCCCTCGAAGAGGTCGTTGATCTTCGCGTCGCGCATCCATTTCTCGAGCAGCAGTTTTCGAGAGTAGCCGAGAGGGCCCATCAGCTCGACGGCCTTCGCGGTGACTTTCGTGACCACGTCGCCGGCCTTCACTTTGCAGGCCGAGGCTTCGACGGTGTTAGGCCGGCGCTGGTCCATGAGCCAGGCGGCTTTCAATGTCAGCAGCCAGCCGGCGCGGAGTTGCGCTTCCATGTCGAC
>Ga0070707_100006198_pt1 | contig 11135 bp, 5 predicted proteins | sample KBSK5502metaG_FD_65468 | JGI IMG/M metagenome (GOLD analysis project Ga0070707, IMG submission 65468) | Corn, switchgrass and miscanthus rhizosphere microbial communities from Kellogg Biological Station, Michigan, USA - KBS K5-50-2 metaG | ecosystem: Host-associated > Plants > Roots >... | reverse complement strand
AATAGAAGCCGTAACGCACCGATTCGGCCGTGCGCTCATCCAGCGCGAACAATTTGATGCCTTTGGTGAGATAACATTGCTGGCGATAGTGATCGAGTACGCGCTGGTAATCGAAATTCGTTCCGTCCGTGAAAATGCTGGCATCCGGCTTGAAGCGCACGGTCGTGCCGTGGTGTTTGCTTGTGCCGATTTTTTTGACTTTCGTTTTGGGTTTGCCGCGTTCGTATTCTTGCTCCCATTTCTCGCCGTCGCGTTCGACCGTCACGACCAGATGTTCGGACAAGGCGTTCACGACGGAAATACCTACGCCGTGCAAACCACCGGAAATCTTGTAGCCGCTTTCTTCGCCGCCGAATTTTCCACCGGCATGCAGCTTCGTCATCACGATCTCGAGGGTCGACTGTTTGGGGCTCTTCTGATGCGGCTCCACTGGAATGCCGCGGCCATTATCGTCGACTGAGACCGAGCCGTCGTTGTGGATGACGATTAGGATGCGGTCGCAGACGCCGGCCATAGCTTCGTCGATGCTGTTATCCACCACCTCTTGGACGAGATGGTGTAGACCGCGACTGTCGGTGCTGCCGATGTACATACCGGGGCGCTTGCGGACAGGCTCCAGGCCTTCCAGAATCTCAATGGAGCTGGCATTGTAGCTATTGTCGGTGGCCGTTACGCCGCTCCGTTGTCTCACTGTCGCCATAGTAGTTGTCCTGCCTCCTCGTACGTGCGCCCGGGAACCATGCTGCCAGCAGCATTTATGTGTGTGGCGTTGCTCGTGTGGTGGACCCATGAAGGGTCGGGTGTGTGCTGGAAATTGGGGGAAGAGATGAGGGCATGGTGGCAGCATTCATGGAGCGCGCCAGGTAAGCCTGATGCGGTGTCAAACTCCTGCTCCCTTTCGCTGGCTGCGGCGCCATCTTTACCCGAGAACCCTCGATTCCACCCACTTATAATACCACATTTTGCCCTTTCCTGCCCACCCGTAGGACCGTCGACGCCGCAATTCAAGAGGCGCGGGGCCTCTGTGCTCGCCTGCAACAGGAAGAGGGGGAACACTGCACCATTCCACAGGCGAGCGGGTGAAGCGGAAGCGACGGCGTGTGCGAGCAGCACAGCCGCCAAACTCAGGGATTACGGCGCGCCGTGAAGCTGGGCGCGCAGCGCCTCCGCCATCGTGACCGGCTGGCGGCAGACGAATCCCTGGCATACGTAAGCCGCCGCCGCGCCGTGAATGGGCGCGCGGTCGGCGAGCAGTGGGACGGCGGAGGGCGACTCGCCATCGCCCTGCGCGATGGCGGCCCGCGGCAGGAACTCGCGGCAGAGCACCCGGGCGAAAGCCTCACGCTGCGCGGCAGCGCCAACCAGGGCGATCTCGAAGAACAGGCCGATGAAGTCGTCGAGCGTACAGAGCAGGTGGCTGAAGGACGACGGCGACTGCGCCATGGCAGGGGCGAGCGGCACGAGCATCCGCGCCGCCCGGTCGCGATAGCGCTCCTCGCCGGTGAGCGCCGCCAGACGAAGCAGCCCTTCGCTGGCCAGGCTGATGCCGGAAGGGGTCGCGCCGTCGGTCAGCTCGCGCGGGCGGCCAATCAGCGTCTCGTGATCGTGCGCCGTGTCGTAGAACGTCTGCGCGTCGTCGTCCCAGAAGCGCGCGAGCATCTCGTCCGCCAGGCGGCGCGCTTCCACGAAGTAGCGCTCCTCGCCGGTCAGCTCGTATGTGGTGAGCAAGCCGTTCAACACGGCGGCATAGTCTTCCAGATAGGCATCCAGCCGCGCCTGGCCCTGCCGCCAGCTGCGGCGTAGTGTGCCTTCCACCATCATGTGCTCCAAGAGAAACGACGCGTTGGCGAGCGCCGCCCCGCGGTAGTCAGCGCGACCGAGCACACGGGCAGCCTCGGAGAATGAGCGGAGCATCAGACCATTCCAGGCCGCCAGCACCTTGTCATCCTTGCCGGGTGCAATGCGCTTCGCTCGCGCATCGTAGAGCCGCTGGCGCGCGGACGCGACGAGGGAGCGCAACTCAGGCTCGCCTATGCCGAGCGCCGCCGCTACGTCCTTCTCAGCGCGCGCCAGGTGCGGTACGTTCTTGCCTTCGAAGTTCCCAACCGCCGAAATCCCCCAGAGCATCTCGATGGCGGTGGCGTCATCCGCGCCGAGCACGGCACGTATCTCGTCGGAAGTCCAGACGTAGAACTTGCCTTCCTCGCCCTCGCTGTCGGCGTCCTGCGTCGAATAGAAGCCGCCGGCGCGATCGGTCATCTCCCGCAGCACGTAATTAAGTGTTTCTTCGCAGATACGCTGATAGCGCTCGTTTCCCGTGACCTGCCACGCGTGCAGGTACGCGAGCGAGAGCAATGCATTGTCGTAGAGCATTTTCTCGAAGTGCGGCACGAGCCACTGGGCATCGGTGGAATAGCGGTGAAAGCCGCCGCCGACCTGATCGTAGATGCCTCCGCCAGCCATCTTGTCGAGCGTTAGCTCCACCAGCGGCAGCAGCCGTGGATCGGGGTCGAGCGTGATGGCCCCAGCGGGCGGTGGGCTGCCCGCGCGCGACTGGAGGCGAAGCAAGAAGTCGATGGCCATGGCATGCGGGAACTTGGGCGCACGGCCGAAGCCGCCCTCCACGGCGTCGACCTGTGCCAGCAGCCGGTCCATAGCATTGGTCAGCACGCCGGGATCTACCGGCGTCTGGGCGGGAGTCAGGCCTTCCGGGAGCTGAAGCTGCTGGGCGCCGCGGCGTTGATAGAAGTCCCGAAACTCTGCCGCCTGCTTCTCGACGTCCTCGCGACGCGTCTGGTAGAGGTGGGCGATGCTTTGCAAGAGCGTTGGGAAGCCAGGCATGCCGTAGCGGTCCCGCGGCGGGAAGTACGTGCCGCCGTAGAACGGCGCGCCATCCGGAGTGAGGAAGACCGTCATCGGCCAGCCGCCCGCGCCCGTCAGCGCCTGCACCGCGTCCATATAGAGCGCGTCGACATCGGGGCGCTCCTCGCGGTCCACTTTCACGCTGACGAAATATTCGTTCATGAGGCGGGCGGTGTCTTCGTCCTCGAACGACTCGTGCGCCATGACGTGACACCAGTGGCAGGAGGCATATCCCACGCTCAGCAAGATAGGCTTGTCTTCCTCGCGTGCTTTGGCAAACGCTGCCTCTCCCCAGGGATACCAGTCAACAGGATTGTGGGCGTGCTGCAGCAGGTACGGGCTGGACTCGTGCGCGAGGCGGTTTGTGTGCTTGGGCGCCTCGCCGCTGCCGGCAGCCTCATGCGTGTCTATCATCTCAGGCCCCCTTGCCGCCGTGCGCCGTTGCCGCTGTATCCGGTTCCCATCGCCTCATGCCAATTACGCCTGCGCGAGACGCGTCTGCAAGGGACAACGCGATGTGTGCCTTCACAGAGCGTAGCGGAGTGGTCCCGTGCGCGCAATGGGCAAATATCTACTCTGGCGGCGCTCCTGTGTCCTGGACGATGCGACCGTCGCGCATACGGATGATGCGATTGGTGCGTGCCGCAATCTCTTGCGCGTGAGTAACCAGCACGAGAGTCTGTCCGCGGGTGCGGTTGAGCTCCGCGAGCAGCTGCATGATCTCCTCGGCGGCCTCGCTGTCGAGATTGCCGGTCGGCTCGTCGGCCCACACGATGGCTGGCTCGTTTACCAATGCGCGTGCGATCGCAACCCGCTGGCGCTGACCGCCGGAAAGCTCGGCCGGCCGGTGTCGCTCGCGCTTATCCAGGCCGACCGCATTGAGCATGGCCCGCGCGCGGCGGCGTGCCTCGCCGCGCGACAGGCCCAACACCAGCAGCGGCAGCTCGACATTCTCGACCGCGTTGAGCACCGGCAGCAGATTGAAATTCTGGAAGATGAAACCCATGGTGCGCGCACGAAAGTCTGTGCGAGGCGCGTCACGCAGCGAGGCGAGGTTGGTGCCGGCGATCTCGACGCTGCCCGCATCGACCGTATCCAGCCCGGCGAGGCAGTTGAGCAAGGTCGTCTTGCCGCAGCCACTCGGCCCCATGATGGCGAGCATCTCGCCGCGTTCCACCCGCAAGCTGACACCCACCAGCGCCGGCACCGCGACGCCATAGGCACGATATGTCTTGTCCAGCCCTTCCGCGCGCACGATCAGCCGGCGGCTGAGGTCATCTTGCGCGGCGTCATGCTGCGCCGGTGGCCACGATTGCTTGAGGGGAGTTCCCACGCGGGTAGCCTCTCTGGATTATTCGAAACGAATGGCGTCCGCCGGGGCAACGCGTCCTGCCTGCCAGGCCGGAAGCACCGACGCGAGAAGTGATGCGCAGACCGCCGCCACGCAGATCGCCGACAGCTCCGACCACGGCACCACGAGCGTGAGGCCTGAGCGGAACCTCTCGAAGAAGTCTACGGCAAAAAGATTACGGCACAAGATCAGGCCGAGGGTAAGCCCGATTGCGGTCCCTGCGACGCCGACGAGCAGTGATTCAAGCAGGAAGATCAGCTGGATGTGCAGCCGGCGGAAGCCTAGCGCGCGCAGCATGCCGATCTGCTGCCGCCGCTCGATGACGGCGCGCGAGCCGGTCACCGCCAGCGCCGCCATGCCGACCAGCAACGTGAGAATCGCCAACCCGACGATGACTCGGCTGATGAAGACGCTGGGGCCAGTGGCGTTCAGCAGAGCATCCTGCAGCACCGTCGTCTCGAAGCCATGGTCCATGAGAGCGGAGCCGAGGCTGCGCGCCGTCGCGCGGGCGTCCGCGCCGGACCGCACCTTGAAGTAGTAGTACTCATTGCCGAAGGGCGTCAGGCCGGCCTCCGCCGGTGCGAACGTCGCCGGGGAGCCGAAGATGCCGAAGCGCTGGCCGCGCGCGTTGTTCACGATGCCGATCACCCGCAGCTTGATGGCTGGACCCCCGCGTAGGTCGATTCCCCACAGTGTCGTGGGTGCAATCGTTCCCGCGCCCACCACGACATGCTGCAAGCTGAGTGTATTCTGCGCCAGAATGTCGGGATCGTTGATGGCGGCGGCAATCTGTGCCAGCAGATCGTTCGCGGCGGCCGGAGATTTGCTCTGCGCGTTCTGAGTCTGCAGGTTCGTGATGGTGGGCAGGCCCGCCGCCACTGGTGGTGCGATGAACTGCGCCGCGGAGACGGGCCGCGGTTGCTGGATGGCAAGCGCAGCGGCGTCGTCCGGTCCGAGCGCCGCCGCGTCGATCACCACGTCGCCGGGATGACTGCGCACGTCGCGCCAAACTGCGGCGTCGCTCGCATAACCCGTCGCGCGCGCCGCCAACGGCAGCCCCACGCCGTTCAGGAACGCGCCGTTCACCTGGGAGACGGGATACAGGCGCCAGCGCGCGTCCGTCGCGGTCGGCTCAACGATGCCGAAGGGCAGCGGCGTGGCAGTGCTGATCGCGTCTACATTCGCCAGGGCGCCGGACGACCCGTTGCCCAGTGCCGCGTGCAGCTGCGCCAGCCCACCAATCGGCGTGAAGAGCGGCTGCGCGGCGATGTCGTACCCCGCTGCCTGCTCAGGAATCGTGTCGAAGCTCTGGGTCGCTGAGGCGGCGATGCACGCCATAACCACCGAGACAAAGCAGACGAGCGAGAAAAGCGAGAGGCCGATACCGGTGCGAAAACGGTGGTGGGCAGGATAGACCAGCGCGATGCGCAGGACATGCCGCAAGCGGCCCAACCCTTCGAGCGCCCAGCCCACCGGGCGCAGAGCCAAATCGAGATTTGGCGCCAGCGCCCAGACCGTGCCGAAGACCATCATCACGCCGGCCACGAAAAAGACTTCGATGCCGCCGGTAAAGCGTGACAGACCGAATCTGGCGAGCGCGTCGAAGGGGAGCGACCAGTACAGCGCAATCGCACCGCCCATCAGGACTGCGCTGAGGCGATCGGCCAGCCCAGTGGCGCGGGCGAGTGCGGAGACTGATCCGCCGCCGGAGCGCCCGCGCAACACTCGTCCGACGACGGCGAGCGCCAGCGTGCGCAGCGCCAGCACCGCGCCGACGACGATGCACGATAGCCCCAGCGAGAACTCAAGCGCATTGAGCGAGCCGATGGCGTGGCGTGCCAGCCACCAGCCCGCCACCAGTGGCACGACGCCGCTTGTGACCAGCGCAGCGGCAACCCTTCCCCAAGCGGCAAGCGCGCTCGTCGGCTCGCGGCCCACGTCGCCCGATGCGTGCAGCGCGCTGCCCAGGAGTGTCGCGAAGTCGGCGCGCGGCGGCGGCGGCTCGGGCAGGTCGCGCATGGCGGCGGCAATCGTCATGCGGCTGGCCATCCAAGCAGCGAGCCAGATCGTAACCAGGGTGAACAGCAAGCCCAGGCAGAACGCGATGACGACGCTCTGCGGCTCGACACTGATCTGCAGGGGAAAGCCGATGCGCGCGATGGTAGAGCTCACCAGCGCGACCACGAGCGTGCCGAGGCCCAGCCCGCCCAACACCCCAATGGCGGCGGCAGCAAGGTCGTAGCCAGCGCCCTCGAAGAGCAGCATACGCACGACGTGCGCACGGCGCAACCCCAGCGCGCGCACAACCCCCAGCTCGGCACGACGCTCGGCCACCAGCAGCACGAAGATGAGGAAAATCAGCAGCAGACCGATGAACAGAGCAAAGAAGGTGAAGAGCATCAGGATGCGGCCGAAAATGTCCTCGGCCGCGGTGGCGAAGCGTACGCCGTTCTGCTTGACCGTTATCGTGTGGAGTTCGCCCGGCAGCACGTCTTCGAGACGCTCACGCACCTCGTTGCTGTACCCCACCCCCGTCAGCCCATCACCGGCATTGGCGACATAGATGTGATTGACCTTGCCGGAGACGTCGAGCAGCTGTTGCAGCACCGGCAGCGGCAGCACGATGGCCGAGGGATCGCCGACGACGCCGCCCGTCACGATGTCACGCACGGTGAAGCGATAGCGCTTGCCGGGCCAGTGCTCGGAATACAGTGTAATGGTGTCGCCCGGCCGCGCGAACAGCAGCTGCGCCAGTCCGCGATTGAGATACAGCTGATTTGGGGCGAGGGCGCCGGCCGGCGCTGGCACACCTCTCGCGGTGCGCAGGTCGCCCAGCGGCCCCGCATGTGAGGGATCGAACCCGATCGCCGTGACGCCGCCGCGCACCTGGCGCTGCGTCTCGTCGGCGACGAGCATGTTTGGGGTCAGCAGTGCGGGCGCGATGCCCGCGACGTGGGGAGTCGTGCCAAGCGCGTTGGCGACCGTTTCCCCGATGTGGGCATCGAACATCTGCGGCGCCCAGCCGTGCGCCACGATATCCTCGTCTACGCGGCCGAGGTTGAAGACGGCGACTGTCTTGACCGCGAGCGTGACGGTGTCGTCCACCGCCAGCGACATGGCGACGAATGAGGTGGAGAGCATTAGCCCAAAGATGATCAGCGCGGTACGCAGCCTGCGGCGCCCCACGTTGCGCAGACCGATGCGTGCCAGGTACGGCGTACGCCAGGCCAACAGCGCAAGGATGGCGACGGCGGCAACCGCGTCGACCACGAGGGGCCAGGCAATGTTCTGGCCGGAAGTCGTAAACACGAGGGCTACAGCATTCCTTTGCTACTTGGCCGGCGTCTGGCGAATTGCGGCCGCGAAGATCGCGGCGAGCCGTTGGGCGCCGACCGTGGAGGGATGAAAGCCGTCGGCGCTGACGTACTCCGGGTGCGCGGCCAGCTCACTCCAGTCGGTAAACAGATCAACTAAATGGGCGCCGTATGCTCTACAGACCCCAGCAATGGCCTGGTTCCAGCGTGCGATCTCCGCGCCAAGCTCCGTCGGACTCACGCCAGAGAGTCGCGGCAGCAGCGCCAGATCAGGCACGTTGCCGACGAAAACGCGCGCCCCCGTGTGGTCCCGCAGCGTGGCCACCGCCGAGTCAAGCTCCTGGGTGTATGTGGCCAGCGGGACGCCGGCGAGAAGGTCATTGACGGCCAGCCACACCGTCACGACGTCGGGATGGGCGTCTACCGCCACGGGAAGCTGCGCGGTGAGCGCCTGACTCAACATGGTGCCAGGCACGCCAAGATTCACCAGATGGGTGTCCGCACCCAGTTGCAGCGCCAGCACCGTCGGCCAGTTATCGGTCTGTGGGTCGTTTGTGCCGATGCCGTACGAGTCGGACGCGCCGAGCGCCACGTAGGTGAAAGGATGCGGCGTGGCAGTCGCGCCAACACGGGCCGCGCCGCCCGCAGCAGGCACCGTCGAGTTCGCACCCGGCCCGCTACCCGGCCCACTACACGCCCACATGGCGAGGCACGCCGACAGGCAGACAGCCAATCCAATTGAGCGCGGCAGCGCACGCGCGCGAGGCAGGCGGGAGAGCAGTCGGCTGATCATGAATTAGTCTTGCAGCTAGCGCACGCTCGCGGCGCGCGGGACCTTGCACTGGGACGTGTGGAAGGCGCGAGCACCATTGTATCACGTAGCATCTTCGTCAGCCCTAGCTTGTTCTACGCGCTCGTGTTACTCCAGGCCTGCCAACCCTGCGTCGCAAACATTGCCAGCGTCTGCTGGTCGCCCGGCACGTACGTCACGATGGAGTAGTCGGACGCGCCGCTGAAGACGGTGACGGTCGTGCGCAGCGAGAGTGGCCCCAGCCGTGAATGGCGCATCTGAAAGATGAAGCTGGGCGCGGGCCCGGTGGCGCTGGCGTCCGACGAGTCCGCGATGCGGCGGAAGTCTGGCAGGGTGCGCAGCGAGCGCCAGAGGTCGCGATACTCCGGCAGATAGGTAACGCTACGGGTGTTGTGCTTGAAGTCCGCCAGCAGCCGGCGTGCCAGCGTTTCCCAGGGGCGGAAGCGCGCGCGGTACGCGGTGTCGAAGACGACGGCAAGCAGATTGCGATGATGGGTTCCGAGCGCTTCAGGGTCGAGCTCGAACAGGCGCATCGCTGGATCATTCCAGGCCGACACGTTCCAGAGCCGATCCAGGCTGTGGGCGGGAAATGCCATATTGTGGACGAGCAGAGACGCCAGCTCGCGCTGGTCGAGCAGATCGAGCTCCTCGGCTTCGTCCTCCAGCGGCAGGCCGGTGAGCTGTGCGAACGCGCCCGCCAGGCGTCGCCGGTCGTCCCCGTGTACCTCCAGCGCGCGCAAGATCGAGCGCGCCACCCGCGCGGAGGGTGCCTGACGCTGCCCCGTTTCGAGATGGTAGATATACGTGCGCGACAGCCGAGCTGCGTGCGCCAGTTGACCCTGCGAGAGGCCACGCCGCTGGCGATAGAACGCAATGAGCCCGCCGAACTCGTCCTGCCGCCGTGGCACTGATACATCTCTCGCGCCTGCTCCGTACCCAATGCCTCCGCGTGTCATGGCAGCCTCCATCCCGTCCCACCCCTGTGCCAGCGGCCGCACAATGTTAGCTAGTGTCATGAATATCGCACATGTAACGTTAGCTGGCAACACCGCAAAGCGGCGGGACGCAACGTATAATGCAGCCAACGAGACTGCCGACATCCCGCGAGTTGAGGAGCACACCATGGATGATCGCCTCTCAAACGCTCCGGACGGCTCCATTGGGGGCCCCGTCGCTGGAGCCGTGCCCATGAACCGGCCGTGGCTTGCCCACTATTCGCACGGGGTGCCGGCCGAGGTAAGCGACTTCGACCACGCGCTCCCCTGGATCCTCGATGAAGCGGTGCGCCACTATGGCGCCAACGTCGCGATCAACTACTTTGGTGCGACCATCTCGTACGTCGAATTGTCGTCTCTTGTGGACCGCTTCGCGCGCGAACTCGTGCGCCTGGGCCTGAAGCGAGGCGACCGCGTGTCGCTCTGCCTGCCCAACGTCCCTCAATTTGTCATTGCGTTTTACGGTGTGCTCAAGGCGGGCGGCGTCGCCGTGCCGACCAATCCTCTTTACACCGCGCCTGAGCTCCAGCATCAGTTGACCGATGCCGGCGTGCGCATTGCCGTTGTGCTCGACCTCATGTATCCGACGCTAGCGTCGGTGCGTGCCAACACGCCGGTAGAGCAGGTGATTCTCGCCAGCGCCGCCGAGTATATGCCGCCCCCGCTGGCGGTTGCCTATCGCATGAAGACCCGCCTGGAGTCGCGCGGCAAGCCCCACACCGCTGTGCCGTCTGCTGGCGATGGCACCTTGCACCACTTCAAGCAGCTGCTTGGCCGGGCGCACGACCGGCGCGGCTTCGAGGTCTTCGCCTTGCCCGCGCCGGCGGCTCCCGCCGACGTCGCGGTGCTGCAGTACACCGGCGGCACTACCGGCGTTGCCAAGGGCGCCATGCTGACCCACCGCAACCTTGTCGCCAACGCCAAGCAGGCGTGGGCGTGGAACGAGCAGCCGGCTGGCTCCAAACATACGTCGCTGTGTGTCACGCCGTTCTTTCACGTCTATGGGCTGACCGTCGGCATGAACATGACCATCCTGAACGGCTCGACAATGGTCATGTTGCCCCGCTTCACCATCAAAGACACGCTCAAGGCGATCCAGCGCTACAAGCCGGACCTGTTCCCTGGCGTGCCGACGATGTACCTGGCGCTGGCGCGCGAGGCGGAGCACCACAAGTACGATCTGAGCTCGATCAAGGTGTGCATCAGCGGTTCGGCCCCACTGCCGCTGGAGGTGCAGCGCCGCTTCGAGGAGGTTTCCGGTGGCAAGGTGGTGGAGGGCTACGGGCTGACCGAAGCCTCTCCGGTCACCCACTGCAATCCCGTCTTCGGTGCGCGGCGCATCGGGACGATCGGCCTGCCGATGTCCAGCACCGATGGGGCGGTCATCGATCCGGAGACCTGGGAGTTCCTGCCGGCGGGCGCGGAGGGCGAGATCGCGGTGCGCGGGCCGCAGGTCATGGCCGGCTACTGGAACCGCATGGTTGAGACAGCCATGGTGCTGCGCGACGGCTGGCTGCGCACCGGCGACATCGGCAGCATGAGCGCGGATGGCTATTTCACCATCGTGGACCGCGCCAAGGACATCATCATCGCAGGTGGGTTCAAGATCTTCCCACGCGAGGTGGACGAGGTGCTGTACCAGCACCCCAAGGTGCTGGAGGCGGCGGCGGTCGGCGTGCCAGACGCCTATCGGGGCGAGACGGTGCGCGCCTTCATCGTGCTCAAGCCGGGCGAGCAGGCAACGGCGGCGGAGCTGGAAGCGTTTTGCAAAGAGCGGCTCGCCCCCTACAAGGTGCCCAAGC
>Ga0070707_100006197_pt1 | contig 11136 bp, 7 predicted proteins | sample KBSK5502metaG_FD_65468 | JGI IMG/M metagenome (GOLD analysis project Ga0070707, IMG submission 65468) | Corn, switchgrass and miscanthus rhizosphere microbial communities from Kellogg Biological Station, Michigan, USA - KBS K5-50-2 metaG | ecosystem: Host-associated > Plants > Roots >... | reverse complement strand
TCCTTGAGGTCCGAGCCCACGATGATGCCGTCCGCCACGTCGAGGAACGACGCCACGTTGCCTGCCTTGGCCCCGGTGTTCGCCAGCACGGGGGCCAGGTCGCCGGTGGCCTGCTTGGCTTCGCGTATCGCCTCCGGATCCGGTGCCGCACCGGCCATCGGGCCGGACACCAGGATCGCGTCCGCCAGGCTGGACACGGCCGCCGACCGGGCGAGCTGGCCTACCGAGCGGGTGCCGATGGTGGAGGCGAACTCGGGCGTGACGTTCATGAATACGGCGATCTGCTGTGCGGAGAGGTTGCGCCGGTAGCGCAGCAGTTCGCCCGCGTCCGGGGCCCAGACGCCCATGTCGGACTCGTAGGCACCGGTGACGACCTCGCGGATGAACGCGGCGCCGGTCGCCGCGGCGACCGCGAGCGCGGCCCGGCCGTCCCAGAGGAAGTCCACGCCGAACGGCCGGTCCCTGGGGGCCAGATCCGCGGCCACCCGGGCCATGACGGCGACCCCCTCGAACCCGGCGCGCAGCGAGTACGGCCGGTCGCCCTCGTTGCAGAACATGACCGCGTCGAACGGGAACCGCAGCAGCACGTCGAGGTCGCGGGCCACGTCGTCGACGATGCCCTGGACACCGAGCGCCTCGTCGTAAAGCGGGGTCCCGGGCAGCGGCCCGAGGTGCGCCATGGCGATGAGGGGCTTGGTGCCCGCGCCGAATATCTCCTCGAACCGCCCGGTCACCCGAACCTCCCGTTACCTAGCTTCTACCGCCACCAGGGCATTTGCCGCGCCTCAGCCACTTTCACGGCCGGCTCGGTGATCGCCTGTCCGCGCTCAGCCAGATGGTAGAGGTGCTCGCCCACCCAGAGCATGTCGGGGCGGTAGTGCGGGGGCGTGTCGCCCGCGCAGGCCACGCCGTTCGGGTAGTCCGGCCCTTCGGGGACCGGCAGGACCTCCGGCGCGGGCGGTGCGTGGCCGGGCGGACCCACCTGGGCCGCGAGGCGTTCGTAGAAGCCGGCCAGGTCCGCGGTCTGCCTGCGGAACGCGACCAGGTCCGGGTCGGAGTCGAGGCGGGCGTGCTCGTGGTTCCCGTTCCCGTTGGCGGGCAGGCTGGACACGGCGTACGCGGTGAGCCGCAGCCGGGTCGAGCCCATGATCAGGGCCCACATGTCCTCGTTGGCCAGCCGTTTGGTGCCCTGCTCGGCCAGGTAGGCGCGCAGCGCCTCGTCCAGCCGCGCAGAGGCGTTGACGGCCGCGACCGCGCTCTCCGGCGGCCGGCGCCGCAGGCCGAGCGCCCAGTCCACCGCCTGCGTGAGGTAGCGCCCGCCCTGCCTGAACGCGTCGGCGAGATCGTCACCCACGATGGCGGCGGCGCCACGCGGCCAGAAGGCGGCCCCGACCAGCAGGCTCACCGCACAGCCGATGCCCACGTCCTCGATCCGCAGCAGGCCGACCTGCCAGCCCGCCGGTGCGAGCAGATTGAAGATCACCACGATGGTGACGGTGAAGGCCGCCTGGCCCACCGCGAACGGCGCGGTACCCGGCGCGTAGGCCGCGATGAACACGGCGAAGGGCAGCACCGTCCACAGCGCGGCGGGCCCGGTGCCGATGGCGAGCAGCAGCAGGGCCCCGGCCACGAAGCCCACGGCGGTGCCGGCCAGCGCCCGCATCGCGGTGGACCCGGTAGATGACGCGGTGGTGCGCAGCACCGACAGTGTGCCGAGCGCCACCCAGAACCCATGCTGTACGCCGCTGAGCGAGGCCACGGCCACCGCGGCGGCAATGGCGACCGAGCCGCGCGCGCTGTTACGGAACCAGACCGACCGCAGGCTGGCGTGCCTGGCCAGGAAGCTGGCGGCACCGGCCAGCCCGCGCGCGTGCCTGGCCCCGGTGCCATCGGGCAGCCCGTACCAGCGGCGGCGCTCGGTCTCGACCAGTTCGGGGCTGGCCTTGCCCGCGGCGATCAGCGCGTCCGCCAGCGAGGCCTGCGCCGCGAGCGCGATGGACTGAGCGTGCGCGGCGAGCGCCGCGGCGGCGCGGACGTGCGCCGGGTCACCCGCCAGCATCTGCTGGTGGGCCGCGCTGGCCGCGCTGGCCTGCCGCAGCCTGTCCACGTCCACGTTCGGGTCCTGGCCGCCGAGCAGGGCAGCGGTCGCCGTCAGTTGCCCGGCGGCGGCGGCGAGCAGTTCGCGGTCCTGCGCGGCCGCGTGGGTCAGGTCCAGGTGGCCGTCCAGCGCGTCGCAGACCAGCGTGGCCGACCATTCGAGCAGTTCGACCACGTTGGCCAGTCCCTGGTCGGTGACGGCCAGACCGGTCGGCCGGATCGGGCCGGAGGCGAACGCGAGCTTCAGTTCGTGCCGGGCGGCCAGGGTCGCTTCCCGGTGCTCGGCCGTCGCGATACCGCCGACGGCCGCGTCCAGGTACGCCGCCAGCGCCGTGGCGGTCTGCGCCGCACGGGCCCGCAGCTTGTTCCCCGGTGGCTTAGGCGACAGCAGCAGCACGGCCACCGTGCCGGCCGCGGAAGCGAGCCACCAGCCCGCGAGCCGGGAGCCGATCGTGCTCGCCGCGGCGGGGGAGCAGGCCGGCAGGATGTAGATAAGCAGCGCGCCGAGGACACCGGCCTGAGCGTTCGGGCTGGCCACGCCGGCGAAGAAGATGGCGAACGTCACCGGGATGGTGACCAGGGCCGCCAGCCACGCCGTGTTGCTGACCAGTGTCCCGATGACGAGGACCGCGCTGCCGGTCAGCGCCAGGCCGAGGTGCGCGATGGCCTTGTCCCGCCTGGTACCGCCGAACGAGACAAGAACCAGGGTGGCGAAGCCGCCGAACACCGCGAACAGGGTCATCTGCGGGTCGCCGATGACCTCGGCGGTCAGCGCGAACAGGCTGGGCATGACCAGGGTGGCGCGAACCGCCCGCATCGCCGCTGGCACCGACCAGACCGGCAGCCAGCCCGGCCGGGCGCCGGGGCGGGTGAGCCGCCACCGGGCGTGCCACGGGACGCGCTGCCGGTCGCGAAGCGGCCCTGCGGGGGAGGGGTCCTTCACGGATTCGGCCATCCAGCGGAGTGTACGAAGTGAACGGCGGCATGGCCAGCGGGGCGGGGCTGGTGGGCGAGCAACGGCAAACTGGCAGTCGGCTCAAAACGCCGTCTGCCAGTTCACCGCCGCCCGCTGGCGCATCGCCGGGCGGGGAGGGAAGCGAGAAGTGGATCGGGCGCGAAGTGGATCCGGGAGGCTGGCCTGGATCCGGGGCGTATGAACCCCTCAGCCGACGGAACGTATGTGGTCATGGGCACTCCACCCACATTCTTTTGTGGGTGGAGTGCCCACAACCACAAACACCAGCGTCATGGGGGCGGGTCGGCGCTGGGGGGGAGGGCGGTGGGGCGTGGGTGACGGCGCAGGCGGGCGCGGGGCTTACGGCGGCGCGCCCGAGTCGGCTGCTCCGACCAGGCCGGCTCGTCGATCGCTGGTGGCTGCCATCCGGGGTCGGGCGGTAGCTCCTGGGCGGGCGGCAGGCCGCGGACCTGGGCCTCGCGGCGGAGGTCGGCGCGGATCTCCATGCCGAGCCTGCGGGTCTCCCTGCTGTTGAGCACCGCGCCCGCCATCGCCCCGGTGAACAACGGGCCCAGCGAGAACGCGCTCCTGCCCACGCGCCCGTAGAGCCGCCGCCGCAGCCGCCGGGCCAGCGGCGACCCGGCGACCATGATCAGTCCACCCGGGGCCACCGCCAGCACGCCGCGGCGGTGCGCCCAGGAGCCGATGTAGGCGGTTGCCCGGTCCACGACGCTGCCGGAAGCGGGCATGCCGTAAAGCTCGTGCAGTTCCGCGATGAGCTTGATCTCGATGCCGATCAGGGCCAGCGTCTCGGTCACTATCTCCACCGGGAAGGCGGGCAGCGCCGGCAGCGCGGCCCAGGCGCCGACCGCCCCGCCGACCGCCGCCGACGCCCGGGCCGCCCCGGTGATCAGCGCGTCCGCGGTGTCCTCGGTGGACATCCCGGGGAACTGCGCGCGCAGCGTTGCCCTGTTGCGCACCCGCACCCGCGGCGCCATCGCCACGACCTGCCCGGTCAGCCACTCCGTGCTGGCGAACGCGCCGCGTCGCACCGCACGAGCCCCGCGCCCGGTGACCCGCGCACCCGACCGGGCCGCCGCCACGAACGCGGCGGTCAGCCTGCGCCGTTCCTCAGGTCGCCGCGCCTCGGTGACCTCGGTCGCGAGTTCGGCCGCCTGCTCCGCGATGGTGTCCCCGGCCGCGAGGGCGTTCCCGGCCTCCCGCCGCGGCCCGGTGGGTTCGCCTGCCATATCGGTCATGTCAGGCACCTACCCAGCAGCCTGCGGTCGATGACGATTCCGCGCCAAGCCTAGGCGGACCCGGCGCTCGGGTGGGTCTCCGCTCAGGCGAACCGGCGGGACTCGGTGGCGAGCCGGAGCCCGAACCCGATGAGCACGATGCCGGTGATCCGCTCCAGCCAGCGCTGGACCGCGGGCCGGCGCAGCCACCGCACGCCACGGTCGGCCAGCCACGCGACCACGGCCAGCCACAGCCCGGTCTCGGCGATGAACCAGGCACCGAGCACGAGGGAGAACCGCGACGCCGACGCGCCGGCGGGCACGAAGGCGGGCAGGAACGCCATGAAGAACACGCTGATCTTGGGGTTGAGCAGGTTGGATAGCATGCCGTTGAGGTAGGCGCGGCCCGGCCGGGATGGAGTCTGGCCGGGCGCGGCGACGTCGGCGGCCGGCCTGGCCCGGCCGGTGCCCTTGCGCCGGAAGCTGACAAGGCTGGTCACGCCGAGCCAGATCAGGTACGCGGCGCCGCAGAGCCGCAGCACGTCATAGGCGACGTGGCTGACCCGCAGCAGCGCGGACAGGCCGAGGGCGGCGGCCAGCGCCCAGACCGTCAGGCCGGACAGGGTGCCGCAGGCGGTGACCCAGCCGGCCCGGCGGCCGCCGCGCACCGTGTTGCGCATCACGAGCATGAAGTCCGGGCCGGGCGCGAGGATCAGCAGGGTCGCGGCCAGGGCGAACCCGAGCAGGGCTGTGGTCACCCGTCCAAGCTATGCCCCGGCGGCGCCGCCGGGCATCACGTTTTTCCTGGTGCGCGGTTGCCTCCACGCCCTTGATCAGGTATTCGTTGGTTCACCCAAATAGGGGTAGTTTGCCCGGCATGACGAGGAGAGTTGGCTGATGCTCGCCACGCTTCTGCTGGCCGGGATCATCGCGGCCCCGCTCGGCTCGATCGCGCTGCTGCTGCCGGGCCGGCGCCGCTCCCGCCCGCCGGGAAGCTGGTCCGCCACCCGCCGGTTCGTGCTGGCCGTGGTCGGCACCGTGGTGCTTGCCGCGCTGGTGGCCGTGGTGCTGAAGCTGCTCAAGGTCTCCCAGCACAACATCATTCTCGGCATCGCGGGCGTGGCGGTCGCGAGCGTGGTCTGGCTGCCGGCGACCCGCCAGTGGAGCGCCCGGGCCCACCTTTGCTGGGCGACCAGCGTGTTCCTGTTCGTGGTCTACCTGACCTACGCGCTGGACTGGACCATCAACAGTCATCTCGGCCCTGCCAGTACGGCCGGCGGCCTGCTGTTGTGGCTGTTCGAGCTGCTCGCCGCGATCATGTCCTGCGCCTACCTGTGGGAGATCTGTGACGCGCTCGGCACCGAGCACTGGCGCAGGCGCATCACCGCGCAGACCCGGCTGCCCGCCGCCGACAAAGACCTGCCGATGATCAGCCTGCACGTACCAGCGCACAACGAGCCGCCGGAGATGGTCAAGGAGACGCTCCGGTCGCTGCTGCGGCTGGACTACCCGCGCTACGAGATCGTCGTGATCGACGACAACACCGACGACGAGTCGCTGTGGCGCCCGGTCGAGGAGTGGTGCGCCAGGCACAAGGTCAAGTTCGCCCACCTGGAGAACTGGCCCGGCTACAAGTCCGGTGCGCTGAACTACGCGCTGCGGCGGCTGACCGACGAGCGCGCCGAGCTCGTCGGCGTGGTGGACTCCGACTATCAGCTCGAACCTGGGTTCCTGCGCCGCTGCGCCCCGCCGTTCGCCGATCCCTGGGTCGGGTTCGTCCAGTCCCCGCAGGACTACCGCGACTGGGAGCACGCCCGCTACTACCGGCGGCTTTACTACTCCTACAAGTACTTCTTCGCCGTATCCCAGCCCTCGCGCAACGAGCACGACGGGGCGATCTTCGCCGGCACGATGGGGCTCATCCGCCGGGTCGCGCTGGACGAACTGGGCGGCTGGGACGAGTGGTGCATCACCGAGGACGCCGAGGTCTCGCTGAGGCTGCTGCGGGCAGGCTGGCACGGGCTGCACGTCGACCAGACCTGGGGGCGCGGCATCATGCCGCTGACGTTCGAGGCGCTCAAGGGCCAGCGGTACCGGTGGTGCTTCGGCGGCATCCAGATCATCCGGATGCACTGGCGGTCGCTGATTCCCGGCCGGCAGGACAGGGAGAACCATCTCACCACCGGGCAGCGCTGGGCGTACATGTCCGGCGGCGTCCAGTGGTACGGCGACCTGCTCGGCCTGATCTTCTTTGTCTTCCTGCTGGCCGGCGCGGTGAACCTGGCGAGCGGCGGGGGCGAGCTGTTCCGCAAGCTGACCCCGTTCCTGCTGGCGACCGTGCCGGTGCTGGTGGGGCTCGGCCTGGTCCGGGCGGTGGCGCTGCTGCGCCGCGGCACCGGCGCGAACTGGCGGGACGCGCTCGGTGCGTTCTTCATCTGGCAGTCCACGTCCCTCGTGGTGGCGCGCGCGTCGGTGCTTGGCCTGTTCGCCCGCAAGGCGGCGTTCCTGCGCACGCCGAAGACCAGCGAGCGGGCCAAGTGGTGGGAGGCGCTGCGGGCGAACTGGGCGGAGTCGACGCTGGCCGCCCTCGGCCTGGCTGGCATCGGCCTGGCGGTGAGCCAGATCACCAGGCTGGCCGCCCCGCTGCTGGCCGCGATGCTCGTCTTCCCGACGGTGGGCTACGCGGCAGCGCCGTTCAACAGCTGGGCGGCACAGCGGGCCTCGCTGCCCCAGTGGCTGCGCGACCGCAGGCGCACCGAGTCCCAGCGCGACCGCCGGGCGTTCGCGGCCGGTGCGGCCACGGGCGGTGTGGTCGTGGTGGCCGCCGTAGTGGTAGGCGCGCTGGTGCTGCTGCTGACCCCGACCAAGCACCTGCAGACGCCGAACCTTGTGGGCCCGGCTCAGGGGCACACGTCAACGCCCACGCCCACGCCGCACCATTCCCATACCGCCTCGCCCACGCCGACGCCGTCGACGCCGTCGCCGAGCCCGTCGGCCGTGCCCACCACGACCTCCCCGTCGCCCACGCCATCGCCGACCACCACCTCCCCCTCGCCGACCCCCTCACCCACGTCGGCGTCGCCGAGTCCCACCTCGACGTAGCCGGCGGTGGTGATCGTTGGCCGGCGTTCAGCAAGCCGAATGTCCGCCCCAGCAGGCGCCGAGGGAGGCGCCGGATATCGAAGCTGCGCGGAACCGAGCGCCTGCTTTGCCGCCTCAGCAGGCGCCGAGGGAGGCGTGAGATATCGAAGCTGCGCGGAACCGAGCGCCTGCTTTGCCGCCTCAGCAGGCGCCGAGGGAGGCGTGAGAAAGCAGGGCGGAACCGAGCGCCTGCCATGCTCCGCCGTAGTAGGTCGGGTGGCTGCGCTGGGCGGCCGTGGCCTGCCGCAGAAACCGCTGGGAAGCCGCGCTGTCACCGGCGGCCTTGGCCGCGGCGGCGGCGGCCACGAGCGGCAGCACCGAGGGCGTGGCGTTCAGGATGGCGCCGTCCGGGTGCAGGGCGAGTGCCTGGGCACGGCCAGCGGGACGCAGCAGCGGCCACCAGCGTGCGGCCAGCGCCCTGGCCCGTTGGTCGCAGGAGGCGGCGAACCAGACCACGGTCCGCTGCGCGTCCAGGCCGTACTGCGTCTGCGGCACGCTGCCATCGGGCGCCGGCTCGCCCCGCAGCACCCCGGCCGCGGTCAGCTCGGCCCAGTCGGGCGGGAGCACCCGGCCGTCCCGGGTGAGCTGGCGCGTCAGCGCCACCGTGCCGGCCGCCAGGCGCCGCCACTGCTTGCCGCCGGTGGCCTGAGCGATACCCTGCAGCGCCTGCAGTGACCAGTAGCTGGGATCGAGGGACGCGGGGCGCCCGGTGGCCCACGGCCCGGCCGCCAGGATCGGCGTCCCGCCTGGACCGGTGGTCACCTCGTGTGCCAGGATCGCGGCGGCAACCTGGCGCCCGTCGCGATGCCACGAGACGGCGTCAGGCCCGTGGTAACGCAGCAGGGCCCACGCGATGAGCAGGTCCGCGTCGCTGGCCGCCTGCTGGCTGACGACCTTGCCCGCGGCGTTCGTGTGGAACGCGAACAGGCCGTTGCCAAGCCGCAGGTGGTCGCGTGTCCAGCCCCAGATCCGCCCGAACGCGGCGTCGTCGCCGGCCACCTCCGCCAGGAGCATGCCGTACGCCTGGCCCTCGCTGACCGTGTCGCCGCCCTGGTCCAGGCGCGCCACCCGGCCGTCGGAACGTGCGTACTTCGCCAGGAACCCGGCGGCCGCCTGCTGCTGAGGGCTGGCGCCGGTAGGCGCACCGCCGCAGCCCGCCGCGGCTGCCGCGAGCCCGGAGCAGGCAAGAACAGCCATGACGCGGGCCGCGGCGCTCGTCCAAGCCATAGGTTGTGACTCACCGGGTTCCGCCCAGACAAACCCCGTTTCCCGTTTGACTTCCGGGACACGGGTGAGGACTAAAGATCATGAATATCGTGACCATTGCCAACCGGCTGCCCGTCCGGATGGGTGAGGACGGCTGGGAGCTTTCGCCGGGTGGCCTGGTCACCGCGCTGCGGCCAGTGATGGCGGCGCACTCAGGCGTCTGGGTCGGCTGGGACGGCGGCACCCGCGGCATCCCCGCGACCATGCCCGATCTCAGCGTCCGGCTGCTGCCCGTGGGGCTGACCGCCAGCCAGGTCCGGCAGTACTACCACGGGTTCGCGAACGCGTCGCTGTGGCCGTTGTTGCACGACGCGATCGAGAAGCCGCGGTTCGAGCGTGCCTGGTGGCATAGCTACCAGAACGTGAACGCGATCTTCGCCGACAAGGCCGCGGCCGCCGTGTGCGAGCAGCCGGACGCGCTCGCCTGGGTCCACGACTACCACCTCATGCTGGTCCCGAGGCTGATCAGGGAACGGTGTCCCGATCAGCCCATCGGGTTTTTCCTGCATGTGCCCTGGCCGCCGCCGGACATCTTCGCCAGGCTGCCCTGGCGGGAGGAGACCATGCTCGGGCTGCTCGGTGCCGACGTCGTGTCCTTCCACACCGAGGGCTACCGGAGGAACTTCGTCCGGACCTGCGCCCGGCTGCTGGCCGGCACCGGTGTCCAGATCCACGGGCAGCAGATAACCCTGCCCGGCCGCAGGGTGGTCACCACCACCAGCGCGCCCATCTCGATCGACGCGGCGCAGTTCGCCCGCTTCGCCACCGATCCGGAGACCGGCCGTGACATCGAGGCGGTCCGCGAGCAGTTCGCCGGGCGGACCCTGCTGCTGGGCGTGGACCGGCTCGACTACACCAAGGGCATCATCGAGCGGCTGCTGGCCGTGGAGATGCTCTTGGAGCGGCGCGCTGACCTGCGGCGGAACCTCGCGTTCATGCAGATCGCCGTGCCCAGCCGGGACGACGTGCCGGAGTACCGCACCCTGCGCGGCACGGTGGAGCGCCACATCGGCCGGATCAACGGCAGGTTCACAGAACCGGGTTCCGACGTGCCGGTCCACTACCTGTACCGTGGACTGCCGCCGCGGCAGCTCGCCGCCTACTACGCGGCCGCCGAGGCCCTGCTGGTAACCCCGCTCATCGACGGGATGAACCTTGTCGCCAAGGAGTACGTCATCGTCCAGTACGCCCGCCGGGGCAGCGGGGCGCTGGTCCTGTCCGAGTTCACCGGGGCCGCCGCGGAGCTGCGCGAGGCGGTCCCGTGCAACCCGTTCGACGTCGAGGGCCTGTCCTACCGCATCGAGTACGCGCTGGAGCTGCAGGCCAGCAATCGGCGCGCCGCCCTAGCCAGCATGGCCCGGCGGATCCGCAGCCGTGACGTGTACTACTGGATAGACCATCAGCTCGCCGAGATCGGATCCCGCGGCGGCACCCGGGCAGGTGCCGTCACCGCATGAGGGCCGGGTGACCTGTGGCCTGCCACGCGGGACCAAGGTCCCCTGCCGGATGGCCCGTGTCACGCTTAAGCTGGCTGACATGATCAGCGTGTTCCTGCTGGACGACCATGAGATTGTCCGCAAAGGCGTGCGTGACCTGCTGGAGGCCGAGGCGGACATCACCGTGGCCGGCGAGGCCGGCACGGCCGAGTCGGCCTTGGCCCGCATTCCCGCGCTGCGCCCCGACGTGGCCGTGCTGGACGTGCGCCTGCCCGACGGTGACGGCGTGAGCGTGTGCCGGGAGATCCGCTCCAGGATGCCCGAGGTCGCCTGCCTCATGCTGACCTCGTTCGGCGACGACGAGGCCCTGTTCGACGCGATCATGGCAGGCGCCGCGGGGTACGTGCTCAAGCAGATCCGCGGCACCGACCTGGTCGGTGCGGTGCGCACGGTCGCCGCCGGCGGGTCGCTGCTGGACCCGCAGGCTGCCAGCAAGGTGATGGCCCGGATGAGGGACCGCGCCCGCAAAGCCGATCCGCTGGCCGGGCTGACCGACCAGGAACGGCGCATCCTGGAGCTGATCGGCGAGGGCCTGACGAACCGGCAGATCGGCGAGCACATGTATCTGGCGGAGAAAACCGTTAAGAACTACGTGTCCTCGCTGTTCGCCAAGCTGGGCATGGAGCGCCGTACCCAGGCCGCCGCGTACGCCGCCAGGGTCTTCGACGACCAGGCCCCGGGAGCACGCGGGCACCACGATCACTGAGCGGGCAGCGGTACCCGCCATTCCAGTTCCGTGCCGCCCCCGGCGCCCGCCGTCAACCGCATCGTCCCGCCCGACTCGGCCGCGCGCTCGGTGATATTGGCAAGGCCGCTGCGGCGCGTGGTCTCGCCCAGGCCGACGCCATTGTCCCGGACGGTGAGCGCCAGGTCGGGGCCGACCTCGACGGCGACATCCACCCAGCTCGCCTGCGCGTGCTTGGCGACGTTCGCCAGCGCCTCC
>Ga0070707_100006194_pt1 | contig 11140 bp, 7 predicted proteins | sample KBSK5502metaG_FD_65468 | JGI IMG/M metagenome (GOLD analysis project Ga0070707, IMG submission 65468) | Corn, switchgrass and miscanthus rhizosphere microbial communities from Kellogg Biological Station, Michigan, USA - KBS K5-50-2 metaG | ecosystem: Host-associated > Plants > Roots >... | reverse complement strand
GAACTGGGTGCCGAGGTCGATCGTAATGTCGGGGAAGTTGTTGCTGACGATCTTGCCGGTCTCCCGGTCCCAGAGCGCGGGCACAGAGACGTGCCCGTCATAACCGGGCTCGGTCGCCTCGTACGCCTGCGCGAGCAGGGTGAAGCCGTTGACCGGATCCGGGCCGCGCTCCTCGCGGAACGCCCAGCCACGGCCGTCCCGCACGTCGTCCACGTAGGACAGCGAGACGGCGTCGTCCAGGCCCTTGAGCTTGCGCACGATCGCGGTGCGCTGGGCCCACGGGCAGCCCCACGAGATGTAGAGGTGGTACCGGCCAGGGACGGCCGGGTATCCGCTGGACCCGTCGGCGGTGATCCGGCCCTGGAACCGGTACACCGGGCGCTGGAACGAGGTGCCCTTGCTGAACCCGCGCCCCGGCCCGTAGGTGCCGTAGCTGTCGTAGTCCACCGGGCTGGCATAGGGCGGGGCGGTGGGGTTAGAACTAGCAGAGCGCGGGGCGGTGGGGTTAGAACTAGCAGAGCGCGGTACCGACGTCTGGGTCATCTGGGCCTCCCGGTTTCGTGCTCGGTATCTATTCTGCGCCGCCGCCGCCGATCGTGGCCGGGGCGCCGAACGGCCACAGCACCTCCGGCACCGCGACCGTGCCCCCCTCGTCCTGGAAGTTCTCCATGATCGAAAGGAGGGCCCTGGCGGTGGCGCCGGTCCCGTTCAGCGTATGCGCGAACTCCAGGCTGCCCTCGCGCCGGAACCGGATGTTCAGCCGGCGCGCCTGGTAGTCAGTGGTGTTCGAGCAGGAGGTGATCTCCCGGTACCGCTGCTGCACCGGGAACCAGGCCTCGATGTCGTACTTCTTCGCGGCGGGCGCGCCCAGGTCGCCCACGGCGATGTTCATCACCCGGTACGGCAGGCCGAGCGCCTGGGCGATCTCCTCCTCGTAGCCAAGCAGCCGCTCGTGGAACTCGGCGGACTGCTCGGGCAGGCAGTAGACGTACATCTCCACCTTGTCGAACTGGTGCACACGGAACATGCCCTTGGTGTCCTTGCCCGCGGCCCCCGCCTCGCGGCGGAAGTTCGTGGTGTACCCGGCGTAGAGGGCGGGCAGGTCAGCCTCGTCCAGGCGCTCGTCGGCGTGAATGCCCGCCAGCGCGACCTCCGACGTGCCGGTCAGGTACAGGTCGTCCTTTTCCAGGCGGTAGAGGTTGGATTCCTCGGTGGGCAGGAACCCGGTGCCGTACATGGCCCGCTCGCCCGCCAGCACCGGCGGCAGCACCGGCAGGAAGCCAAGCCCGGCCAGCTTGTCCAGGACGAACCGGTACAGCGCCAGCTCGGTCATGGCCACGTCGCCGATCCGGTAGGCGAACCGGGAGCCGGACAGCCGGGCGCCCCTGGCCATGTCGATCCAGCCGCGCTTGGAACCGAGTTCGGTCGGGTCGCGGGGGGTGAAGCCGAACGACGGCCGCTCGCCGACCTCGCGCAGGACCTGCGAGTCCTCCTCGGCCATGCCGTCGGCCGCGGTGGGGTCGGGCAGGTTCGGAATGCGGGCGAGCAGGGCGTTCCGCTCGTGGTCGGCCAGCGCCAGGTCGGCCTGGGCCTGGTTCAGTTCGGCGGCGAGCCGCTTCAGCTCGGCGAGCTGCTCGGGCCCTGGCGGGCCGGCCTTGGAGGACCTCTTCTGGTCCGCGCGCAGCGACTCGGCGCGCTCGGTCAGCTCGCGCCACCGGGCGTCGACGGTGAGCAGTGCGTCAAAGTCGGCAGCGGCTCCGCGCCGGTCCAGCGCGGCCCGGTAGCGGTCCGGGTCCTGCCGGGCAGCCTTGAGATCTATCACCGTCGTAATCCTAGTCGGGCACCGCGGGCCGGTCGGCCGATCGAAGCTGCCGTGGGGACAGGTCCGGGGCGGGCCGGGATGAGTCCGGGGCAGGCCGGGACAGGTCCGGGGCGGGCAGGCCTGGGTCCGGTGCGGGCCTTGGCACGCCGGACCTGGTCGCCAGCACCGAGCCGGACAGGATCAGCACGAACGCGGCCACGATCGCCGGGGTGAGCGGCTCCCCGAGCACGCCCACCCCCAGGGCCACCGCGACGGCCGGGTTCACGTAGGTGATCACCGTGGCCCTGGCCGGGCCCACCTGCGCGATGAGCTGGAAGAACAGGACGAACGCCAGCGCCGTGCAGAGCACGCCGAGCCCGGCCAGCGAGCCCAGCACCGCGGCCGAGGGCATCTGGGACGGCCAGGTCAGCGCCGCGGCCGGCGCGTACACCAGCGCGGTGGCGGCCAGGCAGACGGCCGTCATGCCGAGGCCGGGCAGGTCGCCGAGCTTCCTGTTGGCGATCAGCGGCCCGGTGGCGTAGCACACCGCAACGAGCATCACCTCGGCGACGGGCCAGGCGCCGCCGCCCTCCAGGTGCGGGCCGGCCAGCAGCGCGACACCGCCCAAACCGGCCAGCAACCCGGCCCAGCGGGCGGCGGTGAGCCGCTCCGGGCCGCCGGTCAGCCGGGCCAGCACCAGCCCGATGATCGGCACCGCCGCGATCAGCAGGCCCGTCAGCGAGCTGGACAGATGCCGCTCCGCGTCCGACAGCAGCGCCCAGGGCAGCATGATCTCCACCACGGCGAACACCGTCAGCCACCGCCAGCGGCCGGCCAGTACGCGGATCTGGCGGCGCCGGATCGCCAGGGGCAGCAGCACGGCCGAGCCGATCGCCACACGGGCGAATACGAGAACGGGCACAGAAACGCCACCGTCCGCCACCTTGATGAGCAGGTAGGGCACGCCCCAGATGACGCTCATCAGCCCGAACAGCACCCAGCCCCGGCGGCTCACCCACGGCCCCTTTCCTACGGCACGTCCCGGTGCAGGCTACCGGGGCGGCACCGGGTGCATCGCCGCCGGTACGGCCCGGCGTTAGAGGCACACGCCCACCGGCCCCACCGTGACGCAGACGGACGGGCGTGGCGAGTGCGGGCTTGGGGAGGGCGAAGGGGTGACCGCCGGAGAGGGGGAGGGCGGTGGAGCCTGGGCCATGGGGCCAGGACCGGGGGCGCGCCGGTCGTGCTCCGTGGCAACCCGGGGGCTGCCCTGATGGCCGCGCGGATGCCGCGACGCGGGGACCGCGGGTTCCGGCGCGGCGACGGTGCCTTGGCCGGGCGCCGGGGCAGCGGGCAGGACCCGGGCCGGGAGCGGGCTGCGTGCCGCGCCGTGCACCTGCGCCGGATTCAGCATCAGCCGGACGGACACCGTGACGAACAGCGCGTACGACAGCATCAGCCCCGCGAATCCCGCGGACAGCAGCACGAAGACGATCGGGTGCCTGCGCACCGCCGCGCCCAGGTTGCGCAGCGTTCCGGCGCTGATGTGGCGGGCCACCGCCAGCGCCACGCCGGGCCCTGGCAGCCGGGGCCCGTAGCCCATCCTGGCGGACTGCCTGGCCCGGCGCAGGCTCAGCCGCCGCTGCTCGGCGGTCAGCCCGGGGCGCAGGTAGATGACCGTGCGCCTGCCGTGCGCCTCCGCGCGGGCGTGTAAGCCTTCCGGCAGGTCGGCATACCGAATCGTGATCATGTCCGCCCCTGTGCGGATGCCGCCCGCGGCGGCACCCTTCTCACCCCTGAATACAGAAGGTGACGAGATTATCACGGACGATCACATCATGACCGCAGAAACCGGCGGCGCCAGCCCGGGGAGCGCCCCGCTTCCCCAGGGTCAAGCCACCGGACCCACGGCCCAGAACCCCCCGGCGCCCATGCGCCTGGCCGGCAAAGCGCGCAGGCCCATCGCGGCCAGCACGGGAGGAGCACCCTGCCTCCCCGGAGCAAGCCACCGGACCCACGGCCGGGAACCGGCCGCCGGCCTCCAGGCCGGCTCCTCTGTCACATGGCCGGGCCCCGTCAGCCCCCGGGGAGCGGCCCTGTAACGCGCCGCTGGGCCGAGGCGCGGCTACTCTCAAGGTGTTCGCGGCCATCGCACGGCAGGCGGGGAGGGTGATCACGCTGACCGGCCCGGAGAGTACTCCCGCTGGCCTGCCCACGGCCCCGCCGGCTCCGGGCGGACCAGGCGCTGGGCCGGTGTCCGCCACACCAGTCCCCTCCGCCGCCGCCCCCGGTGGCCCACCCGCCCCCGGCGGCGGCCCACCCGTCGCTGCCGGCGCTGTCGGCGCACCTCTCCCGGCGGGCGCGGCTGTCGCCGGACGCGGGGCGGCCAGCGGGCGCGGGCTGCCCGGTGAGCCGCGCCTCGCGCTCAGCTGGGCCTTGCTGGCCGCCGTGGCCGGCGGACTGATCCTCACCTCCGCCTTTCCCCCGGCCGGGGCGTGGCCGCTGGCCCCGCTCGGCCCGGCGCTGCTTGTGGTGGCGCTGCAAGGCCGGAGCCTGCGGGCGAGTTTCGCGGTCGGGCTGCTGTTCGGGCTCGCGCTGTTCGTCCCGCTGCTGTCCTGGCTGATCAACCTGGCCTGGTACGCCTGGGCGGCGCTGGCCATCGCCGAGGCGGTCATCTTCGCCCTGCTCGCCGTGGGCCAGCGGATGCTGCTGTCGCTGCGGGCCTGGCCGGTGGCCGTGGCGGGGTGGTGGGTCGCTGCCGAGGCGCTGCGTGACCGGTGGCCGTACGCGTTCCCGTGGGGCAGGCTGGCCATGAGTCAGGCGGGCGCGCCGACCGTGCCCTGGACCGCCATCGGCGGTGCGCCGCTGCTCAGTTTCCTGCTCGCGCTCACCGGCAGCACGCTCGCCTGGCTGCTGCTGGCACCCGGCTCCGCGGTCGGGCTGCGCCGCCGTCTGGTCCCCGCGCTTGCCTTCGCCGGGGCGACGGGACTGGCGCTGGCGGGCGGGCTGCTGCCGGTGGACCCGGTGCCGGCCGGCACCCCGGCCGCCACGGTCGCCGCCATCCAGGGCGATGTGCCGCACGCCACGAACCTGCCCGACCTGCTCCGGGCCACCACCGTGACCGCGAACCACGCGGCGGCCACGCAGAAGCTGGCCGAGCAGGTCCGCGCGGGCAAGCGGCCCGCACCTGACCTGGTGATCTGGCCGGAGAACTCCACCGACCTGGATCCCAGGCAGTACCCCCCTGTGTTCGGCACGATCACCGCGGCGGTGCAGGCCATCGACCGGCCCGTGCTGGTGGGTGAGGTGCTCAGGAACCCGTTGCGCAACGTCGGGCAACTGTGGACCCCGGCCCACGGCCCCGGCCCGCTGTACGTGAAGCGGCAGCTTGTCCCGTTCGGGGAGTACATCCCGTTCCGCGGGCTGCTTTCGCACGTCACCTCCCTGGTGGCGTTGCAGCCGGAAAACTTCACCGCGGGGCGGCGCGCCGTGGTCTTCCATGTGGGGCCGATCCGCCTCGGCGACGTGATCTGCTACGAGGTCGGCTTCGACGGCCTGGTCTCCTCCGAGGTCAGGGCCGGGGCGAACCTGCTGGCCGTGCAGACCAACGACGCGACCTTCGAGGTGGACGGGCAACTCGGGGAGAGCCTGCAGCAACTGGCCATGGCCCGGATCCGGGCGGTGGAATCCGACCGGGCCGTGGTGGTCGCCTCCACGACGGGGGTGAGCGCGGTCATCGCGCCCGATGGCACCCTGGTGGCCCACACCGGCACCTGGCGGCAGGCCATCCTCGAGTCCCGGGTGCCGCTGCTGCACACGATCACCCTGGCCGACCGGGTCGGCGCCGGGCCTGAGTACCTGATCACCGCGCTCACCGTGGGCGCGTTCGGCTGGGCGGCATACGGCTGGGCCGTGGCGCGGCGCCGCCGGCGATCGGCAACGCGCGCCTAATCGCTCCTGACGCGTGACCTGGCGCGGGCGCGCGCCCCGCCCGCGCGGCAGCACAATGGGAGCATGTCGTTTTGGCGGCGGCTGGGCAGTGCCCTGGCTCAGCCCGCCCGTTACGGCGCTCTTGTCGCCGGGGCCCTGCCTGTCCTCGCCTTCCCCGCTCCCAACCTTGAGTTCCTCGCGTGGTTCGTCCTGGTGCCCGGCCTGCTGCTGATGCGCGGCGCACCCTCGGCGCGCGAGGCCGTGGTGCGTGCCTGGTGGTTCGGTGCCGGGTTCATCATGGCCGCGCACTACTGGCTCATCCCCAACATCGGCCCCGCCCTGCTGCTTGTGGCGATCGTCCTTGGCGTCTGCTGGGCCGGGGTCGGGGTGAGCACGTGGGCGCTGCTGCGGCCGCCGGTGACGGCGCGGCGCTGCCTGGCCGCACTGGTGGTGGTGCCGAGCTTCTGGCTGCTTGTCGAGTGGATCCGGTCCTGGCAGGCGCTGGGCGGCCCGTGGGCACTGCTCGGCGCGAGCCAGTGGCAGCACCCGGCGATGCTCGCGCTGGCGTCGGTGGGCGGCGTGTGGCTGGTCAGCTTCGCCCTGGTGGCGGCGAACACCGGCCTGGTCATCCTGATCACCGCGCCGCGGCCCGCGCTGCGGGTGCTCGGCGCGGCGGCGGCGGCCGTCGCGGTGGGGGCGGGCCCGCTCACGTTCATGCTCACGCCACCGGTGCGGCCGGCCGGGCAGGTGACCGTGGCCCTGGTCCAGCCCGGCTTCCAGCCCCATCCCTCACCGCTGGGCACCAGCAGCCAGGCGCTGACCGCCAGGCTGGGGCCGCCGCACCCGGACCTGATCGTGTGGGGAGAGAGCAGCATCGGCTACGACCTGCGGTTCCATCACGCGCTCCTGGACCGGCTCCGGCGGCTGTCCGCCAGCGATGGTGCACCAATCCTCGTGGACCAGGACTCCTACACCCCCGTTGGCAAGTCCAAGGTCGCGGTGCTCATCGACAGCGGCGGGATCGTGGCCACCTACACCAAGACCCGGCTCGTCCCGTTCGGGGAGTACATCCCGTTCCGCCAGCAACTGGGCTGGCTTACGAGGATCAGCAAGGCGGCACCGAGCAACATGATCCCCGGCGACGGGGCGCGGGTGATGACCGCGACGCTGCCGGGCGGGCGGCCACTCAGGCTCGGCGTGCTGATCTGCTTCGAGGCCGCGTTCCCCGACATGTCGCGTGCGGACACGCTGCACGGTGCCCAGGTGATCGTCTACCAGACGTCGGACTCCACGTTCCAGGGGAGCTGGGCGCCCGCGCAGCACGCCTCGCTGTCCGCGGTGCGGGCGGCGGAAACCGGCCGGCCGGTGGTGCAGGCGGCGCTGACCGGGGTCACCGCCGCGTTCGACGCCCAGGGGCGGCAGCTGGCCTGGCTCGGCACCGCGCAGCACGGGGTGGCTCTTGTCCGGCTTGACCTGGTGCCGGCTACAGATTTGACATTGTTTGACCGCGTTGGTGATACCGTCCCGTGGGCGGCAATAGTGATCTGTGTCCTTGCTGTCCTCGTCGCGTTGAACCAGAAGCATCGCCCGCAACGTCCTGTTGGCATAATGGTGGATGGCAACCGCAGGCCCGTCTCGTCCGTCTCCCTATCGGAGGCTATCGACCGAGATCGGGTACCGCCCTCTCCCGCACCCGGGGAAGGCGGCAGCGATATCCGCGCTGGCGGCCCAGCACACCGCATGGAGGAGAGGCCGTAGCCATGGGCGTGGCCTCGCGGCTTCGGATTTGGTACCACCAGGAGGACCAGAGTGCGGGATAGGGAGCGGACATGACAGGCCGGCATCTGCTCAGGAGCCGGCGGGCTGGGCTGGCAGTCACTGGGGTCGTTGGTGCCCTGTGCTTGGCCGTGACCGCCTGCTCGGGCTCATCCTCGCCGGGCACGTCCACGGGCCAGCACGGGTCGACCGGCGGCACGAATACCGTGTCCACCCAGGCGGCCCAGGTGGCGATCACGCCTGCGAACGGCAGCAGGAACGTGAAGACCGGGCACGGGGTCTCGGTCACCGTGACCCACGGCAAGATCCAGAACGTCACCGTGACCGCCGGGCACGTCACGGCCACGGGCACCCTGCAGGGCCAGACGGCATGGCACACGGTGTGGCCGCTGCACGCGGCGGCCCGGTACACGGTGACCGTGACGGCGATCGGCATCGACGGCAAGACCACGACCGCCACGAGCACGTTCAGGACCGAGCACCCGGCGGGGACGTTCACCGCCAGCACCATCCTGGGGCACCAGACCTACGGCGTCGGCATCCCTATCATGATCAACTTCAGCCAGGCGGTGGACCCCAGGTTCCGGGCCGGCATCGAGAAGGCGATCAACATCAAGAGCTCCAAGCCGGTGGTCGGCGCATGGTACTGGGACGGCGGCCAGACCCTCGACTTCCGTACCAGGAACTACTGGCCGCAGCACACCAAGGTGAGCTTCGACGCACACTTCAACGGGGCGCAGATCGCCCCCGGCGTGTTCGGCATCAGCAACCTGAGCCAGTCGTTCACGATCGGCAAGTCGCTCATCGGCGTGACCAGCACCCGGACCCACAAGACCCAGATCTACTGGGGCCACAAGCTGTACGCGACCTGGCCGGACAGCACCGGCATGCCGGGTGACGACACCGCCAACGGGACCTACCTGACCATCGAGAAGGCCAACCCGACGCTGATGAGCGGGCCCGGCTACAAGAACGTCCCGGTTTTCTGGTCGGTCCGGTTCACCTGGAGCGGCAACTACTACCACTCCGCGCCGTGGTCGCTGGGCGAGCAGGGGTTCACTAACGTCAGCCACGGCTGCGTGAACCTGTCCCCCGAGCACGCCCAGTGGTGGTACGACAGGTCCAACCCCGGCGACCCGATCACGATCACCGGCAGCCCGGTGGCGGGCAGGTGGGACGACGGGTACACCGAGTGGTTCCTGACCTGGAACCAGCTGCTGCGCGGCAGTGCCACCCATGAGGCCGTGGAGGCCGGCCCGACCGGCAGCACGTTCATCAGCCCGGGCACGCTGTCCAGCACGTCCGACTCACGGGTGCACGGTTCCAAGCCGCACAACTTCCGGGCCGGCTAACCGCCCGTCAGCCAGGCCCGCCCGCACGGCCCAAGGCCCCGTGACGACGTCACGGGGCCTTTCGACCATCAAGGGTCCCGGGCCATCGGGGATCCGGGGGTGCCCCCGGGAGCGCCGCGCTCCCCAGGGCTAGCGCGGCCCCAGCCCCGCGACGGAGGAACCGGGCCGCAGGCCACCGGGGGGCTCCGGGCCATCGGGGATCCGGGGGTGCCCCCCGGGAGCGCCGCGCTCCCCAGGGCTAGCGCGGCCCCAGCCCGGTGACGGAGGAACCGGGCCGCAGGCCACCGGGGGGCTCCGGGCCATCGGGGATCCGGGGGTGCCCCCCGGGGAGCGCTGCGCTCCCCCGGGCGAGCCGGGTCGCCGTCGTTTCCAGGCCCCGGGCCAGCCAGGCGGCCGGGCGGGGCGCGGCGCCGTCGGCCAGGCCGTTCCAGTAGATCGACCAGGTGCTGGCCACAAGGTGGCGGACCACCGGCGCGGTGACCAGGCGCATGCTGGCGGACGCCGCCCATGGCCGGCGCATCAGTGCGCGCTGGAGCGCGCTGGCGCCGGGCATGTACCGCCCGAACGCCGCGCCCAGGGCGCGGGCGTAGGCCGGGCCCGCCCGGCACGGATCCGCGAGCACCGCCTCGGCCGCCAGCCGGGCACTGATCATGGCGGGCGCGATGCCCTCTCCCTGCAGCGGGTTGATCAGGCCTGCCGCGTCCCCCACCAGCAGGACGTTGCCCGCCGCCGGTGGTGTCCCCGTCCCGCCCATGCGCAGCCAGCCGCCGATGACAGGTCCCGGCTCCGCGGCGGGCCGCAGGTCTCCCCGCGATCGCAGCATGGCGGTGAAGCGGTCCAGGTCCGCGCGGAGCGGCGCGGAGTGCCTGGTGCCGCCCATGCCGATCCCGATGCCCACGTTGGCCTGCCCGTCCGCGCCGGGGAACAGCCAGCCGTAGCCGGGGTAGATCCGCCAGGGCGCGGACTCCAGCAGGACCAGCAGCGGCAACGGGACCTCGCCGGGGACGTAGGCCCGGACCGCGAACCCCCACAGCGCGGTGGCCGAGTCCAGCATCCCGGTCAGCCGGGCGACCGTGCTCAGCGCCCCGTCGGCGCCGATGATCACATCCCCGGCCAGGCGCTGGCCGTCGGCGAGCACCGCGCGCACCGTCTCATCCTGGCCCTTCTCCACGGCCGTGATGCGCGCCCGGATCCCGGCCGCCCCGGCGGCCAGCGCGGCCTCGCGCAGCGCGTTGTCGAAGGCGACCCGGGGGACCACGATCCCGTGGCCGGGGTAGGTGCGCCCGGGAAAGGCCGGCAGCCTGCTGCGGTGGCCGGACGGGCCGACCGCGAGCAGGTCGGAGCCGTGGCCGGCGTCCGGCACGGTCAGCCCGAGGTCGGCAAGCACCTGTACGCCCCGCGGCCCGATCAGGTCCCCACAGGCCTTGTCCCTGGGGAAGGCCGCCTTGTCCACCAGGGCGACCCTGGCGCCGCCGCGGGCAAGCACCAGGGCGGCGATGCTGCCCGCCGGCCCGGCGCCGACCACCACGGCGTCATATCCGGAACCGGTCACCGGACCAGCACCATGGCCAGCGCGACCGCGCTGGTCGCCCAGACGAAGTAGCGCAGCGCCCGCTCGATCGGGGCGAGCAGGTCGGCGCGGCCTAGTTCGGCCGTGGTCCCGTCGTTGAACGTCAGCCGCACCGCGACTCCGCTGACCCGGCGGCGCAGCATCCGGGCGGGCGTGCTCAGCGCGCGCTGGCCCAGCGACAGGAAGAAGGCGGCCACCGCGGCCACCCCCGCCGCTATCGACAGGGTCCAGTGCTGCGCGTAGGCCCCGACCAGCACGGGAAAGGCCCCCCAGGCCACCGCAAACCAGACGTCGCTGTGCAGCAGGCCGCCAAACAGTTCCAGGTTGTACCCGTAGACCAGCACTGCCCCGGCGATCACGAACGGCAGCAGCTTCCAGCCGCCGTAGACCAGGCCGAGCACCATGGCAGCGGTGATCGCAGCCACCGCCGTGACCACGAGCATGGTGGTACTGATGCCGGTGCCGAGCGGCCGGCCGTGCAGTTCGTCCAGAGCGTGCGCGCCGATGCCGACCGCCAGGAAGAACGCGATCAGCGTGCCGGCCAGCCGCCACAGCACGAGCGGTGGCATGACCGCGGCGCCGATCGCCACGTACGAAAGGTGCCACAGCGTGTAGGGCGGGTGCAGCAGCGTCACCCAGTCGCCAGGCCCGCCGGTGCCCCGGCCGACCGCGTAGAAGGCCGACCGTTCCCCGGATGCCGTCATGAGGCGG
>Ga0070707_100006192_pt1 | contig 11141 bp, 10 predicted proteins | sample KBSK5502metaG_FD_65468 | JGI IMG/M metagenome (GOLD analysis project Ga0070707, IMG submission 65468) | Corn, switchgrass and miscanthus rhizosphere microbial communities from Kellogg Biological Station, Michigan, USA - KBS K5-50-2 metaG | ecosystem: Host-associated > Plants > Roots >... | reverse complement strand
CGCCCACCGCGCCGGCGGCCGGACGGAAGCGCGGGTAGGCGACGTAGGGGCTGGCGGTCCATTCCCAGATATCGCCGATCATCTGGCGCAGCCCGCCGGCGTCGTTTGCCGATGGTGCGTCGAGACAGGGGTGCAGATGGCCGGTGTCGGCGAGATTTCCGGCAACGGGCAGATCGCGCGCGGCGATCTCCCATTCCGCCTCAGTCGGCAGTCGCTTGTCGGCCCAGCGCGCGAAAGCGTCCGCCTCGTAAAAGCTGACGTGGCAGACCGGCTCGGCGGGATCGACCGGGCGCTCGCCGGACAGCGTGAAGATCATCCACTCGCCGTCCTCGCGACGCCAATAGAGCGGCGCCTGCCAACCCTGCTGCTGCGCCGCCGCCCGGCCCTCCGACAGCCAGAACTCGGGCCGGCGATAGCCGCCATCGGCGATGAAGTCGAGATACTCGCCGCAACTGACGGGGCGAGGCGCCAAGCGGAACGGCTCAAGCCAGATTTTGTGGCGCGGCCCTTCATTGTCGAAGGCAAAGCCAGAGCCGGCATGACCGATCTCGTGCAGCCCGCCCGGAAACTCGGCCCATGCTGCGGGAGATCCATCGCGCGACACGGCGTGCGGGCGCGGCGCCTGGTAGGCCGGCAGCAGCGGGTTGACCGAGAAGACGTGCTTGATGTCCATCAGGATCAGTTCCTGATGCTGCTGCTCGTGGTGAGTCCCGAGCTCGATCAACGGCGCGGCCCGTTGCCAGACCACCTCGTCGGCGGTTTCGATCAAGCGCAGCATCGCCGTGGTGACATGGTCGCGATAGGCGGCGACCGCATCGATCGTCGGGCGCGACAGAAGGCCGCGTTCCGGCCGCGGATGGCGCGGCCCGACCGCTTCGTAATAGGAGTTGAACAGATAGGCGAAAGCCGGGTCGAATTCGCGATAGGCCGGCTCCATAGGGCCGAGCAGGAAGGTCTCGAAAAACCAGCTGGTATGCGCCAGATGCCATTTCGTCGGGCTGACATCCGGCATCGACTGGATCGCCTGGTCCTCGGGCGAGAGGTGGGCGGCGAGGGCTTCGGTCTGCTGACGGATCGCGACGAAGCGGTCGCGCTCGGCGCTGCGCTCAGTCGCGCTCGCCGATAGCGGAGGGGCAATGTCGAGCACCTGGCCTTCCCTCGTTGGCGTCGATTTTCGCTAACGCCTCGCTGCCCGGTTTGTCTCGCGGGCACGCCGCGCGCCAGCTACGCGCGGGGGACATATGGCCAGTTGAAGCCCGGCTGTAAACCTTCGCGTTTGAGGATTATTCCAGGTAGCGCTGGCGCAGATGCGCCTCGAACGCGGCCGTGCCCAGCGGCATGCCGGTCGCGTCGAGCACCAGATCGGCGGTCGACAAGAGCGAGCCCTTGCCGTGGACATGGGTTCGCAGCCACTCGAACAGCGGCGTGAACTTGCCGCGGCCGATCTGCTCGGCGAGGTCCGGCAAAGCGTGTCGGGCGGCTGCGAACAGTTGGGCGGCGATCAGCGCGCCCAGGGTGTAGGTCGGGAAATAGCCCCACGCGCCGTCATACCAGTGGATGTCCTGCAGACAACCCTCGCGGTCGGATTCCGGTACGACGCCGATCAGCCGCTTCAGTCCTTCGGTCCAGGCGCCGGGCAGGTCGCGGGGCAGCAGGTCGCCGGCGAGCATCGCCCGCTCCAGCCGGTAGCGCAGGATCACATGCGCCGGGTAGGTGATCTCATCGGCATCGACGCGGATCGGGCCGGGATCGACACGGATCTGCCGCCGGTAAAGCGCGTCGGCATCCCAGGCCTCGCCCACACCGCCGAAGATCCCGCGCAGCAAGGGCGCGGCGAAACGGGCAAAAGCGCGACTGCGGCACACCTGCATTTCGAGAAACAGCGACTGGCTCTCATGCATCGCCATGCCGCGCGCCGCGCCGACCGGCTGCAGCCGCCATTCGGCCGGCAGGCCGCGCTTGTAAAGGGCATGGCCGGTCTCGTGCAATGTGCCCATCAGCGCCATGGCGAAATCGGCTTCGTCATAGCGGGTGGTCAGCCGCACATCGTCGGAGACGCCGCCGCAGAACGGATGCGCGCTTTCATCGAGCCGGCCATGCGCGAAATCGAAGCCGATGCGCTCCATCAATCTCAGCGCGGCGCGGCGCTGCAGGGTGACCGGAAAGGGTCCGTGCGGTGCTGGCAGAGCCGGACGCGCCGCCTGGTGGGCCAGCGCCGCGTCCAGCAGCCCGGGGAGAAACCCGGAGATCTCGTCGAACAGGCGGTCGATTAGCGCGATCGAGCCGCCCGGCTCGTATTGGTCGAGCAATGCCTCGTAGGGGCTGGTGCCGAACGCCTCCGATTTGGCGGCGGCAACCTCGCGCGTCAGATCGAGCACCCGCTCGAGGCCCGGCAAGGCCATCGCGAAATCATCGGCGGGGCGGGCCGTGCGCCATACCGCCTCGGATTGCGATTTGGCGCGCGACAATGCCTCGACGAGATCGCCCGGCACCGCCGCGCCATGCCGCCAGCGCCGTCGCATCTCGCGCAGATTGGCACGCTGACACGGGCCGAGCGCGTTCGCCTCGGTGTCTGCCGCGGCGAGCAGATCGGTGATCTCGGCCGCGGCCAGCAGCTGATGGGCGATGCCGCGCAATGTCGCGAGCTGCTCGGCGCGCGCCGCGGCGCCGCCCGCCGGCATCATCGCCGCCGCGTCCCAATGCAGCACCGCGATCGCCTCCTCGACCGCGCCAAGGCGGCGAAACCGCGCTTCGAGTTCGGTGTATGCGCTCATGCCGCGCCTCTGCCGGGCCAATGGTAGACGACATAGATCACGGCCAAGGCGGTGGCGAACGAAAACCAGATGATCGCGTATTGCAGATGGTCGTTCGGCAAGTCCAGCGGCGTCACCCCGCCTTGCGGCCAGCCGCCGGGATTCGGCGTCGCATCGGCATCGATATAGAACGGCGCGATATCACCGGGCGCGAGGCGGGCGACCGCGGCCATCGCGGGCAGGTCGATCCAGAACCAGTAATTCAGATCGGGGCGGTTGTCGGGCAGGAACCAGTTCGGCTTCGCCTCGGGCGGCAACCGCAACAGCCCGCTGATGTGCACGGTCCCCGTGAGCTGGCCACCCGCGCGGGTCGCCGGATCCTTCCGCTCGCTGTGGATGAAGCCGCGATTGACAAAGACGATACGGCCGTCGGGTTCGCGCAGCGGGGTCAGCACGTGAAACCCGGCCCTGCCCCTCGGGTCCGTAGCGCCGACGAAGATCTCCCGGTCGTTCAAGAAGACGCCGTCATCGACGACCGGGCGGAATTCCATCGCGCGCGCTTCGGCGAGGGTCTGCGGTAGCTGCACGGGCTGTGCCGCGACGGCGGCGGCCCGCTCGGCGATCAGGCCCCGCTTCCACTCCAGCCGCTGCAACTGCCAGACCCCAAGCGCGATGCACATCAACAGCACCGGGACCGTGAACAGCGTCGGCGCGAGGCGCGGCCGAAACCAGATCATGGACGAGGCGGATGGTGCAGCAGGTCGTGCTTGTACTGCAGCGCGATCAGCCCGGCCTTCAGCGGCCGCAGCATCAGGATCGCGCCGCCCAGGATCAGCGGCGTCCACAGCAGGAGATGCAGCCAGATCGGCGGCGCGAACTTGATCTCGACGATTGCCGCAAGCCCGACGACGATCAAGCCGAGAAACAGGATCACGAAAACCGCCGGCCCGTCGCCGGCGTCCTGCGCCGACAAGTCGAGGCCGCAGGCGGGACAACTCGGGCGAACGTTCAACAGGCCGGTGAACAGGCGTCCCTCACCGCACCGCGGACAGCGGCAGGCAAACGCGGCATGCGCCAGCGATACCGGCGCGAAATGCCGGACCTCAGCCGTACTCACCCGCCATGGCTGGCCGGGACGGCGTTGCCCATGCCCCACCAATAGATGCAGACGAACAGGAAAAGCCAGACGACGTCGACGAAATGCCAATACCAGGCGGCCGCTTCGAGGCCGAAATGATGGTCCGGCTTGAAGTGTCCCTGGGTCGCGCGCCACAGGCACACCGCCAGGAAACAGGTGCCGATGATGACGTGGAAGCCATGGAAGCCGGTCGCCATGAAGAACGTCGAGGGATAGATCCCGCCGGTGAAATGGAAGGCGGCGTGAGCGTATTCGTAAGCCTGGACCGAGGTGAAGCAGAGGCCGAGGATCACCGTCAGCGTGAGGCCCTGGATCAGCCCTTTCTGGTTGCCCTCGAGCAGCGAATGGTGCGCCCAGGTCACCGTCGTTCCCGACAGCAGCAGGATCAGCGTGTTCAGGAACGGAAACTCGAACGGATCGAACGGGTGGATGCCCTTGGGCGGCCAGACGCCGTCAGCCGGATACAGGGCGGACGAGAAGAAGGCCCAGAAGAAGGCCGAGAAGAACATCACCTCGGAGGCGATAAACAGGGCCATGCCGTAACGCAGCCCGAGCTGCACGACCGGCGTGTGGTGGCCCTCGAAAGTCGCTTCGCGGATCACGTCGCGCCACCACACGAACATCGTCGCCAGTACGGCAAGAAAGCCGATGACCATCAGCCACCAGCCGTAGCCGTGCATGAACAGCACCCCGCCGGTGGCGAGCAGTCCCGCGGCGATCGAGCCGAGGATCGGCCACGGGCTCGGATCGACGAGATGGTAGGGATGCTTCGGCACGGCATGGGCATGGCCGTGGGCGTCTGCATGGGTGTCGGTCATCGGTCTCCGCCTGGATCGCTCAATTTATGGCAGAATCGTTGTCGCGTCGGCTGACCGCCGCGTTGGGCTGGCTCGCCGTGGGCGCCCGGTACATCGTGTAGGACAGCGTGATCGTGCGCACATCGCTGGTGCTCGGATCGGTCAGCAGATCGGGATCGACAAAGAACACGACGCCCATGTCGCGGCTCTCGCCCGGCTTCAGCTGCTGTTCGTTGAAGCAGAAACATTGCAGTTTGTCGAAGTAGATCCCGGTCTTGGTCGGCGTCACGTTGAAGGTGGCCGTGCCGGTGACCGTCTCGGCGCTGCGGTTGATGGCGCGAAACAGCACCTCGCGCTGCTCGCCGGGATGCACCCGGACGGCGCTCTCGAGGGGGCGGAACTCCCAGCCGAGTTCGGGCGCGGTCATCGCGTCGAACCGCACCGTGACGATGGCATCGGCGATTTGTCCGGGGGCCGCCGCGGCGCGCTGCGTCGTGCCGCCAAAGCCGGTCGCCTGGCAGAACAGCCGGTAGAGCGGCACCGATGCGAAAGACAGCCCCACCATGCCGAGCACGACTACGGCGAGGAGTGCGACGGTGGTGGCGTTGCGGCGGTTCATCTGTCGTCAGCTCCCGCCGAGCCGCACGACCGCGATGATGTAGAACAGCACGACCAGCGCCACCAGCACCGCGGCGAGCGCCCGGTTGCGGGCGCGGATCGCGCGCTCGCGCTCACTCAGATTCTCGCCGGCCACAGCCACCCGCCTCCGCTGAGGTGGTCGGCCAGCAGCACGGTAAAGATCAGGAACAGATAGAGCAGCGAGAACGCGAACATGTGCCGCGCGCTGCGGTCACTGTTGTCGCGCCAGACGGCGATCGCGGTACCGGTGAAGGCGAGGCTCAGCACAACGACCGCGACGGCGTAGACCGGTCCGGCCAGGCCAAGCAGCCAGGGGGCGAGGCTCGCCGGCCACAGCACCACCGTGTAAAGCAGCATCTGCTTCTTGGTCTCGCGCGGCCCGGCGACGACCGGCAGCATCGGCACCCCGGCGGCGGCGTACTCCCCCGATCGGTACAGCGACAGCGCCCAGAAATGCGGTGGCGTCCAGAAGAAGATGATCGCGAACAGCGCCACGGCGCCCCAGCCGATATCGCCGGTCACTGCCGCCCAGCCGATCAGCGGCGGTAACGCCCCGGCGGCGCCGCCGATCACGATGTTCTGCGGCGTGCGCCGCTTCAGCCAGATCGTGTACACGAAGACGTAGAACGCGATCGTCAAGGCGAGCAGCGCGGCGGCGGCCCAGTTGACCGCCAAGCCCATGACGACGACCGATCCGATCCCCAGCACGACGCCGAAGCCAAGCGCCTCGCCCGGCTCCATGCGTCTGGCCGGCAAGGGCCGCTGCGCGGTGCGCCGCATCACCGCGTCGATGTCGCGGTCGTACCACATGTTGATTGCGCCCGACGCGCCGGCGCCGACCGCGATGCACAGCACCGCGATCGCCGCCAACACCGGGTGGAGATGCCCGGGCGCCACGACCAGCCCGACAAAGCCGGTGAACACGACCAGCGACATGACCCGGGGCTTCAGGATCTGGACGTAGTCGCCGACCGCCGCGCGGCCGCCGATGCGGGTGCCAAGGGCCGAGGGAATCTCGCTCACGCCTGGGCTCGCCGTCTGCCGCCGCGCCCGGCCGTCAATGCGCCGTCGACGCCGCGATCACCGGGACTTCGTCGTAGCTGTGGAACGGTGGTGGCGAGGGGAGCGACCATTCGAGCGTGGTTGCCCCCTCCCCCCAGTAATTGGCGCCGACCCGTCTTCCGGCGAGGAAGGTGTGGAACACGATAAAGACGAAGAACAGCGTCGAGGCGTAGGAGATGAAGGCGCCGATCGACGAAACGAGATTCCAGCCGGCGAACGCGTCGGGGTAATCGGCGATGCGCCGCGGCATGCCCGCCAGCCCAAGGAAATGCTGCGGGAAGAAGGTCAGGTTGACGCCGATGAAAGTGGTCCAGAAATGGATCTGGCCGAAGGTCTCGTTGTACTGATGGCCGGACATCTTGCCGATCCAGTAATAGAACCCGGCAAACAGGCCGAACACCGCGCCAAGCGACAGCACGTAGTGGAAATGCGCCACGACGTAATAGGTGTTGTGCAGCGCGAAATCGACGCCGGCATTGGCCAGAACGACGCCGGTGACGCCGCCCACCGTGAACAGGAAGATGAAGCCGAGGGCCCACAGCATCGGCGTCTTGAACTCGATCGAGCCGCCCCACATCGTGGCGATCCAGGAGAAGATCTTCACCCCTGTCGGCACCGCGATGACCATCGTCGCGGCGGTGAAATAGGCGCGCGTATCGACCGTGATGCCGGTCGTGAACATGTGGTGCGCCCAGACGACAAAGCCGATGCCGCCGATCGCCACCATCGCGTAGGCCATGCCGAGATAGCCGAAGATCGGCTTTTTCGAGAAGGTCGCCACGACCTGCGACACCATCCCGAAGGCCGGCAGGATCATGATGTAGACCTCGGGATGGCCGAAGAACCAGAACAGATGCAGGAACAGCATCGGGTCGCCGCCGCCCGAGGCCTCGAAGAAGGTCGTGCCGAAATTGCGGTCGGTCAGCAGCATCGTGATCGCGCCGGCGAGCACCGGCAGCGCCAGCAGCAGCAGAAACGCCGTCACCAGGATCGACCACACGAAGAGCGGCATGCGGTGCAAGGTCATGCCCGGCGCGCGCATGTTGAAGATCGTCGTGATGAAGTTGATCGAGCTCATGATCGACGAAGCGCCCGCCAGATGCAGCGAGAAGATCGCCATGTCGATCGCCGGGCCGGGGTGACCGCCGGGTCCGGCCGAGGAAAGCGGGGGGTAGACCGTCCAGCCGACCCCGGCGCCGGCGCCGTTGACCCCCTGTCCGGCGCCGACCAAGGTCGACCCGACCAGCAGCAGGAACGAGGGGACGAGCAGCCAGAAGCTGACATTGTTCATGCGCGGGAAGGCCATGTCGGGCGCGCCGATCATCAACGGCACAAACCAGTTGCCGAACCCGCCGAAGGTCGCCGGCATGACCACAAAGAACACCATGATCAGGCCGTGCGCGGTGATCAGCACGTTGTAGAACTGGTGGTCCTGGATTAGCTCATTGCCCGGGTGCATCAGCTGCGCCCGCATGATCACCGATAGCGCGCCGCCGAGGATGCCGGCAAAGATCGCGAAGCAGATGTAGAGGGTGCCGATGTCCTTGTGGTTCGTGGAGGCCAGCCAGCGCGTAAAGAAACCCGGCCGATGATCATGCGCCGCGTGATCGGCGCCGATCGTGTGAGCATCATGCCCGTAAGTCATCGAGAGACCTCTTCCTTGTCAGTGCCGGCCGGCGATGCCGTAGAGCTCGCCGGCGGCGCCGCCGCCAAGACCGGGCCGCGTTCGGGTGCCGGTTTCTCGGGCGGCGGTGCCGCGGCGCTCTTCTTTGCCTGGGCCAGCCATGTCTGAAAATCGGCCATCGAGACCGCCTTGACCTCGATCGGCATGAAGGCGTGGTTGATGCCGCAGATCTGGTTGCACTCGCCGTAATAGGTGCCCTCGCGCTCGACCCGCATCCAGGATTCGTTGAGCCGCCCCGGCATCGCGTATTCCTGGACGCCGAAGGAGGGGATGAACCAGCTGTGGATGACGCCGTCCGGCACGCCGGCGACCTGCACCCGGATCGTCGTGTTGACCGGCACGACGAGCGGCTTGTCGACCGCGAGAAGCCGTGGCTGACCAAGCTTCAGATCCTTGTCCTGCACGATGTTGCTGTCGAAGGCAAGCCCGCCCTGGTCGGGATATTCATAGGACCAATACCACTGGTTGCCGGTGACCTTGACCGTCATCTCGGCATCGGGCGCCCGGTCCATATAGTACATCAGCTTGAAGGACGGGATCGCGATGACGACCAGGATCAGGACTGGGACGACGGTCCACAGGATCTCGATTACCGCGTTGTGCGAGGTGCGGGTCGGTATCGGATGGCGGCTATGATGAAACCGCACCATCACGTACAGCATCAGGCCGAGCACGAAGATCGTGATGACCGTGATGATCGGCATCAGAATGATGTTGTGTAGGAAGTGAATCCGCTCCTTGACGGGGGTCGCCGGCGGCTGCATGCCGAGCTGCCAGGGATGCGGCTGTTGCGCCCAGACGACCGCTGAGAACGCCGCCATGACAACCAGCGCCAAGCCCAACACCAGGCAGGCTCGCGCCAGCGGCCGCCCTGCCATCGATCTCGCCGAACGCAACATGCTCTCGCAGCCCCTCTGCCGAGAATGTCTCTCGCCTGAAGACAAAGGCTCCAGCCCGGCTTTCCAGCGCGCTACCCGGAGCCGCTGTTCGGATAAGGATGTCCGAGCGGGATGGTCCGGGCTCCGCGCCGTTCGGCCGAAGCCGCGCCGCCGCCCGATTCCGCACCGGCCGGAGCGGCAGCAACCGAGGCGGACCCTACACCAAAGCGCGCGGAAGCCACAACTCGGGCCGGCCTCGCGCTGGCCCCGCGCTTTGCGGCAAGCCGTCGCATGCCAGGCAACTGTGCGACGCTGGTTTCTTGCCGCGAGCGGTCCGCCTTTCGTTCCCGCCCTGGCGCGACCATATTTCGAGAGTAATCACCGCGAAACCGCAGCCTGGAGCCGCCGATGAGCAATCTTGCCGTGACCAACGACCTGTTTTTCGACCGCACCGGAATGGATTCGGACCGGGTCGAGAAGCTGGTCGGCGAGGCGCTCGCCGGCATGGATGATGGCGAGCTGTTTCTGGAATACAGCCAATCGGAAAGCGTCGCGCTCGACGATGGCCGCATCAAGAGCGCCGCGTTCGACACGACCCAGGGCTTCGGGTTGCGCGCGGTGGCCGGCGAAGCGGCCGGCTATGCCCATGCCTCGGAATTGTCCGAGGCGGCGATCAAACGCGCCGCGACGGCGGTGCGGGCGGTGGCCGCCGGCCATGCCGGGACGCTCGCGGGCCCGCCGCAGGGCACCAACCGCACGCTGTACACTGACCTCAACCCGCTCGGCATCGTCGATCTCGGGGCCAAGACCAAGCTGTTGACCGAGATCGACGCCTATGCCCGCGGCCGCGACCCGCGGGTGCGGCAGGTCATGGCATCGCTCTCCGGCGTCTGGCAGGCGGTGCAGATCATCCGGCCCGACGGCCGCCGCGCCGCCGACATCCGGCCCTTGGTACGGCTCAACGTTGCCGTTGTGGTCGGCGACGGCGACCGCATGGAGACGGGGTCGCATGGCGCCGGCGGGCGTGTCACATACGAGCATTATCTCGATCCGGCGAACTGGCGGGCACAGGTGGACGAGGCATTGCGGCAGGCGCTGGTCAATCTCGGCTCGGTGCCGGCGCCGGCCGGCGAGATGACCGTCGTGCTTGGTCCAGGCTGGCCCGGCGTCATGCTCCACGAGGCGGTCGGCCATGGGCTGGAGGGCGATTTCAACCGCAAGAAAACCTCCACCTTCTCCGGCCAGATCGGGCAGCAGGTCGCCGCAAAGGGCGTCACGGTCGTCGATGACGGCACGCTTCCCGACCGGCGCGGTTCCTTGACGATCGACGACGAGGGGACGCCGTCGGGGTACAACGTGCTGATCGAGGACGGGATTCTCAAAGGGTATATGCAGGACCGGCTGAATGCCCGGTTGATGGGCGCCGCCGCGACCGGCAACGGCCGGCGCGAGAGCTTTGCGCACGCGCCGATCCCGCGCATGACCAATACCTACATGCTGGCCGGCCAGCATGACCCGCAGGAGATCATGCGTTCGGTCAAGCGCGGCCTCTACGCGGTCAATTTCGGCGGCGGCAGCGTCGACATCACCTCCGGCAAGTTCGTCTTCTCGGCCTCCGAAGCCTATCTGATCGAGGACGGCAAGGTCGGCGCGGCGGTTAAGGGCGCGACCCTGATCGGCAACGGCCCCGACGCGATGACCAAGGTCACGATGATCGGCAACGATCTGCGGCTCGATGACGGGGTCGGCACTTGCGGCAAGGACGGCCAGGGTGTGCCGGTCGGCGTCGGCCAGCCGACCTTGCGCATGGATGGGCTGACGGTCGGCGGCACCGCGGCCTAAACCATCTTGTCGCGCGTCCTTCGAGACGTGCCCTTGGGGCGCTCCTCAGGATGAGGTAAGCCTTTGTGACATTCACCGGATCTTCCTCATCCTGAAGAGGCCGCGAAGCGGCCGTCTCGAAGGACGCACGATCATTGTATTATCCGTTGTTGCTCGAAGGGGGACGAAGGCACCGGCTCGTTTGCCGGCTTGCGGCCGCTTTGCTCGTCGTATCTTCGCCATTCGCGGCTCTTGCCTGCGATTTCAACAACGCGCCGTCGAGCCGCTGGGGCGTCGCTGTCGAGAACGGGGTCGATTGGCTGAAAACGCCGTGCGGCGACCGCTTCTATAGCATCGGCGTCAACATCC
>Ga0070707_100006191_pt1 | contig 11143 bp, 13 predicted proteins | sample KBSK5502metaG_FD_65468 | JGI IMG/M metagenome (GOLD analysis project Ga0070707, IMG submission 65468) | Corn, switchgrass and miscanthus rhizosphere microbial communities from Kellogg Biological Station, Michigan, USA - KBS K5-50-2 metaG | ecosystem: Host-associated > Plants > Roots >... | reverse complement strand
GCGAATATTGATAGCAATTCTCACCTTGATCGTTTTTGCACTCTGCTTCTGGCCGTTTCCAATTACGATCACATAGTCGGAATCATGCGGAACTTGCTGCCGGCAACAGGCCCTTGATCTCTCGCACGACTCGCGCGACTTCTTCCTGGTCAGCCAGCGCGATCATGAAAAACTTATAGCCCTGATGGAAACAGATCACACCGTTTCCAAATAGCCAGACGCCGTCAAGAAACGGATTGCCGCCCAGCAACCAACTAATTGGCGCGCCGGTAATAGCGCCTGGCTGGAAAATCTGCGCCCACATCGCCGCGCCTGCGGCGCAACTAAAGGCACCCAACAAAGGAGCTCCCACATATTTCACAATGTTGCGTTCAAACTCTGCGCGCTGTTGCTCGGCTTCAGTGAGTTGGCCCGCGCCAATTAGTTCTTCCTGCTTCTTCAGATAGTTATCAAACTTCTCACTCGCTTTCCGCAGACCATAGACCGGCAGAGCTGAATGAGTCAGCCAGTGCGGATGTGCGCCTAAAAGGACGGAATCAAGACCGGGAAACGACGCGCCCATCCTGATTCCCAGCACGAGAGAAAAGGAAACTACCGTTGCCTTGCCCGGGTTTTCCTTGATCCAATCCCGGGCCTTGATGAGACTCGCAGTCGCGGCAGATGAAGCGCGGGTAAACTTCGCTCCCGTATCGTAAAGGTGCGACGCACGGTCGTAATAGTTTTTTGCATCGTCGATCACGCCCCCCGCTTTCTTGCCTGCATCACCAGCGACGTCGCGGACGATTTTGCCGGCCTTTTTGGCTCCGCGAATAGCTTCGTTTGTTGCACGTCGAGCAGATTCACCGACTTCCGCTTCGTCACGAAAACGATCGGCTTCAACACGAAGACGCTCGGCGCCGTTGGCCATGGTTTCGGCGCCACGCTTGGCTGCTTCCCCGGCGACGCGGGCACTTTCTCCAACGAGATCTGAGATTGCAAACTTTTCGTCCAATTCACGCGCTTTTCGGCGCGCGGCCTCATGCCATTCGTCTATTTTTTCCTTGTAGTCAGCCATCACTTACCTCGGTACGATAAACATCGACAGGCGGTCAAGCACGCGGGCCCGGTCTATTACTGCTCGATTTGTACGTCGCCAGAGGCCGCCGAGTTCGATTTCGTCAGCTGATTTCCGGCTACGCGGTTGCGACCTGCACGCTTGGCTTCATACAGGGCACTGTCCGCGGATTGCAGCAAATCGCGGGATGTCTGCCCGCCGGAGGGACATTCAGCAACTCCAAAGCTGGCCGTGATATGACCCGCGAGGGGAATTGAAATGTCCTTAATTGTTGCCCGCAAACGCTCTGCGACTTCGAGCCCGCCCTCCTGACTTGTCTCCACAAGTATCAGAGCAAACTCTTCACCGCCAATACGCGCGGCTAGATCGATACCGCGTGTTCCTTCCTGTAGAACTTTTGCGATTCGTCTTATCGCTTCGTCACCCGTACTGTGACCGAAAGAGTCGTTCAGTCTCTTGAAGTTATCGAGGTCGAGCATCAGCAGGCAAAACGCATGTCCATGTCGAAGCGTGCGGTTCACCTCGCGCTCCAGCTGCCGCTCAAACCGCCGCCGGTTGGCCAAGCCAGTCAAGTGGTCAGTAAATGCCTCCTCTTCGCAGGTGTCCAGGTAAGCTCTGAAATCCAGAAGGGTTCTCGCTCGGGCCAGCAAGAGGTCGAGGTCCGTAAGGTCTGTGATAAAGCCGAGAGCCCCGGCCTCTGAACCCCGGCGCAGGTCCTCAGCATTGCGACCAGCCGCAGTCTGCATAATTAACGGGATAAACTTAGTTTGAGGATTCGCGCGAATCCGCTCTGCCAGTTCGTAGCCATTCATTTTTGGCATCATGACGTCTGTTATTACCAGGTCTGGCGGATAGGATTCAATTGCCAAAAGGGCTTCTTCGCCATCGGCTGCCATGCGTACGTCGTAGCCTTCCAGACGAAGCGCCGCCTCAAGCAAGCTCAATTTATCAGGGTTGTCGTCAACAACCAGAATGTTGGCTCGTGGTTCCATAAACACCGACAATTGGACCTTTTTATTGTTCTTGCACCGCTAATGTCTTCATGCTAAAGTCCGATTATTCAAAGGTTCGTTCTTATCACTCCAACATTGAGTCCGTACAATAGCTGAGAGCGTTCACCCCGGGCAGATCACACGGGTTTTCCTTACATTCTGTAAATACTAACCCGCGGCAGGACCACCTTGAATAGGAATCGTCACGCTCTAAGAATCGATTCAACTGAGAGGCTTTAACTCGACTCCCAGAGGTATAGGCAGATGAAAACCGTGCAGCAGCTAAAGCGCGCGCGCGATCTAACTCTCGAAGACCGCGCCGATATAATTCGTCGTTTTGAATTTGGCTCATCACTCAGCGAGACACTCATCTCGGATCTCGCACGCAATGCGGACGTGCTCGACTTCCGTCGCCGCCGCTTTGTTTATCGCGCCGGGGATCCAGCCGACTGTTTGTACGCAATTATCCATGGGAGAGTTAAGCTTTGTCGCATCGAGATCGATACCACTCGAGAAGCCGTAATTGACATTCTTCCAGATGGCTCGCTGTTCGGGGAATCAGCGCTCTATTCAGTTGCGGGGCAACGGGCAAACTCGGCAATCGCCTACGAAAATTCACGGCTTTTGCGCGTTCATTCTGGGGCGTTCAAACAGGGGATGGCTGAGGACGACAAGCTTCATGATTACACTTTCCGTTTAATCGGTCAACGCCTTGAACATGCAGAACGTCGACTTGCTGATTTCGCCTTGAATGCAATTCCAGCCCGTCTCGACCGCTTACTAGCCGAGTTTTCAGCCCGTTATGGTGTCTCCGAACCCGAAGGTGTGCTCATTGACATACCTTTGCCCCACCGCGAAATAGCCTCAATTGTCGGTTCTACTCGCGAGAGTGTAACCGTGCGCTTGAATGCCATGCGTCGTGAAGGTACGATCGAGTTCGTCAACCGACGAATATTGATTAAGCGGCACCCCTCGTCTGAGAAAAACGGCCTTCCATATTCATGAAATGCCCAACCTGCGGGAAACCGGTCGAGTGGAAAGACAATCCCTCTCGTCCCTTCTGCTCTGACCGCTGCCGCCTCGTTGATTTAGGACGTTGGGTGGAAGGGGAATATCGAGTCCCCGGCGAATCAATCCCCAGCGATCAATCAGAAATATCTTCGGCGGACCAGGAACCCGATAAGGAAGATATTACTGGTGTAGAATAAGCCTATTCATGGTAGTTGCACGTGTCCGCCTTTATTGGTCTCTGCCCCTATCTCTTCTGTTGATCTGCGTTGTCTTTGAACCCGCTTGTACTAGCAGGAAAAGCAATAAGACTGAACCAACCCCCGTTCTTTCAGGGCCAGCCAACACCACCTATCCAATGCCTCCCTTGAACGGGAAGTCTGTTTCCGACTTGGGATGGGAACTTTCTGACGGCCAACACAATATCTTGTCAGACTATAAGGGAAAGGTGTTGGTACTGGACTTTTATGCCACATGGTGTGTGCCCTGTCGGCAAAGCGTTCCGCATTTGATAGAACTCCAACGACGCTATGAGAAGGATGGCTTAGAAATTGTTGGACTCAATGTTGGAGGGCCCGATGATCAGGAAAAGGTTTCCGACTTTGCACGAGAATTGGGTATTCAATACACGCTCGCCCTTCCTGACGATGCCTTAATCAGTCTGCTGCTGTCAGACAGCAACAGCATCCCGCAAACTTTTATCTTCGATCGCAACGGGGAACTTAAGAAACATTTCATCGGCTATGGACCAACTAGTGAGGACGAGATTGGGCGGATTGTCGAAAGCGCTTTGAAATCTCCAGCGACTCAAGCCAACTGAATTATCACGTCGCGTAAATTATTACAGGCACAATCAGATGATCCGGGAAAAACTAATTGGGAAAGGCATGGGTGATTGAGGCCTTGCTGGTGGACTTTGATCCGGCACCCGCAGACAATAGCCGATGACTATACTGAGCAAGTGAAGCCTGAAACTCAAAGATGAAACCTACTAGCAAAGGTTTAAAGTGAGAAGAGCAAAAATCCTCATTACGCTGGGACCAGCCTCTCGTGACGCCGAAGTTGTAGAACAACTGCTCGCGGCAGGGGCTAATGGCGTGCGCATCAACATGTCGCATGGTACGCACGAAGAAAAAGCTGCGGACATCCGGAGCGCCCGTGCCGCGGCGAAGAAGATGGGTGTGCCACTGGCAGTACTTATCGATCTCTCTGGACCCAAGATCCGAACGGGCGAACTTAAAGACGACCAGCCCGTGAGACTCGAAGCGGGCTCTGTGTTCCGCCTAACAACCCGAGCTGTGGTCGGCGATCCAACACAGGTATCGACGAACTATCCTGACCTTGCCCGCGTTGTCCAGCCGGGTAGTCGTCTTCTTCTCGACGATGGAGCAATCGAGTTGAGGGTTGAAAGTACAACCGATACGGACGTTGTTTGCCGGGTAATCAACGGAGGACTTCTCGGAAGTCGAAAAGGCATAAACCTTCCAGGCGTAACGTTGCCGATTGACTCATTGACCGAAAAAGACATCGTCGACCTGAAATGGGCTGTCACACAAGGCGCCGATTACATTGCTTTATCGTTTGTGCGCCGGGCAAGCGATTGCGTACGTGCCAAAGAGCTCATCAAACAAAGCGGCGGGCATGCGCCGCTTATCGCAAAAATTGAAAAAGCCGAAGCGATCGATCATCTGGACGATATCATTGAGGCTACGGATGGAGTGATGGTGGCGCGAGGCGATCTCGGCGTGGAAACGAGCGTTGAGTTGGTTCCCGTTTATCAAAAGCGCATTATCGAAAAGTCTATCCTCGCCGGCAAAATGGTGATCACTGCGACACAGATGTTGCAATCGATGGTGACGAATCCACGGCCAACGCGCGCCGAAGCGTCGGATGTCGCAAATGCCGTGTGGGACGGCACAGACTGTCTGATGCTTTCAAACGAGACCGCGACAGGCGCCTATCCGGTTGCGACCGTGGCGACCATGGCGCGGATTATTGAAACGGCTGAGTCGGGCAGAGAGATCCAACCAGGTATTTTTGCAAAATGGGTGGGGCAACAGTCGGGAAGGGTAAGCCGCGCGTTGTGTGAAGCCGCAGCTTTTGCAGGAGCAGAAATGGGAACACGGGTTACCGCCGTCTTCACCGCATCCGGACTGATGGCGCGCCGGCTCTCGGCTTTGCGTCCCGCACAGCGCATCGTTGCACTCACGCAGTCGCCGGATGTGCTCGCAGAGTTGGCCTTGATCTGGGCAGTCGAACCGTTGCTTACCCCTCCGGCACAATCGACTGAGGAGATGTTGAGATTCGGAGAACAGACATTGCTCGACGCCGGAATGGTTGAGAAAGGAGAAATCATAGTGGTAATGGCCGGCAGATTGTCAGGGCTTGGTCTTTCAAGTTCCGTTACCATCTTCACAGTCGCCGGCAACGTGGGACCAATTCGGCGGTGAAATTTCACCTCAACATGTCAGCCGGTGAGTTCTTCGATCTCATTAGGCCAGCCGTCCTTTTAGTTTCCGCTCTTATCTCCGTATGGGTGCTGGCCTCGGCACGGAAGCGTTTCCCCTTCTATCAGGCTTTACTTTGGGCCGTCGGTACTCTCTCCCTTCCGCTGATAATTCTGCCTCTCTATTTCGTTTCGCTATTGGTAAAGAAACCAAAGAATGCAGCCAATAGCCCATCCAGCGGAGGCCATTCGCACTCATCGACCTATCCAATCAAGTGGAGATTTGCAGTCCCCATTCTGTATGCCATGATTGTTTTCTCCTCTATTGGGATATACGTATACCGCGATAATGAGAGTGTAGATGCCCATCTAGCACATGCCGTGCGGGCCAAGCTCGACGGAAACCCGGCAAGAACCATCAGTGAATACAGGCACGCCCTGGCGCTCGAAGACGATGCTCATACCCACAAGCTGTTGGCTGTCGAACTTGCAGACCTTGGTTCCTGGGCTGACGCGATTTCAGAGTTTCGCCTGGCACTGCTGGGCGGTGAACCTGACGATTCGATCCACTTTCGGCTGGGGTCGCTATTCGACCAACTGAATCACAAGGGCGAAGCTAGTTTGGAATATGAGGAGTTTGCGAAGTCGACGACTTGCATACGTGAGCCGATGGATGTTCGCTGCGAAGCTGCCCGGCAAAGAGTTAGTGAAAGCAAATCCTCGACCGGTTTAGAATAATAACTGCCGAAGTCTCAGGCCACTTGCTAATCAGCGCGCAGCATCTCGCCGACCGCTTTTTTCTTTTCCAGCTCCCCGGCCATCTGGGCAGGCGTCTTTTGCGGATCGCGCCAATTGTCCAGGATGCCAACCTGGTGTACGCACTGAAGGGTGCACGTAGGTGCGCACCATTTTTCAGTGTTGTATTCCCGATCAAAATCTTCCATCGTGTATTTCTCCAGAGGGATGCCCGGATAACCGCGCTGCTGGGAACACCAATGAACCAGGCCATCTTCGCAGATGTAGAGGTAACGCGCCCCAGCGCGACAACGCCAATTGTAGGGCTTACCTTCCGCGATACTGTCTTGAAACCAATTCAGCCGCGCGTGATCTTTATTACCAAGTTTCTTGACCTCTTGAAAAATGTCTTTCTCTCGCACAGACAGCGGCTTCAAAGTACCGTCGTTGTCGTGGATAACTCCAACGGTAGACGAGAAACCCAGTTCAACTGCGCGGCGGGCCACCGTCAAAGCATCTTCCGGGTTCTTAATGCCCCCGCCAATTACCGAATTAATATTTACATGAAAATCTGCGTGCTCAGACAAGTAGCGCAGCTTCTTGTCGAGCACCCGCAAACTTTTCCGCGATACTTCGTCAGGTTGAACGTTATCGATACTAATCTGCAAAGCGTCTAGACCTGCTTTGTTGAGTCGCTTGATTCGTTCTGGCGTAAAGTAGTAACCGTTGGAGATCAAGCCGGCAATCATTCCGCGGACGCGAGTGTGATGAATGATCTCATCAAGTTGCGGATGCATCATGGGCTCGCCGCCGGAAATCGTCACGATTGCGGTGCCAAGGTTTGCAAGTTTGTCCAGCCGTGCCTTTACCACCTCAAGAGGTACCGGGTTCGACGAATGATCGTATTCGTTGCAGTAGCCACAAGCCAAATTACATCGGCGCATTGGTATAAGGTGCGCCAGCACTGGATGTCTGCTGGAAAGCAATGCCCTGCTGATGAAGCTTGCCTGGCGGAGTTTGAAATTTAGAAACTTAGTCTTTCTCATCGATTGAGACGTTTACTCAATTCCTGGCTGACCCAAGTTAAAGGTAGACCGAAGAATATGCAACACCACAATAGAACGCAACCCACCGGATCATGGCCCAAATAACAAGAGGCCCTGTTTATTAAGACAGAGCCCCCGAGGACTTTAGTTATATTAGTTGCCCGTTAACCTTTAACGATCTTTACGTTTGGATCCAGCTTAATGTTGAACTCGTCGGCAGAGATCTTAACATTCTTTTCCAGACCTGTAAGACGCATCGTAGTGGCATCGTCGTTTTTCTCGACGATCTTGGTCTGAACAGGCATGCCAGAAGAGTCGATCCAAATCTCCGCGTACTTATAGCTGGCATTTCCTTTGGGCACCAATGTTAGATGAATGGTGCTGACGTCGCCCCACAGACTTTCTTCGCGCACGTCCTGGAGGGGCTGGAAACGAGATTCAAGTTGCTGGCGCGACATGTACATCATTTCGAGGATTCCACCAGCTTTGTTGCGATTAGAGTTGGCATTACCCGTATAGACGACTCCAAGCCGCGGCCGATAAAGCGTGTATTTCCCCTTAGCCACCGCGAGGATTTCATGCTGCGGGCTACTCCACTCAATACGCACAGATGCATCACGCCCAGCTCCTGGCATATACAAAACTACACCATGATAGCTATCTGAATCGCGCAGTTGAGAGTTATATTTCTCCATGCTTATCCCGGCACGGAGTGTTCTCAGGCTCTGACGGTTTTTCTCCATGCGATTGAGCACGGAGCTGACCAAACCAGCTCCCTGGCCGTTTGTTGTTGAAGGAAAAACGACGATGAGTGCAGATAAGATGAAAATCGTTATCAGACCAAGAGGTACAAATCTCTTCATAAAAACTCCTTAATTCAATCTCTCCCTTCCCTGTTAGTTCCAAAAAACCTCGTAATTATAGGGGAAGGCTATCGTATGTCAACCTCGAACCTAAGGGTTCGACCCTCCTGATCGACTACCTTGCGAACCGCTATGATCTCGACATCAGGTCTGCCGGTCTGGGCCCTGATCCGTTGCTCTAGTTGACCCTTATCCAATTCATTTGCAACAACTTCCGGACTTAAAACCAGCGTCGCTGCAGCTTGGTTTTGATGCGTCAAGAGCCGTGCTCGTTCGCCATTTCCCAGCCAGCTTTTTGGTGCAAAAAAGATAAAGATGAGAATAACCACACATAGAACGTCCCATTGCCAGGTATTTCTCGCGTAATTCCAGAAGAAAATCTTTTTCAGTGTGGTTAGCAGGCCGCGCACGCCCCTCAAACTAGCAAGTAATCAGCCACAACGACCGTGGCTGGCGGGTCAATAGATTCTAACGTGCAAACCGTGAACTGTAAACGACATTGTTACAAACGGATTGTTGGGGGCGGTTCCACAATGTGGCCATCGCGCATCTGCACAATGCGCCGGCACATGGCGGCGGCTTCGGGATTGTGGGTGATCATTATGATGGTTTGGTTAAAGCGGTAATTCAACTCTTGGAACATGTTAAGTACTAGTGCCGAATTCTCCGAGTCGAGATTGCCCGTCGGTTCGTCTGCCAAAACGATTGCCGGGCGCGTTACTACTGCGCGCGCCAGGGCCACACGCTGCTGCTCACCACCAGAGAGTTCGAGCGGTTTGTGATGAAGCTTGTCTTCGAGGCCGAGAAGGCGAAGCACCTCGCGACGGCGAGGCGGATCATCGCCCCCGTTGCCATGAATGCGCTCCGCCAGACGGAGATTTCCTTCGGCCGTAAGCGTCGGAAAGAGATTGAACCGTTGGAACACAAAACCTATTTTCCGACGCCTGATCGCCGTGCGCTTGGCATCTGAAGCTGCCGTAATATCTTCACCATCAATGAGTATTCGGCCACTCGTCGGGGTCAATAGTCCGCCCAATAAGTGGAGCATGGTCGACTTGCCACAGCCGGAAGGGCCCATAATGGCAACAAACTCTCCCTCCTGTACATCGAGAGAAACGCCGCGCAGCGCGGGAACGTCGACCTTGCCGATGCGATAGACTTTTACCAGGTCTTCGGCTTGTAGAATTGTCCTCATCGAAACTGTGTCCGTCTGTGATGACTGCTCGAATTGCGGGAATAAGGTCTTAACGGTTGGCTAATCCAAACTCACACAAAAACCGGATGCCAGAAATCAAGCGTCAGATGTTAATACAATCTAACGTGTTATATCTAGCATCCGCCCGGTTGATCAGTGATTTGCTGTGACCTTCTTATTACGTTGAGCGTCTAAATCGACCTCTGGCAATTGCCACTTATTTTCCAGCACGAACGCCTCAGGACGAAATTCCTTGTTGAGCTCCACTGACACCGGATCCTGATAAGTGATGCTCAACTTATATTGGTCTTGCGGTCTGGTAAGCTCGATGCGCGAAGGTAACATTACCTGTGCTGCGTTGCCAAAAGGCTTCTCGTTTGAATAGCCCACATCTGTAATTAAGAAGCCTCGCTCGTCGAATGTCTGTAAGCGAGCAAGCCGGATTCCACCTACGCGGTCAAACCAGAAACGCCGTAACAAGCGAGCTTCTCCTGCGGTTGGCTGGGAAAACTCCTCGAGCAAATAATAACCGCGCATAATGCGCGTACCCTTCTTCGCTTGCGGTCGGTTATCTGGTTCTTCCTGGAAAAACTGACTTTGCGAATAGATCAAAGAATCGTCTGCCGTGATCGGTCGAACCATGAGCGCATCAGTCAAGTGTTGCGGACGCAGGTTCGAAAGCGCGTTCACGGTCTCTTTCTCAGTCTTCTTCTCAGTCTTCTGTTTTACCTTTTTGGCTTCGACGGCAGAAACGTCTCCGTCGAGCTTAGGATAAATTGCATCATTTGTGCCTTTAACAAAACGGCGGTACTTATCATCACCTTTCAATACCGCCACACTAAAGTGCGCTCCATCCGACGCCATTTGGGCAATATCGACGAAGGCGAATTGGATTATTAAATAAATCTGACTGGGTCTTTGCAGCGTTACCGCCCCATCAACCTGACGGTACTTCTCGGCGATTCCAGATGACGCGAAAGAAGTGTCCTCAAACTGAATATCAACCTTGCCATGAATGGACTTGATAGCAGCAAGTCTGTTTACTTCCTGCATTAGGCTAGCCTTGTTAGCATCCGTCAACGGGGTCAGGAGTTGAGGCACCTGGACCTTCGTGTGAGCGCCAAAGAGGCCGCAGCTGGCGGTTAGCAAAGTGGAAACCAAAAAGAGTAGTAACGCGAATCGGGGCAAAATAATACTTTTGGCGTTGGGAAATTTGACCATTAGACAAAGCCTTCAGGCGCAAATCATACGTCAAACGCCAAAGGATCGCGAATCCGCCGCTCAAGCTAACAAAGAAGAGTTTTCGTTGTCAATGCGAAGTCTTTTTTGGCCCATAGAACACCAAACCCACAACGACAATACCAGCGTCAAACAAAGACGTTGATTCCAAACGCGTTCTCTTTGCGGGGTGAGTTGTGATTGAGAGATTGAAAGGTAATGGCATCCAACCAGTAGTCTCAAGTCTAGAAATCTCGTTCGGCACCACACCTGGGGCATTCGTGCCGCCAGGAACTCCAGTGCCTGAGCCCGCCACTATGTTTTTGCTTGGCACTGGCTTAGTAGGTATTGCTTCCATCATTCGAAGACGTCGGAACAAATAAAGCCAAAAGCTGACCTGCCAGCTATCAACAGGTTCCCCCGAGGCGCGCCGAGGGGGAGCCTTTTTATTTTATTCAGCTCGGTCAATCGATCTCGAGTGCCTGCTTGCCGAATCTTGCCCGCAGCCGATTGATAGTCTTTAGAATCTGCGGCCTACTCAACAATTTCTGTTCCAGGCGACGTTTACCAGGAAAATCGAGCAACA
>Ga0070707_100006190_pt1 | contig 11143 bp, 7 predicted proteins | sample KBSK5502metaG_FD_65468 | JGI IMG/M metagenome (GOLD analysis project Ga0070707, IMG submission 65468) | Corn, switchgrass and miscanthus rhizosphere microbial communities from Kellogg Biological Station, Michigan, USA - KBS K5-50-2 metaG | ecosystem: Host-associated > Plants > Roots >... | reverse complement strand
TTACAATTGTTGATCCGGATGGGACGCTATGCCCCCCCCCCCGCAAGCGAGGTATGGATGACCGTTCCGTTGGCTGCCATCGAGAGTGGCGCGGGGCCGCCGCTGGCAATTCTGCACGGGCTGTTCGGCTCGGGCCGGAACTGGGCCTCAATTGCACAGCGTCTCGCAGAGCATCACCTTCTCATCGCCATCGATCTGCGCAATCACGGCGCGTCGCCCTGGGCCGAGACGATGGATTATCGCGAGATGGCCGACGACGTGCGATCGGCGTTACGAGGGCACGGCCATGACCGGTTTTCGCTGCTGGGGCACAGCATGGGCGGCAAGGTGGCGATGGTCGCCGCGCTCGAGGATGGCGCCGCGGTCGAGCGTCTGATTGTTGTCGACATCGCGCCGGTCGCGTATGCGGCGCGCCATCTCGGCTACGCGCAAGCGATGCGCGAACTTGATCTCGCCGCGATCAAGCGCCGCTCCGACGCAGATGCGGCTCTCGCGCCAGCGATACCCGATGCCGCCGAGCGCGCCTTCCTGCTGCAGAACCTGGTTTTGGAAGACGGCCGGGCGCGCTGGCGCTTGAACCTCGACGCGATCGAGCGAGAGATGCCGCGCCTTGTCGATTTCCCAGCGATGCCTTCGGGGCGCGTTTATCAAGGGCCAGCGCTGTTCATCGCCGGCAGCCTGTCGGACTATCTGCGGCCCGAATATGAGCCGACAATCCGGGGCCTGTTTCCCAATGCCGAGATCGCGAATATCGACAATGCCGGACATTGGGTGCATGCCGAGCAGCCGACCGCCTTTCTGGCGGTTGTCGAAGGGTTTCTAAACCGGTGATCGGGGTCCGCGGCATGATCGACGGACCATTCTGTTCCGTATTCGCATCGAACGGCGATTGATTTCGCGACGGTTTCGCGCTGACATGCGACGTCGCGTTACAGAGAAAGACCGGCGGCGCGATAAGGGGAGGCGCGATGTCGAGGATGATGGCTTGCGCCGTAGTGCTGGCGGTGACCGGGCTGGCGAACGCCGCGGCCGCCGATCCGCTCGTGTTGCAGCTGCGCGGTCCGGCGCAGTTCCAGTACGCCGGCTATTACGCCGCGCTGTGGCAGGGGTTTTACGCCGAGGCCGGGCTTACAGTCGAGATCCAGCCCGGTGCGCCGCGTGGGCAGACGCCGACCGATCCGGTGCGCGAACTGGCGGAGGGCCGCGCCCAATTTGCGGTCGGCGGCTCCGAGCTGGTGATCCGCGCCGCGCAGGGGTTGCCCCTGCTCTTGCTGGCGCCGATTTTTCAGCAGAGCGGCACCACCGTGTACTACCGCGCCGACGGCGATTTCGGCTCGCCGGCCGCGCTCGGCAAGGCGAAGCTGGCGCGTTTGCCGGCCAGCGACATCCTCGGGATCGAGCTGGCCACTGCGCTGCGGGCCGAGGGGATCGATCCTGAAAAGCTCAAATCGACTCCGGTCGAACCCGGCCAGACGCTCGGCGTGCTTGCCGACAAGACAGTCGATGCCGCGCCCGGCTCGATCTGGGATCTGCCGTGGCTGGCGAAAGAGCGGAACCTCAATCTCAAGTCCTTTAACCCGGCCGATTACCGCGTCGAGTTCTACGGCGACACGCTGTTCACGCTGCAGCGTCTGGCAAAGAACCAGCCGGATGTGGTGCGAGGCTTCCGTCAGGCCTCGCTGAAGGGCTGGGACTATGCGCTGCAGCATCCGGATGAAATCGCCGGCCGGCTGGTCGCCACCCTGCCCCGCCCGCCCGGCATTGCCGATGCGGCGGGGTTTGCCAAGTATCAGGCCGACGTGGCGCGCCGGCTGTCGCGTTACGCCGACATTCCGCTCGGCCACTCGAACCCCGACCGCTGGAACCGCATCGAAGCCAGCATGCTGGGCGTCGGCGCCCTGCTGCGCACCGTCGATGCCGACGAATTTCTCTATGACCCGGATGCCGAGGCGCGCAATCGGACCGATTTGCGCGCCTTCGCGCTGCTCGGTGCGACCCTGGTTGTTGGGCTGCTGGTGATCACTTTGTTATGGCTGCAGTGGCGCCGTCGACCGGCATCAGCGAGTGCCGGCGCCACTACCCCGAGCGCCGCCGCCGCGACGCGGCAACGCGCCAGAGCGCGCCCCGCCGCGCCGGCAACGCCGGCGAGCCGGGGCCCGGTTGTCGCCGACGTCAATACCGTGCTGACCCGGCTCGACCGTTCGATCCGCCAGCGGCTGCCGCGAGGCGCCGATTACCGCGCGTCCTTACTTTCGGGGTTATGGCAATGCCGCACTGACCCCAAGACAGTGGGCGGCCTGGTGCTTGGTCTCGTCGCCGAGGCAGGCGCCGATCTCGCAACGGGCGGCCAGTTGATCCTGGGAACCCGCAACGCTGCCTTCGACGAGGGCTCGGTATCGGATACGCCCGGCGCCGAGATCGGCGAATTCGTGCGGGTGACGATACGCGACAGCGGGCCTGGCCTGTCCGACGAGGCGCTCGACCAGGTTTTCGAGCCAGGAAAGACAACGCGGCCTGCGGCTGCTACTGCAGCGGAGACGATGCGCCGTCTCGGCGGCTTCGTCCGCGTCGAAAGCGCCGAGGGTGTCGGTACCGCTGTTCATCTCTATTTCCCGCGGCTTGCCGCTTCGGTCCTCGCCGCCACCGATGAGAAAGCAGCCGCAGCTGCCGAGTGACCGGCGTCGTTCAGCGCACGAAACCGGCGCTGCGGGGGATCATCAGCGACAGTTCCGGCAGGCAGATGATCAGCATCAGCCCGATCAACAGCGCCAGGACATACGGCCAATAGCCGCGCGCGTGCTCCCCGACCGACACTTCGGCGAAGCGCAGCGCCATCAGCAGCCCGACACCCATCGGCGGCAGGAACAGCCCGATTCCGACCGCGGCGGTCTGCACGATATCGAAATGGATCGGGTTGATGCCGATGCGCGTCGCGATGGGAAAGACCACCGGGATCAGCACCACTGCCGCCGGCAGCCCTTCGAGCACCATGCCGAACACCATCGTGATCAGCGCGACGCCGAGCAGGAACAGCCAGTGAGCCGACTCGAGCGGTTTCAGCAACTCGCCGAGCAGGACCGGCACCCCGCTCACCCCCATCAGGTATTGAAAGATCGTCGCCACCGCGAGCAGGAACACGACGACCGCGGTCAATACCGCGCTGTCGTAGCCGATACGCAGGATCTCCATCCAGCTCAGGTTGCGGTAATAGAGGCGGGCCGCGGCCAGCGAATAAAGCGCGACAATCGCCCCCGCTTCGGTCGCGGTGAAGGCGCCGAGATAGAAGCCGCCGAGGATCACCAGCGGGATCACCAAAGGCACCGCGGCATCGCGCAGCGAGCGCAGCAGGAACATCAGGCTCGGACGGGTGTCCTTGGGCCAGCCCAGCAGATGCGCCTGGATCGCGACCAGCGTGCACAGGCACACGCCAATGACCGCGGCCGGGATAAAGCCGGCGAGAAACAGCGCCACGACGGAGACGTTGGTGACCTCGCCAATCACGATCATGAAAATGGCCGGCGGCACCAGCATGCCCATTGCCGTGCCCGAGGCGATCAGCGAGGCGCCATCGGCCGCGCGGTAGCCGGCGCGCTTCAGCGGCGGCATCAGGGTCGAGCCGAGCGCCGACACCTCGGCCATCTTCGAGCCGCAGATGTCGGAGAAGAAATACGACACGACGATCACCGACATGCCGAGCCCGCCGCGCAGCCAGCCGACCAACGCCCGAGCCAGATCGACCAGCGCGTTCGACATGCCGCAACGTTCCATGATCGTGCCGGCAAAGATGAAGCTCGGGATCGCCAGCAAGATCCAATTCTGCGACGCGCCGATCAGGCTCGAGGCGAGCATTTCGAGCGAGTAGCCGCCGAGCACCAGCCCCAGGATCGCCGCGGCGCCGAGCGCGAAGACGATCGGCATCGAAAAGGCGACGAGCAGGGCGAACAGCAGCCCGGTCGAGGCGAGCAACATGATCAATCATCCCCCGCGGCGGCGATCTCGCTCTTGGCGAAACTCTCGGTTTCGGGCGGCGGCTCGAAAACGGCTGCAAGGGCGTAAAGGAGGATCAGCACGCCGCCGACCGCCGGCGCGGCATAGAGCCAGGCCAGGTTGAGCTCCAGCGCCGGCGAGGTCAGCTGGCTGTTGACGATCGCGAGCTGGGTCCCGTACCAGGCGGCCAGTGCGCCGAACCCGGCGATCAGCAGGTGCGTCGCGATGTGGATTGCCCGCTGCAGCGGCAATGACAGGCGATGCGTTATGAGATGCAGCGTGAAATGGGCCCGCTCGCCGATGGCGATGCCGGCGCCGATCATCGTCATCCAGGCAAGCGCATATTCGCCGACCTCCTCGACCCAGAAGAAGTTGATCGGATCGAGGTCGAGCCAATCGGTGACCGGGATCATCACATAGCGCAGGAAGACACCGACGATCAGATCCGCGATTGCCAGGATCAACAGCCCGGTCAGCACGATCTTCGGCAGCAGCAGCACGATGTCGCGCAGCCGCCAGCGCTCGCTCAACGCGGCCGGTGCCGCAGCCGCGTCCCGAGCGGTCATAAAAACACCTTGCCTCGCGCAACTGCGGTCTGTGAAGAAAGCCCCTCACCCTGTCCCTCTCCCCGTGAACGGGGAGAGGGAACGCGGTTGGAACACCGTATAAACTCGCCACAAGATCGTACGGACCGGTTCTCCCTCTCCCCGCTTGCGGAGAGAGGGTCGGGGTGAGGGGCCGCCTGTCGATGAGGGGCGATCACGATCGGACCGCGGCTAAACCTTGGTCGCGACGATTTCTTCCCAGAGCTCGGGGAATTGCTGCTTGTAGGCGGGCCAGACCTTGTCCTGCGCCAGTTTGCGGAACGCATCGACGTTGGCGGTATTGACCGTCATGCCCTTGGCTTCGAGGAGCTCCTTGGCCTTGTCGAAATTGTCGACGCTCTCGGTCAGCTGGCGCACCTTGGCCTGGGCGGTGCGCGACGTGTCCTGCAACAGCTTGCGCTGGCCATCGGTCAGCCCGTTCCACAGGTCAAGGTTGATGACCGCCGCGGTCGGCCCGTAATTGTGATAGGTCATCGAGCAGTATTTCGAGACCTCGTAGGCCTTCAGCGCGAGGATGTTGACGATCGGCAGATCGGCGCCGTCGATGACGCCCTGCTGCGCCGCCGGGATCACCTCGCCCCAGGCCATCGGCACGGCGACCCCGCCGAGCCCGTTGATCGTATCGGCGAACACCTTGGCCTGCTGCACCCGCATCTTCAGGCCGCGCAAATCCTTCGGCTCGGCGATCGGCCGCTTGTTGTTCCAGAAGTGGCGGAAGCCGTAATCGTAAAAGAACAGGACCTTGAGCTTGTATTTGTCCTGAAACTGCTTGTCGAGCCGATCGCCGACCTGGCCATTGAACATCTTGTAGGCCTGGTCGTAGCTGGCGATCAGATACGGCACCAGGAAAACGCCCATCTCGGGGAAGACCGTCGCCGCGGCGCCGCCGGGATCGCCCATCGCGATATTGCCGGATTTGACGGCGTTGATGATCTCCAGCTCCTTGGTCAAGAGCGTGCCGCCGTGAAACTCCATGACCAGCTCGCCCTTCGAGCGCTCGGTCACCTCTTTCGCCATCGCCTCGAACGCCACGGCCGAGGATTCGGGCGGCGGTGTCACATGCGCAAAGACCAGCTTTTTCGGGGTCGCCTGGGCAAAGGCCGGTGCCTTGGCGAGAGCGATGACGCTAGCGGCACCGGCGGCTTGCAGCACCCGCCGGCGGGTCGCCGCATTGTGCGCGTTGGATCCGGTCATCGGCATTTCCCCCATCGATCTGTCGCTTGCGGCGACTATAGCAGCCGGGCCGGTCGCGGCAACCGAAGCCCGGACTGACCGAAGCGGCTGGACATTACCGTCGAGAACCGCATGTTGTTCCGCGCCGTTTCGGCTCGGAGCCGCCCCCAACTCATTGGTGTTATTATATTTCTGTCAAAAAACGGCCGACAATAACAGCGGGATAACAGCGGTAGAACAGCGATTTATCAACGATATTGCTGGAACACCGGGATGCGGCCGGATTCAGTTGGAATTCGCTCGCGGGTTACACAGCAATGTCGGGGACTGAAGCGACGTCTCCCCATTCGGTCATGCTCGGAGTTGGCGCGGCCGTCCGCGTGGATGACCCGGAACAAGTCCAGGCATGACGTTCCAGAGGCGTTTCGGTCGGTAGTAAGGCTCATTCGAAGCCCCAACAGTCCCGGATTGCATGTAGGCGGCCCAGCCGCGGTCTTCAAGAACAAAGAGAGAACATTCTGTGCGAGTGCGGTGCAACCGCCGAGCGTTGCGAAAGAGCGACGGGTTGCCCCGCGGGTCAAGCCCGCGGGCTTCGGCTCACTGCGCTCCACCCGCCCTACGGACCCTTACAGTTTGAGCCGTTCCAGCTCGAGCCAGCGGCGTTCGCGGTGGCTGCGGTAGCAGGCTTCGGCGAGCTGCACGCTTTTGGCGCCTTCGAGGAGCGGCGCCGGGAATGGCGCGTCGTCGGCGATGTGGCGCAGGAACAATTCCCAGCCGGCGCGATAACCGTTCTCGAAGGGCTCGATCTCGGGCATCTCCTGCCACTGCTCGTCGAACACCATCGCCTGCGGCTGCTCGGGGCTGAAAAACGGCCTCGGGGTCGCGACCGCGGGCTGGATAAAGCAGCGATGCAGCCCGGCGACGGCCGAGCCGGAGGCGCCGTCGACCTGGATCTGCAACAGGTCGTCGCGCTTGACCCGGCTGGCCCAGGACGAGCCGATCTGCGCCAGGATGCCGCCTTCGAGCTCGAAGATTGCGAAGGCGTGGTCCTCGACATCGACGTCGTAGGGCTTGCCGGTCTCGTCGATGCGGCGCGGCTGCGCGGTCATGTGGCGGCAGGAGACCGCGGTGATCGGACCCAAGAGCCGGTCGAAGATGTAGCGCCAATGCGCGAACATATCGAGGATCAGCCCGCCGCCGGTCGCGCGCCGGTAATTCCAGCTCGGGCGCTGCGTCGGGGTGATCTCGCCGTCGAATACCCACCAGCCGAAATCGAGACGAATGGACAGCACACGGCCGAAGAAATTCGCCTCGTACAATTTGCGCAGCTTTTTAAGGCCGGGCAGGAACAGTTTGTCCTGCACGACGCCGCCCTTCCGGCCGGCGGTCTCGGCGGCGCGGGCGAGCGACAACGCGCCCTCGAGGTTTTCGGCGATCGGCTTTTCGAGATAGACGTGTTTGCCGGCGTCAAAAGCTCTGCGGCCACGCTCGGGACGGCCGCCGGTCGCGGTCGCGTCGAAGTAGATGTCGATTTTCGGGTCGGCGAGGCACGCGTCGCGGTCGGCGCTCCATTTCAGCCCGCCGCTCCTCTCGGCAAGCGCGGTGAGTTTCTCGGAATTGCGCCCGAGCAGCACAGGCTCGGGCATCAGCCGATCGCCATTGGCCAGGGGTAGCCCGCCCTCGCCGCGGATCGCCAGCAATGCTCTCAGATGCTGCGTCGTGCCGAGGCGGCCGGTCGCGCCGTCGATGATGATGCCGATCGTGCGGGTAGGCATCCGTTTCCCTCTAAAACATTTCACAATGAGGCGGTGAGGCAGTGAGAGATTTGTAGGATGGGTTGAGCAACGCGAAACCCATCAACGACCCCGGCCGCGCTGGGCGATGGGTTTCGCTACGCTCAACCCATCCTACAACCAGCGACAAATCCTCCGGTTTCTCACTGCCTCACTGTGAACTTCTATTGCATCGCGGCGGTGATTGCCTCGCGCAGGATTTGCGGGATGCGGTCGAGGATCTCGGTCGGGGTCGAGAGCGGCGGGCAGAGGCACAGCGTGTCGCCGGTTGCCGGCTCGGCGCTGCCCGGACGCGCGCGCATCAAAAGGCCACGCGCCATCGCCTCGCGGCCTACCTTGGCCCCCACACCGAGCGCCGGCGCCTTGCTGGCCTTGTCCGTGACCAGCTCGACCCCGGCCATCAGCCCGAGGCCGCGGATGTCACCGACATTCGACAGATCCGAAAGCTGCTCCTGAAGGCCGGCGAGGAAGCGCCGGCCCCTCACGGCGGCGCGCTCGACCAGGCCCTCGCTCTCGAGGATCTCGACATTGCGCAGGCCGACGGCGCAGCACACGGGGTGGCCGCTATAGGTCGCGGCGTGCATGTAGCGGCGGTCGAGCGGCGCGGTGAGGATCGCGTCATGAATGCGCTTCGACAGGATGTTGCCGCCCAGCGGCAGGTAGCCGCTCGTCACCCCCTTCGCGAAGGACACGATATCGGGCTCGACCCCCCAATGGCCGAGGGCGAACCAGCGGCCGGTACGGCCGAAGCCGGTGATGACCTCGTCGGCGATCAGCAACACGTCGTACCGGTCGCAGATCTGGCGCAGTCTTGGGAAATAGCTCTCGGGCGGAACGATGACCCCGCCGGCCCCCATGACCGGCTCGGCGATGACGGCAGCGACCGTCTCCGGCCCCTCCGCCACGATCGCCTTCTCGACCTCCTCGGCGGCGCCGAGGCCGCATTCCTGGTTGCCCTGCCAGCGATAGGGGTAGGGCGCCGCGACCTGCAGGAAGCCGGGGACCAGCGGCCCGAACATCTTATGGTAGGCGGCCATGCCGGTGGCGCTCATCGCCGCCATCGTGACGCCGTGATAGGCGTGGATGCGCGAGATGACCTTGGTCTTGTCCGGCTTGTCCTGCACCTTCCAGTAAAAGCGCGCGGTCTTGAAAGCGGACTCGTTCGACTCGGCGCCGCCCGTTGTGTAATAGACCGCCGAGCTGTTGGCGTAGGCGTGCCTAACGATCTTCTCGCCGAGCCGGATTGCCGGCTCGTTGGTGGCACCGACATAGGCCGAAGCATAGGCGATCTTGCGCATCTGCCCGGCGGCGGCATCGGCCAACTCGCCGCGGCCGTGCCCGACATTGACGTTCCACAGCCCCGCGAGCCCGTCGATGACCTCGCGCCCGTCGGCGAGGTGCAGCATCGCGCCGGTGCCTTCGGTCACCAGCAATGGCGCCTTGTGCTCCTCCGGATGGTGCAGCGGGTGGACCAGATACCGCCGGTCGCTTTCGAGCAGCTCTGCCGTGCCGTCCATGATGCCCTCCTGGGAGGTGAGGCGATGACAAGAAGTGAACAAAACTACGCGCCTGTCCGGCGCCTCGGCAATGGCGGACACATGCCCGACGGCGCCTCCCACGAGCGGGTGCACATCACATCAGAGCGCGGTGCGATACCCAATCGAAGAAATCGTTCCTCCAGAGGTTGAATTCCAGCGACTGTGGCTGCAACCTGAAATGTTGCAGAAGGACCGGCAAGGACAGCTGGTCCATCAGCCCATAACGCAGGTTCTGGTCCCACCAGCTGTCCCAACAACCGGTGATCAACTCGCTGTTTTCAATCAGCCATACGGTGCCGCACCATAGCGGAGCCCGAAGATCCCAGCCGCGGCCCACAAAGAAATTGATCTGCTCGGTCATCCGCTCCTCGGCATAGCGCAAGCACAGATACTCGTTGCCCTTGTCGATCTCACCCTTGATGTATTCGTATTCTTCGAGAACCGTGCGGCGGTCGGGATGCGGCACCAGCGCCAGCCGCTGATGAGGCGCCAGGTCTCGCAGCCGCTCGGCCGTACGCAGCAGGAACGAGGGATCGCGAAACTGGAGCGACGAGTCCGCCCAGGCGAGCCAGCGATAACGCTCAGTTTCGGGTAGACGGTGGATCTGGTGCTTGAAATAGCGGCCACGCAGCCGCGGACTGAAATCATGGCGGGGATAGTCGGGGACAATAATCCGTCCCCACGACGAAACCGCAGCGGCGTCGCTGCCCACCAGCGTCTCCGCCCCGGTGTAATAATAGGTGTCGATGTCCGGATAAGCGGGAAACGGCTTGAGGCTGTCGATGCCCCCGAAATTCGCGGTCACTAGCGCCAGGCCGGATTTCGGAACAACTGGGCGAGCGGTATCGGATGAACCCAGGCGGTGCCGCAACCGAGCGAACAGACCCCGCCCCGATGCGACCGCGGATACCGGGCGACCTTCGCGGCCGCTCATCGGTTCGGCAAATCGAGCGGGTAGATCGGCCGGCGCACGTTGCGGAAGGTCAGTTGGCTGTAATCGGAGGTGCAGACGCCGATGCCGGCGCAATCGACGACAGCCTTGGCCAGGGCGCCGAGCCCGGCGCGCCAATGGACGCGGCTCTTCAGCATGACATAGCGCTTCTGCAGCGGGTCGATGCCGAGGGCGAGCAGACAATTCAGATCGCTCGGCTCGACGTGCCGCGAGATGACAGCGATCTCGGCCTCGCCGGTATCGATGACGACGCTCGGCCCCATATCCATCTGAACGCCGCGGCCCATCGGCCCCTTGTTGCGGAAGCGGCCGTTGGAGATCGTCTTGACCGTGCCGGTCACGGTCAGCGGCGGGCTGTCGCCGGGGATCGCCGGCATCTTCATCCTGCCGCCGATCGACAGCGTGACCTGCGCGCCGATGCCGGCGGCGATCGCCTGCTGCACGGCCTCGGGGTCGTAGATCGCGAAGGCCGCGACGTTGTCGAGCCCCTCGCGCAGGATGGCGCCAAGCACGATCGTCGTGTCCATCGTGCCGCCCGAGGCGCAATTGTCGTAATGGTCCAGCAGAACGATCGGCCCCTCGCCGGGTGCGGGCGGCGGCGATGCCTTGGCGCGGGCCAGCGATTGCTGCAGCGGCTCGATCTGGTAGACGAAGGCCTCGCGATCGTTCCACGCCTGATCGAGGAGCTCGTCGCGCAGCCGCTCGGCGAGGGCGCGGTCGCCGTCGGTCACGACCACCGCGCTGAGCCCTGCGTTGCTGATGTCGGCATGGGGAAACCCGGTGAAGAGGCTGGCGGCGAGCGCGCCGGCCTTAGTCCCGGGGGCGGTCATCGCGGCGCAGCGCGCCTGCAATTCCCTGTTGGGGTGATCGTCCGAGCCCTGCCGCATGACATGCGGCAGCATCGGCACATTGCCCCAGGCCATGACCGGCCGGATCTCGCCGCGCATCGCCTTCAGCAGGATCTCGCCGGCCCGTTTGGCGGTGTCGTAGGTGTCGATATGCGGGTAGGTGCGGTAGCCGGTGACGACTGTCGCATTATCGATGATCGAATCGTAGAGATTGGCGTGCATGTCGAGAGACACCGCGATCGGCGTC
>Ga0070707_100006189_pt1 | contig 11144 bp, 9 predicted proteins | sample KBSK5502metaG_FD_65468 | JGI IMG/M metagenome (GOLD analysis project Ga0070707, IMG submission 65468) | Corn, switchgrass and miscanthus rhizosphere microbial communities from Kellogg Biological Station, Michigan, USA - KBS K5-50-2 metaG | ecosystem: Host-associated > Plants > Roots >... | reverse complement strand
CTTGCTGCTTGTCGCACACCGTGCAATCCCTGGGACATGTTTCCCACTCTGTGTCGGGCGCATGCGAGATTGAACGATGTTCTCTTGAGTCTGTGCCCTTCCCTCCCCGGCCTCCGCCGAAGGTTGCCCTTCTTTGTTCGGCTGGTTCACGGGTATTACGGCACAGTCCGACTTCTCCTGAACGTTCGCGTCCGCCGCTCGGTTTATGGCCTTCGCGGACCGGTCTTGATCTGTTGACCAAGACCTGCAGGAGATCTCCCGGTTCTCGTGCATGTTGTTTCTCAGCGTGCGCGGGTTCTAAGACTACGCAGGACCGAGCAATCCACTCGCGAATACCGTGGTTGCTGTGTTGCCTTCCTCCACTCGGAACGGAGTCGGCGTCCTGTTCCATCGGCTTTTCGAAGCTCAATAGCCCGGCCCACCGATACCTCTGTCTACGCTTCAAGCGATACCTCGCGATATCGCCTGCAAGACTCGAGGCCAGGATGGATTCGCTGCTTCCTTTCCTGTCCTCGCAGCCGTCTGCAAAAGCGCTGCGCAGACTATGATTGCGCACACGGATGGCTCTCACCTCTGGATTGTGTTAGACCTCCGCCGGGATAATGCCTTAAGTTGAGAGGGTTGCGGCGCGTCGATGCGGGGCTCATCGCGACCGTTAGAAACCGCCCGCAGTTTGTTCAAGGACTGCAATGAATATCAGGAAGATCGCGATCCGCGCGGGGCTGGTTCTCATTGGCCTGCCTATCGTGTTGGTCTTGATCCTCCTCGGGTTTTTCTACTCCGTTTTCTACTTCCCGAATTGGACCAGCGCCACCACCGGTACCATCATTTCTTCCGGCCAGAAGCGGGAGTACCTGCTGTACGTCCCGAAGAGTTACGACCGTGCGAAGCCGGCGCCGCTTGTCATTACCCTTCACACCTCGATGTCATGGGATAGCTCCGCAATGGTCATCAGCCAATGGAATTCGGTGGCTGACGAGAACGGGCTCATCGTCGTCTATCCCGAGGGAACCGGTTTCGGTCCCAAGTCATGGGAAATGACAGGCAGCGAAACGCCATCGCGTATGCCCGATGTCATCTTCATCTCGGAGTTGATCGACAAGCTGGAGGAGTCCTACAACGTCGACAATTCGCGGATCTACGCAAACGGGATGTCGAACGGCGGAGGCATGGCGTTCGTGTTATCTTGCACGATGTCGGATCGGATCGCGGCGGTCGGGATGGTTTCGGCTGGGCTCGACCCGGGGTGGGGCTGGTGCACAGACCATCGGCCGGTGCCGGTGATTGCGTTTCATGGAACTGCCGATCCTGTCTGTCTGTACAACGGCGGCTGGTCGAAGCTTGCCGGCGGCTCATTTCCGAGTGTTCCGGGCTTTATGGCGAATTGGTCTCGGCGAAACCGGTGCGGACCGAATCCGATCGAGTCTGCGGTCGCTGCAGATGTCACGCGCCTCGAATACGCCGACTGCGCAGACGATGCGGGCGTCGTGCTCTACACGGTCAAGGGAGAAGGCCATCAGTGGCCTGGCGGCAAGCGGGTAGCGGCAGAATGGATGGTCGGGCGGTATAGCCACAGCATCGACGCGACGAGGCAGATGTGGGCCTTCTTTCGTGAGCATCAACTTGCGAGGAAGTAATCTCGGCGAGGGTTGCGTCGAGCGGCGAGCGCCGGGAGATGGCAGGGGGGTTGTTATATTCGGCCCGAGTCACGGACAGACCGGAAGCAAGTCCACGTCTTCCGCTCCAAAACGGGCGGGGACGCGTCGGTGACACGAACAAAACGCAGCCGACAAAGGGTTGAAACTAAAACGGCAACGGTGCTGGGCGGAGGGAGTCGGAATTCTAGGGGTTATTGAGTATAGGCAAGTTATTGATTTCACGAACCAACGGAAACTGGAAATTCGGCGAATTCGCGCAAGTGAGGTACACGGCGGGTACATTTTTTGACCCGAACTAACGATTGGTTCCGAGCAGCCTGAAATACGCTCCGGAAAGACCGGGCGCGCCCATTCAACGAATCGGCGACAAACTATTGCAAAATCCAGCCAAGCCGCCTAAACCGAAAACCTGTGAGGACCAAGTTATCCATACGAATTTTGCTTTCGTAATGCCTACCGCTCAGGCTCTCGTAGGTGAAGGCCAATTCGTATTGAAGATTTGGGAGTGCGTTGGCTGCAAGAGGCATGATGAACGTTTCTTTGGCCGGGATGATTGGCAGATAGCCAGACGGCTGGAGGCACGGCACAACCCTCTGAATTTTGGATCGATGTTGGGTCGACTCATCAGCCATTTTGCGGAATCCACTTGCCGCCGAAAATGACACCGTTATGCGCTTCCGTAGTATCTGGGGCAATGTCTTGGGTCAGGAGGTATTCGGCGATTAGACCCGCTGCGGGAACTGTACCTGAAGTGTATAGAGCATTTATTTCCGCAGCCGAGAGCAGACGGTTCCACAGCCTCACTTCACGAATCTGGCCATTGAAATAGCTGTTGAAGTCCCGTGTTCCAATACGCAGTGGAGCGGTCCCGTGTTGTGGCGTGATCGAGCCCGAGTAAACGTTGCTTTGGATAAGCTGCCCGTTGATGTAGATATAGGTCTTCCCGGCATCTGCGGCACCCACCACATGAATCCAAACGCCCGGTTGCACAGGGTTCAAAGGGTCCTGATAGTGACTGCCGACGCCGATCCCACCCGCCAGGTTGAAAACATAGAAGCTAATCCGATTGGCGCGACCAACGGTGTTGTTGGCGCTGTAGATTCGAAAGGTCCATTCTTGTCGATGGGCTTCGCCCTTGCCCATCCAATGGACGTAGGACTCGCCTCCACCTTCGGTATTGAGGAAGATCAACGTGCCGTTCTCGATAGTCTCTGGTTGAATCCAGGCCGAGACTGTCAGTTGTCCCGTTGTGGCCGCGCTAAAGTCAGGACTGTCGGGAATCTCAATATAAGTGCGGGCACCGTCGAAATTGAGGTACGAACTGCCGGTAGCCATTTCGCACTCCTCGCCTTCTAGATTAAGACGCAATCTGCTACTGCGAATTGTAAACAGACTCTCGGCTACTCGTGGGCCGAAGGGGCGGGTAATTTTCTAGTCTCGAAACGAATCCTCGGCTTAGCGCCTGCTGCTGTCTTTCAGGGGAACCGTTCGTGGCCAAACATGCACCAAATTATGTACCACATCGACAGGCCAGTATTGCTGATAGCATCCTGCGTCATCCGGCACCCTTTTGAAGCAAGCGATGCACCTTTGTGAGTACTTCGGCTGGACCTTTGGTGCCCTCGGGTTCGGCTCGACGACCTTCCCCCCGCAAAAACCAATAACTCCCGTAGAAATCCGAACCCACGATTGTTAGCCTCTCGCCGGGCGGATCGCTCCAATTTGTTGCACCATGGGACTTATCTCGTTTGCCAGCGTAAAGCAGTCGTTGATCTTGGTCGCGCCCTTCCTGGCATCCATGTAAGCCCGCCCCAGCCGAGATGCAGGAACATTCGCAAGGCCTTATAAACCAAATAGTACTGAATAGCCCACGAATTCACACAATGGCCCGGATGGGACAGAATCACATAATCCGCCACATTCATCTCGCCCACGTAGTGCTCCAGGCTGTACGGCGAAATGCTGATCTCCCGCGTGGAAAAGAGCCACTTGTCTTGTTCCTTAAGCCGCGGCACCAGTTCCTCGGGAATGCTTGGAAAGGTCAGGCCCGCTTCTTGGAACAGCTTTCTTGCTTCTTCTGCGTCGGCCATAGGCATTCTTTTCTGCTAGCGGAACAGTGGCAGAGCATTAGAATGCCATCGATTCCGTCTAGCAGCTTGTCCGTTCGGCTCAGTGGGCACGGAGCGTGACAGCTCCCCCCGCTGCCGTGAGTCTAACCCTCTTGTGAATCGTGAGGCGCTCACGCTTCGCCCCGGCCATCATCCGTATGACACCTCCGTCCGCGGCTGCGTTGAGGGCGCCCTCAAGGGTGTTGAAGGGTCGATAAAAGTCGCCTGTGCTAGGTCCGGTCCAGTCAAAATCCACCCAGACCTCGTAACCGGCGCCGGCTTGTTGCACTTCCCCAGTCTCCGACGTGCGTATAAGGTGGTGTTGATCGCTCCAATCCAGAGTGAGCGTCGTGCCCAGCGATGGATTGTGAATCTCCACCACGCCGTCGCGCGGGCTTGTAAGGATGTTCCCGCTGAGAAAGGGAGCTGTATCATTGCCGGCATCCACTAAGGTATCCTCTGGATCCCCCGCTGCATATTCGATGCTCTCGACGTTCGACCCGACGTAGTGATCGTCGCGCTCGAGGTTATTCCAGATCACATAGTGGATCCGGTTACCGAAATATGCGGTGTAAACCGACTCCTGATTGCTGTTCAAGGTAACATTGGGATTATTCGCAAGCACGCGAGCCTTAAAGGCATCGAAACTCACCTCCGGGTGCCGCCACGTGTCGAACGCCTCCAGGACCACGAAGTCCCGCTGCCTGTGGACCGCGAGATAGAAGCCAGCCAGCTCCGTCGGGATGGGCCGATGCTCGGCGAAGAACACGCCGGCACCGCTCTCGGGAATGCCGGACCAGGGCGGGAAATGAGCGTCGACACCACACGCAAAGTCCGGCGCTACGCCGTAGTTCTCTGTTCCGCCATGAGGGGCGGCGGAGATACCGTTCTCGGCAGTGGGACGATCTGAGAAATGCATGATCTGGATAACGTCTCGGGCGTTGTAAGTGCCGCCGTTCGTCCGCATGAAGGAGATCGGAACGGCGACGCCGAGGTTCTGGTCCTGGTAGCCATGGCCATACTCGCCCGGAATGACCCAGATGGCCGGCCGACCGCCAGCCGAGATGAGGTAGCTCGGCGAGCCGGCGTAGATCTCCATGTTGTCGCAGTTTCTCTGCCGGCCCGGCTCCTCCACTATCGACATCGAGAACCGATGCAGGCGCTGGAAGAACCGCCGATGCAGGTCATTGACGAATAGGTCGTGCACAGACGGTGCAAGCCGGTGATCGCAGACGGCCTCCAACACAAGCTCGGTGCCAAAATTCGAAGTGATCATCCAGGGGAACGGGCGCGCTGGCGGCCCAGGGTGTGCGGTCCGCGGCCACCAGCTATCGTCAGGGAATTGATACGCGCGCGTGTTGCCGGCGTGCAGCGCAAAGTGGGCGGGCATTGGGTCGGCACCGCCATCAGGGATTGACGATTCAAGCAGGCTAATGTCCATGAACCCCGAAACATCATGGTTGACTTTCATGCCCTCGTTGCGGCGACGGAATGGCACCATGCGCCGCAAATCGCAACTTGATACGGCAAAGTGAGCCGAAACATAATCAAGGACCATGCCAGCACCCAGCCGCACCTCGGCTTCATAGGCATAGCTATACAGATTCAGTAATGCGTGTCGCGTTTCCTCTTGATAGTTCTTGGCGTTGTATTCGGCGAAGTCGTCTCTCAGTTTGTTGCGCAGAAGGAGGAGCACCTGATCCAGGCAGCCGTTGCGGCGGTTGTCGTAGGCGAGTTCGGGCCGATGTCGCTGATAGAGGAGCTGATTCGTGAGGTATCGCGCCGTGGCAATCATGAGAACGTGGTTCTCGGTCTCTGGGATGGCGAATTGCGCCGGCCCAACGTCACAATGGCCCACTGTAAACCAATCGTCGGGAGCGAAACCGCTGGTCCACGTGAGGTCCACGTTGTCACGGTCAATGGCCCCTTTGGCCAGGAGCTCGGTGATGAGCTTTTCTCGGGCAGCCGGTGGAAGCTGGTCGTAGTACGCGTAGGCCAGCGGGAGCATAAACATCTGATTCATGTCATAGTTACCTTCCCACTTCGGTTGGCAATCATCCCACCCCGGACCGGAAGTTCCGCACCAGCCTGGCGACGCGGCCTTGATCGCATCCGACACCATTCCTCGTAGCCTTGGGCCGTTCGCATCATTGGGGAAGTAGTCCCCGAAAGCCATGGCTGCCAAGCACTTAGGCCTCAGGATCAGGATGGGCCCTTGCCCTTCATTGCCGTACCCTTTGCGCTCGAGCAGTGCATTGGAATTGGAGTCATCGCCCGGTGGTGGTTCGATTGTTACCTCGAACGGATTGCCTACGGCCGCGCACACGGCGGCCGCAGCCCTCGCATCGAAAAGAGAGTTCGCGAGTGGACGGGAATCAGGCAACGCCCCGGACGCATCAGGCTGCAGGTATGGGGGCAGGTGCCTGCCCTGGAGATCGATCCGGTCGGTGGCGAACAGCTGCCCGGTCTGCGGGGCTGGCATGCTGCGCTGATAGTAAGGATGCGTATCCATTAGAGAACCTCCTTTTCAAGTTTATTTCGCACTTTGGTCCAAAGTGCATAACACGCTCTAGAATCTTCTCGCCAACGCATTCCTTGCGGCACGGACCTTCGGACGTACTTCGCTGACGTACTGAGCGGCGTCCGCGCGCGTCTTGATGGCACTGAACCGGTCCATGATCGCTGCTCGCTCCCCTGCCGGAGAAAGAACCAGGTCGTGCCGCAGTACGACGAACAGAAACCCCGGGAGATTCCCTTCGTTGATCGAATCCTGCGGTCGAGTGACCGCCAACGGCTCCATCTTCGACGCTTTACCTCGACCTGGCGCCACACGGCGGTCGAATGAGACAGGGTCACAGTCATTGAGCCCAGATGATGCTGGCGAAGGGAGTCTTGGAGGAGCGTCACCTCTCGGAGTCGCTAACGAGACGAGCGACATCAGATTGTTGGCATTGGCGTCGCGTCGGGTCAAGGATCTTAGACCGAAGCACGCTTCAACCGTAGCAGGGATTGAGGCATGGTCGTAGAGGCGGTGATCGATTAGGTTTCGAGGGATGAGTGGCGATATTACGACTGCAGGAACGCGTGGTCCGTACTGTTCGAAAGTGAATCCGTACCGGTTGTAAGGATCGCCCGGCGCTGTATCGCCCGGTGCGACGGCCGCTGGCGGCGGCAAATGGTCGTAGAAGCCGCCGTGCTCATCCCAAGTGATGATCAGCAGGCTAGCGTTCCATAGGGGCGAGTTTCGAAGTGCCTCGTAGGTAGCTTTAATCAGACTTTCGCCACGTGTGACGTCGTCTTGGGGATGCTGCGATGTGCCACACTTGAAATCCGACAAGAAGTGGCCGTAGTTGGGCTCGATAAAGGTATAGGAGATTGAGTAGTCGGGCTGGGCCACGTCTTCAGCGAAATCGTCGTAATCGTGGATATCGGTTAGCCCGATTCCTTCCAGAGCCCCTACGACGGGGAACTCATCACCCGCGTAAATCCGCCATTTTGCTTTGCTGTCGTTCATCCGATCGAAGATCGTGCCATTCTTGAAATCGAAACCAGATACGGCTTTCCATTGGACGATATCCTTGGGCGAAGGGCTGTGATCGAGCCCCCCCGACGAAGCCGCATGGGCGAAGAACCGATTGGGCCAAGTGGGCCCCGGCATCGAAGCATGCCAGTCGTCGCAGACGACAAACTCTTCGGCGAGCGCCTTTAGTACTGGTAGCTGGTCGCCCGGGCTGTAGCACTTCATGATTTCACCCAGATTGTCTTGCTTTTCGTCACGCTTTTCGGCTGCGTCGTAGGAGGCCACGAATCCACTGTTGAGAACCGGCGGATACGTGCCTCCAAACGGATAGACAGCTGCCGGTCCCCCGAGCTGCTGCACTACGTCAAGGAACTCGTGCCCGGGATCCAGGGGCATTGTGTAGTCGGCCGGCTGCTGGACGACGTAAGACTGCCCGTTGAACATATTTGAGGTTAGCAACTGGCGAACGGAAATCGGCGAAGATGGCGGCCAGTTTTGTCCTTCTTTCTTGACGATGCCGCCAATGGAATTTGTTTGGAACGATTCTACAGCTGAACGAAGCCCTAGAGGATTCAACCCATTGATCCGCGCTTGGCTGCCGGAGGAAGCGTCCGTTCCGGTGATGCCAGAGAAACCCAACATGTGATCGAACGACCGGTTCTCAAGCATGAGGCAGAACACGTGTTGGATTCGGTTTGACAAAGAGACCTTCTTTTCTGGGTGAGGAGTGTCCTAAGAAAAGTCCGCCCTGTCCGTCGCGTTGCGATGTAATGTCAACCGATGCGGCCTCGTCCCCGAGAATCGTACGCTATTGCAGCGCGACCAGGATGGGGATCAACCCCTGGCCTGTATCCAGTGGCTCCAGCGCTTTTCCAATTACAGTGCCAAATGCTCGAACGGGATCCGTTGCCTTCATCGCGTGGCCAGGTGTGGACGAAGTGGTTAGGAGGTCCCCGATCTCAATCGATGAGTGCCTGGCGTCCACCTTGCAATATACTTTTCCAAGCAGAGCCAGCGGCATTCTCTTATTCTGCGACGAGAGCTTGCCCAAGACGATAGCGGGCTTCAGGCTGCCGGCGCCGGAGATTACCCCTGCGACGCGCTTGTCGTAGGGGCACCGACTCATCTGCAGCTCATCGCGTTCCCGTATCACCATCACCGTTCCGGGTTCGATTTCCTCGGCGACAGAGATATTGAAATCTTCGGCACAGTCTTGGTTGATGAGCGTAATGTCCCCTGTTACTAAGACATCTCCCTTGAAGTACCCGGCGGGACCCCGCCCTCGGCTCTCGCCGTAAACGCCGGCGCCCGTTCCTTGCGGGTTCAGCATAATGCCAGCTACTCCAGCCATCGTTGGACTGTTGGTCTGCCCGTGCACGCCCTCGCCTAGGCTGCTTTCCCCAAAGACGCCTGTCCCAGGGAGATTCTTACTGCCGTCGTCGCAGAAACCATAAACCCCGATCCCGTTTGCCTTGTCGCAAATCCCGACCACCCCGCCGTGGTTGGGGTTGTGGCTGATGCCGCGTACTCCCTCGAAGTCCTGGCTTTCGCCGAGGACGCCCCAATAGCGGCTCCTACCCACGACGCCCGTCCCAACAACGCCGCCTTTGCCGTCGTCGCAGGTACCAAAGACCCCTATTCCATTGTTCTGGTCACTCACTCCGACGACCCCACCGTGGTTTGGATTGTGGCAGATGCCACGCACCCCCTCGGCCTGGCTGCTTTCGAACCAGCCTCCGTTGAAATTGGTACTCTTGCCCACGACGCCTGTATTACCGTCGCCCAGGCCGTAAACGCCTGGCCCCTTGCCGGTGTTCACGCCGCGTACACCAGCATTGTCGGCCGACTGCGATGCTGTCTGGCCAGTAACACCGTTGCCGCTGACGGAGTGCTCACCAAGGACACCATTTCCTCCGACGGTCGCGGATTTGCCGTAAACACCGTTCAGCCCGAGGTAGGACTCGCCGAGAACCCCACTACCCCCTGCAGCTCCGCAAACACCGTGGATGCCATTGTAACCATACCCTTGGACGCCGTCGGACGGCGGGCTTCCATCAACCCCACCGTAACTGTCGCCGGACACACCTATGCCCGTCCTTGACTTGCCCCACACGCCAGGGTTCGCGTTGCTGGTGCCAACGACTGGGTTCTCGGGGAAAGGGCCAGGGGGAGGGCCGGGATGAGGGCCCGGACCGGGACCCGGAGCGGGAGCCTGACCTGCACCAACTTTTGCGTCAGTCATAGAACACCTCCAGTACTATGGATTTTCATCATCACTATCAGCAAGAACTCCGCCGAGCTCGCTCTGAACGTGGAGGCCAGACAAATTTCACGAGATATTGGAAGTATTAGAGGAATATGATGCAAGTGGCCTAAAAGGCTACCCAGCCGAAATCATCCGTTGTGGGTGTATTGGGATGCGCGTGTCGTTACGCCCGATGTCGGCGAAAGACGTACAAACGTGCGTTGCGTTGCTGGCCGCCCATCCAACGGAGCGTCACCGTTATGGGCGGCTGTTGAAATACTTGCCGGCTGCCTGGAAAAATTTGCTCCGCAGCGAATCCATGATTACAAGCGTGCTGGAGGATACCGAAACCACCGCATCCCACCCTCAGGCATTTGGAGTAAGCGCTTTCGTCACCGACGAGTTTCTCAAACAATGTAGAACTCCCCATCCTGTGTGGATTGGTACCGAGCTAGTGCGCCGCATTTCGCGTGGTGATTCGCCGGTCCTGACCCCAAAGGAGATTCGCGACGCTAATTCACGTGATGGCTTAAACCTTGTCACTTGGACCGGACTCGTATGCCCTCTGCGAGAGGAGGACCGCACGCGATGGGTCACGGAACTCACAAGTGCCTTCATGCAAGAACACAGAGGGTTCAAGCTCAAAGAAGCAGTTACTCAGCCTATCGAGGTGGGCGTACTGCGCGTGGTCCTAAATAGCGGCGCGCTATTGTGGCAGAGTGCAGAGGGCTGCTACGTCGAAGCGGGCGATGTGAACCTGAACAAACTGATTCGATCTCCATTCATTTTAGGCATAAACCGGGAACTGGTGACACTTCACATGGGAACCTGGGCCAGTACCCTCTTCCTTTACAATCCTCCACGCATTTACTTTCGGCCCGCGGAGCAAAGACTTCTGCGATCAGCACTCAAAGGTGCAACGGACGAGGAACTGAGCAATGAACTGCGCGTGTCCCTATCCTTCATCAAGAAGACGTGGCACTCGATTTACGAACGCGCTGCTGACACCGTGCCCGACCTACATCTGAATAGAACAGACGGCAACGTGAATCAGAGAGGGAAAGAAAAGAAGCAGCGAGTTCTAGCCTACGTGCGAAACTATCCCGAGGAATTGCGTCCTATTTCACATTCGACCTTGATAGAGCTACAGGCGGGTCTTCGCAGCGCTTAGCACGGGTCTGAAATTCCGCACAAAGCCAAGACTAAGCTTTGCTGGTTCGCGATTCCCTGGTGCCAATGCGGAGGGGTCACACGTTTCGCGAGTTGGCCAGAGTGACAAAGGATTCTTACGGGCGAATTCTTGGGGTTAATAGGTGTGCACTGTAGCAAGCCTAGCGCAGTGTGCAAGTCGGAGCGTTACGATAGCGGGCCATGTACCCATAAAGCCTGACCTCAGCAACTGTCCGACGACATCCAGATAATATCTGCTCGCTAGAAGAAAGAAAGATGACTCTGCCAGGACAAGTTCAGGGTGCCATTCCTTCCGTTCTTGGGTTTGATTCGGCGTAAGCGTCGGCTTCTGGCCGTCTTGTGTCGAAAGGATGCAGCTGCTAGGGGCGCTGCGATTTTGCCGGCGGGTTAATCTCGTCGGTGAAAATGTCGTCGGTGTGAGC
>Ga0070707_100006185_pt1 | contig 11148 bp, 9 predicted proteins | sample KBSK5502metaG_FD_65468 | JGI IMG/M metagenome (GOLD analysis project Ga0070707, IMG submission 65468) | Corn, switchgrass and miscanthus rhizosphere microbial communities from Kellogg Biological Station, Michigan, USA - KBS K5-50-2 metaG | ecosystem: Host-associated > Plants > Roots >... | reverse complement strand
GCGGCACCGTCGATGTGCCACCCTCGTTCGCCGCGCGCCTGCCGCGGCACCGTCGATGTGCCACCCTCGTTCGCCGCGCGCCGGCCGCGGCACCGTCGATGTGCCACCCTCGTTCGCCGCGCGCCTGCCGCGGCACCGTCGATGTGCCGTGGTTGGTCGCCGGCGAACAAGGGCGGGACATCGATGTTCGTCGGGCCGGGCGGCCGGCACCGTCGATGTGCCAGCGATGGTCGGCGGGCTGGCTGGTCAGTCCGTTATCGCCAGGTCGCTGCGGAACGGGCGGCCCTGGATCGCGCACCAGACGGCGGCCGGGGTCAGCGGCATGTCGGCATGCAGGACCCCGAACGGCGCCAGCGCGTCGATCACCGAGTTGACCACTGCGGCAGGCGAGCCGACCGTGGCCGACTCGCCGACGCCCTTCGCGCCCACCGGGTGATGCGGCGACGGCGTCACGGTCGCGCCGAGCTCCCACGACGGGCACTCGATCGCCGTCGGGAGCAGGTAGTCCATGAACGAGCCGCCGAGGCAGTTCCCCGCGGCGTCGAAGGTGATCGCCTGCATGAGCGCCATGCCGACCCCGTCGGCGAGCCCGCCGTGTATCTGGCCCTCGACGATCATCGGGTTGATCCGCACGCCGCAGTCGTCGACCGCGATGAACCGCCGCACGCGCACCTGCCCGGTGCCCGGGTCGACGTCGGTGACGCAGATGTAGGCGCCGAACGGGAACGTCAGGTTCGGCGGGTTGTAGACCGACCCGGCGTCGAGGTGCCCGTCAACGCCGTCGGGAAGCTCCAGCCCGGAGTGCGCGGCCATCGCGATCGCGCCGATCGTCGCGGCCTGCTCGGGGTCGCCGCGCACTCGCCAGGCTCCGTCCGACCATTCCAGGTCGTCCGGCGCGACCTCCATCATCGCGGCGGCTACGAACCTGGCCCGCTCGCGCGCCTTGCGCGCGGCCACAACCGCCGCCGCCCCGGACACGGCCGTCGACCGCGACCCGTACGTGCCGAGGCCGAACGGCGTCCTGTCCGTATCACCGTGCACGACCTCAACGTCGTCGGGCGACAGACCGAGTTCCTCGGCGACGAGCTGCGCGAACGTGGTCTCGTGGCCCTGGCCCTGGGTCTGGCAGGAGACGCTGAGCACGGCCTTGCCCGTCGGGTGGATCCGCAGGTCGGCGCCGTCGGCCATGCCGAGCCCGAGTATGTCCATGTCCTTGCGCGGCCCAGCGCCCACGCCCTCGGTGAAGAAGCTGACCCCGATGCCCATGTACTCGCCGCGCTCACGCCGCTCGGCCTGCTCGCGGCGCAGGTCCTCGTATCCGGCCAGGTCCATGGCGGCCCGCAGCGCCCTCGGGTAGTCGCCCGAGTCGTACACCCAGCCGGTCGGGCATGTGTGCGGGAACTGCTCGGGCCGCAGCAGGTTCCGCATCCGCAGCTCGGCCGGGTCCATGCCGAGCTCGCGCGCCAGCAGGTCGACCATCCGCTCGACCAGGTAGACGGCCTCGGTGATGCGGAATGAGCACGAGTACGCGACCCCGCCCGGCGCCTTGTTGGTGTACACGCCGGTGACCGCGCAGTGCGCGGCCGTCAGGTCGTAGGAGCCGGTGAAGATGTGGAAGAACCCGGCGGGAAACTTGGTCGGCTGCGCGGCCCCGTTGAACGCGCCGTGATCGGCCAGGACCCGTGCCCGCAGCCCGAGTATCGTCCCGTCCCGCGTCGCCGCGATCTCGCCGTGCATGTGGTAGTCGCGCGCGAACGAGGTCGACATCAGGTTCTCCGACCGGTCTTCGATCCACTTGACCGGCCTGCCGGTGATCATCGACCCGACGATCGCGCACACGTAGCCAGGGTAGATCGGCACCTTGTTACCGAACCCGCCGCCGATGTCCGGCGAGATCACCCGGATCTTGTGCTCGGGCAGGCCGGACATCAGCGCGTACAGCGTGCGGTGCGCATGCGGCGCCTGCGTCGTGCACCAGACCGTCAGCCGGCCGCTGACCTGGTCCATGTCGGCCACGACGCCGCAGGTCTCGAGCGGTGCCGGATGCACCCGCGGGTAGATCATGTCGCCGGAAACGACCACGTCGGCGGCGGCGAAGGCGGCCTCCGTCGCGGCCTCGTCGCCCGCGGCCCAGTCGAAGATCTTGTTGTCAGCCCGGCCGGGCAGGTCGTCGCGGACGAGCGGCGCGTCCGGGTGGAGCGCGAGGCGCGCGTCGACGAGCGGGGGCAGCGGGTCGTACTCGACGTTGATCAGCTCGAGCGCGTCCCGCGCCGAGTACCTGTCCCGCGCGACGACGAATGCGACCTCCTGGCCCTGGAACCTGACCTTGTCGGTCGCGAGCACCGCCTGGACGTCCGCGGACAGGGTGGGCATCCAGGCCAGGCCCCTGCCCGCGAGCGACTCGCCGGTGATGACGGCCTCGACGCTGGGATGCGCCTCGGCGGCCGCGGTGTCGATCGAGACGATCCTGGCGTGCGCCAGCGGGCTGCGCAGCACCGCCCCGTGCAGCATTCCCCGCAGCGCGATGTCATCGATGAACGTGCCCTTGCCGCGAATGAAGCGGGCGTCCTCCTTGCGGGGCACTGCCCCGTAGGAGCTGTTAGGCAAATGTCCCGACATCTCTGTCACACCGCATCACCGCCCGTGCCGGCCTCGGCCCGGTCGGCGCCCCCGGCGGCGGCCGCCTCGCGCCGTGCGGCCCAGCGAACCGACCTGACGATGTTCTCGTAGCCCGTGCACCGGCAGGTCTGGCCGGAGATCGCCTCGCGGATCTCGGCGTCGGTCGGGTCTGGGTTGCGGTCGAGCAGCCAGCGCGCGGTCAGCATCATGCCCGGCGTGCAGAAGCCGCACTGCAGCCCGTGGCAGCGCGCGAATCCCTGCTGCACGGGGTCGAGGCCGTCGCCGCGGGCCAGGCCCTCGACCGTGCGGACCCGGCGCCCGTCGGCCATGGCGGCGAGCACCGTGCAGGACTTCACCGGCTGCGCGTCGAGCCAGACGACGCACGCGCCGCAGTTGGACGTGTCGCAGCCCCAGTGCGAGCCGGTCAGGCCCAGGTCGTCCCTGATGAAGTGGATGAGCAGCAGCCGCGGCTCGATCACGCGGGAGTACTCGGTGCCGTTCACGTTCACCGCGATCTGCACGTCACGCCTCCTGGCCCGCCGCCGGCCCGCCGCCGGCCGCGCGCGCCAGCGCGGCGCGCAGCGCCCGCGTGGTCAGCTCGCCCGCCAGGTGGCGCTTGTAGTCGGCGGGACCCCGCTGGTCGGAGGCGGGCCGGCAGTGCTCCGCGGCGATCTGCCCGGCCCTGGTGAAGCTCCGTTCGGTGGCCGGCGCACCGCGCAGGAAGTCCTCGGCCTGGGCTGCAGAGAAGTGCTCAGCGCCGACCGCGGTGAGGCCGATCCCGGCGTCGGCGATCCTCGCGCCGCCGTCCTCCAGCCAGATCGCCGCGCCGGCCGCGCCGACCGGCCAGTCCCCGACCCGCCGGCCGACCTTCTCGTACGCGCTGCCGGCGCCCGGGGTGATGGCGATCCTGATCTCGGTGAGCAGCTCGCCGGGCGCCACGACGGTCTCGTATGGCCCGGTGTGGAAGTCCCTGGCGCCGACCGTCCTGGTGCCGGCCAGGCTCTGGATGACCATGGTCGCCTTCAGCGCGGCGAACGCCGCAGACAGGTCCTCCGACGGGTCGGCCTGGCATAGCGACCCGCCGACCGTTCCCCACAGCCGGACGATCGGGTCGGCGATCACCCGCTCTGCGTCGTGCAGGATCGCGAAGTGCTGCCCGGCGGCGGCGGAGTCGAGCAGTTGCGCGTGCCTGGTCAGGGCGCCGATCCGGAGCTCACCGTCCGCGACCTCGATGTGGGCCAGGTCGGCCAGGCCGTTGATGTCGATCAGCGTCTCTGGCTGGGCCAGCCGCAGCTTCATCATCGGGATCAGGCTGTGGCCGCCGGCCAGCACCCGCGCCTCAGGGCCGAACCTGGCCAGCAGCGCCAGCGCGTGGTCGACGCTGGTCGCCTTCTCGTACTCGACGTACGCCGGAACCTGCACTTGGCGAAACACCCCCTCGCACCGCCTCGCGAGAGCAGTGTACGAGGGCCGTCGCCTGAACCTGGTGAGTCACGGGCTGCGTGATAATCGACAGGGACATGACACTCACTCAGCTCAACGCGTTCGTGCTGGTCGCCAGGCTCGGCTCGGTGACGGCTGCCGCGAACGCGCTCGGCGTGAGCGAGCCCGCGGTATCGCAGGCACTGTCCGCGCTGCGGGTGCACCTCGGCGACCAGCTGATCAGCCGCGGGCCGAGCGGGATGACGCTCACGGCCGGGGGTTCGCGGCTGCTGGCCACCGCTTCGCAGATCGTGGTGCTGGGCGCCGAGGCCCACGCCGCCGTGCGCGCCGCCCAGGGCGCTCCCGAGCAGCTCAGGGTGGTGGCGACGTCGACGGTCGCGGAGTTCGTCGCAACCCCGCTGATCGAGGCGTTCACGAAGCGCTTCGCCGGCGCCGTCGAAGTATCGTCCGGGGTGGCGGTGACCAAGGAGATGCCCGTCCTCGTCGCCAACAGGCTGGCCGACCTGGCGATCGGCCCCGCGCCGTCCGCGCCCTCGGCAGCGGCCGGCGACCAGGCGCTTCCCGTGATCAGCGAGCCGATCTTCAAGTACCGCCTGGTGGTGGTCGCGGCGGGGCATTCGCGGCCACGCGGCGGAATCAGGCAATGGCGCTGGCTGGTCGACCCGTCGGCGACCGACCCTGACAGCGACGTCGGCCAGTTCCTGGCCGCGCTGAGGATCCCCGAGGACCGGATCGGCGTCTGCCCGAGCCAGACCGCCGCCTGGGCGGCGGCGGCCGACGGAGGCGGCGTCTCGCTGGCCGTCGAGCACCTGGTCGCGCAGCAGTTGCGGCGCGGGGAGCTGTCGCTCGTGGACGTGCCCGCGCGGCCGGTCGAGGGTTGCTGGTATGTCACCACGCTCGACCGCCAGCAGCGCAGCACGGTGGCCAGCTCGATGCGCAGATTCCTCGGGACGCCTGAGGCGATGCACCTCATGCGCGCGCCGGCGGCCGGAGTTCCGCCTTCGCGGTTCCGGCCGCCGGTCTACGTGACTATCTGGAGCTGATCACGACGCCTCCGCTGGCCGGGTGCGGAGAAACCCCAAAGCGCTTTCACCTGGTGCGGAAGACCAGCAGGTTGAACGCCGCGTGCAGCGGCATGGTGGTCAGGTCCTGGTTGAACACGGCCCACAGGTGCGGGTTCCGGTGCTTGTCGTACCAGACCCGATCGGTGCGCTGTCAAAGGTGCCGCCGACGTTGCCAGGCTTCCAGTGCGAAGTGGTGAACACCATCGCCCGGAAGTTGTTGTTCGTGTTGCGGTTGCGCAGGAAGACGGAGTCGCTCCCTGGCGACGTCTTCTTGAGCACGGTCCCTACGCCTTCTTGAGCACGGTCCCTACGCCTTCTTGAGCACGGTCCCTACCCCGCCCCGTTCTCGCGGTGCCGACCAGAACATTGAACGAGGCGCCGAGGGTCATGTCGGTCGTGTCCTCCTGGAAGATCGCCCATTGCGGGCCGGAGAAACCAGGCCCCGATGTTGTGGTCGTTGTCGACGCCGGTACTGCCGGTGCGGTTCCAGAGTTGGGTGACCTGCAGCAGCGCATGGTTCGGACCCCGCCAACGCGGCAGATCTTCGCGGGGGAGTATGGCACGACCAGCCTTAACCCTCCGTTGCGTCTCTCTTAAGACTTCTCTGTCGCCTTGGTTGCGGCTCGCCTTGGTTGCGGCTCGGCGAAGCGATCAAGCCAGCCGCCAGCAACGGAGTGCAGCCGCTCGGTGTCGAGCCGGTACACGTGCTCCCGTCCTCGCAGCGCGACCGTGACGAGTCCGGCCCTCGCCAGTACCTGCAAGTGCTGGGACGTCGTCGGCCACGAGCAGTCAAACCGCGACGCGATCGCGCCAGATGTCATCTCGCCGCCACGCGCGTGCAGCACGGCGAGTATCGTCCGCCGCGACTGATGCGCGAGCGCGCCGAATACCGCGTCGAGCGCGTCCAGGTCGGTAAGCCCGCGGGGGTGCGAGCTCACGTCGCCAGCGCGACCCGCTGGAAGTGCGGGAAGTCCCAGCGCGGCAGCGCGCCGCGATCCTCGAGTAGTGGCTCCATCGGCTCCCAGATCGCGATGACGTCTGGGTGCTCGTGCGCCTGATCGAATCCGCCCGCGACCCAGGTGAAGATCTCCACGTACGTGAGCCCGTCGTCGGTCCCCCGGTAAACCGCCGGCTCCTCGTCGGTTACGAACCCGAGTTCGTGCAGCGTCCTCCAGTGGCGGCGGAGAAGCTCAACGAACTGATCTTCGGCGTCGGGCCTGACCCGGTAGGAGCAGATCACGGTTTCCTTAGCCATATGACTAATAGTTAGCTACTTGCCTCAGGAAGTCAATGCAGAACTCGGGGTGAATCCAGCGGCTTGGGCGGTGCCTTCGTGCGAAGGACGTCCACATGGGAAGCCCCGGCCCGCCCTTTTCCTCCCGCAGCAGTTAGCCGAACCCCGCAGCAGTTAGCCGAAGAGTTTGTGCTTAACCGAAGACTTAACGCATCTATACGACGTAAAAGCTACATGTAAACTAAAACCCTACGTCGAACGGACTCTTTACTCGGAGCAGACCACTGTAGGCCGCAGTCACCCAGAGGTCACGATGACGGGTGCCTGTTATGTAGGCTTATATCCGACTGCGGCGCCGCATGGCGGCCGAGTCGCCGTAGACGAGGCACTTGACCGCCGACCCGAACGGCCCCGCGGCCGCCGGACCCGAATTGCCCGCGGCCGCCGACGCGAACAACGCCCGGCCTTGCGCACCTGGCGCCGGACCCGCTGGGTACGCGGCATAGGCAGCCTGTGCGCGGCATCTCGCGTACGGGCAGGCCTCTACCGGGGCACTTAAGCAAGAACTTATTCGCACGTTGCGGGGCGTTCACGCCGGGGGGATCATGGCCAGTGCTGCCCCACACCGGCGCAGCACATGTGACGGGTGCCTGCTGCCCGTCCTGAGCCGGGAGCGCGCCATGCGGATTGAATCCGACGGGCACAGCAGCGGCAATCCCCGTCTATTCGAGCTGATCGAGCATGCGCCGAAAACCGGCAAGAGCCCGACCGTGTGGGCCTGGCCTGAGCTCATCGACTACCTGAAGATCGCCGGCCAGCCGGTGCCTGGTCCGTGGCCTCCGCACCAGGAGCCGCGGCCCAATCCGGAGGAGGACACCCTGCCCGTCGCCGTCGCCGACACCGACGCCGGCCAGCCCGGCGCGGGCCAGCCCGGCGCGGGCCAGCCCGGCGCGGGATCCGTGGACGCGTGACCGCGGGCCGGAGCGGCCGCGGCGGGTCCCGGGCCGGACACCGCCTGGCCCGGCTCGGCCATCGCCAGGCTCGGGCCGGCTGCCGCCGCGCCCGGCTGGGGCACGGCCGGGCGCGGCTCGGCTACCGTCGCGCCCGGGTCGGCGTCGGTTCGCGGCCACTCGAGGACACTGGAGGATCGGATGTATCCGTCTCGGTTCCGCTATGAGGCACCTCGCTCGATCGGCGAGGCGATCTCGCTGCTGAGCGAGGGCGGCGACGAGGCGAAGGTGCTGGCCGGAGGCCAGAGCCTGGTGCCGCTGATGAAGCTGCGCTTCGCCTCCCCGGAGCTGATCGTCGACATCAACAACATTCCCGGCCTCGACTACCACCGCGAGGACCCCGACGGCACGATCAGGATCGGCGCCCTGTGCCGGCACGCCGACCTGGAGCGGTCGGCGCTGCTCACGAGCAGGCAGCCGCTGATGGCGTCGGCGGCGCCGCTGATCGCCGACCCGATCGTCAGGAACCGCGGGACGCTCGTCGGCTCGCTGTGCCACGCCGACCCGCAGGGCGACTGGGCGTCGGTGGTCACCGCGCTCAGCGGGCACCTGGTCGCGCGCGGGCCAGGCGGCAGGCGCACGATTCCGATGACGGACTTCGTGACCGGCCCGTTCCAGAACGCGCTCGCGCCTGACGAGCTCGCGGTCGAGGCCGTCATCCCGGCGCCAAAGGGAACGTTGGCCGGCGGCTACCTCAAGCTCGAGCGCCGGGTTGGCGACTTCGCGACCGTGGGCGTCGCCGTGGCGCTCGAGACCTCAGACGGCACGGTGACCAGGGCGGGGATCGCGCTGACCGGCGTCGGCGGGTCGACGATCAGCGCGACCGAGGCCGCCGAGGAGCTCGTCGGCCAGCCCCTGACGGCGCAGACCATCGCGCAGGCCGCCGATCTCGCCGCCGCGGCCGCGCGGCCGAGGACCGATCATCGCGGCAGCGCGGAGTACAAGCGGCACATGGTGCGGACGTTCGTGGTGCGGATTCTCAGCCGCGGCGACGGCGAGGCGGCAGCGGCCGCGGGCGGCAACCGCGCCGCGAACGGCGACGCCGCGGGCAGCGGGGACGGTGCGTCAGACGGCAGTGATGCGAGCGGCGGGACGGAAAGGGCGGCGTGACATGACGATCGTCTACGAGGACCGCGGTGACGAGGCCACAAGCGACGTTCCCGTCAACCGGATCAGGTTCACGATCAACGGCCAGAAGAAGATCGCCGAGGTCGAGCCGCGGCTGCTGCTCTCGCACCTGATCAGACGCGGCCTGGGGCTAACCGGTACGCACATGGGATGCGACACGACCAACTGCGGCGCGTGCACCGTGCTCCTCGACGGCCGGCCCGTGAAATCGTGCACCATGCTCGCCGTGCAGGCCGACGGCCACTCAATCGAGACCGTCGAGGGCCTGTCCGGGCAGAGCGAGCTGCATCCGCTGCAGGAGGGGTTCAAGCAGGAGCACGGGCTGCAGTGCGGGTTCTGCACGCCGGGGGTGATGATGGCCGCCAAGGCCCTGCTCGCCGCGAACCCCAGCCCGACCGAGGACGAGGTGCGCTGGGCGCTGTCCGGCAACCTGTGCCGCTGCACCGGCTACCAGAACATCGTCAAGTCGGTGCTGTGGGCGGCCGACAAGCTCAGGTCGTCGGAGCCGCCAGCCAGTGAGCCGCCAGCCAGTGAGCCATCCGGCGCTGAATCGCGCGCGTCAGCCGGCTGAGACGGAAACGGAGTCAGGACAGTGTCACAGGCACTAGACGAGATCAAGATCGGCGGCCTCGGCGCGAGCCGCAGGCGAGTCGAGGATGACCGTTTCATCCGGGGCAAGGGCAACTACACCGACGACATCACGCTGCCCGGCATGCTGCACATGGAGATCCTGCGCAGCCCGCTCGCGCACGCGCGGATCACGTCGATCGACGCGAGCAGGGCGTGGAACATCCCCGGCGTGCACCTCGTGCTGACCGGCGACATGATGGCCACCCGCAACCTCGCCTGGATGCCGACCCTGTCTTACGACACGCAGGCCGTCCTCGCGACCGACAAGGTCAGGTTCCAGGGCCAGGAGGTCGCCTGCGTGGTCGCGGACGACCCGTATATCGCCAAGGACGCCTGCGAGGCCATCGAGGTCGAGTACGAGCCGCTGCCCGTCATCGTCAACCCGACCCAGGCGGTCGCCGACGGCGCGCCGGTGATCCGTGACGACAAGGAGAACCAGCCAGATAACGTCATCTACAACTGGGAGGTCGGCGACAAGGCTGGCACCGACCGCGCGTTCGAGCAGGCGGACGTCGTCTCCAGGCTGCGGCTGCACTACCCTCGCTCGCACCCGTCCCCGATCGAGTGCTGCGGCTCGATCGCGGATTTCAACCGGGCCACGTCCAAGCTCACCGTCTACATGACCACCCAGGCGCCGCACATCATCCGCGCCGCCGTCGCACTGGTCGCTGAGCTGCCTGAGCACATGATCAGGATCGTGTCCCCCGACATCGGCGGCGGGTTCGGCAACAAGGTGCCCGTCTACCCCGGGTACGTCTGCTCGATCCTGGCGTCGATCCTGCTCGAGCGCCCGGTCAAGTGGATCGAGGACAAGTCGGGCAACCTGATCTCGACCGGCTTCGCCCGCGACATCTACCTCGATGGCGAGATGGCGCTGCGCAAGGACGGCAAGATCCTCGCCGTCCGGATGCACGCGGACGCCGACCACGGCGCCTTCTTCTCCGACGCGCAGCCGAGCAAGTTCAAGATCGGCCTCTTGCATTCCACCTTCGCCTGCTATGACGTACCGGTCGCGCACCTCACGGCTCGAGGAACATATAGCAACAAAGCGCCCGGGGGAGTCGCCTACCGATGCTCGTTCCGCGTCACGGAGGCCATGTTCTTCCAGGAGCGGATGGTGGCCGCTGCCGCTGCTGACCTGCGGATGGACCCCGCGGAGTTCCGCCGGATCAACTTCGTCAGGGACGAGCAGTTCCCGCACCGCACCCCGTTCGGCTTCCTGCTGGACTCCGGCCAGTACGGCAAGTGCCTTGAGGTCGGGCTGAAGGCGATCGGCTACGACGACTTCAGGCACCAGCAGGCCGAGGCCCGCAAGCGGGGCAAGCTGCTCGGCCTTGGCATCTCGACGATGACGGAGCCGCTCGGCGCGGGCAACAGCCGCGAGTACGACATCCTCGGCATCAAGATGTTCGACTCCGCCGAGCTGAAGATCCACATGACCGGCAAGGCCATCCTCCGCACCGGGGCCAAGACACAGGGCCAGGGCCACGAGACCACCTGGGCGCAGATCGTCGCGCACGAGCTCGGGCTGCCGGCCGAGGACGTGACGGTCGAGGAGGGCGACACCGACACCGCCCCGTTCGGCATGGGCACCTACGCATCCCGCAGCACCCCCGTCGCGGGCGCGGCCGTCTCGATGGTGGCACGCAAGATCCGCGCCAAGGCGCGCAAGCTGGCCGCGCACCTGCTCGAGGTGTCCGAGGAGGACATCGAGTGGGAGCTCGGCCGGTTCTACGTGCGCAGCGCGCCCGACCGCGGCGTGACGATCCAGGAGTGCGCGCTGGCCGCGTACAGCAACATGCCAGACGGCATGGAGCCCGGCCTGGAGAACACCGCGTACTACGACCCGCCGAACCTGACCTGGCCGTTCGCCGTTTACCTCGTCACCGTCGAGGTCGACCAGGAAACCGGAGTCTGGGACGTGCTGAACATCGTCGCCGTCGACGACTGCGGCGTCCGGATCAACCCGATGATCGTCGAGGGCCAGATCATGGGCGGCCTGACCGAGGCCTACGCGATG
>Ga0070707_100006184_pt1 | contig 11150 bp, 11 predicted proteins | sample KBSK5502metaG_FD_65468 | JGI IMG/M metagenome (GOLD analysis project Ga0070707, IMG submission 65468) | Corn, switchgrass and miscanthus rhizosphere microbial communities from Kellogg Biological Station, Michigan, USA - KBS K5-50-2 metaG | ecosystem: Host-associated > Plants > Roots >... | reverse complement strand
ACGCCAGCTCTTCGGACCAGCCACTCCCGAGCCCGCCACCACCCTACGCCCGCCCCGGCATTCCAGGATCCCGCCGCCTGCCACGACATTCCGCCGCCGGGATCAGCGGCGGGAAGAAACCGCTGAACGCGCCCGCCATCCCGTGCCGCGACCGGACCGCCCCCCGGCAGAACCGGAGATGGCGCGTTACGATATCCGGTCATGAGAGCATGCGCCGGATGCGGGCAGCGGCTGCCCCGCGCCCTGCCCGGCGCGGGCCGCATGCTGATCTACTGCACGCCCGCGTGCAAGCAGCGCGCCTACCGCCGCCGCGGCGGGCAGGCCTCAGGCACCACCGGCGCCCAGCGCGCCCGCCGCACCAGGCAAGCAGCGGCAGGCCAGGCCGGCGAACAGGACCAGGCCACCCCAGCGCACCGAACCGCCAGTCCCGGCGGCAACCAGCAGCACCAGCCAGGACCGGCTGACGAGCACTGAGAACGGCCGAAACTACAGTCCCCCGAAACAATTGACAAACAAATGGGACTCGATATGGCGCAGCACGGAGAGACCAGCAAGATCCTCGCGATGGCTCAGAACTGGACATTCGGCATCCGTCGCATTGCACAGCTGCTGTCTCAAGAAACGTCTGCAGTCGCCAGCCCTCACTTGAGACAGTTCGCCAGCCTAAAGCACCATGGCCGATCCGCAGCTGTCTCATGTCGCTGGCGATGAACGTCAGGTGAGACATCACAAGTGAAGGCTTGACCTTTACATGCGCGCTGCCGCTTGTGGCCATTGCGCGGGCTGTCCGAGCCCGATGTCGTCGCAGACAGCATGACAACCGCGTGTTGCGGTCATGCGTCCCCTACCTGGGGGGTGGTGACTGCGCTGCCACCCGGCAGGCGGGTCCCGGATACGGGAAGGAAGCGGCGGCCTGTGCGAGTGTCGAAGTGCCTGCGTCGCCTCAGGGTCGCGAGCGCGGCGCTAGTCACGCTGTGCCTGGCCTGGTCCTGCATGTCCTGCTCGCCGGCGGCCGGCAGGCTGTCCTCGGCGGGCGGGGTGGCGTCGGCAAGGCCCGGCGGGGTGCCGTCGGCAAGGCCCGGCGGGAAGGCGTCGGCAAGGCCGGGCGCGCAGCTGTGGGCCCGCACGGTGCCGCGCGGCGCGGGGAGCGGCGAGGCGGTGAGCCCGGACGGGAGGACGCTGTTCGTGGCGGGCGTCCTGAAGGGGCACTTCGAGACGATCGCCTATCGCGCCGCGACCGGCGCGCGAGTGTGGGCCAGGGGGTATCAGCCCGCGGGCTCGTCGTGCGCCTGCTTCCCGCCCTACATCGCGGTGAGCCCTGACGGGGCAAGGGTCTACGTGACCGGCCGCACGCTCAGCGCGAGCGGCCTGAGCGAGGGCGCTGCCACCTTGGCCTATGACGCCCGCACCGGAAGGCAGTTGTGGGTGCGCCGGTACCTGCCGCAGACCGCCTACGGCGGGCTCGCCGTCAGCCCGGACGGCACGACCTTGTACGAACTCGGCGCTCGCCGGGTCTCGGCCGGCAAGTGGCGGCCCGCGGTCATCGCCTACGCTGCCGCGACCGGCAAGCGGCGGTGGCTGCGCGCTTACTCCAGGTACCCCGGCTTGCTCACGTCAATTGCCGTCAGCCCGGACGGGAATACGGTCTACGCCACGGGCTCCGCCGACGCCACGGGCTCTGGCGGCCACACCTCCTCGGTCCTCGCCGTCGCGTACGGGGCGGCCGGCACCCTGAAGTGGACTGCCCGGTACGACAACCCCTATCCGGGCGGAGCCGCCGGCGATCAGATCGTGGCCGCACCCGGCGGGACCGCCGTCTACGTCGTCGGCTCGGCTGCGAACAAGTACGGGCACATCGACACCGCAACGTTCGCCTATGACGCGGCCACCGGCAAGCAGCTGTGGCTGGACCGATACACCTCCTACCACGGAGGCGGCCAGATCGCCGTGACTCCCGACAGCCGGACCGTCATCGTCGCCGGGCAGGTGGGCAACGGCAGGGGATACGCGCTGGCGTCCTACAACGCGAGCACTGGCGCGACCCAGTGGCTAAAGCGCGCCGCGGCAAACTCGCCGGCCGGGCTGGTCATCGACTCGCACGGGGACACGGTATTCGTCGCCAGCACCCAGTACCTCCCAGGCTATGACATCGCGGCCTGGTCGGTCGCTGACGGCACACTGCTGTGGACCACCCGCTACACCGGAGCCATAACCTGGGACCCGGTCGCGATCGCGCTCAGCGGCGACGGCACCCGCCTTCTCGAAACCGGCTCAGGACGCAACGGCGGCATGATCACCGTCGCCTACCAGGACTGAACACGGCCAAGCGAGCCTGCACGACCGGCGGCCGGCCATATGCCAACAGCCTGACGCACCGTGTCAGGAGCAGGTCGTTATCTGAGACAGCCGCCAACGTCGCGGTGGGCGGCGAGCGCTGCCTTCGGCCGCGGCGACCTGGACGCCTTGCGGGATCAGGTGACCGCCGGGTTGATGTGCAGGCCTGACAGCGGCCCCCACGTGTCGATCATGGCCATCACAGCCGCGCCAGCACGGCGGCGCGGCAGCTGGTGCTGCTGCGGCACGCCAAGTCGGCCTGGCCCGATGTCGCCGACCATGAGCGGCCGCTGGCCCGCCGCGGCCGCAAGGATGCCCCCGTCGCGGGACGGTGGCTGCGGGCGGCAGGCCTGGTCCCGGACCGCGTGGTCTGCTCGACGGCCAAGCGTGCCCGCCAGACCTGGCAGCTGGCTGCAGCGGAGCTCGAGGCCTCTCCCGCGGTCAGCTTTGACCGCCAGGTGTACGGACGTCAGCCGGCGAGCTCCTGGAATTGGCTCGCCAGACCGCGCCAGGGACACGCCGGCTGCTGATCGTCGGGCACGACCCCGCCATACAGGACCACACCCTGGCGCTCGCCAGCCGCCGAGCCGGCGATGCTGGAATTGAGCCGGGTCAGGGTGTCGATGGGCGGACATGATCTGGAGGAGACCCCGGCGGGTCCCCCGTCGGTGCAGGTCGAAGCCCTCGTCCAGGCAGATGCGCCCGGCAAGCCGGGTGGCGGCTTCCCCGTCTCTGGCCAGGCCGCCGAGCCCATGCGCACGCCGCCGAAGCGTGCTCGCTCTTTGCATGCTCACGCCACATCCACCGGGCCGCGAGCCTGCGCCGTGTCACTCTCCGTGAGTTCCCCGGCCCAAGGAGCACGCACGCCGACGGCTCTGATTGTGTGTCGCGTAGGATCGAGGCGGTGGCGCTGTTTCTCGCCCGGGCCCGTGCTGCCCGGCCCCGGCCTGGAAGTCGGAGCGGATGACGTCGCCGCTGTGACCTCGATCTGTTTTCATCTCGACGGCATCCCGCTTGCCCTGGAACTGGCCGCGGCGCGGGTCCGGGCGCTGAGTGTCGGCGAGATCGCTGACCGGCTGACCGGCCGCTTCGAGCTGCTGGCCCGTTCTGGTGCCGGACCGGCCCGGCATCAGACGCTCCGGGCCTCGATTGAGTGGAGCTATCAGCTGCTGGCCGAGACGGAGCGGGCGCTGTTTCGCCGGCTGGCTATCTTCGCTGGAGGATGGTCCCTTGAGGCAGCTGAGGCGGTAGGTGCCGGGCCCCCGGTGAGGGCTGACGAGGCGGCTCGCCTGCTGGCCGCCCTGGTCGACAAGTCGCTGGTCCAAGTCGACCAGTCCGGCGCCGGGACCCGGTACCGGCTTCTGGAATCGATCAGGGCGTTCGCGTACGAGCGGCTGGTGGACTCGGGTGAGCTGGAGGAGGTCCGCGCCCGGCACGGCACGCATTTCGCGGACCTGGGCGAGCGGTCGGCCCGACTCCTTCTCGGACCCGGCCAGGCCCGTTGGGCGAGGCGTCTGGACCAGGAGCGCGACAACCTCCGCGCAGCGCGTTTGTGGTGCGCGGAAGATCGTGCCCGGGCCGGCCTGGGCCTGCGGATGGCTTCTGGGCTGTGGGAGTTCTGGCAGATCCGGGGCCACCTGGAGGAAGGCGCCAGCTGGCTGGAGGACGCCGTGCAGCGTGCGTCCGGCCCGGCCGGAGCCCGGGCCGGCGCCCTGAACGGGCTGGGCGTGATCGTCAGCGTCCGGGGCGAGCACCAGCGGGGCGGCGAGCTGTTCGCCCAGAGCATCATGGCCTACCAGCAGGCCGGCGACCTGCTGGGCCAGTCGCGTGCCTGGACCCATCAGGGTAACGCCCGCACGATCCAGGGCGATCTGGCCGGCGCGGCCGAGGCCTTTGATCGCGGCCTGGCGCTGGCCAGGCGCTCGGGGGACAGTTGGCATGAGGCGTTCGCCTTGTACCTGTCGGGTTTCGCGGCTAGCCTGCGCGGCGACACTGCCCTGGCCAGGGCGCGGTCGGTCGAGAGCTCCGAGCTGTTCGCCGCGATCGGGGACCGCCGGGCGGTCGGCTACGGCCTGTTCGTGCTGGGTGACTGCCTGCTCCGCGACGGCCTGCCGGCTGACGCCGTCGCGGCCTTGCGTGAGGGCATCTGCATCCTGGACGCGCTGCCAGATCGATGGGGCCTGCTGTTCGGGGCTGGCTTGCTGGCCGCTGCCACCGCCACGCTCGGCGACTGGCCACAGGTGGCCGTTCTGCTCGGCGTCATCGACACTCTGGGCGAGCGGATCAGCGGCCGCGCGTTCCCCCACATGCAGGCGATCATCGATGCACTGGCGGTGCAGGCAGAACAAGAGCTCGGGCCCGATGCCGGAGCCAGGCGCGACGCCGGCGGGCTGATCGGCCGCGGCGACGGAATCGCCGCGGCCCTGTGGCCCGGCCCGGACAGCATCCGGCGGGCGGCGGCAGAGCCCGAGCTGCCCCTGACCAGGCGGGAGCGGGAGGTGGCCGAGCTGATGGCACAGGGCCTGACCAACCGCCAGATCGGCGGGCGGCTGTTCATCGCCGAGCGGACGGTCGACACCCACGTGAGCCGGATCCTGGCCAAGCTCGGCTGCGCCAGCCGGTCTCAGGTCGCGGCGTTCGTCGCCTCCCGGCGCTCCCCGCGCGTGCCCGCGCAGGCGGACGGCGAGCAGAAATACGTACCGTAGGTACGCCTTTCCCCCGATCCCCGCCGGGCCCCGCCCGGCGTACCGTCAGCGGCATGAGCGGCTGCGAGCGGACCAGCGCGATGCTCCTGTCTGCGGATCATCATCATCAGCGGCGGGCCGCCTGCCCGGTTCCGGGCCCGGGCCGCGGGCCGGCCACTGGCCGGTGACGGCAGCGATGGCGACGTTCCTGGTTCTCCGGGACCTGCCCGGGGTGACACGCGATCAGTACGCGGCCGCCCAGCGGGCCACCGTTGACACCGCCCGCAGGTCCAGCGCCGGCGGGCGGCAGGTGCGATACCTGGGAGGTTACTTTCTGCCCGGCCAGGGACGAGCGGTGTGCATCTTCGACGCCGACTCGGCCGCCGATGTCGCAGCGGTCAATAAGGGGGCGGGGGTGCCGTTCACCGAAGTGGTGGAGGCCATCGAGCTGCGTCCCGGCGGCTGACGCCGGGACGCAGCTCACAACAGGCGCGGGAAAGCGACGGCTCCGATGAGAACGATCCTTACAGGACGGTTCCTCAGGCGCCCCCGGGATGCGAGCAGCTCGGCGCTGCGACGATCTGCATCCAGGCGGCGGGTCAGCGCCGCGGTCGCCGCAGTCCTGCTCGGGTCGGGCCTGGTCCTGTCCGTGGCCGGCGCGGCCCCGGCAGCCGCGGTCACGGGCTTGACCTGCACCACGGGCGCGAACAACTTCAAGATCTGCGCCCAGGCCGTGAACTGGACCGAAGGGCTGCTCGCCATACAGACAATCGCGACGTTTTCCCCCCTCCACATTGGACGCCAGCCCGCAGCCAGCGCAATTCGCCGCCGCGATCAACTGGGGTGACGGATCGGTGTCAGACGGAACGGTGGTCGCCAACCCCGACGGCTCGTTCAGCGTGACCGCCGCGCATGCCTTCGCCGAAGAGGGGTGCTGCGAGAGCGTCGGCCAGATCGACATCACCGTCCAGGACCACGGCCTGCCCGGCAACCCATGATCGGCACCCAGGACCTGCCGAACATCGCCGACGCCGACCTGACCGCGGCCGGCGTCACGGTCAGCGCGGTCCCGGGCACCGCGTTCGCGGGCACCGTGGCGACGCTCACCGACGCCGACCCAGGCGGCACCCCCGCGGACTACACCGCGACCATCGACTGGGGCGACGGCACGCCACCCGATCAAGGCGCAGTCACCGCGCAAGGCGGCGGCTTCGCGGTCAGCGGCAGCAACACCTACACCACGGCCGCCAACACCATCACCATCCAGGTCACCGACACGGGCGGCTCCACCGCGACGGCCACCACCACCATCACTGACGCCGACCTGGCCATCGCCCAGCCCGCCGACATCACCGCCACCGCCACCAGCGCCAAAGGCGCGGCAGCGAACTACGCCCTCCCGGCCGTCACCGACGACGAAAGCACCACCGTAGCCCCGGCGTGCGCCCCGGCGCCGGGCTCGACGTTCCCGGTCGGCGCTACCACGGTCACCTGCTCGGCCTCCGACTCCTCCGACTCCAACAGCCCGGTGACCACATCCTTCACGGTGACCGTCGCCTTCGTGCCGGCGTGCAACCGGACCATCACCAGCGGTGTCTCCTCGGGGCAGCTTAGCGTAGCCAGCGGCGAGACGGTCTGCATCTACGGGGGCGCCGTCCCCGGGGGGTATTCGTCTGGCCCGGCGGGATCCTGGAGGTGAGAAACGGCACCCTCGGCTGGCTCCGCTCCGGCGGGGCCGCCCGGCTGAGCGTCTGCGGCAGCCTGATCAGCGGCCCGGTTGACGTGACTTTCACCACCGGATCCTTGGTCCTGGGCAGCGGCGCAGAAGACGGCACCCCCAACTGCGGGCCCAACGTGATCATCGGATCGGTCCGCCTGTCGAACAACGCGGGCGCGATCGGACTCTGGGACAACATCATCAACGGCCCGGTCTTTCTGTCGAACAACACAGGGCACGGCGACGCCGATCAGCCCGGCTCCGGCCCAGAGGTGGAAGCCAACACGATCTTCGGTCCGCTCTGGTGCTCCGGGAACACCCCCGCCCCCACCGACGACCACCAGCCCAACAGCGTCCAGGGCCAGGCCACAGGCCAGTGCGCCGGGCTGGCCGGCTAGCACCCCCGTGGCCACGGCCGCGGTCCCATCCCGCCGTGGCCCGGCCCTGATCGCGGCTCCCCGGACAACCTGACAAGACCTGGCAGCCGCATCCCGGTTAGAACCCCAGACTCCAGGGCCACGGCGCCGGTGGCCGAGAAAGCTGGACGCACAACACCACCGCCACGGGCTGACCGGAAATCGGAGCCTCAGCCGGCGCCCGGCAGGTATCGCCGACGGCATCCTGCACCTACGGACTCGGCTGGAAGGTCTGCGCGGCGAGGCGTCGATGCCGGCCCGGGCGTTGGTCGCGGTGAAGGACGTCACCTGGCGCCTCTCGGGCACCAGCCCGGCGCCGGCAGCAAGCAACGACCCAGATAATGGAGTTCTCCGGCAAGAGCATGACGGCTGGATCCATCGCGGCCGGCCGGGCCAAAGCCGCCCCGGACTTGCTGGCCTGTGCGCCGCCGCCGCCCAACCGATTAGTCGTCGCCTCGCCAGCTCCCAATCGCCGCTACGAGGCGGTGGTCAGGAACATCATGGTGACCTTGCGTGATTACCTCCAAGGGTTGGCGGCGAGGTGAATCGATCGCTGCGTGGACCGGGCGGGTCCAGCCTTTGCCAGGTCTCAGCTGCTCGGTCAGGTCGTGGATCTGCCGGGTCAGGTCGGTGTTCTTCTGCAGCAGATCGGTCTATAGTGCGTGAGCTCCTCCCGGTGCCTGGCCGCCGCCACCTCGTTCGCCTTGTCCGTCCGGGTCTGCGCCTTCTGGGCGATGATGACCAGCGCGCCGGTAAAGAACGCCACCGCCGAGAAGACGAGGTTCAGCAGGATAAACGGCGCGGGATCGAAACCCTTCCCGTTGAGCAGCCCCGCCCACGAGTCGCCCAAGAACGTGATGACGTGATTGGCGAATACCCACCCGAGAATCACCGCAGAGCTGACGACGAGGAACGCGACGGTCCCCATGCCGCTCGCCACGGCCTCCGAGACGCGCTCCATGAAGCTGCTCCCCCCGGCGTGCGAAGACCGCCCGGGCTTGCCATGCCGATAGTGGGGTAGTGCCGCAGCGGATCTCTCCCGGGTCGCTGCTGCTGCTCAGGCGCAGTGGTTGCCATCTGCTCCCACAACCTCGCATTGAAGCTGCCTGTCATGCCGGCGGCCTGCGCCCCGGACGTCCCGGGGACCTCGCCGCCCGGACGCGGATCTGGCCGCAGCAGCCGGCGCCGGCCGGGCCGCCCGCGATGGCCGGCGTAGCGGCGTGACCGAAGAAACCGGCCACCTCGTGATCATCTGGGCGCGTACGGCCGGATAGATCACGCGATGCCCGCGATGCCCAGCGTAGCTGAGATAGACCGGGCAGGCTGGGCGGATGGAGGTTGCTGACCTGTTCGCGGCTCGTGCGATCCTTCGGAGCGGCAGCGCCGGCCAGCATGCCGCCCCTTGACGGGCGACCAGTACGACGAAGCCTGCAGGCCGCCGCCGTAGAACCAGCCGGAGCCGTCTGAGCCGGTCCCCCAAGTCAGCTCACTGGCGGCGGAGCCGCGGGGTTGGGCCTGCTTTCCATCGCCAAGGCAGAACGCCAGGCCCGGCCGCTGCGGGAGCGGCACGGCCACCAGATCGAACCAGCAGGAACACCGATCAAGGCCCTGGCCGGCCAGAACGCATACGGCTCGGGACCACGGGATCGAGCTGGCCCCGAAAGCCAAGCCAGCGTGTTGATAATCTGCAAGCCCTAACCACCGCGGGGTTGCGAGAATGCTGACCCCGCGTGAGCAGGTCCGGATCCCGCCGATCCCGGTCCTGTTACCGCGTGGCGGAACCGTTGCCAGCGGGCTCGGCAGCGGCCAGGGGCTCGGGCTCCGGCGCCGCCTTGCGCCGCCGGGTGAACCGCCGTGGCGGTACGGTGCCCGCCGGGATGGCGCTTTCCCTGATGCCCACCACGGTGAGGCGCCCGAGCGCCAGCGCCGCCAGGAACACGATGACCACGCCAAGCCCGGCGAAGAAGCCGATCTGCTCGACGGCCCGGGTCAGGGTGCCGCCGACCGGTGTGCCGGCGCTCAGGCCGGACCCGGCCCAGGCGTGCCCGATGATGGCACCGAGAGCGAACCACGCCCCGCTGATCGCTGCCAGCCAGGCCCCGAACATCGCCGCCGGGCGGCTGGCGCTCGCCAGCGCGATCACGCCGCCGACCAACGCGCCGGCTCCGGGCAGGATCTCCAGCCAGAGCCGGCCCGACGTGTAGGACCAGGCGCTGTCGGGCGTGTAGGCGTAGTGGAAGTACGGGCCGACGAAGGCGATCAGCCCGCCCCAGGCGCCGAGCAGCACCAGCAGCACACCGCTGAGGGCACCGCGACTCCGGGGAATCCGCAGCATCCCGCTCATGGGGATCACTCCTCGCAGGCCACGGGTTGAGTGCCTGCGCCCGCTCCCCTACCCGCCCGGCACGCCTTCATGCAGAGAGCCAGTGAAGGAAAGGACGGTCCGGGTCGCGAACTCGAGTGCAGGCGCGCCGCGAGGGTACCTCCGCCGGTAGGTCGTGCCCGTCCGTGACCGAGGAGAGCCATGATAGTGCCGATCATCGGCCGTGACATCGCCGCGGTCGCCGGCGGGTTGCTCGTGGCTACCGGCGCCGCCAGCGTCATCGGGACGCTGATCGTGCCGCGGTCGGTCGCCAACTGGCTGACCCCGCGGGTGGACCTGATCGTCAACGGCGCGTTCCGGCTGGCAACGCCTAACGTCAGTGGTTATGCCGGCGCGACCGGGTGACCTGCAGGCGTGCACGCATTCAGGCCACCTCCCGATGGACAACCGAACGTAGGTGGCCCCACCTGCCCCGTACACGGTGCCCGGCGCCCCGCTTCGCAAACCACCCCGACAATGGCGCGCCGCAGCCACAGCCGTCAACGACCCTCGGCCGCAACGTGCAAGCAAAGGCGCAGGTCACCGCAGGCATGTCAGTACCCGCAGCAGCCCGGCATATCGGCCGACCGGGACTTGCCGCCAGTTCGGTACTGCTCCTGCTGCGCCAGGTCTCCGGGCTGGCCAGATCCGGCAGGTCGAACACGTCGCCGTAGCAGCTCGGCTTGGGGTGTCGCCGGCGGCGAAGACGGCGACGCCGGACGGCCGGACCCTGTTCGTCGCCAGTGGCGGCGGCGACGCCGGCGCCACGCAGATCATCGGTCACGCGGTCACGGCCGTCGCCGCCGCCGCCGGAAGCCAGGCCGGCCGATCCCGGCGGTTAGTCGGGGCGGTCGCCAGCCCGGGAGAGCCCGGGCGGCGCGACCTCGCCAGGCGCGCGGGTCCCGGCGCGATGTCCCGGCGCCGGCTGGCTGGTCGTCGTAGGACACGGCGACGTGCTGGTCGTCGCGTCGCTGGTTTTGCAGGGCTTGCGCCGCCAGGACGGCCCGGTCGGCCGGGGTGAGGGGCGGCTGGACGATGGAGCGCGGCCAGAGCCGCCGGGCCAGCACCACGTTGGTCTCGGCGGCGTACACGGTGATCTCGACGCCCAGGTAGATCCGGGCCAGGAGCCCGAGCACGGTGGCGAACACGCCGTACACCGAGGCGGTGCGCAGGAAGTGATGCACCAGATGGGTGCCGAGGGCCTGCAGTGCCGTCCAGGCGACGCCGCCGGCGACCGCGCCCGGGACCAGCTCGCGGGCCGGGACGGCCGTGGGGGTCAGGACGCGGAAGCCGATGAGGTACATGCCGATGTTCGCTGCGGCGGCGAGCGCCTCCAGCAGGAACGCGACCGCGGCGGCGTGGTGACCGTAGCCGCTCAGGCTGGTCAGCAGCGTCGTGACGATCACGCCGAGCCCGAGCGCGGCCAGGAACACCACGGCGCGGCCCAGCCGCTGCAGGTACCCGGGGCGTGCGGGCCCGGGCAGGTTCCACACTTGCGCCATCGTGAACAGGCCCGCCTGCGCGAGCCCGGTCGTGCCCCAGGTCATAGCTAGCAGGCCGACCACCAGCCCGATGACGCTGGATCGGCGGAGCTGATGGACGTTGCCGGCGAGCTGATGGCCGATCAGCGGGACCTG
>Ga0070707_100006182_pt1 | contig 11153 bp, 4 predicted proteins | sample KBSK5502metaG_FD_65468 | JGI IMG/M metagenome (GOLD analysis project Ga0070707, IMG submission 65468) | Corn, switchgrass and miscanthus rhizosphere microbial communities from Kellogg Biological Station, Michigan, USA - KBS K5-50-2 metaG | ecosystem: Host-associated > Plants > Roots >... | reverse complement strand
CGTCTCATCTCGGAGTGTCGCGGCTTCCTGTCGGAGAAGCAGCTGGAGGCCCACTTCACGCTCTACCAGGGGTACGTCAAGAAGCTGAACGAGATCGAGTCCGACCTTCGGCAGGCCGACCGCGAGAGCGCCAACTACTCTTTCGGCGAGTACTCCGAGCTGCGCCGGCGCGAGCCGGTGGCGTACAACGGCACCGTGCTTCACGAGCTGTACTTCGAGAACCTCGGCGCCAAGGGAGGCGAGGTCGCCCCGGCCTTCAAGAAGGAGGCCGTGCGCGCGCTCGGGAGCTGGGAAGCCGCGGTCGCCGACCTCAAGGCGATGGCCGAGTCGGCCCACGGGTGGGTGCTCGTCACCTACGACTGGAACTTCGGCGTCGTACGGCACAACCTCGTGCAGTCCGAGCACCACGTCGGCCTGCTGCCCAACCAGACGGTGCTCATCGCCATCGACTGCTGGGAGCACGCCTACTTCGCCGACTACCAGACCAGGAAGGCCGAGTACCTGGATGGGCTGTTCGAGCACCTCAACTGGGGCCCCGTCGCCGCGCGCCTGGGACTGACTCCGGTGGGGGGAGCGAAGCGGTGAAGCCGGAGGCCCATGAAGCCCCCCCGAAGCAAAGGGAGCCCGGATCGAATACATAATTGGAGGGTATGGATTCTCTGAGCCTGGTGCTCCTCGGCGTCATCGCCCTCGCGTCCCTGCTCCAGGCCATCGCCCTCGTGGTGATCGCCCGGGAGGGACTGCGCATGTTCCGCCGGCTCGACGCGGTCGCCGAGCGCGTGGGGCGCGACGTGCGGCCCGCCCTCGCGGACCTGGAGCGCGCGAGCGAGAACTTCGCCGAAGTGTCCGACGTCGCGGCCGTCCAGGCGCGCCGGCTGGATGCCCTGGTGGAGGAGGCGGTCGAGAAGATCGATCGCGCTTCCGAGGTCCTGCGCCGCGTCATCCTGCCCTCGGCGGGCCGGCTGGTGGCCGCCGCCGCCGTGTTCCGCGGCATCCGCAAGGGCCTCCAGGTCCTCCGCCGGCGCCGCTGACGCCCCGATTGGGAGAGAGACGTTGGCGTTGAGCCTGCTCGCTCGCCTGAATCCGCCGATGCCCCTCGCGGCCGGCCCCATGCGCGGCGAGCTGCTCAACGTCGAGCGGCTCGAGGAGAGGGCCAAGGACCTCGCGGCCAGCCATACCCTCGCCCGCAAGGCCCGGCGCGGCGCGCGCGCGTTCCTCGCGCGTCTCGACGACAACGCGGCGGTCCTCCGCGAGGCGTACCGCCGGCTCGCCGAGGACGTGCATCAGGGGGCCTTCATCTCCCCGGCCGCGGAGTGGCTGCTCGACAACTTCTACCTGATCGAGTCGGAGATCCGCGACGTCCGCCGGAACCTGCCGCGGCAGTTCTACCTCGAGTTGCCCAAGCTGGCGTCCCGGGAGATGGCGGGCGTGGCCCGCGTGTACGCGATGGCGACGGCGATCATCCGCCACAGTGATGGCCGGCTCGACGCCAACCGCCTCACGCGCTTCATGGTGGCGTACCAGTCGGTGGCGCCGCTGACGATCGGCGAGCTGTGGGCCTGGGCGAGCATGCTGAAGCTGGCCCTCATCGAGAACCTTCGCCTGCTCGCGGAGGACGCGCTCGGGAGCCGCCGCGACCGGGAGGCGGCCGACCGCCTCATGGCGGAGCTGGACGCCGCCGAGGAGGGAAGTACCCCGGAGCTGCCCCCGGTCCTGCGCAGCGCCTACGTCGTCCAGGTTCTCCAGCGCATGCGAGAGTACGGGCCGAAGGCGGCCGAGCTGCGCGCGCGCCTGGAGGAGCGGCTGACCGCGCAGGGACTGACCGCCGAGGACGCGATCCACGCCGAGCACCAGCGGGAAGCCACCGCCCAGGTCTCCGTCGCCAACACGGTCACCAGCCTCCGTCTCTGCTCCACGCTCGACTGGGCGGAATACTTCGAGCGGGTGAGCCTCGTCGAGAACGTCCTCCACCGCGATCCGGCGGGCGTGTACCCGAGCATGGACTTCGCGAGCCGCGACCGCTACCGGCACGCGGTCGAAGAGCTGGCCGAGCCCACGGGCGAGGCGCAGCTCCGGGTGGCGCTCAAGTGCGTCGAGAGCGCGCGGCAGGCCACCGAGCAGAACCCGCAGGACCGGGCCGCCCACGTCGGCCACCACCTCATCGGCAAGGGGCGGCGTGACCTCGAGACCGACGTCGCGTTCCACCCGCGAGTGGGCCAGCGGGTGCGGCGCTTCCTCTTCGCGCACGCGACCACGGCCTACCTCGGCCTCATCGCCCTCTTCACCGCTCTCGGCGTCTACCTCGCGGGCGAGTACGCCACGCACGAGGGCGTGCCCGGCTGGAAGATGGTCGCGCTGGCCATGCTCCTCGCCGCCGTTCCCGCCAGCGAGCTGGCCATCAACCTGGTGCAACGGGTGCTGGCCGCCCTCGTTCCTCCGCGCCGGCTTCCGCGTCTCGAGCTGCAGCGCGGGATCCCCGAGAGCGCGCGGACGATGGTCGTCATCCCCACCCTGCTCACGAGCGGCCCGGGGGTGCGGGCGCTCGTCGAGCACCTCGAGGTGCAGGCGCTCGGCAACGTGGACCCCAACATCCACTTCGCCATCCTCAGCGACTTCGCGGATGCCCCCGCCCCCGAGATGCCGGACGACGCCGGCCTCCTCGAGGAGGCCCGGGCCGGCATCGAGGAGCTCAACGCCCGGCACGCGCCCGAGCACAAGGACCGCTTCTTCCTCTTCCACCGCGTCCGGCAGTGGAACCCGAGCGAGGGAGTGTGGATGGGATGGGAGCGCAAGCGCGGCAAGATCGAGGAGTTCAACCGCCTGCTGCGCGGCGCCACCGACACGAGCTTCCACGTCCAGATCGGCGAGCTCAGCGTCCTGCCGAAGGTGCGCTACTGCATCACGCTCGACAGCGACACCCGGCTGCCGCGCGAGGCCGCCCGGCAGCTCGTCGGCATCATCGTCCATCCGCTCAACCGGCCTCACTTCGATCCGCGCCGGCGCCGCATCACCGAGGGCTACGGCATCCTGCAGCCGCGCGTCAGCGTCACCATGGCCAGCGCGGCCGGCTCGCTCTTCGCCCGCGTCTACGCCGGCCACACCGGCGTCGATCCGTACACGACCGCGGTCTCCGACACGTACCAGGACCTCTTCGGGGAGGGGATCTATACCGGCAAGGGCCTCTACGACGTCGACACCTTCATGGCCGCGCTCGATGGGCGCGTGCCCGAGAACGCGCTGCTGTCACACGACCTCTTCGAAGGCGTCCACGCGCGGACCGCGCTCGTCACCGACGTCGAGGTGGTCGACGACTACCCTTCGAGCGTCCTCGCCCATGCCCGCCGCCAGCATCGCTGGGTGCGCGGCGACTGGCAGATCCTGGGCTGGCTCTTCCCGTGGGTGCGCACCCGGGAGGGCCTGGAGCGCAACCGGCTGCCCTTCATCGCCCGCTGGAAGATCTTCGACAACCTCCGGCGCAGCCTGGTGCCGCCGGCGACGCTCGCCCTGCTCGCCGCGGCGTGGACGGTGCTGCCGGGGAGCCCGGCGGCCTGGACCCTCGCCGCCGTCGCCATCCTCGCGTTCCCCATCCTCCCGCTGCTGGTACAGATCCTCGGCGGGCCGGCCGCGCAGGAGACGTGGCGCGTCTTCCTGAAGGGGATCCTCGAGGAGGCGGAGACGGCGCTGACGCGCGCGCTGCTCACGCTGACGTTCCTCGCCTACCAGGCGTACGAGATGGTGCACGCGATCGTCCTCACGGTGGTGCGCGTGGGTGTCACCCAGCGGAAGCTCCTCGAGTGGGAGACGGCGGCGGCGGCGGCGGCGCGGGCCGCCGGCCTCGTCGGGCGGGAGGGCGCGCGCCTGTTCATGGCCCAGATGGCGGCCAGCCCCGCCATCGCGCTGGCGGCCCTGGCCCTCGTGCTGGCGCGGCGGCCGTCGGCGGCGCCGACGGCGGTGACCGTGATCCCGCTGTGGCTGATCGCGCCGCTGGCCGCCTACTGGCTGAGCCGGCCGGTTGCGCCGCGGCGGGTCCAACTCGCTCCCGCCGACGTGGCGGTGCTCCGCCGGACCGCGCGCAAGACCTGGCGTTACTTCGAGACGTTCGTGAACGCCGAGAGCCACTACCTGCCGCCGGACAACTTCCAGGAGTACCCGGGGCCCATGCTGGCTCGGCGCACCTCTCCGACGAACATCGGGCTCGGCCTGCTGTCCACGCTGGCCGCGCACGACTTCGGGTTCATCCGCACCTCCGAGATGGTCGCGCGGCTGGAGAGTGGCCTCTCGACGCTGGAGGGGCTGGAGCGCTTCGAGGGCCACGTGCTCAACTGGTACGACACGACCAGCCTGGCCGCGCTGATGCCGCGGTACGTGTCCACGGTCGACAGCGGCAACCTGGCGGGCTGCCTCCTGAGCCTGGCGGGCGGGCTTCACCGTATCGCGCGCGAGCCGCAGACCCTCGCGGCGATCGCCGCCGGCCTGGCCGACGCGGCCGGCCTGCTCGCCGAGGCGCTCCAGGCGCTGCCGCGCGCGAAGCCCGGCAAGACCGAGGGCGGAGGGTCGGCCCAGGCGCGCGCGGTGCGGGAGCTGCTCGCGGCCCCCGACGCCGAAGATCGGTTCCCCGCGGCCGTCGATGGCGTGACCTCGCTCTGCGCGCGCGTGCAGGCGCTCTCGCTCGATGCGGCCGACCCCGGGCCGGAGGGTGACGCCGCCCATTGGGCGAAGGTCCTCGAGCGCGTGCACGAGCCGCCGCCGGGCGCGCCGGATGCCGCCCTCGCCACGCGGCTGGAGGCCCTCGCCCAGCGGTGCGAAGCCCTGGTGAACGAGATGGACTTCTCGTTCCTGTTCGACGGGCAGCGGAAGATCTTCGCGATCGGCTACCGGCTGGCCGACAGTGAGGGACCGGGCCGCCTCGATCCGTCCTTCTACGACCTGCTTGCCTCCGAAGCGCGCCTGGCCAGCTTCATCGCCATCGCCAAGGGCGACGTGCCCCAGGCGCACTGGTTCCGGCTCGGGCGTCCGGTCACGAGCGTCGACGGCCACCCGACGCTCCTGTCCTGGAGCGCCACCATGTTCGAGTACCTGATGCCCCTGCTCGTGATGAAGGGCTACCCGACCACGCTCCTCGATCAGACCTGTCGGATGGCGGTGCGCCGGCAGCGGGACTACGCGCGAGAGCGGGGCGTGCCCTGGGGCATCTCCGAGTCCGCCTTCAACCTCACCGACCGCCACGGCAATTACCAGTACCGCGCGTTCGGCGTGCCCGGGCTCGGGCTCAAGCGGGGGCTGGCCGACGACCTGGTGGTGGCTCCCTACGCGACCGCGCTCGCGGCGATGGTTGCCCCGCGCGAGGCGGTCGCGAACCTGCGGCGGCTGGCGCGCGAGGGTCTCGACGGCCGCTATGGCTACTACGAGTCCATCGACTACGCGCCGCGCAAGACCTATGAGGCCGAGAGCGAGCCGCGGCCGGCGGGAACGCGCGGCGTGGTGGTGAAGGCCTTCCTGGCCCACCACCAGGGCATGAGCCTCGTGTCCTTCGCCAACGCGCTCATGCACGACTCGATGGTGGCCCGCTTCCACCTCGACGCCCGGGTCCAGGCCACCGAGCTGCTGCTGCAGGAGCGCGTGCCGCGGCAGGCGGCGATCATCGAGCCCCGTCCGGCGGAAGCGACCCGCGTGTCCGCGCCGTCGTCGTCGCTGTCGGCCCGCCGCTTCCGCTCGCCCCACACGCTCTATCCACACGCCCACTTCCTTTCCAACGGCGCCTACACCGCGATCGTCACCAACGCCGGCGGAGGATACAGCTCGTGCCGGGGCCGCGTGGTCACCCGGGCGCGCGAGGACCGCACGCGGGACGTGGGCAGCCAGTTCGTCTACCTCCGCGACGTGCGCACCGGGCTCGTCTGGTCCGCGACGTACCAGCCGACGTGCCGCGAGCCGGAGGAGTACCTCGTCACGTTCCTGCCCGAGCGCGCCGTCTTCCGGCGCCGCGACGACGAGATCGAGACGCAGCTCGAGATCGCCGTCTCGCCCGAGGACGACGTGGAGGTCCGGCGGCTGTCCCTCACCAACCGGAGCGACCGGCCCCGGGAGGTCGAGGTCACGAGCTACGCCGAGCCGGTGCTCGGCCCCGCCGCCGACGACCTTGCCCATCCCGCCTTCGGCAAGCTGTTCCTGGAGACCGACTACGTCCCCCACAGCGCGGCCCTCGTCTGCCATCGCCGGCCGCGGGCGGCCGAGGATCCGAGCCTGTTCGCGGTGCACGTGCTGAGCATGGAAGGGCGGATGCAGGGACCGGTGGAGTGGGAGAGCGACCGCGCCCGCTTCCTCGGCCGCGGACGCTCGACCGAGGACCCGATCGCCCTCGACGGCCGCGCGCTGTCCGGCACCGTCGGGGCGGTGCTCGATCCGGTCGTCAGCTTGCGCCAGCGCGTACGCCTGCCCCCGGGCGGGTTCGTGCGCATGTCCTTCGCGACCGGAGTCGCCTCCGACCGCGAGGCCGCGCTGGTGCTGGCGCAGAAGTACCACGACCCCGGCTCCGCCGCCCGCACCTTCGCCCTCGCCTACACGCACGCGCAGGTCGAGCTGCGGCACCTCGCGATCACCAGCGACGAGGCGCACCTGTTCGAGCGACTCGCCTCCCGGGTGCTCCATGCCGACGCCTCGCTCCGGGCCGATGCGGAGACCCGCGCGCGCAACACGCTCGGGCAGCCGGCCCTGTGGCCCTACGGCATCTCCGGCGACCTGCCGATCCTCCTCGTGAAGGTCGTCGAGGAGAACGACCTGCCGCTGGTGCGCCAGGTGCTGCAGGCGCAGGAGTACTGGCGGCTGAAAGGGCTGAGCGCGGAGGTGGTGATCCTGAACGAGCACCCCATCGGCTACCTCGACGAGATGCACAAGGCGCTCACCGCGCTCCTCGAGAGCGGGTCGTGGGGAGCCTGGAAGGGCAAGCCCGGGGGCACGTTCCTGCTGCGCTCGGACGGCATGCCGGAGGCGGACCGGATCCTGCTCGCGACCGTCGCCCGCGCCGTGCTGAGCGGCGATCGCGGCGAGCTCAAGAACCAGCTCGATCGGCCCTATCCGGAGCCGGAATGGCCCGACGAGCTGGAGATCCCCTCGCCGGCGCAGGGTCCGCCCGATCCGGTGGCCGACGTGGAGGCTCCGCCCACCGTGATGGCCAACGGGCAGGGCGGCTTCACCCCCGACGGCAAGGAATACGTGATCGTGCTCGAGGGCGATCAGGAGACGCCGCTGCCGTGGTCGAACGTGATGGCCAACGCCCGCTTCGGGACCGTCGTGACCGCCTCCGGCTCCGCCTTCACCTGGTCGGAGAACAGCCGTGAGAACCGTCTCACGCCGTTCCTGAACGACCCCGTCACCGATCCGACCGGCGAGGCCATCTTCATCCGCGACGATGAGACCGGCGAGGTGTGGACCGCCACTCCCGGTCCCCGCCCCCGGCACCGGGACGAGGGCCGATGGGTCGTCCGTCACGCGGCCGGCGTGACGCGCTTCGCCCACGCCGCCCACGGCATCGAGCATGAGCTGACGGTGTTCGTCGACCGCGACGACCCGGTGAAGTTCGCGCTCCTCGGCCTCACCAACCGCACCCGGCGCTGGCGCCGGCTCACGCTGACCGCGTACCACGAGTGGGTCCTGTGCCCGCCGCGGTCCGGTGACCACCTCCACGTCGTCACCGAGCTGGACGCGGAGACGAACGCCGTTCTCGCCCGCAACGCCTACAACCAGGAGTTCGCCGGCCGGGTGGCCTTTGCCGCTTCCAGCCGGCCCCTCAGCGGCGCGGCCGGCGACCGGCTCGAGTTCCTGGGCCGCAACCGCTCGCTGTCCCGCCCGGCGGCGCTGCGGCGGGTCGGCCTGTCGGGCCGTTTCGGGGCCGGCCTGGACCCCTGTGCCGCGCTCCAGGTTCGCCTCACCCTGAAACCCGGCGAGAACGCCCGCACCGTGTTCCTCCTCGGGGAGGGCAGCGACCGCGAGGAAGCGCGCCGGCTCGCGCAGAGCCACGCCAGCGTCGAGGCCGCGGACACCTCGCGGGCGGCGGTGGAGGCGATGTGGGAGGAGATCCTGGGAACGGTGCAGGTGCGCACGCCCGACGACTCCTTCGACATCCTCATGAACCGGTGGCTGCTGTACCAGACGCTCAGCTCACGCGTGTGGGCCCGCACCGGCTTCTACCAGCCGGGCGGCGCCTTCGGCTTCCGCGACCAGCTCCAGGACGTGCTCGCGCTGATCCCGGCCCGGCCCGACATCGCGCGCGCCCATCTTCTCCGTGCGGCCGCCCATCAGTTCCTGGAAGGCGACGTCCAGCACTGGTGGCACGAGCCGAGCGGGCGGGGCACACGCACGCGCTGCTCGGACGACCTGCTGTGGCTGCCGTACGCGACCGCCCACTACCTGGAGACGACCGGCGACCGGAGCGTGCTCGACGAGACGGCTCCCTTCCTCGAGGCGCCGCTCCTGGCTCCCGAGGAGCTGGAGAGCTACGGCTTGCCCCGCGTCTCGGCGGAGACCGGCTCGCTCTTCGAGCATTGCCTGCGCGCCATCGACAAGGGAATCACCTCGGGCCCGCAGGGACTGCCGCTCATCGGCAGCGGGGACTGGAACGACGGCATGAACCGCGTGGGGCACAAGGGCCGCGGAGAGAGCACGTGGCTCGGCTGGTTCCTCCACGTCGTGCTGACGAAGCTCGCCCCCTGGTGCGAGGACCGCGGCGACCGCGCCCGGGCCGAGCGATATCGCCAGGAGGCCTCGCGGCTGGCCGCCGCCCTGGAGCGGGCCTGGGACGGAGAGTGGTACCGGCGGGGGTCGTTCGACGACGGCACGCCCCTCGGGTCCGCCCAGAACGAGGAATGCAAGATCGACTCGATCGCCCAGTCCTGGGCGGTTCTCTCGGGGGCGGCGCCGCTCGCCCGGGCCGATCGCGCGATGGACTCGGTGCGCACGCACCTGGTGCGGCGGGGCGCTCAGGTCATCCTGCTGCTGACCCCGCCCTTCGACCGCTCCACGCCGGATCCCGGCTACATCAAGGGCTACGCGCCCGGCGTCCGGGAGAACGGGGGTCAATACACCCACGCCGCGCTGTGGACGGTGATGGCGGTGGCGCGCCTCGGAAGCGGCGACGAAGCGGTCGAGCTGTTCCACATGATCAACTCGATCAACCATTCGCGCACGCCGGCCGCCGCCCAACGCTACAAGGTGGAGCCCTACGTCGTGGCCGCCGACGTGTACGCGCATCCGGCGCACACGGGCCGCGGCGGATGGACCTGGTACACGGGGTCGGCGGGCTGGATGCACCGGGTCGGCCTCGAAGCGGTGCTCGGGCTCAGGATCCACGGCGACGCCTTCGAGCTCGATCCGTGCATCCCGACGGCGTGGCCGGGCTTTGCGCTCTCCTGGCGTTTCGGGCGAACGCGCTACGAGATCAGCGTCGAGAACCCCGAGGGCCGCTGCCGAGGCGTGGCGGAAGCGGAGATGGACGGCGAGCCGGTCGACGCGCGGCTCATCCCCCTGCGCGATGATGGCGGACAGCACCGCGTGCGCGCCGTCATCGGATCTGCGCGGGCGCGCCCGACGGACCCGGAGATGTCCGCCGCGGCCGCGACCCGGTCAAACCCGGGCGGCAGCCGCGCGAGCTGAGTTTCTGAGTCTGGGGTTTCGGGAGGGAGAGCTTGACTTACCAGCCGCGACCGCTCGGCTCCCAGGATGCCGTCCGGGTGAACTCTCCCTTTTCACGGGAGAAGATGCGCCGCACCGGCAGCACGTAGCCGCTGTCCGCGAACCCCATCTGCTCGAGATCGGCGCCGGCCTCACCGCAATCAGCGCACTTGAAGCCACCCAGGGGATGACGCACGGGATTGTGGTGATTACGCACGAAGCAGCGAAACCACGCGATCATGAAACCTCCTCAGATGCCGTGAGCTGCGGCGGGATCTGGGTGAAAGTGCCGCCTCACGCCTAGGGATCTATGCAGGCTTTATGCCATCTATGCTTCTGCATCCCACACTTAGATACGACGTGCCGCCGGAAACAGTCTAGAAGATCTGGGCCCCCGGCCAGGTCCGGCCCTGCCTGTTGAAAAAGCTTCAAATGGGTACCGAAGTGTCCCCTTAGGGGTGGCCGGGCAGGGCTGCGACGAGGGCATAAGGCCCTTTTCGGGCCAGATCGGCGGCCGACGAATTGGCACGCTTGTTGCTTTCGTGCCCTCCACAACTCGGCGGTCCGGCGAGGCCGGGTCGCAGGCTCCTCGGTGGCACAGCGGGAGAAAGGGGAGATCCCATGATGCGCAAGGCGACCGTCGGCGATCGTAAGAGATACGAAGTGCTCAGCAAGATGCTGCGGGACCGCGAGGCGGAGATCAAGAACAAGCTGCGCCTGCTCCGGGAGGTGATGCCCACCGAATCCACGCAGGTGAAGGATGCCGAGGAGCAGAGCATGGAGGACTTCGTGCTCGGCATGGACTTCGCCCTGATGGAGATGGAGTCCGAGACGCTGAAGAAGATCGACGAGGCCCTTCGACGGCTGGAGGAAGGGAGCTACGGCGAGTGCGCGGAGTGCGGCCAGAAGATCGGCGAGGCGCGGCTGAAGGCGCTCCCCTTCGCCAACACGTGCCGTGAGTGCCAGGAGCATCGCGAGGAGATCGCGGAGTCCGAGCGCCCGCATCCGCGCAGCGTCTACGAAGAGGAGCCCGTCCCGGTGCCGCGCGGCCGCACGCCCGCTCGGGTCTGAAGCGCGTCGAGGCAGAATGTTGTACCGTGAGGGCCATGAAGGATGGCCCGGAGGAGCGCGCACCCCGGCTTCTCCTGGTGGGCGGGCTCCCGGCGGCACGGAAGCGACTGCATGCCTCCCTGGGCTCGCGCTTCGAGGTCGAAGATCTTCCCGAGGGGGCCGCACTGCTCGACCGCGTCCGTGAGCGGCCTCCCGACATCATCCTGACGGCCAGCCCGCCCCGCGAAGCGCTCGGGACGCTGCGCGAGCTCCGCTCCGATCCGGCCGCGCGCGTGGTGCCCGCGCTTCTGTGGGGCATCGATGGGGAAGAGGAGCGCGCGGAAGCCTTCGAGGCGGGAGCCGACGACGTCCTGCCGGCCGGTATCGCCGAGCGCGAGCTCAGGGCGAGGGTCGCGGCCAGGCTGGAGGCCGACCGG
>Ga0070707_100006181_pt1 | contig 11154 bp, 13 predicted proteins | sample KBSK5502metaG_FD_65468 | JGI IMG/M metagenome (GOLD analysis project Ga0070707, IMG submission 65468) | Corn, switchgrass and miscanthus rhizosphere microbial communities from Kellogg Biological Station, Michigan, USA - KBS K5-50-2 metaG | ecosystem: Host-associated > Plants > Roots >... | reverse complement strand
TGGATCTCCTGAGTCCCATCCGTTCCCGCCTGTACGCTTCGAACCCGGTGCCGGGCGGGCCAGGGCCGCCAGCCCAGGCCCGCCCCGACCTCCGGGAAGCCCCGCGCGTCATCGACTACGCAACCCGCGCTGCCTCGGGAAGGCGGATTCCCGGCTGTGGTCGGCAATCCGCCTTCGGCTCAACCAGTTCCGCCCCCTTCGAGGCAAAACTTGATTGCCTTTCTGGGCCGGAGAAGATGAGCCTTCCAGGGCCGGGCCGCTGGTTGCCGAGGACGGGTGCGCCGCGCGGGCACGGTAACGGAGCCGTGAGGGCATCCTGGCCGATCGTGGTCAGAGCGCTGGTCTTGACGCTGGGCGAGGTGACCGCCGGCGGTCGACGGCACGGTCCACGAAGCCAGCGACACGCTCGGCAGACTGGCGACCGCTAACCTCGAGCAAGCCCGGCAAGCCGTTCACGGCCGCAGGTTGTTGGTAGCCACCAGGTCGCTGCAGGAAAGGTACGACATTCCGCTGCGCTACTCCGAGTCGCCCGAACCGTACGCCGCCTCACTGATCGCCTGCTGCCGCGACACCGCGCAAAAGGCGGGCCAGGTCGCTGAGACCGGATACGAGATCGCTGGCCGCGTCCGCGCGCCGAGCCGCACCCTCGTTACACTGCGGGCCGCTGCATGGGAACAGCCCGAGAGCCGACCGCCTGCCGATCCTGGCCATGGCGCACGGACAGAGGGAAGGGCAGCCGCCATTGGGCCAGTCGAGAGTCGGCTCCGAAGCCTCGGCATCGAGATCCAGCGCCATCTCTGGCAGGCAAACGCGATTGACCGGACTGCGGAGCAACTCATCCGTGAAGCCAGCGCCCACCATGTGCGTCTGGGCCCAGTCAGCTCAGCTCGCGCCTCCTTCGGAACGCACGTCCAGGCGTCGGCAAGCGCTGGGACGCGCGAAGCCAGAGCGCGGCTCCAAGAGCCGGAAGCCGAGCCTTAAAGGCAGCTCACCTGCGGCCGGGGCACTACTCATCACCTACACCTTCAAGGGCCACGAGTTCGAGGTCACCTTCGCCGCCATTGACTAAATGCCAGACGGCTGAAAGCGCAGATGTGGGAACCACCCTGAGGTGGACTTCGGACGTGGCAGCCGTGGTCACACGTGCGCGCGATTTTCATCAAGGCGGCGGCCAGGCGCTGGTCAACGGAGTGGGCTCGGGGCCGGACGCCGTGACGGACACTCATCGGGTCACGAACTGACGGGTCGAGGAGATGGTGCCCCTCTCGGCTGACGTGCTCTATCTCTCCTTGGACCGAGCAGTTCGACGTTTGGTTTGGCAGACGTTCTATGCCGGCGCGCCGAATGACGGCATTGTCATGTTGATTTCGTTCTCGAGTCGGACTCGCTCACACATGAGCAGTTGGCCGCGGGGCGTCGGGCGGGCGTTACCGTGCCGTTCCATCGGGCTCCTTGGGGTGAGGGTGGTGGGTCGCATCCCCAATCCTCAAGGAGCCCGTACTGACGAACGTGGATGGGATCTACACCTAGCTCGCGATAAGTCCACGCACCGCGCTCACCTTGCCGTCACGTAGCGTAAGTACATCCATCCCGCGGATCACGGGATTGCCGGGCGGGCCGAACCGCCAAGGCTGGGCGGCGGTGTCGGGACCGACGTACGCTGGGCCGTCCTCCTCCAACACGAAGTCCGCCGGAGCGTCGTCAAGAATCTTCTGAATGCGGTCGCTGAAAGCTTGCCGCCCCACGACTTCGGCTTCTGAATCCAGGAACTTCAAGTCTTCGACGTACACCCGCTCGATAGCCGCCCGGCGCCTCTCAGGGTCCCGCTCGGACGTGACCTCGCGCAAATTGATGCGAAGTAGCTCGTTCGCTTCTGGCATCTCGTGCTCCTTTGAATCGATTGACCCGGCGACTTCTCGTGGCCGGTTGCAGCAAGCTTCTCCCCTCCTGCGATGGGAGGGTCAAGGGCGGATCCGCCACTTGACTCTCCCGCGGGGGGAGATCCCAAGGTGGGGTTACGCATCCGCCACCCAACTGACGGAGATGACGTGAGCACCACCACCGACACACAGCAATCAGCAGGGAGCGACAGAAGCGAACTCCGTCCATTCCGCGTCGAGAATCAGCAGTGCCGCGATCGAAGACCTACATGAGCGGCTAGCGAGAACGCGATGGCCAGCGAAGGAGCCCGTCGGCGACTGGTCAATGGGGATCCCGCTGGCGTACGTCCAGGAACTGGCTGGGTATTGGGGAAAATGCTACGACATGCGGCGCGTCGTAGGTGCCGCTGAACACCATCGCGCGTTCCCTCGAGGAGACGCGCCCACCACGACTCCCGAGACTCTGCAGCTCATGATCGACGTCAACTTGGGACCCGCCCTGTGGCTGAGCCAGGCGGTCGCGCCGCACATGCAGCCGCAGGGCACGGGTGTCATCGTGCATGTAACCGCCCGCCCGGGGATCGAGCCATCCGGCGGCATGGCCGCCTACAGTACGAGCAAGGCCGCTCTCGTTCACCTGGCGCGCATCGTCGACATCGAGCTCCGCCGCACGGGATCCGGGTGAACGCGGTCGCGCCGCAGCTGCTCGACACCCCCACAAACCGGGCAACGTTCCCGGCGGAGGTGATGACGCACGCGGTCGCGCCGGAGGCGATCGCCGGCGTGATCGCCTTCCTTGTCAGCGACGCCGCAGCGCCGGTGAGCGGGGCGATACTGCCGGCGTACGGCGCTTAACGAGGCTGATACGCGCGACGCACGACCGCGGCAGCATCCACCCGCGCGCCCTCGCCGGGGCGGCTACGACCCGGCTACCCTGCTGGCCGCGCTGGCCCCATAAACCGCCCTGTCACGCTGGGCTGCCGGCGCTTAAGGACCAGCTAGAGCATCGCCCTGGTGACTGCTCAGAGCCGAAGCGAAGCCGGGGGCCGGCCACGCGGTGCGGTGCCCAGTGACCTACGGTGGATGCCATGGGGGATAGGCATAGATTGGTCGTGTTGCGGCACGCCAAGGCAGGCGAACTGCCGGGCGGGCCGGACTTTGAACGGGTCCTTCTGCCCAGCGGGCAGCGGGACAGCGCTGCGGCGGGAAGCTGGCTGGCCTCGCACGGATTCCGGCCCGACGTGGTGATCTGTTCGGCCGCGAGGCGGACGCGGCAGACCTGGGAGAATGCCGCGCCGGCGCTGGGCGGCGATCCTGAGTTCATCGCGGAGGAGCGGCTGTATGAGGCCAGCGCCGAAGACGTGCTCGAGATCATCCGGCAGACGCCGGCGGAGGTGGGGACGCTGCTCTACATTGGGCACAACCCGGCCGCGGCCGAGTTCGCCAGCGTGGTGACCGGAAGCGAGACAGCGCTTCCTGACAGCCCGTCGACTGCAGTCATCGGGCTCGACCGCGACTGGGCGGACCTGGCCGCCGGGAGAGGCGAGCTCCTCGCCTCCTGGTCTCCCAGCGCCGGCGGCTAGTAAGCCGACGGCTCGTCTTCGGCAGGGCGGAGGATCCGGCAGTCGTCCGGCGTCCGGGGCCGGCCGCCGGGCTGGTTGCCACCGGGCTGGCGCGCTGAGCATGTCTGAGCATGTGGGCCGCGCGGGGGTGCCGGGTGGTCGGCGCTGGTCAGCTGGGCGGCACTGCTGATCGGTGCCGCCTCGGGCCGCAGGCTGCCGCATCGGGCTTCCACGCTCCCTATACGATCCCCGACACAGCCACCGCTGTCCTTGGGGTACTGCTGGCCGTGGCTGTGCTGGCCGCCGCCGGCCAGGACACCCAGACCGGCAACCCACCCCCAAACCCAGTGCGCACCCAATAGGCGAGCCGGCGGGCGCTGCTCTGATCGTCATCAACCCGGGCATAGTCGCCGGCATCGAGTCCATCCTCCGGCCGCTCCGGGACCTTGGAATGCGCCCGGCTGGCGGTCACCGACGTGGTTCTGTTGCGTGCACTGCGTCGCGTTCTAGCGGCGCACGATGCGGTGGCCTAGCTCCCTGCGGCCAGGCCGTCCTGGCCAGCGGTCGGGCCGGGCCGGCAGCCGTACCCAGTCAGCCAGTTGAACCTGCCACGTCTCCTATACGTGTTAGTAGTAAATGGCGAGATCCCGCCAGCGCGTCACGGCGCGTGGCCCCAGGCGGCGGTGCAGCAACGGAGGACGCTAATGATTTGGCTGTCTCGGCTTAACGCCGCCGGCGGCCCGCTGGCCTGATGGCGCGGTGAGGACGTTGCGGACCAAGACCATGCAGGGCAACCGGAAGAGCAACGCGCTGCACCCTGGGATGCGGAGCGGAGCCCGCCGCGTACACCTGATCCGCCTGTTGGCCTGATCGCCAGCTGTCAGAACGACTGGGCCGCCCTTGGACGGGTCGCTGGATCGGAGTTGACTGATGAGCCTGCCCGCCCGCCAGGAACGGGTTCTCGAGCGGATCGAGCACTCGCTTCATGCCTGCGATCCCCTGAGATCGATGTTCGCGATGTTCACGAAGCTGACCAGGGACGAGGAAATGCCCCGGCTAGAGAGACTCCAAGCCCCGCCATCGCCGCTGCGGGACTGGCTCAAGCGACAGGCGCAACCCGTGAGAGGGCGACGGGCGACGACAAGCGCGTGGGCCACCGGTGCGCCGGGCACCAGGCTGCGCACGATCATGCTCGTCCCGATCGTGCTGCTGGCGCTGGCACCTGCCGCCCTCCTTGGCCTTGGCATACACGGCGTGAGCCACGGCGGTCCAGCGTTCCGGCCGCAGCGCACCGCACCGGGACTGATGAACTGGGCTAAGACCTGCCGGCCAGCGCCGCATGGATTTGCGCACCGCGGCGGCGATGCCGATCCTCGCCGGAGCCAGCCTCGCCGCGGCGATCTGGTGAACCGGCCCGCTGGAGCGCGGGTGTGGGCCGCGCCTGCGCCGCAGCGGGCAGGCCGGAGCCACCGAGGCCGGCATCTACCCGGCATGTCAGCGACCACAACCAGAACCTGACGGGCTGGGGGACGGGCGCGGCCGCGGGACGCCGGGGCGGCCCCCGAGCGGGTGGTGCCGCCGCTGGAAGCTCGCCTTTGGCGTCCCGCGGTTCCGGTAAGTCGTGGTGCTGGCATCGAGCTCGCCAGTGGTCGGCAGCCCCTTCGACGCGGTGCGATCACCCTGTGACATCCGGCCGCGCACATGACTGGCGGACGGGCCGGTGCAGAGCGCTTCGGCCCGAAACGAGACGGGGCCGAGCCTGGCGGCGGCGTCAGCGGACGTTGCGGATCACGCTTCCGCGGGCTTGTTCAGCAGGTCTCCGCGGGTCATGTCCCCGATGCCGGGGCTTTCAAGGCCGCGGCACCGGGCGGATTGTGCTCGGGTGCCTCCGGCGGCGCAATGCCGCGCGGTCGGCGGGGACCAGGCCGCCCCAGACACCGTGCTGGCCGATATCCCAGTGCCGCAGCGACAGTTCCAGGCACTGGGTGCGTGCCAGGCAGGTGGTGCAGACCGTGATCGCCGCGGCCGCCTCGCGGCGGGCCTTGCCTGCTTCCGCGCTGACCGGGAACCACTGGTCGGGGTCGAGGGTGCTGTCAGCGCAGCGGGCGTACCTGATGACCCGGGCCCACAAGGCCTGATCGGGGAACGGGACGGGCGGCGGCGGAGACGGCGGCCGGGCAGCGGCCCGGTCCAGGGTGCGGGCATTCGGCCCGGGCTCCGCCGCCGCGCGGGTGCGCGCAACGGCCATCTGCTCGCTCCTTTCCGGACATCCGGTCCGGCCGGGCACCTGGACCCAGGCGAAGCTCTCGCGCCTTGTCAGCGCCGTGGCAGGCACCGGGTCTCACCCCCGCGGCGGGATCGGCCCTACTTGCCGGTCACCCGGTGCGCCGGGCGTCGCCTCGAGGTGCTGCGTGCCCGCCGCTTGCTCGCCCCGAACCGAGCGCGGGCCCGCGGCGCCGTCGGCGGCCGGCCGCGCTGGGATTACCACCGGCGGCATCTGCGGCGGCCCGGCCGGTTCTCCCGAGGCTTCTCCCGGGGCAGCGGGGGCTGGCGTGCTGGCTGGTTCGGTTCGCCGGTCACCGAACCCGGATGCGAACGCGTCCAGCGCCCGGGTCAGCTCGCTGGGGATGAGCCAGGTGTGGTTGCCGTCGCCGTTCGCCAGCTTGGGCAATGTCTGCAGGTACTGGTAAGCCAGCAGCTGCGGGTCCGGGCGTCCGCGGTGGATGGCTTCGAAGACGGTGCCGATGGCTTCGGCCTGCCCCCGGGCGACGAGCACCTGAGACTGCCGCTCGCCCTCGGCGGTGAGGATGGCACTCTGCTTGGCCCCCTCCGCGGTGAGGATCTGGGACTGGCGGACGCCTTCCGCGGTGAGGATGGCGGCCCGCTTGTCCCGTTCGGCGCGCAGCTGCTTTTCCATCGCGTCCTTGATCGAGCCGGGCGGGTCGATGGCTTTCAGCTCGACCCGGTTGACCCGGATGCCCCACTTCCCGGTGGCCTCGTCCAGGACCCCGCGCAGCTCGGCGTTGATCTGCTCGCGGGAGGTGAGCGTGCTTTCCAGGTCCATGCCCCCGATCACGTTGCGGAGCGTGGTGACGGTGAGCTGCTCGATGGCCTGGATGAAGTTCGCGATCTCGTAGGTGGCCGCCTTCGGGTCGGTGACCTGGAAGTACAGCACCGTGTCGATGTGGACGACCAGGTTGTCCTCGGTGATGACGGGCTGGGGCGCGAACGACACGACCTGCTCCCGCAGGTCGACCCGGGCCCGCACCCGGTCGATGAACGGAACCACCGAGTTGAGGCCAGCGTCGAGGGTCCGGCTGTAGGAGCCCAGCCGCTCGACGACATAGGCGCGGGCCTGCGGCACGATGCGGACCGTCCGCCCGAAGCCGACGACCATCACGGCGGCGGCCACGGCGACGACGATTATCACGATCATGTTGTGTCCTCTGCATAGACGAGAGCGGTCGCACCCCGGATCTCGAACACATCGACGACGGTCCCCACCGGGATGACTTGTTCGGGGACGTAGGCACGGGCCGACCAGACTTCGCTGCCGATCCGCACCCGGCCGTGCTGTGCGTCTACCAGCTCCAGGACCTGGGCGCTCTGCCCCACCAGCGCCGCAACCCCGCTCCGTGTACGCGTGGTCAGGCTCCGGCGGCGCCGGCGCAGCGCCGGGACCAGGAGGGCGATCGATACACCACTGGCGGCCGCAAACGCGGCCGCTTGCCCTGCGCCGCCTACCCCGAGCGCCGCCGCCGCCGCCGCCGCCACGGCGGCGACGCCCAGCAGTCCGGCGACGAGGGTGAGGCTCAGCATCTCGACGGCGCCCAGGACAGCGGCGACGATCACCCAGGCCAGCCAGGCAGGCATCTCGTCACGCCTGCCCTCTGGCCGGGTCGCTGCCGCTTCCTGGCGGACAGTGCCGGCGCCCTGGCACGGATGTTCGCGGACGGCCCGCCCAGGGGCCCGCCCAGGGCCTGGGGTCAAGGGCAGAGAGGCCACCTGCGCGCGGGTGCGGTGCGATCATTTCTTCGGCCGGTACCGACGGGCCGCCGCGGCGACTGCGCCGGCGGCGGCGATCACCAGCACCGTCCACACGGTGAGTCGCCCGAAGATGACCAGGGCAACGCCGCTGAGCCCCAGGGCGGCCAGCGCCTTCCGACCCGGGCCGCGCAAGTGCCGGCCCGCGGCTGGATGCCGGGGCGGGCCGCCGGTTCCGATGTCGTTCACATCTACTAACACGGATAGTAACTGCGTTCTGTTCACTCTTCCGGTTGGCAGACCGGTGCAAGGGCGCCCGCCGCCAACGGGCCCGGTTGTCGATATCGGGCAACGGGACAGCCCCGGACCGGTCAACGGCATTGAGACAGCGGCACGCCGTAGCGGCTGATCAGCCCGGCGCCGGGCAGAGTTTCCGCCTGTAGCGGGCGGCCGGCGTTGTCGTCAGCCCGGCGGTGCTGGGCCGGGGTTGAGGCTGGCCGTCCCTTCCCGGTCGGCCTAGCACCCGTCTGGTTGACCAGCCCCGGGCCAGGCAGCTCACAGGAGTGATCACGTCCAAGCGCGCCCGGCCCGGGACCCCGTGATGCGCCGTGCCAGGCCGCCGCGCCGGAGGACCGATTCGCATCCCGGGCCCGATCAGCTCTGTGTGCCACCGCCATCCGTCGGCCGGCTGGCCGATACCCCGCCGATCCGGCGGAGCCAGAATCCCGCTGACCAGGGGCGTGCGGCCGCGGCCTACATCGCACGCCGGGGCTCAAGCTGGCCCGGGTAGACCAGAACATGCCCGCGCCCGCCGTGCCGGGGTCACTACCCGCGGCACGACCTCCCTGAGCCTCTAGGACCCGGGTTGAGTCGATGCCGGCTGGCTGCGTGCATGGATTGGTTTCAGGTCCGCCAATCTGCGAACCGACCATGAGCGGCTCGTGGCCGCGGGGTGAAGTTTGACGGGCTGCCGTTCGCTGAGGCGGAACGCCTTCCCTCAGGCGCCGAGGAGGTCGCGCCGGCGGAACACGCCGAGCGCGGCAAGCGCCGCGGCCAGGCCGATCGCGATCATGATCGCCGCGGAGGTGGCGCGGAACGGCTGCGCGGGCACCAGCCCGACGTGCGCGAACGGCGTCAGGCCGGCCAGCCATGCCGGCGCGCCGAGCAGCGAGCCGACCGCCTGCCACAAGAAGGCGACGGTGACCAGGCCATAGGCGATGGCCGCGCTGGCCCGGGGCACGATCGCGTACGCCAGCGCCGCGACACCGAGGAACAGCGCGGCGACGGGCAGGCAGTTCGCCCCGGCCTCCAGTACCCGCGGCGCCGACATGCTGACCCCGCCCGATGCGGCTCCCGCCCAGGTAAGCAGGCCGGACATCAGCGAGATCACGACGGCGCCGCAGGCCGCGATCACCAGGCGCCCGCCGAGCCAGCTCCCGCGGCCCACCGGCAGCGCCAGCAGTGTCTCGAGTTGCTGGCCGGCTTCCTCGCGCCGCGCAGCCCCAATCTGCGCGCAGCCGAACAGGCTGACGGCCATCATGACGAAAAAGAAGATGAAGGACAGGTAGCCGGTGGGCGTCGCGATCGAGCCCGAGCCGAGCTTGGCGAGCTGGCGCTCGACGCTCTGGGGAACATCGGCGGGCGAGACGCTGCCCGCGACCACGCCGAAGACGAATGCGAACACCGCGAAGCTGCCCGCCCACGCGATCAAACTGTCGCGCTGGCTGCGTAGTGCCTGAGCGGTGGGCGAGGATAGCAGAGCCAGGCGCGGCTCCGCGGTGTCGCGCACCGGGAGGAGCCCGCTGCCGACGTCCCGGGCCGCGGCGAGCCGCCCGGCGATCCCGAGCAGGACCACGCCCGCCACCACCGGAAGCAGCAGCACCGTCGGCCGGGCGCCGGTGAACGGGCGCAGTTCCTCGGCCCATCCCAGCGGCGTCGCCCAGTGCAGCCAGCGGGCTCCGCTGGCGATGTCGGCCACCGCCCGCAGCAGCAAGAACAGCCCGACCGCGCCGCCACCGAGTTCTAGTGCGATACGGCGGGCCGGGGCGATCTGGCTCGCCACCGCGCCGAGTCCCGCGAACACCGGCACCACCGACGCCGTGGCCAGGGCGAGGTAGGCCGACCCGGCCACCGGCAGCCGCCCGAGTGCGAACCCGGCGAACTCCGCGGCCCACAGGACCAGCGTGGCTGCCCCGATCGCGGCCATCGCGGACCAGTAGGCCGCGCGGCGGCCGATCATCCCGGCGAGCACCAGCTCGGTCCGGCCCGCGTCTTCCTCGGCGCGCAGCGCCTGCACGGCGGCCAGCATGCCGAAGGCGGCAGCGGCGATCGCCAGCGTCCCGCCGACCCGCCAGGCGCTGTAGCCGGCGACCGTCACCAGGTCACGCGGCTCACCGTAGAACAGGCGGAGCCCCGTGTTGCCCCCGAAATCGCGCGCGAAAGCGAGGCGGCTCGCCAGCGCGGGATACGTGCGGCGGTAGCCGACCGGCAGGATGAACGAGTACACCGCGAACAGGTAGGCGAACATGACCGTCAGCACCCGGCCGCCCCGGAACACCCGCGCGGCAACGGCCCGGGCCGGCCCGCGGCCGACCCGGCTTTCCCGGCGCCGCCGGCTGAGCGCCGGCGCGTGCTGGCTAACGGCTGGCATGGCCGTCGTAATGGTGCAAGAAGATCTCCTCGAGCGAGGGCTCGCGGCTCACCAGGCCCGTGACGTGGTGCCCGGCCAGGGCCGTGATCACCGGCCCGACGCTCCCGGTGACCTCGAACCGCAGCACGTTCGGGCCGCCCGGTTCCACCGCCACCCCCGGCATCGGCGGAAACTGCGGCGCCGCTCCGCCGAACGTGACCTCGACCGTGTGCGTGCTCAGGTGGCGCAGTTCCGCCAGCGTCCCCTGATCCACCAGCTTTCCCTCCTTGAGGATGCCGACCCGGTCGCAGACCGCTTCCACCTCGCTGAGGATGTGCGAGGACAGGAAAACCGTCTGCCCGCGCTCCCTGGCCTCCGCCACGCATTGCCGGAAGGCCATCTCCATCAGCGGATCCAGCCCGCTGGTCGGCTCGTCCAGCACCAGCAGGTCCGCCCGGGTTGCCAGCGCGGCGACCAGCTGCACCTTCTGCCGGTTGCCCTTCGACAGCGCCCGCACCTTCTTCTTTGTGTCAAGCTGGAAGCGCCCGGCGAGCTCGCCGCGGTAGGCGGTGTCGGTGCCGCCGTGCAAGCGCGCGAGGAACTCGAACGTCTCCGCGCTCGTCATCGCCGGCCACAAGAACGGCTCACCCGCCACGTAGGCCACCCGGCGGTGCGCGGTGACCGGATCGCCCCACGCGTCGATGCCGAACAGCTCGGCCCGCCCGCGGCTGGGCCGGTGCAGCCCAAGCAGCAACCGGATCGTCGTCGTCTTCCCGGCCCCGTTGGGGCCCAGGTAGCCATACACCTCACCCGCCTCGATCGACAGGTCCAGGCCGTCGAGCGCCAGCGTCTCGCCATAGCGCTTGGTCAGGTCCGCAGCACGGATCGCCTCGGTCACCGCCGTACCCTTCCGCTCGCGCGCTCCGGCTCCGCCCCGGGCTCCGGCCGGTGCCCCGATGCCGCGCCGGCCGGTGCCAGCAGCCCGGTGGTGGCCGTGACGGTGGCGAGTGCTGCCAGCGCCCCTGCCGCGGTGCCCGCACGGCGCGTGTGTGCGTGACAGTTCACGCGAACCTCCTGCGGTGGGGAAAGTCATACTCCA
>Ga0070707_100006177_pt1 | contig 11159 bp, 10 predicted proteins | sample KBSK5502metaG_FD_65468 | JGI IMG/M metagenome (GOLD analysis project Ga0070707, IMG submission 65468) | Corn, switchgrass and miscanthus rhizosphere microbial communities from Kellogg Biological Station, Michigan, USA - KBS K5-50-2 metaG | ecosystem: Host-associated > Plants > Roots >... | reverse complement strand
AGAAGTTTCCAGAAAAGGCGTTATGCGACGTCCCGGAACCCTCTGAACGGCGCTGCCATACTTGCGGTACCCCGCTTGAATCCTCTATGCTCTATGCTCCGGAAGAGAATCATTGCTTAGCCGTTCGTAACCTGCTTCTTTCGCGAAAATACAGCCATCGCGGTATTTCCCAATCGGCTCGAAGGTAGGGGGAATAAGCATGTGTCGCAGTAGTGTTTGGCGGGGTGAAATGTCACAGTGTGACCGTTTATGTAAATCAAGCCCGTGATCAGGTCAAGTCATCGGCATGCACACGTTCGGAGCTTCGGCGCCGTTAAAGGAATTGCAGCGGAAGTTCGGGTTTGAACCGGGGCAGGTCGTTGCTGCGGTCAAACAGCAGTTACTCTCACCGCAGTGATAGAATTTTATCTTCAGGGATGATAACTGAACGCGAAGATGGGTAGTGGGTCACTTTGAATCTAGCCCGGCAATTCCGCTCCTCAGCTGAGGAGGGGAATTGCCGACGCGGTAGCGGCGGCTGGGGTGGTGCTGGTCAACAAAATCATTTCTGTTGATCAGCACCACCCTTCTGCGCGGGCTAAGGTGGCTTCGCAACTTTTTCTTTGCCGCGCAGCCGCCCCTCCTCATCTGAGGAGGGAGTTTTGTTGTCCAAAGAAAGTGACCCACTACCGAAGATGGCTGACAAAAGTCCGACGACGGATTTGCCGCCTGCATCTCCTGCCGAACCCTGGCGTCCTCAGGTCAATCCCTGGCTCATCGCAGTAGTCGTGGCGATGGCCGCCTTCATGGAGGTGCTCGACACCAGTATCGCCAATGTGGCATTGCCTTACATCGCGGGCAATCTTGGTGCGAGCAACGACGAGAGCACCTGGGTGCTGACGTCCTACCTGGTTTCGAACGCCATCGTACTGCCCATCAGCGGATGGTTTGCCGGGGTACTCGGCCGGAAAAGATTCTTCATGACATGCCTCGCCATTTTCACGCTGAGTTCCTTGCTCTGCGGGATTGCGCCGAGTCTCGGAGCCATTATCTTGTTTCGGGTTCTGCAGGGTGCGGGTGGCGGCGGGCTGCAACCGATGGCTCAGGCCATTCTGGCGGACGTTTTTCCGCCGCGGCAACGAGGACTGGCATTTGCGCTTTATGGCATCACATCGATCATCGCGCCGACTATCGGGCCGACGTTGGGTGGATGGATTACCGATCAGTACACATGGCGCTGGATCTTCTTCATCAATTTGCCGGTCGGAATTGTGGCCTTGTTCCTCATCTTTCGTCTGGTCGAAGACCCGCCGTGGGCCAAACGCGCTCCAGGCGCGGGAGTCAAAATCGATTACATCGGCGTGAGTCTTCTGGTCATAGGAGTGGGCGCGTTGCAAGTGATGCTCGACAAGGGACAGGAGGAAGATTGGTTCGGTTCGAGCTTCATTCTGACGCTGGCCGTGATAGCAGGCGCCGGATTGATTGCACTGGTCATCTGGGAATGGTTTTACAAGAACCCGATTATCGAAGTGCGGCTTTTCAAGAATCTGAACTTCCTCGGCGCCAACGCGATGATGTTCATACTGGGAATCATGCTGTTCTCCAGCCTCGTGATGATGCCGCAGTTCCTTCAGACACTCCTGGGATACACAGCGGAGTCGGCAGGTCTCGTGCTTTCAGGCGGCGGACTGCTTCTGCTGTTCTTGATGCCGATTGCAGGAACACTTGCGTCCAAGATCCAGGCGCGCTACATCATCGCGTTTGGCTGGCTGGCGCTCTCCGCCGCGATGTACTACTCCACGCAGCGCCTCAACCTCCAGATCAGTTTTGGAACTGCCAGCATGCTGCGCGTCATACAGGTGTTCGGCCTGGGTTTCCTGTTTGTTCCCATTAACCTGGTTTCGTATGTCGGAATGCCGGCTCAGAAGAGCAACAGCGTTGCAGGCCTTGTGAATTTCATGCGCAACATCGGGGCAAGCATCGGGACCTCGATGGTCACCACCTTGATTGCGCGCCGCGCGCAATTTCACCAGGTGAATCTGGCCGCGCACTTCACTCCGGGGCAGCCTGCCTTCACAGCGGCGGCGAGAGCTCTCGCTGCCCGTTTGGCTGTTTCGGGATTGGATGCTTCGCGAGCAGCGAATCAGGCATACGGCCGGCTCTATCGCGCATTGATTGCCCAGGCCACAACGCTCGCCTACATCGATACGTATTGGATTCTGGCTGTGGGAGCCGCAATCATGTTCCTGTTGTCCTTCGCTCTCAGAAAGAATGCGCCCGGCGCGGGCGGCGAGGTCGCTGTGGGATAAAAGAGGATATGGCAATTCGAATAGTCACTATCGATCGTGAATACGGCAGCGGCGGCGGCGTCATTGCAGAGAAAGTCGCAACTCGACTGGGTTGGAGGCTGTGGGACCAGTTGCTGACGGATGAAATCGCGCGGCTGATGGAGTGCGAATGCGGCGACGTCGAGGAACATGAGGAGAAAAGAGACCCGGCTTTCTATCGGCTCCTCAAATCTTTCATGCGTGGCAGTTTTGAAGGCAGCTTGAACGCGCGGCGATTGAAGATGGTCGACACGGACTGCGTCCGCGAAGTCGTAGAGCAAATCCTTCCCAAGATCGCGGATGACGGCAATTGCGTGATTGTGGGCCGAGGATCCGCTTATATTCTCAGTACCCGCCCCGACGCGTTTCATGTCTTCATCTACGCCCCGTTTGCGGAAAGAGTTCGCCGGCTGCGCTCAACCGGCAAGAGCGAAAAGGAATCCATCGAGCTTGCCGAGACGGTAGATCGTGAGCGCGCCGACTTCATCAAACAATACTTCGATATCGAGTGGCCTGATCGGCATCGCTTTCATCTGATGGTCAATTCCGGAATGGGAGAAGAAGTGGCAGTCGAAACTATTCTGGATGCTCTTGCAACCTATACGAAGCAGCGGAGTTGATCGCGCAGTGGAGGAGTCGGAATGGTTGATCACCAACGGGCTGGGTATCTAATTCTTTCCTGTGCATTCCTGAGTTTGCTGCTCGTATCTCCCCAATTGGCGCGGGCACAGGCCCAAAGCCCCTTTCTCGGGAGCGTCCGTACCGGGCAGGCGACGGGCACCACGTTGGAGCTTCCTCTTAAGGATGCCCTGGACCGAGCTCTCAAATACAACCTCGCCATCATCGAAGGCAGCCAGAACAATCGTGCAGCTCAGGCCGCGCGTCTTCAGAGCCTGAACGCGCTGCTGCCGAACCTGACGGCGCGCCTCGGCAGCGTGCTCGAACAAGTCAATCTCCGGGCTGTAGGCCTCAACCCCAATATTCCCGGCATCCACATTCCCACAATCATCGGACCCTTTGGCGTTGCCGATGCGCGCGCCTATCTCTCGCAGCAGGTTTTCAATTGGTCGGACATCAAGAACTGGAAGTCCGCCATCGAATCCGAAAAGGCAACGCAGTACACGTACAAGAGAGATCGTGACCTCGTGGTTCAAACGACCGGCGATGCTTACCTTCTGGTGATTTCGGACATCGCCAATACGGATTCGATCCGCGCCAGGGTTGAAACGGCCCAGACGCTCTATCGGAACGCTGTCGACCAGAACAAACAAGGAGTGATTGCCGGCATCGACGTGCTGCGCGCACAAGTCGAACTGCAGACCGAGCAACAGCGGCTCATTTCCGCCGAAAACCAGCTGTCGATCGACAAGCTGGTGCTCGCGCGGATCATCGGGCTGCCGAGCGGCCAGGAGTTCCGTCTTGCGGACTCTGTTCCGTATGCGCCATTGACGGACATCAGTCTCGAGGAGTCACTGGAGCAGGCCCGCCTCAACCGTGCCGACTATCTCAGCGCCGTGGCACAGGTGCGGGCGGCGGAGTTGGCCCTTCGAGCTGCCGTTGCCGAAAACTATCCGTCATTGTCGACCGACGCGAACTACGGAGACATCGGCAGTCCGAATTTTGGTACGTCGCACGGAACGTTCTCGATTGCCGTCGGATTGAATATCCCCATTTTTCAGGGCAGCCGAGTACGCGCAGACAAATTGCGAGCCGATTCCGCGCTCGAGCAACGTAAGGCGGAACTTGCCGATCTCGGAGGGAGAATCGACGATGAAGTGCGCACGGCTTTTTTCAATTTTCAATCGTCATCCGAGCTTGTGACCGTCGCGAGAAGCAACACAGACCTCGCGAACCAGACACTGACGCAGGCTCAGGACCGCTTTCAGGCCGGCGTCGCCGACAACCTCGAAGTCGTCCAGGCGCAGGAATCCGTTGCCTCGGCAAACCAATCGTATATCGCCAGTCTGTATTCCTTTAACGCGTCCAAACTATCGCTGGCATTGGCGCTCGGCGTAGCCGAGCAATCGGCGCTGCAATACCTGGGAGTGAAGTAACCATGGAAAACACAACGACATCCAGTGGGACAGGAGTAGGGCCGGGCCAGCCGCCGTCGGGTCGTCGCAGGAGAGTACTCGGGCGGCTCCTGCTGGCAGTCTTCATCCTTATTATTATCGTCGTAGGTTCGGTTCAGCTGTATCGCTACTACGCGCCATGGGAATCTACAGACGACGCCCAGATCGATGGCTATATCTATCCCGTGAATTCCCGAATCCCCGGCCATGTGATCCGCGTTACCGTCGATGACAATCAATATGTCGAAGCCGGCACCGTCCTGGTGCAACTCGACCCGAAAGACTACGAGGTTGCTGTAGCGAACGCCAAAGCCGTGGTTGCGAATGACGAAGCCAGCGCCGCTGCGCTGTCGGCCAACGTTCCTCTTACTTCTGTGAACACGTCGACTCAACTCTCCAGCGCGCAAGCCGATGTTGAAAACGGCAAGGCTGCGATCGTTGCGGCGCAACGCTCATTTGACGCCGCACAGGCCTCGTTGCGACAGGCCGAAGCGAATGATTTGAAAGCTCAGGACGACGTCAATCGATACAAGCCGCTCGCGGATAAAGATGAAATCCCGCAACAACGTTACACTCAGGCAGTCAATACCGAGAAGGCGACAGCCGCCGCGATCGAAGCTGCTCAGGCTTCCGCATCCGCCGCGGAACAAGCGGTAAATCAGGCTCGTGCCAAACTCGAGCAGATTGAAGCCCAACTGAGGTACGCGCAGACGGCGCCTCAACAAATCTCGGTGCAACGGTCCCGCGCCCAGGCGGCGGCCGCGGAAACCCAACGGGCTGTTGCCCTACTCGAGCAAGCGCAACTGAACCTTCAATACACCACGATTGTGGCGCCGGTCAGCGGGATTGTCGGACAGCGATCGGTGCAGCCCGGACAGAGCGTCGCTCCGGGCCAGCAATTGATGACCGTTGTCCCTCTGGATGGCCAGAACATCTGGGTGACCGCCAACTTCAAAGAAACGCAATTAATGTATATGCGGCCCGGCCAGCCCGTGAAAATCTCGGTCGATGCTTACGGACGCATCTATGACGGACACGTTCTCAACCTTGCCGGCGCCAGCGGCGCGCGGTACAGCCTGCTGCCCCCCGAAAATGCCACAGGAAATTACGTCAAGGTCGTTCAGCGACTCCCGGTAAAGATTGTCTTCGAAAAGGGCCAGGATCCCGATCATCTTCTGCGGCCGGGAATGTCGGTGGTGCCTAACGTGAGAGTTAAATAACATGAGACCTCTCCAGAAACCCTGAGCCAGCAGGGGCTTTAGGCCGCGTTGCACCGTAGGCGCAGGCTTTCGCCGAATTCGGCCCATCAATGATGGCTTCTCCTTTCGAACAGAGACCGACGCCTTCATTTTCATTTTGTCTCTCGGGCTTGAAAGCACCAATCGGAGGTTTCGTTTTCTACGCCGGCCACACCATATTTCTTAGCCGTTCGTAACCTGCTTCGTGAGGCAGTCTGGTGGCGGAGAGCCTCGGCCTGACTCGCCATGCGTGAAATCCCACCAAGATGAGCCTGTATCCACGAGCCCCCAAATTTCAGGGGACACAGTTCTTGCCGTATGATGATCGGCGCAAATGAGTCCTGTCACAGGATCCATTGCAGGAGCTAACCTGAGAATTTCTCGTACTGAGAGTGGTCGGGGTTCAGCAAAAGCTATTTTGCGAAATCTTACCGCGTCACCCTCGCGAGTCGGCCGTGCCTGTCTGTCAATCTCGGCTTGAGAACATAATCCGATGCGAAAACGTAGTCGGCGATTCTCTTCAGTTAAAAAACTGGCATGATATGCAACTTCTAATATGTGACTAAGCACTTCGCGATCAGGAATTGGTTCGGGGTTGAACGCAAAAGGTGGTCTCAGTTTGGTCCATTTCCCTCGTACTGTCTCGGCCAATTCGCTCGGGTAAACAAACATGGGATGCCCTCCACTTTAGGCGGTTCATTTTCGCCCAAGGCCGAAGGAACCGTACAAAGTGCACTTTTCATTTGCTTTCGGAGCCTCTTTACAAAGCGGCTCCGACTAGGAGAACGCCAACCATTTCAACGGGATAAGTCAGTTTTCGGAATTTCCTCCAATGTTTCATGGAGATAGAAAGCCTCCATCAAAGCATTACGCACAGTACCAGGACGAATTCAGGTTGGCCGTCGGGATGAACTCCTCCGGCGCACACGGTCGGCGACAGCAGCGATGAAGGTTTCGTTGTTCAGCAGTTCGGAAAAGTCGCGGCGGGTATCCCGTCTCTCAATGAACGCTCGAAGTGCGCTGTTAATCTGGGTCTGGTATGGCGCTGCGTTCGGTTTGTTCGCCCGATCCTTAAAGAACTTAAGAATGTCTCGATCAAGCTTGATGTAGATCCCAATCTTTGTTTCCATTTTTTCACTGAGCGCTTCCGGATGTCTTTCCAGGAATCCGCCTCGCCGCCCCCGATAGAGGCCAGGCTTGAACGTCTCGTTCGGCTTCACTCCGCGACGGATTTCTTCATCGTAGTCTCTCTGAGTCACAGTTAGCGAGACATCCTTCGATTTCGGCTTATGCGTTTTCTTTTTCATATTGTTTCCGGTACTTGGCTTCTGCCTTTCTCGCTGAGATGATCCAAATCGTCTTGTCCTGCAATTCGGTGTACGCCACAAACAGCAGTCGGCGTGACGAGAGGCCGATAATGTTGTAGCGTAGTTCCTCCGCGGTGGAACGCTCGGAATCGAAGAAATCTATCGCATTCGGATCGAGAAAGACCTCTTGCGCTTCGTCAAACATAACGCCGTGAGTTTCGAGATTGTCTCCGGCCTTCTTCTCATCCCAACCGAATTTCACTTTAAGCAATATATATGAGTATATACTGCGCAACAACCCGAAGGACCGTTTGCAGCGGCTGAAGAGCTGCTAGGGCGTCATTCGGGTGTTTTGCTTTATCCCAACAAGGGTTCTGGCAGTCCCTTCAAGCAGGAATGGCCTCTTCGCGCGCGTTTGCAAGGAAGGGCGTGTCGCGATGCTTCCAATAAGACCTTCAAAAAAGCGTATCTCGGCAACAGCAGCCCGGCCTTGATCAACATAACTGAAATCAATGTCACGGATTATCCACTTCGCCCTATAATCGGTACCATTTCATGGTTCATGGCAGGAGGAGGATCTCGATGACGCCAGAGCGGTGGCGGCAGGCTGCAGAGGCATTCGAGGCGGCGCTGGAACTCAAGGGGGACGAGCGCAGTGCGTTCCTGGCCCAATTGAGCTCCGATGATCCCGCTCTTCGTAGCGAAGTTGAAGCCCTCCTGGCCGAAGATGCATTGCAGGCTCAGACTCCTCCAGGCCCGATCGTCGGAGCACGCTCGCCGGAGGCTACTCTATCAATAGCCGTCATTTTGACGTGGAAGGCCAAACCATGAGCTTAGCCGCAGGCGCAAAGCTCGGTCCGTACGAAATCCTGTCCGGTATTGGCGCAGGAGGAATGGGGGAAGTTTACAAAGCCCGCGACACCCGCTTGAATCGCACCGTCGCCATTAAAGTCCTGCACTCACCTTTCTGCGATGATCCGGAGATGAACGCGCGCTTTGAGCGTGAGGCGAAGACGATTGCCGGGTTCAATCATCCGCACATCTGCGTGCTTCACGATATCGGCCATCAAGATGGCATCGCCTACCTGGTCATGGAGTATCTCGAGGGAAAAACGCTCGCCCAGCGGTTGGAGAAAGGCGCTCTGCCGCTCGCTGAGGCGTTGAAGATCGCGATTGAGATCGCGGATGCTCTGGACAAAGCCCACCGGCAAGGTGTCGTTCATCGCGATTTGAAACCTTCGAACGTGATGCTGACGAAGAGCGGGACGAAGCTGCTCGATTTTGGTTTGGCGAAGCTGAGGCAGCAGACACAGCCCTTAGGAACGCTCTCAACCTTGCCGGCCAACGAGGATGTGACGATACAAGGGATCATTCTCGGGACGCTGCAGTATATGTCGCCGGAACAACTCGAAGGGCAGAAAGCGGATGCGCGGTCCGACATCTTTGCATTCGGTGCAGTTCTCTATGAAATGTTGACCGGAAGGAAAGCATTTCAAGGCCGCAGCCAGTCCAGCGTCATCGCAGCGATCATGCATACTGACCCGCCGGCTATCTCGGCCTTACAGCCGATGACGCCGGCGGCACTGGATTGGATTGTCAAGGTTTGCCTTGCTAAAGATCCGGATCAACGTTGGCAGACCGTGCACGACCTCGCACTGCAATTAACTCGGATCGGTGAGGACCGTGCGCAGGCAGTTGCATCCGTTCGTACACGTCCATCAAGATTTTGGTCGGTTTTGACCGCGGTTTTTCTCCTGACGGCGATCGCTCTTGCCGCGCTCCTGATCCTGAACTACCAGACTCCTCGCGAACCACAAAGTCTGCGCTTCCAGATTCCATCGCCGGACAAGACCATTTTTGGTTCGGCGCTGGCAGGCACGGGCGCAATCATCTCGGGTAATGCGGGGCGCATTTCGCCAGATGGCCTGCAGATCGCATTCACGGCGAGGGACGAAGCAGGGAAGGTCATGCTATGGGTTCGTCCATGGGATGCAACCGCAGCGCGGCCGCTTCCGGGGACCGAGGGCGCAGGGCTGCCCTTCTGGTCGCCGGACAGCAGGTCCATTGGCTTTTTCACTGACAGCAAGCTTAAGACGATCGATGTGGCTGGAAGGCAGCCACTAACATTATGCGGTGTTGCAAATTCCCGTGGTGGCGCGTGGAGTAAAGACGGCGTCATTGTGTTCGCGAACCAGGAGGCAACTTCACTGCTACGTGTGCCCGCAGTCGGAGGAGAACCGGCGCCTGTCACAAAGGAGGCCGATCACCGAACCATCCCCCAGTTCCCGTCATTCCTCCCTGATGGAAAACACTTCTTATTTCTGGATGTGTCCTCGGGTGGGCTCGCCACTTACGTCACTTACATCGGTTCCCTCGACTCGCCTGAACAGCGGCGTCTGCTGGTTGCGGATTCCGCGGCAATCTACGCGCCTCCTGGCTACCTTTTGTTCGTACGTAAGGGCACGCTCATGGCACAGGCATTCGATCCTAAGAAACTGGAACTCACTGGCAATGCCGTTCCGATCGCCGAACAAGTCGCCTCAGATGGACCCGGTGCAGGTTTTTCCGTGTCCGACAGCGGAACGCTCACATATCGGACGGGATTACCGGACCCGTCCCGATACCAGCTTGTCTGGGTGGATCGAAGCGGGAAGGCTCTGGGTTCGCTCGGAGCCCCGGCCCTTTATCTGGGCCCTGCCCTTTCGCCCGATGGCAAGCGTATCGCCGTTCACCGCCACGATGGCAGCGGGGGGGATATCTGGATCATCGAGGCAGCAGGAGGTAAGACGTCGCGCCTGACGTTCGATGCCTCGCAGGAAAATTCTCAGCCGATCTGGTCCGCCGACGGCAGCAGCATCGTTTTCGGTTCACGCCGAAACCGCAAGTGGGGAATCTATCAGAAGCTTTCGAATTCAACCGGCAGCGAAAAACTGCTCTTTGAATCCGATAGTGTCAAGATGCCAATGAGCTGGTCGGCCGCCGTGAACACTATTTTGTTTTATGTCAATGATGCCAAGACCGCCAGCGACGTGTGGGCTTTGCCTATAAGCGGACCGCGCGAAGCGCAAGCCCGGCAGGCCGAAGCCATAAATAATGCAGGCGCGACAGCGCGCGGGGGTCAGGAGATAACCGGCGACCGGATACCTTTTCCTCTCCTGCAGACAACATTCAGTGAGCAACACCCTCAGATCTCGCCGAATGGAAAATGGTTCGCCTACACTTCAAATGAAACTGGCAGGGCCGAAATCTATGTGCAATCGTACCCACCGGGACGTGGCAAATGGCAAATTTCCACTAACGGCGGAGTGTGGGCCCGATGGCGGCCGGACGGTAAGGAACTGTTCTATATGGAAAGGGGGGGTCTTGGCACACTCATGGCTGTGACAATCGCGGCGGGTTCGACCTTCGAATTCTCCACTCCCCACCCACTGTTCGATTCCACATATTTGAACAACGCCCCAGGGCACACGGGGAACTGGAACACCTTTGATGTCTCCTCCGACGGCCAGCGATTTCTCCTACCACGACCCGAAGCGGCAGATATCGCCAGCGCGCTCGCAAACACTCCAATCACAGTCGTCGTGAACTGGACGGCCGCCCTCAAGAAGAAATAACGTTCCGTTCGGCAATCCAGATGTCGCGGTGCTCTCTAACGAGGTTGCTGAAAGACTCGAATCCCGTATGGTTCAAATATTCCGAACTGATTGCAATCATAGGTAGAAACCGAGCAGGCTCGTAGCGGCTATGGTTCTGAAATGCGAGCCTGTGGGTGGCGAATTCCAAATTCCGCTGATTTCTGGAGGTTCTTCTCTGATCGCATTTTTCGGTTACACAAATATGAATGGAAATGCCCTCTGTCCGCCGTGAAGTAACAATTTTGTAATATGAGCTGCTTTTCTCCAGGATAGCCCAGTCGTCGAAACCAGGCACGACCGGGATTTCCGTCAATGATTTCAGACAGTTCGGGTTTTTGCACACGACGGGATGTTATCGGGATCGGTTTGCGTGTAGCGGGTTTTGACGATCTCATGGCAAACCTTGAACAAGGCTTTCTGAATCTTCGCCACGCTCTTGCCGGGTTTGATGTTCACGTCCACGACTCTGGCGCAGAACTCGGCCCAGAATTCGGGATTGGTGATGAGACGGCGCGGTTCTTTATGCGCGAGTCCCGCCCGTTCGGCGACGCGGCAAAGCGTGTAATACATTGTCCTGTTGAGGCCGGCGTAGAACGGCGTC
>Ga0070707_100006175_pt1 | contig 11160 bp, 7 predicted proteins | sample KBSK5502metaG_FD_65468 | JGI IMG/M metagenome (GOLD analysis project Ga0070707, IMG submission 65468) | Corn, switchgrass and miscanthus rhizosphere microbial communities from Kellogg Biological Station, Michigan, USA - KBS K5-50-2 metaG | ecosystem: Host-associated > Plants > Roots >... | reverse complement strand
ACCGCGACGCGATCGCCGGGCGGCAGGTGCACGGTGAGCGGGAACCACGGACTGGCGGTCAGCATCACGAGCGACACGGCGACGAACGGCAACGCTATCGCCGCCGCGGCCACGCGCGCGAGGGCGGCGCGGCCGGCGCGCAGCGCCTCGAGCCGCAGCTCGCTCCCCGCCGCGAGCGCGAGCAGCGCCAGCCCCGCGTCGGAGAAGAAGCCCAGCGCCACCGTCTCGTCGCCGCGCACGAGACCGAGCCACCGCGGCCCGGCGGCGAAGCCGACGAGCATGTAGCCGGTGAGGCGCGGCAGGCGCGCGCCCTTCGCGATGTCGCCGCCGAGATGCGCGGCGAGCAGCAGGAACCCGAGAGCGAGCGTCGCCCGCGCTTCCAGCGGCCCGCCCGCGGTGACGCGATGAAGCAGGGCCATGATCAGGCCCAGGGCGAGCAGCATGCCCCATCGCATGGGCGGCAAAGATACCGGCGCGCGCGGGTTTTTGACAATGCACCACAGCGCCGATATTTTCAGTTGGTGACCGCTAAAAACTGGATTGAGGCCGTGCGCTTCGGGGACGATGGACTCGTCCCCGTCGTCGCGCAAAGCGCCCTCGCGGGCGAAGTCCTCATGGTGGCCTATGCCGACCGCGCGGCGCTCGAAGAGACACGCGCCACGGGGGAGGCCCATTACCACAGCCGCTCGCGCGGGGCGCTGTGGCACAAGGGCGAAACGTCAGGCCACACCCAGGCGGTCCTGGAGGTCCGCGTCGACTGCGACGGTGACGCGGTGCTCTACCTGGTGCGCCAGCGGGGCCCGGCCTGTCACACGGGCGACGCCACCTGCTTCGGAGAACGGACCGGGGGCACCCTGACCCGGCTCGAGCGCACCGTCGCGGAGCGCGCCCGCACCCGGCCCGCGGGGTCCTACACGGCGACGCTCCTCGACGCGGGCGTCGTGAAGATCGCCCAGAAGGTGGGCGAAGAGGCGGTCGAGACGGTCGTCGCCGCGACGGCAGAGGACCAGTCACGGCTCGTGAGCGAAGCCGCGGATCTTTTGTACCATCTGCTGGTGCTATTCGCGGCGAAGGAGCTCCCCCTCGACCGCGTGCTCGAGGAGCTCGAAAGCCGGGCGCGCTAGGTCAGATGGCGTTCGTCCACCTTCACACCCACAGCGAGTACTCCCTCCTCGACGGCGCCAACCGCATCCCCGACCTGCTCGACCGGGTCAAGGCGCTGGGCATGGACTCCATCGCGGTCACCGACCACGGCAACCTGCATTGCGCGTGGTCGTTCCACTCCGAGGCCAGGGCGCGCAAGCTCCGCCCGATCCTGGGCTTCGAGGCGTATCTCGCGTTCGGCAGCCGCCACAAGCGCGAGAAGCCCGCCGATGCCCCGGCCGCCTACTCCCACCTCGTCTTGCTCGCGAAGAACCGGGCCGGATACCAGAACCTCGTCAAGCTCTCCTCCATCGGATTCCTTGAGGGCTACTACCGCCGGCCGCGCATCGACCGGGAGGTGCTGGAGCAGCACGCGGAGGGGCTGATCTCCCTCGCGGCCTGCCTCTCCGGGGAGATCTCCCTGTACCTGCGCCAGGGGAATTACGAGGCCGCCAAAGCGAGCGCTCAGTTCTTCGCCCGCGTGTTCGGGAAGGACGGCTTCTGGCTGGAGGTGCAGAACCACGGGATCGCGGACGAGAAGCTGGTGACCGAGGGCATGTTCCGCCTGGCGGCGGAGCTCGCGCTCCCGGTCGTCGCGACCAACGACGCGCACTATCTAAGGAAAGAGGATGCCGAGGCACACGACGTTCTGCTGGCCATCGGCACCGGCAAGGATCTGGACGATCCGAACCGATTCCGCTTCCTGGGGCGGGAGAGCTACGTCAAGTCGGAGGCAGAAATGCGGGCGCTGTTCCCGGATCATCCGGAGGTCCTGGCCGAGAGCGCCCGCATCGCCGAGCTGTGCGAGTTCGACTTCGAGAAGCGCTACTTCCTGCCGCAGTTCCCCAGGCCCCAGGAGTTCGCGTCGGACAACGACCTCCTCATCCATCTGGCCCAGGCGGGAGCCAGGCGACGCTACGGCGATCCCCTGCCGCGAGCGGTCGAGGAGCGGCTCGACTACGAGCTGGGGGTGATCTCGCGCACGGGCTACGCCGGCTACTTCCTGATCGTGTACGACATCGTCCGGGCGGCGAAGGACCGGGGGATTCCGGTGGGGCCGGGGCGCGGCTCGGCGGCCGGCTCTCTCGTGGCGCACGCGCTCGGCATCACCGACATCGACCCGCTCGAGTTCGACCTGCTGTTCGAGCGGTTCTTGAACCCGGAACGCGTCACGATGCCGGACATCGACCTCGACTTCTGCTTCGAGCGGCGCGGCGAGGTCATCCAGTACATCCGCGAGCGCTACGGGCGGGATTCGGTCGGGCAGATCATCACGTTCGGCACGCTCAAAGCCCGGGCCGCGTTCCGCGACGTGGCGCGGACGCTGCGGGTCGAGCCGGGGGAAGTGGACCGTTTCAGCAAGCTGATCCCGGCGGGGTGGCAGGGCATGAACGTGACGCTCGCGGAGGCGCCGGAGCGCTCGCCGGAGCTGCGGGCCCTGGCGCGCCAGGACGAGCGCGTCCGCAAGGTCCTCGACCTCGGCGCCCGGATCGAGGGCCTGGCCCGCCACGCCTCGGTGCACGCCGCGGGCGTGGTGATCGCCCCGGGGCCGCTCACCGACTACGTCCCGGTGTGCCTCGCCCCGCAGGAAGCCGACGCGATCATCACGCAGTACGACATGGTGGGCCTCGAGCAGGTCGGGATGCTGAAGATCGACGTGCTGGGCCTGAAGACCCTGACCGTGATCCACGATGCCGTCCGGATGGTCGGCGAGCGGCACGGCGTGACGCTCGACATGGACGCGCTCGATCTCGAGGACCCCGAGGTCTACGCCCTGCTCCGCGCCGGGCGTACCGCGGGGGTGTTCCAGTTCGAGTCGCCGCTCGCCACCGACTGCCTGCGCAACATGAAGTGCGACCGGTTCGACGACCTGGTGGCGGCGAACGCGCTGCTCAGGCCGGGCCCGCTGGACACGGGCATGCACCTCGTGTTCATCAACCGGAAGCTGGGCCGCGAAGCGGTGCGCTACCCGCATCCCGCGCTGGAGGAGATCCTCAAGCCGACCTACGGGGTGATCACCTACCAGGAACAGCTGATGCGGATCGCCAACGTCCTCGCCGGCTTCTCCCTCGCCGAAGCCGACGTGCTCCGCAAGGCCGTCGGAAAGAAGGACCCGGAGCTGATCCGCCAGGAGCTGGGGCGGTTCGTCGAGCGCGCGGTGGAACGCGGCCACGACCGCCGGGTGATCGAGGACATCGCCGCTCTGATCGAGACGTTCGGCCGCTACGGCTTCAACAAGTCGCACGCGGTGGCGTATTCGGTGCTGTCCTACCGGACGGCCTGGCTCAAAGCGCATCACGCGCCCGAGTTCATGGCGGCCCTGCTGTCGTCGGAGATCGGCAACACGGACAAGGTGGTGCAGTACATCAACGAGGCGCGGGAGCTGGGCCTCGAGGTGCTGCCGCCCGACGTGAACGAGTCGGGGTTCAAGTTCACCGTGGTGGGCGAGCGCCGTATCCGCTTCGGGCTCGGGGCGGTCAAGAACGTCGGCGCCGGCGCGATCGAGTCGATCATCCGCGGGCGGGAAGCCGGCCCCTACCGCTCGCTCGTGGACCTGTGCGAGCGCATCGACCTGCGACTCTGCAATAAGCGGGTCATCGAGGCGCTCGTGGATGCCGGGGCCTGCGATTCTCTCGGCGGCCACCGCGCCCAGCTCGTCGCCGCGCTGGACGCGGCGTTCGCCGAGGCGCAGGCGCGCCAGGAGGAGCGCGTGTCGGGCCAGCACGCCCTGTTCGGCGAGGAGGGCCGCAACCCGCATCCCCCATCACGCAGCCCGGATGTTTCGCCGTGGACCGAACACGAGCGGCTGGCCCGCGAAAAGGCGGTGCTCGGCTTCTTCATCTCCGGGCACCCCCTCGCCAAGTACCGCGCGGAGGTGGAGCTTTTCGGAACGCACACGACGGCCTCCCTGAGCCAGTGGACCGACCGGAAGGTGCGCGTCGCGGCGGTGGTGACGGCCGTGAAGCGCCAGATCTCGAAGAAGTCGGGTGCGGAGTATGCGCGCCTCACGCTGGAGGACTTCCATGGGACGGCCGAAGCGCTCGTGTTCCCCGAGGCGTGGGCGCAGCTGAGCGACGTCATCCACCCCGACCGGTCGCTGTTGCTCACGGGTAGTCACAGCCTGCGTGACCGCGACGAGGAACAGGCGACGTTCATCGTGGAGGCGGCCCAACCACTGGATGAGCTCCTGGCGAGTGGCGCGGTCGGCGTGGCGCTGGCGTGGTCGCGCGCCGCGCCCCCGCCCCCCGCCACGGCGCGCGCCGTCCGCGACCTGTGCGCCGCCCACCCGGGGGCGGCGCCGGTACTGGTGGAGTGGGGAGAGGCGGAGGATCCCACTAACCCCGGGCGCAAGCCCGGGGTGCCCGCAGACCCCGGGCTTGCGCCCGGGGTTGGCTCCCCCCCCCTCCACGCCCGCCTCCGCAGCCGCTCGCTCCGCGTGGAGGTGGACGACGAGCTGCTCGCGGCGCTGCGCGGCCTGCTCGGCCCCGACCACGTCCACCTCGTGAGAGCGACCGCACCCCCCGTTCCAACCGAGTCGCGTCCGCGCTCGAATGGCTCGGGGACCTCCGGTTGGCACGGGGCGACCTGATCGATGGCGACTCATACGCTGGACTTCGAGCGGCCGCTGCTCGAGCTGGAGCGGCAGATCGAAGAGATGAAGCGCGTCGCCGGCGACGCGGTCGCAGACGTGTCGAAGGAGCTGGCCCCGCTCGAGAAGAAGCTCGCCGAGCTGCGCGTCGAGATCTACAAGCGCCTGACGCCCATGCAACGCGTGCAGGTGGCGCGCCACCCGAAGCGCCCGTACACGCTCGATTACATCAAGACCATGTGCACCGACTTCGTCGAGCTGCACGGCGACCGGCTGTTCCGCGATGACCCCGCGATCGTGGGCGGCTGGGCCCGGCTCGACGGCATGAGTGTCATGGTGATCGGCCACCAGAAGGGCCGCGACACGAAGGAAAACCTGCGCCGCAACTTCGGCATGGCGCATCCCGAGGGCTACCGCAAGGCGCTGCGCCTGATGCACCTGGCCGAGAAGTTCCGGGCTGCCGTGATCACTCTGGTGGACACGCCGGGCGCCTACCCCGGGCTCGGGGCCGAGGAGCGGGGCCAGGCTGAGGCGATCGCCCGCAACCTCGTGGAGATGGCGACGCTGCGCGTCCCGATCATCACGGTGGTGATCGGCGAGGGCGGCTCGGGGGGCGCGCTCGCGGTGGGACTCGCGGACCGCGTGTTGATGCTCGAGAACTCGGTGTACTCCGTCATCTCGCCGGAGGGCTGCGCGGCCATCCTCTGGAAGGACGCGAGCCAGCGGGAGCGGGCCGCCGACGCCCTCAAGATCACGGCCCAGGACCTGCTGGCGCTGGGGGTGGTGGACGAGATCATTCCCGAGCCGGCCGGCGGCGCGCACGCCGACCCCGACGCGGCGGCGGAGGCCGTCGGCGAGGTCGTGCGCCGCCACACCCGCCAGCTCCGGGCGTTGAAGGTCGAGAAGCTGCTCAGACGGCGCGAGGAGAAGTACCTTTCGATGGGCGCGTTGAACGAGAAGTGAGTTGACTCCGATCGTCGAAGTCCGGTTCAAAGGGAACCGCAAGGAATACTTCACCTGGTCGTCGGCCGAGCCGCTCGCGCTCCACGATGCCGTGATCGTGGAGGTCGAGCGAGGGGAGGATTTCGGCCGGGTGTCGGCGCTGGGCGCGGTCGCGGCGCAGAAGTGCGCCGGCTGCCAGGGGTGCAGCCTCGCCGGCTCTGCCGCCCCTGCCGCCCCGGTGAACCCCGAACGTCGCATCCTCCGTCGCGGCACCACCGACGACATCCGCCTCGCCGACCAGCTGCACGGCGAGGAAGAGGAGGTGCGGCGCAGGGTGATGGAGCGGGTCCAGAGACACGAGCTCCCGATGAAAGTCTCCGACGCCGAATGGCAGTGGGACCGGAAGAAGCTGACGGTCTACTTCACGGCCGAGCAGCGCGTGGACTTCCGCGCGCTGGTGCGCGACCTCGCGAGCCAGTTCCACAGCCGGATCGAGCTGCGCCAGATCGGCGCCCGCGACGAGGCGAAGCGGCTCGACGGCGTGGGCCGGTGCGGGCGCCGCTACTGCTGCTCGAGCTGGCTGCCGGAACTGCGTCCCGTGAGCCTGTCGCTCGCCAAGGATCAACACCTCTCGCTCAACCCCTCGCAGATCTCGGGCGGCTGCGGGCGGTTGCTGTGCTGTCTCCGCTACGAGCACGACTTCTACGTGCAGACCCGCAAGCGCTTCCCGAAAGAAGGCAAGGTCCTGAAGACCGCCGTCGGCCTCGAGCGGGTGCTCGCGGTGGACATCTTTCGCGAGCAGGTGACGCTGCGCGCCGAGGCCGGCGATACGCGGGTGGTCTCGCTCGAGCAGCTGAAGGGCGAGGCGGATGCCTAAGTTCTACCTTACGACCGCCATCGACTACTCGAACGGCGAGCCGCACCTCGGCCATGCGCTCGAGAAGATCGGCGCGGACTGTCTCGCCCGCTACCGGCGGCTGTGCGGCGACGACGTCCACTTCGTGATGGGGATGGACGAGCACGGGCAGAAAGTTGCGCAGTCGGCCGAGAAGGGGGGCCTGCCGCCGCAGGCGTGGGTAGACCGGATCGCAGGGCGTTTCCAACAGACCTGGCGCCGCCTGCTCTGCTCCAACGACGACTGGATCCGGACGACCGAGCCCCGGCACCGCGCCGCGGTCGCGGCGTTCATCGAGCGCATCCGCGCACGCAACCCGGACGACATCTTCATCGGGGATTACGAGGGCCTGTACTGCGTCGGTTGCGAGGAGTTCAAGCAGGAATCCCAGATCGTCAACGGTCGCTGCGTGGAGCATCCGACGCTCGAGCTCGTGAGGACCCAGGAGAGGAACTACTTCTTCCGGCTGAGCCGCTACGCGCGGCGGATCCATGAGCTGATCGTGTCGGGCGAGTTCCAGGTCGAGCCCGAGATCCGGCGGAACGAGGTCCTGCGCCAGATCGAGGACGGGCTGCAGGACGGCTCGATCTCGCGCGCCCGTTTTCCCTGGGGCATCCCGTTTCCGGACGCGCCCGACCATACGGTCTACGTCTGGTTCGACGCGCTCATCAATTACATCACCGCCGCCGGGTTCCCCGAGCCCGGCTTCGAGCGGCTGTGGCCCGCGGACCTGCACGTCATCGGCAAGGGCATCACGCGGCTGCACTGCGCGCTGTGGCCCGCGATGCTGCTCAGCGCGGAGCTGCCGCTGCCCCGGATGGTGTGGGCGCACGGGTACGTCCAGTGGGGCGGCGCGAAGGTCTCGAAGTCGAGCGGCGGGACGCTGAGCGTGGACGAAGCGATCGACTACCACGGCGCCGACGCGCTGCGCTATTTCCTGCTGCGCGAGGTCGGATTCGAGAACGACGGCGACTTCACCTGGGAGCGCTTCGACGCACGCTACGGGTCGGAGCTCGCGGACACGTTCGGCAACCTCGTGAAGCGCTCGCTCGACATGATCCACCGCTACCGCGGCGGCACCGTGCCGGGCGACCCGCGGGGCTACCGGACGCCGCTCGAGGACGCGGCGCAGTCGGCGCTCGCCGCCTACCGGCGCGCCATGGACGGCTTCCGCCTCGAAGAGGGGGCGGCGCGCTGGATGGAGCTCGCCGCCCGCGCCAACCGCTACATCGAGGAGACGGCGCCGTGGAACCTCGCCAAGCAGGGCCACGATGCCGAGCTCGACTCCGTGCTCGCGAACCTCGCCCGCACCGTGGCGCGGCTCGCCGTGCTCGCGCTCCCATTCGTTCCGGCCACCGCCGCGTCCGTCTGGGCGCTGCTCGGCGCGCCCCCCCAGTCTCCCCAGCCCCTCGACCGGGTGCGGCTCGCCGACCTCGCGACCCTCGACCTCGCGGGGCGGCGCGTACAGAAGCCACCGATCCTCTTCCCCAAGCCGAAGCTCGCCCCGGCGTAGCGTCCATGGTGACGTGGCTCACGTCCCGTCATGGGGCGCGTGAGCTAGCTCACGCGCTGTCGTGTTGACGGACTCGTGAGGCAGCCGTAGTTTTTAGCTCCACGAGCCGGACCTCCGCCCTGTCCGGATTCTCGCCGCCGGCTATGGCAGCGCGGCGCGTGTGTGCGCCGCATCGAACGTTGACTGGAAGTCGCCGGAGAGCCGATGCGCAGAGCAACGGAGCGACGCTGGACCGTTATGTTGGTGCCTCACGGCGCGGGGGCATCTCGTGGCGTGGTGGTCTCGCAGACCTTCGTCAAGGCCCTCTTCGGCATCGGCGGCGTGGTCGCGCTGACGTTCCTGGTGCTGGGTTTGGCCGCGATATCGCGCGGCGTGAACATCACCCGCGGCCGCGCGCTCGAGAACGAGAACCGACTCCTCGCCGACGAGATCCAGCGGATGCGCGAGCGCCTGGCGGTCGTGCAGGACACCCTCACCCGGTTCAGCGAGCGGGAGCAGGAGCTGCGCCTGCTCGCGGGATTGAATCCGACCGACCCGACGGTGCAAAGGGGCGGCATCGGCGGCCCGGTCGGCGCATGGTCCGAGCGCGACAGTCTCGCCGCTCTCGGGCCGAACGGACAACAGGCGCTCGCCGCGCGGCTCGATGCGGACGCGTTGGCGCGGCGCGCGAACATCCTGGTTCGCTCGCTCAGCGAGGCCTACGATTCCTTGTCCAAGCACCAGGCGCAGCTTGCAGCGACGCCGTCCATCATGCCCACCAAGGGCTGGCTCACGAGCGCGTTCGCGCGCGAGCGCATCCACCCGATCCTCCACCTCGCGCGGCCGCACGAGGGGATCGACGTAACGGCGCCGATGGGCGCCGAGATCGAGGCGCCCGCCGCCGGCACGATCACCGACGTGCGCTGGCAGGAGGGGTACGGCAACCTGCTCACCCTCGACCACGGCTTTGGTCTGGTCACCCGCTACGCGCACTGCTCCAAGATCCTCGTGGCGCGCGGCCAACGCGTGAAGCGGGGGCAGAAGATCGCATTGATCGGCTCCACGGGTCTCTCCACCGGGCCGCACCTGCACTACGAGGTGTGGGTAAACGGGCACCCGGTCGACCCGATGAAGTACGTGATGCCGGAGGCGATCGTGGATTAGCGCGGGACTGGCGCACGAGGTTCGCCATGATCCATTCTCTCTCCTTTCTGACCCCCGTCGCCGTCGCGATGCACGTTCTCGGTTGCGCGACGACGCAACCCTTCGATCGGTCCACCGAGCCCGGCGGCAAGCCCCTGCCGCCGGCAAGCGCCGGTGCTGTGATCATCACCGGACAGGCACTGTCGGCCGACCCGGGCCGGACCGTCCTGGACGCGCTCAGACGGGCCATGCCGCAGCTACAGATCTCCGGCTGGTCGCAGTACACCCGCTGTCCCTTCGTGGAGCTGCGCGGCAAGGACAGTGTAGCGGGCAGTTCCAATCCGGATGTCTACGTCGACGGGACCCGGACCGTCGATACCTGCCCGCTCGTCACGCTCCAGGCGATGGAGGCGCGTCGTATCGAGGTCTACCCGCTGGGCGTTACCTCCCGAGCCGGGTATCCGAGCAGCGGCCACGGGTTGATTCTCGTCTTTCTCCAGCGAGCGGACACGACCGGCAAAGACTAACGCGGAGGTCGGAACGCGGAGGTCGGAACTGTGATGAGCCATCTCCGCGTTCCCACTTCCGCGTTCCGAGTTTCTACTGCCTCCCCGTGAACCACAGCGGCGTGGACAGGTCGGTGCTGCTCTTGAAGCGCTGCGCCGCCACGGCGGCGTCCACGTTCGTCCTGTTCAGGACCTGCTCGTTGTCCGCGTAGGGTAGCCGCTCCGGAATTCTTGGCAGCACCGCGTTCGGCCCCGGCACCAGCGCCGGAACGCCGGTGCGGCGCACCTCGGTCCATCCTTCCAAGCCTTGCGTGAACAGCGAGACCCACTTTTGGTACGCGATCTGGGTCAGGCCGGTGGCCACATTGTACTGCACCCGCGGTCGGGCCAGGTAGGCGTCGATGTCGGCCGCAGGAAGGCCGTACTGCTCCATGGAGGCGCGGATCGCGCCGCTGTAGAGCGCGGCCGGATCACCGGCGATCCAGCCACGCTGCGCCGCCTCGGCCTCGAGGAAGAGCACCTCGGAATACGTCAGGAGGGCGAGCGGCGCCGCAGGCGTGTCGCGCCAGTACGTGCCGAAGCGTGAGATATACTTGAGGGCCGGACCAGCGCCGTCGTTCAGCCCGTTCGGCAGGCCTGCGTAGGCCCCGGTGTCGTTCAGCTGCGCGTAGATGGGCAGGCGTGGGTCGTTCCAGCTCAGCATCGAGTCCACGAGCGTCTTGCTCATGCCGTAGTCGTCACGCTTGTCCACATGAAAGTTCGTGTAAATCGGGTTCTGGTTCGGCGACGACGCCAGGTACACGAGCTGCGCATTGTCGGCGTTGCTCTCGAAGACATCGGCGGTCACGGCCGCCAGCGCTTCGCTCGCCGCCCTGGTGGCATCCACGTTCGAGAGATGGATCGCCAGGCGGAGCCGCAGCGAGTTGGCGAACTTCCGCCACTCGTTCATGTCGCCGAAGTACATGTTGTCGCCGCTGGAAAAGCCGTACGTCGCGCTCCGCGACGTGTCGATCTCCTGACTCGCCTTCGCCAGGTCCCCCAACAAGGCCGTGTAGATGTCCTGCTGCGTGTCATACTGCGGGGTCAGGACCGAGTCGCCCTTCAGCGCCTGCGAATACGGAATGTCGCCCATCGCGTCGGTCATGACGCTGAAGACGTAAGACTTCATGATCCGCCCCACGGCCTCCCAGTTGGGCGCGCGCGCGGCCACGCCCTTGTCGATCATCCGCTGGAAGTCTTCCAGGGCATCGTTGTAAAACCCCCACCCGCCGTCTACGCCGGGCCGGACGATGTACTTGTCCTCGTCCCGGTACTGGATCTCCGCATAGTACTGCACCCAGAGCCCGCCCCCGCGGGTGTCCAGGTTGTTATTGGGACCGTCGATCCCACTGACCACGGTCTCGATGGCGTTCGACAGGATGGACGGTGGCAGCACGTCCGTGGGCCCATT
>Ga0070707_100006174_pt1 | contig 11160 bp, 8 predicted proteins | sample KBSK5502metaG_FD_65468 | JGI IMG/M metagenome (GOLD analysis project Ga0070707, IMG submission 65468) | Corn, switchgrass and miscanthus rhizosphere microbial communities from Kellogg Biological Station, Michigan, USA - KBS K5-50-2 metaG | ecosystem: Host-associated > Plants > Roots >... | reverse complement strand
GGGGCGGGCGACAGCCCGGTTGCCCGCCCGAGAGCAAAGGAGACCCCAAACCTATGGCGTCACTCAGCCGGCAGCTCGCGCAGTGGGTCGTCGGGCTCCGCCATGAAGATCTCCCGCCCGCGGTGGTCGATCGCGCCAAGGGCGTTACGCTCCAGAGCCTCGCCTCCGTGCTCCTCGGCTCCCAGTCGCCGGCCGGCGAGCAGGCGGTGAGGCTCATCACCGAAGAAGAAACCGGCGTCAAGAACGGCGCCACCATCATGGTGCACGGCAGCAAGGTGACGAAGGGCGGCGCCGCCTTCGCCAACTCCGAGATGGCGATGGCGGGCGGAAAGTGGGACACCTTTCGGATGCTCACCCACCCCGGCACGAGCATCATCCCGGGCGCCTTCGTCGCGGCGGAGACCGCGGGCGCCTCCGGGCGGGAGTTCATCACCGGCCTCGCGGCGGGCTACGAGGTCATGGAGCGGATGGCGGCCGACTTCATCCCGACGGTGATGGCGCGGGGCTTCCACGCCGGTGTGGTGTTCGGCATCTTCGGTCCCGCCGTCGCCGCCGCGAAGATCCTGCGTTTCACCGAGGACCAGGTGAACAGCACGATCGCGCTCTGCGCGAGCCTGGCCGCGTGCAACCTCGAAGGGCCCCGGAGCGGCGGCCGCGCCCTGCGCGAGGGCGCCGCCGTGCGCAACGCCATGCTGGCGGTCGCGCTCGCCAAGCAGGGGCACGTCGGCGGCGAGACCGTCCTCGAGGGCGACGCCGGCTTCTACCACGCCTACGCCGGCAGCAACACGGGCCGCCTCACCTTCAGCTTCGTCGGCGACACCCAGACGAGCCTGGACCGCATTACCGCCGATCTCGGCGCGACATGGATGTTCCTCGAGACGCTCTACCGCATCTATTCGACGGCCGGCTACAACATCGCGCACATCGACGTCACGGCGAAGCTCTGCGAAGAGCACGACATCAAGTACGAGGACGTCGAGCGCGTCGAGGCCGTGGTGAACTGGCTCGAGACGCAATACCCGAGCCCGGCCTTCCCGAGCCGGCGGGAGGACAAGGAGTCGAGGCCGGGCAACACGGCCTACTTCACCGCGTACGGCGTCGTGAAGCGCGGCTTCCCCCTGCTGAAGGCCCAGGTCGACCCTGCCGGCGCCGGTGACCCGCCCGAGGTGCTGGACCTCATGAAGCGGGTGACCATCATCCCATCGCACCAGATGACGCTCTTCGGACCGCGGATCACGATCCACACCACGAACGGCAAGAGTTACACGAAGCAGTCCACCGGGCGCGAGTTCATCTGGGACTTCGACGAGGAGGCGCGGCGCATCCGTGGCGTCATCCCCGGCCTCCCGATCCCCGCGGCGCGGTTCGAAGAGATCATCACGACCTGCCGCGATCTCGACCGCCAGGACCGGGCCGCCACACTCATCCAGCAGACGCTGAAGCAGGCGTAAGGCAAGGCCGAAAATCAAGGCCTCGATGCCCGTCGGGCCCGTGGATCCTCCCGACATCCACGTCCCCGCACCCTCGCCTCTTGCGCGGCCACCATTGAGGCGTTACCGTCGTACTGCCGGCACACGGCGCCACGCGACAACCACAGAGAAGGAGCGGTCATGGCTCTAGGGACGCAGCTCATTCGAGGACTCGAAGGCGTCGTCGCCGCCGAGACACGGCTCTGTGACCTGGACGGGAAGAACGGCCGCCTCGCCTACTGCGGCTACGACATCGCGGATCTGGCGCTCCGGGCGACCTTCGAGGAGGTCGCCTATCTGCTCTGGCACGGTGAGCTGCCGAACCGCGCCGAACTGGACCGGTTCACCGTGGAGCTGATCGCGGCGCGGCCCATCCCGCGTGAGCTCATCCAGGCCTTCGCGCTCATGCCCGCCCGGACCGATCCCAACCGGGTGCTCCAGGCCGCCGTCGCCATCCTCGGCATGCACGATCCCGACGCCGACGACAACTCCCGCGCCGCCAACCGCCGCAAGGCCGCGCGCCTGACGAGCCAGATCCCGACCGCCATCTGCGCCCATCATCCGATCCGCTCCGGGCAGAAGCCGGTCGAGCCGGTCCCGGATCTCTCGCTCGCGGCGAACTTCCTCTACATGCTGACGGGACAGAAGCCGAGCGCCGTGACGACCCGCGCCATCGACGCGAGCCTCGTCCTCTACGCCGAGCACGAGGTGAACGCCTCCACCTTCACCACCCGCGTGATCGCGGCGACGCTCTCCGACATGCACTCGGCGGTGGCCGGGGGCGTGGGCGCGCTGAAGGGCACGCTCCACGGCGGCGCCGGCGAGGCCGTCATGCGCACGCTTCTGGAGATCGGCAGGGTCGACCAGGTCGACGCGTTCACCGACCGCGCCCTCGCGGAGAAGCGCCGGCTCATGGGCTTCGGCCATCGCGTCTACACGGCGGGCGACCCGCGCCAGGCCGTGCTCAAGGGGCTCGCCGAGGCCGCGTGCCAGGAGTCCGGCCAGGGGCTCTGGTACGATATCGCCGTGAAGCTCCACGCCCGGGTCAACGCGGCCAAGAAGCTCATCCCCAACGTGGACTTCTACTCGGCGCCGCTCTTCTACTCCATCGGCGTCCCTGTCGATCTCTTCACGCCCGTGATCGCGGCCGCCCGCGTCGCGGGCTGGACGGCGAATCTGCTCGAGCAATACGACGACAACCGGCTGATCCGCCCGCGCGCCGACTACAAGGGCGCCGGCCGCCGCCAATTCGTGCCGATCGACGCCCGTGAGTCTCGACGCCCCGTCCCGGGCGGCCACGCGGGGAGCGCCACATGAGACGATGGGTCGCGAGGCGCGCCATCGCCGTCCTGTTCCTGGTGAGCATCCCGCTGGGACCGACGCCGGCGGCGGCGGGCTGGGTCATCGACGAGGAGGTGAAGGGGATCGACGGCGACGGCCGCCCGCCCGTGCGGCAGCAGGCCATGCTTCAGGCAAACCGGATGAAGCGGGTCATGCTGGGGGCGGATGGGAGTCCGACTCACGCGTTCATCCTGAACCTGGACGCCGAGACGATCACCACCGTGGACTACCAGGGGCGCCGCTACATGAGCGGCACGCTCCAAGAGTTCGTCCAGATGACCACGGACATGATGAAGATGGCGCAGGACGCCCTGGGGCAGATGGGTGACGTCATGGCGCGGATGCGGGAGTCGATGAAGAACATGCCACCCGAGCAGCGCCAGCTGATGGAGGAGACGATGCGTTCACGGATGCCGCAGGCAGGCGCGGCTCCCCAGGAGTGCCGCACGCCCAAGGTCGAGGTCCGCCGCACAGGCCAGGAAGCCACGATCGCCGGCTACCGCGCGGCGCAATACGAGGTCGTGGCCGACACCAGGCCCGAATCGGAGGTCTGGGTGGCGAGAGACCTCACCGCCTGGCGCGAGCTGGACCCGCAGAAGTTGCAGCGGTTCGGGACGGAGATGGCCAAGATCGCCCGCTGCGCGCCCGGCCAGGCCCGCGCGGGCTTCGGCCACGCCGATCAATCGATAGAGCTCGCGCGTGAGGGCTATCCCGTGCGGATCGTGGCCAAGAGCGGTGGCACGATGACGAGCGAGGTGGTCAAGGCCGCCACGCGGCCCTTGCCGGCCGCGGAGTTCGAGCCCCCCGCCGAGTTCACTCAGCGAGGCCTTCGGGAGATGATGGGCCGGTAGCCCATCGGCTCGAGCCAACACCCATGGGTCTGAGCCTTACCCGTAAGCTGCTCGACACGCATCTGGTCGCGGGCAAGCCCGTGGCCGGCGAGGAAATCGGACTGTCGGTCGACCAGGTGCTCCTCACCGACACCAACGGCGCGATGTCCTTGCTCCAGTTCGAGACCATGGGGGTTTCCCGCGTCCGTCCCTCGCCCGTCGTCGCCTACATCGATCACAACGTCTACGCGGTGGATTCGAAGAACTCCGACGACCACCGTTTCATGCAAACTGCCGCGCGCCGCTACGGAGCGTGGTTCTCCAAGCCCGGCAACGGCATCTGCCACCAGGTGCACTTCGAGACCTTCAGCCTGCCGGGGCAGCTGCTCCTCGGCACCGACAGTCACACGCCGCTCTGCGGCTCCACCGGCATGCTCGCCTTCGGCGCGGGCGGGCTCGACGTCGCGGTGGCCATGGGCGGCGGCCCGTACTTCGTGCCCATGCCGCGGATCGTGCGCGTCGCGCTCACGGGTCGGCTCCGGCCGTGGGTGTCCGCCAAGGACGTCATCCTGGAGCTGCTGCGGCGCTACTCGGTGCGGGGGGGCAGCGGCAAGATCTTCGAGTACGGCGGGCCCGGCGCCGCCACGCTGTCCCTCCCCCAGCGGGCGACGATTTGCAACATGGGCGCTGAGCTCGGGCTGACCACCAGCGTGTTCCCGTCCGACGAGGCGACGCGTGAGTACTTCGCGCTGCTGGGCCGTGAAGCCGACTGGCGGCCGCTCGCCGCCGATCCCGACGCCCGGTACGACGAGGAGATCGCGCTCGACCTGGGGACGCTCGAGCCGCTCGTCGCGCTGCCGGGCTCACCGGACCACGTGGTCCCCGTCGGCGAGGTGGAGGGCACGCCCATCGACCAGGTCGTGGTCGGCTCCTGCACCAACAGCTCCTGGGAGGACATGTGGGCGGTGGCGCACGCGATCCGCGGCCGGCGCGTGGCGGACTCGCTCTCGCTCGTGGTCTTTCCGGGCAGCGCCCGCATCCTCGAGATCATGGCGCGCGAGGGGCTGCTCGCCGACTTGCTCGCGGCCGGCGCCAATGTCTCGGAGCCCACGTGCGGCTCCTGCGCGGGCATCGGCCATGTCCCCGCCTCGGGGACCAAGAGCCTGCGCGCCTTCAACCGCAACTTCCCCGGGCGCAGCGGCACCAAGGACGACGCGATCTACCTCTGCTCGCCCGTCACCGCCGCCGTCTCCGCGCTCCACGGTGTGATCACCGACCCGCGCAAGGCCGGCGCCGCCGCCGACCGTCACTACCCGGCGTCGCTCCAGGCGGGGCGAGCGGGGCTGGTGCCGCCTGCCCCTGCCGAGGAAGCCGAGCGCGTCGAGGTGGTCAAGGGTCCGAACATCAAGGCGGTGCCCCGCGGTCGGCCCGTCGAGGAACACCTGACGGCGCCGGTGCTGATCAAGCTCGGCGACAAGGTCTCGACGGACGACATCTCGCCCTCGGGCACCCAGAGCCTGATGTTCCGGATGAATGTGCCCGCCATCACCGAGTTCTGCTTCCGGAACGTGGACCCCGACTTCGTCGCGCGGGCGAAGGCGGCGGGCGTGGGCGTGATCGTGGGCGGCGAGCACTACGGGCAGGGCTCCTCGCGCGAGGCCGCCGTGCTCTCGCCCCTGCACCTCAACGTCCGCGCGGTGCTGGCCAAAAGCTTCGCGCGCATCCACCGCGCCAACCTCATCAACTGGGGGATCGCGCCGCTCGAGTTCGACGATCCCACCGACTATGACGGCATCGAGCCCGGCGACGACGTCCGCTTCGAGGGAATGCGCAGCGCCCTCCTCGCCGGCGTCAAGGTGACGGCCATTGACACGCGGACCGGTGCGCGCCTCGGGCTCTCCTGCGTGCTGACCCCGCGGGAGCGCGACATGCTGCTGGCGGGCGGCCTCCTCGCCCAGACCGCGGCGGCCTCCGCGCCCCCGAAGGGGGAGAGGGCCGGGTGAAGGGGAGTCCACGATGACTCAGCGACGGATTCGGGCGGTGTACATGCGCGGCGGAACGAGCCGCTGCCTCGTCTTCCACGAGACCGACCTGCCGCCGGCCGGTCCCGAGCGAGACCGCATCCTCCTCGCTGCCCTTGGCAGCCCCGACCCCTACGGCCGCCAGCTCAACGGTCTCGGCGGCGGCATCTCGTCGCTCTCCAAGGCCTGCATCATCGGCCCCTCCCGTCAGCCGGACGCCGACGTCGACTACACCTTCGCGCAGGTGGAGGTGTCGAAGCCGGTCGTGGACTATAGCGGGAACTGCGGCAACTGCTCCGCGTCCGTCGGCCCCTTCGCGATCGACGAGCACCTGGTCCCCTCCACCGACGGCGAGACCGTCGTCGCCATCCACAACACGAACACGGCGAAGCTCATCGTGGCCCACGTGCCGGTGTCGGGCGGCGAGGCCGCCGTCGAGGGCGACTTCGAGCTGCCAGGGGTGGCCGGACGGGGAGCGCGGATCGCGCTCGACTTCATCGACCCCGGTGGCGCCGGCACCGGCACGCTGCTCCCCACCGGCCGAGCTCTCGACACGGTGGATGGTGTCAGCGCCTCGCTCGTCGACGCGACCAACCCGGTGGTCTTCGTCCGCGCCAAGGACGTCGGGCTGACGGGCACGGAGCCGCCGCCGGTCATCGACAACGACCGCGCGCTGTCGGCCCGCCTCGAATCGATCCGCGTGGCGGCGGCGGAGATGATGGGCATCCCCGGCAACGCCGCCAATCCCAAGATCGTCGTCGTGGCGCCGCCGATGGCGTTCGTGGCCCTCGACGGCACGCGCCATGCCGGGGACGCCTGCGACCTCGTCGCGCGGGTCATCTCCATGGGCAACTGCCATCGCGCCTTCGCGCTCACCTCTGCCATGTGCCTCGCCGTAGCCGCGCGCATCGAGGGGACGGTCGTGCGCGAGTGCTCGGCCGCGCGCGATGACGCCGATGTGCGCCTGGGCCATCCCTCGGGCGTGCTTCCGCTCGATGCGGCCGTCGCGCGCCGCGACGGCGCGCCTTGGGCGCAGCGGGTCACGGTGTACCGGACGGCCCGCCGCCTCATGGAAGGTGTCGTGCGGGTACCCTGAGGCGCGGGGACCGGACGCCGAGCCCCCACGGAGGAATGCCGACCATGACGCCCGAGCCCGTCGCCCTCGCCCCGTCGGACACCGCGCGCCTCCTGCGCGCGGCGCTGGCCACGCTCGCCGCCGAGTCGAGCGCGGCACCGCCCGCGCTCATCGCGTGGCATCCCGCCCGCGGTGAATGGTGCGCGAAGGAGGTCCTCGGCCACCTCATCGAGGCCGAGCGGCGAGGGTTCGCCGGGAGGATCCGCATCATCCTCGCCGGCGACGATCCGACATTCGAGAGCTGGGATCAGAACGCGGTGGCCCGAGCCCGGGGCGACTGCGCGCGCGACTGGGGGACGCTCTTTGCCGAGTTCTCCGCGCTCCGCGAGGAGAGCGCCGCATTCGTCGCGGGCCTCTCGGGCCGCGACCTCACCCGGGGCGGGCATCATCCGACGGTCGGGTACCTGCGCGTCGGCGATCTACTCCACGAGTGGGTGCACCACGACCGGAACCACCTCCGCCAGATCCTCGCCAACTTCCAGGCATACGTGTGGCCCCACATGGGCAATGCCCAGCGCTTCTCGCTGCCCTGACGCTTTGGATCGACCATCGCGAGCAGCTCCTGGATCGACGACTTGCTCGAGCGCGACCGCCGGCCTTTCTGACCCGACATGACGGCGACGCTGCCCCGGCTCTACACCCACGCTTCATGGCAAACATGCCGCTGATCCCGTCCACCGTCGTCGGCTCCCACGGCAAGCCCGGCTGGTGGTTCGCCACCGTCAAGGCCTACGAGGCCGGGCAATGTGGCCCCGCCGACCTCGAGGAGATGTTCGACGACGCGGCCGACACCGCCATTCGTGACATGGAAGGGGCGGGGCTCGACATCATCACGGACGGCGAGGTGCGCCGGCTCGACGGCTACGTAGATTCGTACTACGCGATCATCAAGGGCATCGAGCCCTTGCCCGTGCGCAGGAAAGCGGGGCCGTGGGGCTACGACCAGCAGACGCGCTACGAGGCGACGGGACGCATCGAGACGCCGCCGGGGGGCCTCGGCATCGTCAAGGAGTTCGAGTATCTGCGGGCGCATACGACCAAGCGCACCAAGGCCACCTGCGCGGGGCCGCTGACCTTCGGCTCCCGCATTCATCCGGGCAAGATGTACAAGGGTGTGGTCGACGTCGCCGAGCGCTTCGCCGAGGTCATCAACGCTGAGCTCCGGGGCCTCGTGGACGCCGGCGCCGATTTCATCCAGCTCGATGAGCCGGCGCGCGGCAATGTCTCCGGCGAGGAGATGGCGCGCCTGTACAACCTGGCCACCAACGGCGTCCGCGCCCGGCTCGCGTTTCACGTCTGCTTCGGCAACCGCTTCGGCCGCTCCCGCTTCGACCGCACCTACCGCCCGTACTTCCCGGGGCTCCTCGAGGCGCGGGCGGACCAGCTCGTCCTCGAGTTCGCCGGGCGCGAGCTGTCGGAGCTGGACCTCTGGCGGGAATACGGCCAGGACCGCGAGCTGGGAGCCGGCGTGATCGACGTGAAGGGGTTCTATCCGGAGACCGCCGGGGATGTGGCCAAGCGCATCCACCGCGTGCTGGCGGTGTGCAAGGCCGAGAAGCTCTCCGTCAATCCGGACTGCGGCTTCGGCTGGTCGCCCCGCTACATGGCCAACCAGAAGGTCCGCGCGCTCGCCGCGGGCGCCGTTCTCGCCCGCGCCGAGCTGACGGGCGCAGGCTGCTGAAAAAGGCCACCGGCTTCGCGGGCGGCCGCGTCACTCGGTGGCGCTACGTCGCGCCTTCTGGTAGAGCGCCGACACGCCGAGCAGCACGACGCCGAGGACGAGGAAGGAGACGATGCGGTACGCCGTCCGCACCGCCGACAGGTCCACGTAGAACACCTTGAACACGGTGAGGCCCAGGAGGACGAGCGCGGCATAGCGAATGGCGGCGCGGGAGCGGCTGAAGCCCCAGCCGAGCGCCGTCGCCGCGTAGAGCGCCCACAGCACCGACAGCCCGACCTGGGTCGTCCAGCCGACCCCGCTCCCCTGATACCGCGTCCAGCCGACGCTGAGCACGAAGAGGAGCGCGACGCCGGCGGCGCCCGAGAGCATGCGCCCGATCCGGGTCACGTGCGCGGAGGCCCGGGAGCGCCCGACCCAGCCGCCGGCCACCGCCAGGGCCGCGCACGCGGCGAGGCGCGAGAGGAGCGGTGGGTTGACGAGCGATTCGGCGGCGAGCCGGGCCTCCACATCATCGGCGTCGAGGACGCGCGCCAGCACCACCGCCGCCACCATCGGCGTCGCGATGATCCACGCGGCCGAGCCCATCGCGCGCGCGAGCCCGCCGAGGAGCACCAGCTCCGCCGTGAGCAGCGTCGCCGGCCAGAGCCCCTGCGGCTCGCGCCAGAGGAGCAGGGCCAGGAGCAGAGCGGCGACGAGCCAGAGCAGCGTCCGGAGGACGTCGCCCGTGAGGCGCCGGAGCCGCTCAGGCCTCGCCGCCGCCGCGAGCGCTCCGCCTCCCACGACCGCGACGACCACCAGAAGGTGCACGAGGTACGTGAAGTTCCACACGGGCACCTCGCCGGGAGCCTGCCCATCGATCGCCACCACCCGGGCGACCGCCAGCAACAGCGCGGCCGACCCGCCCCAGGCCGCGATGGGCGTCCCGACGCGGGCCGCGCTCCCGAGCAGCACGACGCCCTGGACCGCCCAGGCAACCGTCACCCATCGGCCCGAGAGGGCGAGCGGGATGGCGAGGGTGAGAAAGGTCCACGCGACACCCTCGTGGACCACGACCGTCGCCTCGTCGTCGGAGACGCGCGCCGCATAGTCGGCTGACACTAGTCGATAGACGATGGCCAGCGCCACGGCATACGGGCCTTCGGCATCCGGATGCCAGGCCTCGAGCGTCACGTACACCGTCCAGAAGTAGCCCGCGGCATTGGCGACCACGAGCAAGAGATCGATCTCGCCGACGCGCCGCTGGGCGAGCGGCCCCACGAGCGGCACGGCGAGAAACAGCACGAACAGGGCCGAGACGAGCGCGAGGCGAGTCAGCGGGAGCGGCGCGTCGGGCTCGCGCGACAGCGACGCGGCGACGAGGAACGCGGTGCCGAACCACGCCAGGCGGTTGAGCGCAGGCCAGGTCCGAACCCGCGCGATGGCAAGCACGAGGAGATCGAGGACTACCAGATACGCGAGGAGATTGCGCTCGTCGGGCTCGGCCACCGTGAGGAGCATGGGCGTGAGCAGCCCGCCGAGCACGGTCAGGACGGCCGTGATCTGCCGGCTCGACACGACGGCGACCAGCGCTCCCAGCAGGGTCACCAGGGACATGGCGGCGAGGGCGGTGCCGGGGCCGAGGAGCCCGTAGAGCGTACGGGCGCCGAAGAGCGAGAGGTAAAGCACGCCGAGGCCGAGAGCGGCCAGCCCCTCGCTCGAGTAGGACAAGTCGCGGCGACGGTGGAGCAGGAGCCCGCCCACGAGGAGGCCGAGCCCCGTGACGAGCCCCAGGATCACGCGGGCGCCGGGGCCGAGCAGGTTGTTCTCGAAGGACCACTTGAGGAAGAAGCCGATCCCGAACAGGATGGCCACGACACCTACCCACGTGGCCCAGCGCGCGCCGATGCGGTGCTCGAGGCCTTCGCGCGGCGCCCGTGCCGGTCTCGGGGAGGCCGGCGGCGGTGGTGTGACGACCGCCGAGGGCTCGGCCAGCGCCCCGGCGGCGGGTGACGAGATCGACGGCTCGTCCGGAGCCTGGTCGAGCGTGACAGCCGGGGGCAGCTCGGACGGCCGCGCCGCGACAGTGCCGGCGCGCTGCTCGAGGGTCCACACGCGAGAGAGGAGCTCCCGCACCTGCTCCTCGAGCGCCGCGATACGCTCCACGCTCCCCGCCGGAGCCGAGCGGCGGCGCCCGCGGTTGAACGCGAGGACCGCGAGTACGATCGCAATGAGGGAGAGGAGGACGCCGAAGAAGATCATCGCGGGCGGCTCTGCCGAAAAGACTACACCAGGATCGCGGCCTTTCGGGACCGTTTCCGGTCGCCCACTTGGGTTGACGCGTGAGCGATACTAGGGCCCATGAGCCGTGCCCGCGGAATCCCCGCCGGGACATCCATCCGGGCGCACCGCGCTGTCCTCGCGCTCCTGCTGCTCGGCCTCGCGGTGACGACGTGGAGCGGGACAGCGCGGGCGGGCGTGGTCCGCTTCCGCGTACAGCCGGAGGCGAGCGAGATCACCTTCAAGGCGACGTCGCGGCTCATGAGCGCGGACGGTCGGTTCCACCGTCTCGCCGGCCTCGTCGTGGCCGACCCGATGGACCTCACCACCGCCACGATCACGCTCTCCATCGAGGCCGCATCCATCGACACCGGGATCGGGATGCGGGACAACCACCTGCGCAGCGAGGACTTCTTCGACGTGCGGC
>Ga0070707_100006172_pt1 | contig 11164 bp, 10 predicted proteins | sample KBSK5502metaG_FD_65468 | JGI IMG/M metagenome (GOLD analysis project Ga0070707, IMG submission 65468) | Corn, switchgrass and miscanthus rhizosphere microbial communities from Kellogg Biological Station, Michigan, USA - KBS K5-50-2 metaG | ecosystem: Host-associated > Plants > Roots >... | reverse complement strand
TCGTCGTAGTCGGCGGCGGTGATGTCGCCCTGCAACAGCACGTGCACGTGCGTGTCGATGAGGCCGGGCAGCAGCGTCATGTCGCCGAGATCGATCACTTGCGCGCCGGCGGGAACGCTGCCGCCGACCGACTCGATCTTGTTGCCGCGCACGACGACGACGGCCGGCGAGACGACGGCGCCGCCGCGGCCGTCGATCATGCGCGCGGCGCGAATGACGATCGGCGTGTCGGCGGCGAAGGCGGTGGCGGCGAAGAAGGTGAGGAGAGCGAGTGCGCGTTTCATCGATAGAATTCTAGACAGATGCGCTTCTCGGTCTCGGAATATGTGCGGTGGGAGGACATCGACGCCGCCGGCATCATCAACTATCAGGCGTACCTCCGCTTCTTCGGTCTCGCCGAGGTCGAGCTGTTCCGCTCGTGCGGTCTGTCGTATCGGAAGCTTTTCGAGGAGCTCGGAATCTGGCTGCCTCGGGTGCACGTCGAGTGCGACTTCCACCATCCGGTCACGCTCGATGAGCTGCTCGTCGTCGACGCCTACTTCGGCCGCATCGGGACGACGTCGATCCATCTCAACTTCGAGGTCCGTCGCAGCGAGAAGCCGGACGTCATCGTGGCGACTGGGAAGTACGTGCTCGTCACCGTGCGGCGAGGGGAGTTCAAACCGGCGCCGGTGCCGGACCTTCTGCGCGAGCGGCTGGGGCCGTATGTGGAAGACGCTCTGCTAAAATAACGTTTGGGTTCCCCAAATGAGCGGCTCCATCGAAATCAAGGATCTCCGATCCGGCGAACGCTTCGTCGTGGCCGAGGGGCTTTTCGGCACGTTCGGCGCGGCGGATTGCAAGATCCTCAACGTCGCCGAACAGGGCGCGCAGATCGCGCACACACAACCGATCCGCATCGCTGCCCGCGCCCGCCTCTGGTTCAAGCGCGGCGAGGCCTCCGCGAACGTGCACGGCTTCGTGGTCTGGAGCCACCTTTCGAAGACTCCCGATGAGTCGGGGGCGTACTTCTACCACTCAGGCGTTCGCGTCGAAGATGCGAATGCGTTCGCGGCCGTGCTGCAGTCGCTCGCCGACCAGGGCGTGTTGCGGCGCGACCACGAATCGCTCGAGCGGAAGAAGGAACGGCTGGCGCAACGCGAACAGGAGCGGAAGGCGCGGCCGGTGGTGAAGTTCCTCCACAACCCCGATCTCGAGGTCCCGAACGATCAGGCGCTGCTGGTCCAGCACGCGCGGGAGCGCCTCCGCCTCAATCCCGAGGAGGCGCAGAAGTGGTACAACCGCGCGCGCTTCGCCGTCGCCGAGGATGGCGCGCCGGTGTCGGAGCAGATCCGGAATCGCGAGGACGTGATGGCGGTGTGGGAGTACCTCGAACGAACGGTGTCGCTGTCGACCATCGTGCGGGTGTTCGAGCGGAACCGTATCGTGCCGTCCTGAGCCGCCCTTCGGCTGCGCTCAAGATGACAAGTCGATCCCGACGAAATTCGGCTCCGGCTCCAGCTTCACTTCGAACTTTTCGTACACCTTCTCCTGAATCATCCGCACGAGATCCAGCACTTCGCGTGCGGTGGCGCCGCCGCGGTTGATGACGGCGAGGGTGTGTTTCGACGAGAGACCGGCGTTGCCGTGCACGAAGCCCTTGTGAAAGCCGGCGTGCTCGATCAGCCACGCGGCCGATAGCTTGACGCCGTAGGGGCTGGGGAAGTGCGCCGCGCCCTCCGGCACGCGGTCGGGCGGCACGATCGGATTCGTGAAGAACGACCCGTCGCTGCGCGTGTCGGGGTCGCGCGGGTCGAGGACCATCCCCTTGCGGCGCCGGATGGCCAGCACCGACTCGCGGACTTCCGCCAATCCCGCCGCGGCGTAGTGCTGCTCGACGTAGGTCCGCAGCTCGGGATAGCGGAGCGCCGGCTCGCCGTTGACGCGCAAGCGATAGGTGACGGAGATGACGACGTAACGATCGCGCGCCGCGGTCTTGAAGACGCTGGTGCGGTATCCGAAGCGGCAGTCCCAGTTGGTCAGATCGTTCACGCGGCCGCTGGCGCGGTCGAGGACTTCGACGCGGATGATCGTCTCGCTGACCTCCTGCCCGTACGCGCCGACGTTCTGGATCGGCGTCGCGCCGGCCGAGCCGGGGATTCCGGAGAGGCACTCGATGCCGGCCCAATCGCTGTCGACGGCGAGGGCGACGAAGTCGTCCCAATCCTCTCCCGCGGCGACGTTGACGATGGCGAAGTCGTCGTCTTCGCTCTCGATGGTGATGCCGCGCAGCTCGAGATGGACGACGACGCCGTCGAAGCCTTCGTCGGCGATGAGGACGTTGCTGCCGCCGGCGAGGATCAGCAGCGGAAGCGATTGCGCGTCGGCGAAGGCCATCGCTTCGCGCACGTCGTCGACCGATTCGGCGCGGACGAAGAAACGCGCCGGTCCGCCGATGCCGAGGGTGGTGAAGGGGGCCAGCGGCACGTCGCGCTCGATGCGCGCGATCAGCGGGACGTCGGCGGTCACGCGCGGAGCCTACTGCAGGATCGCTACCTGCGTCAGCGGCGGCAGGCCTTTGATGAAGCCTTTCGGCACGGTGGTGACGCGCACTCTCTGCAGCGGCTCGCCCGCGAAGTTCTCCTCGGAGACGAGGACGTCGTCGACGAACTTCGCGTCTTCGACGATCACACGCGCCGTTCCTTCGACGAAGTACGGCGTCGCCCCCGCTTTTCCGCTTTTCCGAACGACCGGCAGCGGCCGGCCCACCGGCGAGCCGGCGCCGTCGAGTCGATGAAGCCAGGCGGACTCCCCTTCCTCCGACCAGCCGATGAGGAAGCCCCACGGCGCCTGCGCGATCCGCGGGTGGTGGATGGCGATCCCGCGTGTGACCTCGACGAGCGATCGCGCGGTGATCGAGTGGCCGCTGAGACGAAGCGTGCGGATGCTTCCCGCTCCGTTGCCGTAGGCGATGACCGCGCACTTCTCGTTCGCGGCAACAGCCACGTCGCCGTCGACCTGCTCCGGCGGCGCGAAGATCTGCAGTGCCGTCATGCTGCCGTGCGGCGTCACCGCGGCCGCGCTCGCGTGCGCACCGCTCCAGGCGACGAGGTATTCCTTCCCGAGCCACGCCACCGTCACGTCGCCGGTGCGCGCTCCTGCTGTGAAGCGAAGAAGGCCGCCGTCGAAGTCGCCGTCGGGCGTGAAGAAACGGCCGAGGACGTCGCCCTCTTCGATCCAGACGATCAGGTGATTCGTCCCGTCGAACGCGATCGCCGGCGCCGATTGCGGCCGCGCCGGCGAGGAGACGACGTGGTCATCAAGCTGCGTCCCCTCGGGGTTGAAGCGCGAGACGATCACGCGCCGATGCTCAACGTGAACCACGACCACGTTCGAGTCGTCGTTGTCGGCGGCGGGACCCGACGCGGAGGCGGCGGTTGCGAAGCCGAGGAGGAGCGCAGCGAAAAATCTCATTGGAAAACCCGAAGCGTGGTCACCGTGCCATCGCTTTCCCAAAAATCATAGGCGACGGCGAGCGGCCCGCCGCGCCGCGGCAGCGGCGTGACGTCGTTGGCGTGCCGGTCCGCCGGCAGCGTGGCGAGGCTGTGCCGCGCTTCGATCCCCGATTCGGTGATGATCGCGTCCTCGAGCAGCCCGCTCGCGCGGACGATGACGTGCGCTTTCTCGCCGTCGAGGTAAGGGCTGATCGCCGGGTCTTGCGAATCGACGGTCGCCGGAAAGACGAAGGGCGTGCCGATCGGTGCGCCGCGCTTGTCGAGCCGCGCCGCATGCGGCGTCCACCGCGTCGGGTCGCCTCGGAGCTCCGTCCACGTCAAGAGGAATCCCCACGGCGCCGGCGCGGCGGCCAGCGCGACAACCGACGCGCCGGCTGGTGTGGCGACGACCGAATGCGCCGCCACTTCGTCGCCGGAGATGAGCGCGGTCCGGACCGTGAACACCTCGTCGTACGTCGCGTACGCGATCAGACGGCCGCCGACCGCGATGTCGCGGAAGATGGTCTCCCGATCGTCGAACAGCGGCAGGACCTTCGTCGAGCGATCCCTCTTCACGAGGGCCGCGCCGCATTGCGTCCCTTCCCACGCCACGAGGTATTCATCACTGAGCCACGCGACCTTCACGCCGGCGATGTAGATCTCTCCTTTGCCGATGCGAAACGGCTCGCCGTCGAAGGTGCCGTCCGATTTGAAGAAACGTCCCACGACCGTCTGGTGCTCGCCGACATACACGATGAGGTGCTCGTTGCCGTCGAAGGCGATCACCGGCGCGTACGATTTTCTTGCGACGAGAAGGGCGGCACGATCGATCGGCGTTCCATCGAGCGCGATCCGCGCGACATACGTGCCGTTGCGATCGGACCAGACGGTGACGTACTGCAGCGGATCGGAATCGGCGCGAGGTACGCCTGCTCTTGCGATCGTAGCGATCGCGAAGAGCGCGAGAAAAACTTTCGCTGCCATTTGATTGTGAAGACGGACGGCGGAACGATTTCGTTTCGCATGCTCCTCTACAATGTCACCTATGAGTGAAAAGCAGTGGTTCGGCCATCCGCGCGGACTGGCGACGTGTTTCATGACCGAAATGTGGGAGCGCGCCAGCTACTACGGCATGCGCGCGCTGCTGACGCTCTACATGACCGGCTCCGTCATGCAACCGGGTCTCGGGTTTCCCGATGCGAAGGCGACGTCGATCTACGGCATCTACACGATGTCGGTCTACCTGATGGGCATCCCGGGAGGCTTTCTCGCCGATCGCTGGATCGGCCACCGGCGCGCGGTGCTCATCGGCGGAATCATCATCGCCTCGGGACACTTCACCATGGCCGTTCCGGGCCTGCCGTTTTTCTACGCCGGCCTCTTCCTGATCGTCATCGGCACCGGCCTGCTGAAGCCGAACGTCAGCACGATCGTCGGCACGTTGTACACGCGCGACGATCCGCGCCGCGACGCCGGCTTCTCGTTGTTCTACATGGGCATCAACACCGGCGCATTCTTCGCGCCGCTCGTCACCGGCTGGCTCGGACAAAAGATCAACTGGCATATCGGATTCGCAGCCGCGGGTGTGGGGATGGTGCTCGGTGTCATTCAGTACGTCGCCGGGCAGAAATACCTGACGCCGGTCGAGGAGCAACCGACGCCGCAGAGCGTCGCGGTCGAGTCGGCGACCGAAGTCGTGGCGACAAAAGAGCCGTTCACGCGCGAGGAATGGGGGCGCATCGCTGCCGCGTCGATCCTCACCCTCTTCGCACTCATCTTCTGGGCGGGATTCGAGCAGGCGGGATCGAGCCTGACGCTCTTCGCCGACCGGGCCACGCGTCTGACCATCCTTCACTTCACCTATCCGTCGAGTTGGTTCCAGTCGGTGGAGCCGCTCTTTGTGATCATCTTCTCGCCCGTTTTCGCGTGGTTGTGGATTTCGATGGGACGGCGCGAGCCGTCGAGTCCGGCGAAGTTCACCCTCGGACTCTTTTTCCTGGCGTTCTCATTCCTGCTGATGGTGCCGGCCGCGAAGTACTTCCAGTTGCACCACGAGCGCGTCAGCCCGATGTGGCTCATCGGTCTCTATTTCCTGCAGGCCATCGGCGAGCTGTGCCTCAGCCCTGTTGGATTGAGCATGGTGACGAAGCTGTCGCCTGCGCGGGTCGTCGGTTTCATGATGGGTGTGTGGTTCTTCGCCACGGCGATGGGGAACTACGTGGCGGGTTGGGTGGCGGGGTTCGTCGGAACGCGCAGCTTCTCCGAAGTCTTCTTTATCGCGTTCCTGACCGCCGCGGCCGTCACGCTGATCCTTACCGTGATGATCCCGATTATCAAGCGGCTCATGGCGGGCGTGCACTGACGCGTTTGCACTCCGGCCGCGACGGCGCGACAATCGGACGTAAGAGAGGTCCCGAACATGCCCCTTCGTGCGCTGCTGGTTGTCGCCGCGATCGCATTCGTGCTTTCGCCCGAAGCCGCCTTCGCTGCCTGCGTGAACAAGTATGTGAGCCGTAGCGAGGGAAGTGCGCGGCAGGTGGTAACGCTCCTGACCGGCAAGCTGACCTTCCAGGAAGCGGACGCCCTGGCGAAGGCGATCGAGTCGAAGCAGTCGCCGCCGGTCGAGTGGGTCGATGGGAAGGGGAAGGCGATCGCCAAACAGCTCGGCGAGCTGAAAGTGATCCGGCCGATGCCGGTCGGCTGCGATGGCCGTACTTCGGGGGTGGTGGTGGTGGTGACCTTCGTCGCCGTCACGCCGCCGTCGAGCAAGATCAACATCAAGCTCGACGCGAACACGACGGTGGAGTTCGAGCAGCAGAAGGACTAGCGGTGCCTTCGGTTTATCCCGCGTTTGCGTGCGGGACAAACGACTACCTCCCCGTCCACGCCGGCTTCCGCTTCTCGATGAACGCGTTCAGCCCTTCGTTCGCGTCGCTGCTCTTCATCAGCTCCTGCAGGTAGAGCTGCTCCACGCTCGCCAGACGCTCGTCGAAGTCGGCGTTCTGCGCGAGGCGGAAGGCCTTTTTCGTGAAGCGGACGGACGACGCGCTTTGCCGGTAGAGCTTCGCCAGCCATTCGTCGCAGCGGGCGCTCATCTCGGCGGCGGGAAAGACGGCGTTGACGAGGCCGAGGCGCTCGGCCGTCGCGGCGTCGATGGTGTCGCCGGTGAGCAGCAGCTCGAGGCCGCGGCGCGGCGGCGCGAGTCGGGAGAGTTGGTACGCAGCTACGGGCGGGAAGACGCCGAGATGGATCTCCGGCTGTGCGAATTTGGCGCGATCGGAGGCGAGCACGAAGTCGCACGCCATGGCCAGCTCGCATCCACCGCCGAGGGCCGCCCCCTGCACGATGGCGACGGTGACGACGTCGAGCTTCGCCAACATCCGGAAGCAGTCGTGGAAGCGCTCCAGCATCACCGCGACGCGCTCGCCGAGGTGATCGTGCACGCTCGCCCCCGCGGAGAAGGTCTTCTCTCCCGACGAATCGATGATCAATGCGTGCCGGTCGCCGCGCACCTGCGCGATCGCTCCCCGGAGCTCCTCGAGCATGGCGATGTCGAGGATGTGCAGGGGCGGGTCGTTGAGGGTGATGCGGTAGGCGGTTTCGGTGGTTAGGAAGTCGATCTTCGACATTCGGGAATCATACGTTTGGAGTGCGGTGGCCGCAGCCACCGCTTTGACTCCGTCTGCTTTGGCGACAACGCCGCAAGGCACGGGGGGCGCGGGTTGAAACCCGCGCCACACACATCGCGCTGCGGCTGGCAGAACCAGCACCGTATGGGGGCGGGTTTCAACCCGCCCTGGACAGTTCGCACTGCGAGGAATGCCGCGGTTTGCGAAAGCGGCGGCTGGGGCCGCCGCACTCCAAACTATCGCGCGGCGTGGCGTCGCGGGAGCGACGGCATCGGCTTTGTCGACCACACTTCCAGCGAGTGATCGGTCAGCACGTAGAAGACGCCCGGCTGCTCCGCGAGTGCGCGGGCGGGGGAGGGGGCGAGGGTGGGCGGGGCGGCGGTCCACGAGGAGGGGGAGGCGATCGAATAGAGCGACGCGTCGAATGCGCGGCCGGTCACGACGGCGCAGGCACCGTCGGCGCGGACGCGCTGGTCGGCTGCTGACACGGGGGAGGTCGGGTCGGCGACATACGACGGGAACTGCTCGCCGCTCTTCGCCAGCGTGGCGGCGTCGTACGCGTAGAGCTTCTCGCCGAGGACGTAGAGCGTGCCGCTTGCGAAGGCGAGCGAGAGCGGCGCGACGCTCCCTTCGACCGCGCGCGACGCGAGCTGAACCGGGTGCTGCGGGTCGGTGATGTCGTACGCCCGCACCTCGGCGGGCAGATCGAACAGCGCGTAGGCGCGATTGCCGGAGACGGTCACGTCGATCGCGCCACCGTTCAGCGACGCGGTCTGGCTCAACGATGCGTTGTAGATGTTCGTCCGCTTCTCGCACGCGCCGCTCGTGCATCCACGCGAGAACGTGACCCAGACAGCGTTCGTGGCGGTGTTGATCGACAGCGGGACGATATCGGTCGTCTCGTTCAGCGACGTTTGCGATATTGGCGTGCCGTCGATCGAGTACGACGCGATGGCGCGGTTGCTGAAGAGCGCGTACGTGCCCTTCGCGCTCGCCGCGAGGTCGATCATCCCTGCGCCGCGGATCGAGCCGGTGTGGTGCAGAGCGGCGGTGTAGATGTCGGCGAAGCCGCTGCCGTCGAAGAGGATCACCCGCTCGGACGAGGCGACGACTTTGCGGTAGAACGCGTTGCCGTTCACGGTCGGAACAATGACAGGCAAGCGCGCGGTCGCGTTCAGTGCCACCGTGGTGATGCCGTCGGAGGTGGAGATGTCGGCGATTGGCGTCACGGCGTCGGAGGCGAAGCTCAGCGACGACGGCGCGATCGGCAGCAGGTACTGCGCCGTCGAGTGTTGCGTCGTGCGGTCCCACACGGTCAGCGCCGTGTCGGTCAGCACGAGCACCGACGTCGCGCCGATCGCCAGCGTGCGCGCGACGCTTCCGCCCGATTGCGGCAGCACGCTCGAGCCGCCGCCGGCGAAGTCGAGCAGGTTCACGCCGCGGAAGGTGAAGACCGCCGCGGTCGATCCGAAGAGCGCCACCGGCGTTGTCGTCACGCCCGGCACGTTCACCGACTGCGGCGGCTTGGTCGGGTCGGTGTAGAAAACCACCGTCGTCGTTCCGTCCGATCGCGGATCGGCGAGCGCGAGAGAAATGCCGGAGCGGGCGATCGACGTCGGGCTGGCGTCGAGCGACATCTTCACCGGCTGCGGGGTGATGGCCGACATGTCGGCGCTCCACAGCGTGCGATCGCTCAACACGACGTACGCGGTCAGGCCGACGAGCACCGCGTCGGTGACGCTGGCGTTGAACGTAGCGGTCGAAATGGAGGTCGGCAGCGTCGACTGCAGCGTCCACAGCGTCGCGGTCGCCCCCGACGACGAGAGGAAGAAGCCGTTGCCGCCGTCGTGAACGATATCGACGTGGCTGCCGTCCCACGAGCGCTGTTGCGTGAGGCCGCCGTTGGCGCTCTGCGCGAGCTCGGTGATGCCGCCGGACGGCTTGCCGACGTAGACGTGATCGCCGAAGGAGACGATCGACGAGCTCGAGCCGACGGGGAAGTCGCGCAGCGGAAACGGCGGCGCGAACGACGTCGTGTCGTACGTCAGCAGGCCGGAGTCACCGGCCGCGGCGTAGAGGCGGCTGCCGGTGTTCACGAGAGTGCTGGTCCGGTTGACCGTGCCGGATGACGTCGGGATGGTCGTCGAGAAGATGGCGGCCGGCGACCCGGCGATGGTGAAGTCGTACGCGCGGACGTTGCGGTCGTTCGCGGCGATGAAGACGGCGTCACCGGAGATCTGCGCCACCGACGTCACGCCGAACGGGAACGTGGCCGCCTTCACCAGCGAATTCGGATCGCCCGCCCAGAGCTCGGTCTGACGCGCGTCGCTGACGTAGAGCTTGCGGTTCGCGGTGCGCACCGAGGTGATGCGCGGGATCGACGACGCCAGCGTGCCGATCTTCTGCGGCAGTGACGGGATGGAAAGGCTGAAGACTTCGACGCTCGAGCCGGCCGCCGCGAAGAGCGAGTTGTCGATCAGCGTGAGTGACGTGACGGCTGCGCTGCTGGTGGCCAGTGTCTTCGCGTTGGTGAGCGACGTGCCGCCGTCGAAGAGCTGATAGTCGATGAGGCCGTTCTGTGTCGCTGCATACGCATCGAGTGGCGTGACGAGGAGGTCGTTCACCGGCGCGCCGGCATCGACGCTGCGCATGAGCTGCAGCACGCGGCCGCTCTTCCTGACGACGTCGATCGAGGAGCCGCTGCCGGCATACGCCAGCCCGTTGGCCGCGCGAACGACGCGCGTCGTCCCCGGCAGCGCGATCGAGGCTACGAAGAGCGGCGGATCGACGCTGCGGTCGTAGAGCGAGAGGCCGTACGACGTGGCCGCCCAGAGGTCATTGCCGTCGACGGAAATATCGAGAACGGAGAGGCGAAAGGGATCGCTGTAGACGGGGGCGTAATTGCACTGGGCGCCGAGGGGAAGGACGAAGACGAAGGAGAGGAGGAGGCACACCCACGCTCGCATTGCATTTAGTTTATCCCGAGCGCAGCGGATCGTTGGGTGAGCCCGAGTGAATTCCGAATTCCGAATTCCGAATTAAGAATTCGCGGATCGGTCATTCTGAATTCGGAATTCGGAATTCGGAATTCTTCTACCTCTCGGCATGAACTGATCCCCAAAGATCCAACCGCACCGGCACAGCGTCATCCACAGTCACGAGGATGTTGTGCGGGACGTTGATGGCGAAGTCGGGCATTTTTACGGTGAAGTGCGAGGTGGCGTGAATGCGGCCGTCGGGGATCAGCACGACGCGGACGGGGATGGTCATCCGCTTCGTGACGCCGTGCAGGGTGAAGTCGCCGGTGACGTTGACGTCGGCCGGCTGGTTCGGCCCGACCGGCGCCGCTGCGCTGACGCTCACCGACTTGAAGCTCGCCGTCGAAAACTTGTTCGTCTCCAGGTAGCGCTCGCGCATCTCTTTGTTGCGGAGGGCCACGCCGGTGTCGAGCGAGGCCATGTTCACGGTCACCTGCACGCTCGATGCGGACGGATTGGCGCCGTCGGCGACGATCGTCCCGCTAACATCGCTCGTCTTTCCGTCGAAGCTGTCGTACGTATCCTCGGCATGGAACTCGGCGACATTCTTCGCGTTGGGGCGGATCTCGTACGTCTTCGATTGCGCGAAGAGCAGCGGTGCGCAAGCGGTGACGACGGCGATGGCAAGGAGGCGCTTCATGCGCGGCGAAAACTTCGCTCACCGATCGCCGATTCCGGCCGTGCGTAACGCTTTGCGAACGTACGACGGGTGGGGGACGGCGGCGAGCCCGGCGGGAGGGATCCACGCATAGTCGCCCCCTGTCATCCTGAGCGCAGCGAAGGACCCGCTCGCCATTCGCGAAGCGGTGCGGAAGGACCCGCTTGCCATTCGCGAAGCTGTGCTTGCCATTCGCGAAGGGGGTCCTTCGCCGTCTTCGCGGCTCAGGATGACATGCGCGGCGAATACTTCGAACGTAATCCGCCGATTCGTCACCGTGTGCCGGAACGTACCGAGTCGCTTCGTCCGCGTCACCTCCAGCGGCGGTGCGCCGAAGAGGGACGAATCGCCGTGCGGGAGGTGGAA
>Ga0070707_100006171_pt1 | contig 11165 bp, 7 predicted proteins | sample KBSK5502metaG_FD_65468 | JGI IMG/M metagenome (GOLD analysis project Ga0070707, IMG submission 65468) | Corn, switchgrass and miscanthus rhizosphere microbial communities from Kellogg Biological Station, Michigan, USA - KBS K5-50-2 metaG | ecosystem: Host-associated > Plants > Roots >... | reverse complement strand
TTTAGAAAGAGCAGCGAAAAACCGAGAAGGAAGAGAAGGGCACCCTTGGCGATCTTAAAAAGCGCAATGATTTTGAGATAACGAACACGCCGCTCCCCCTGTAAAATGGCAGGAACGTGCGCCGGATCGCTCATCGTCGAACTGTTCGCCGAAATTGCGTTATTCCGCAACGATGGGATTCTCGCGACAACAGACCTCGAGCTTGTTGCCGTCCGGATCTTCGAAAAAGAATGCGTAATAGCCGGGGCTGTAGTCCGCGCAAACTTCCGGGCCTTCAAGATTTTGACCGCCGTTTTCGCGCACCAGCTCCGCGATTTTATCGACGTCGTCACGCGTCTCAGCCCAGAAAGCAATCCGGGTTCCATTGGGCTGGTGATGTCGATCTTCGGTGAAGCCGAAAAACTCCGTCGGCTTGTCGCCGCCGGCGCTATAAAATGTTCCCCACGTTTCGTCCGACCGATCGCACCTAAACCCGAGCTCCGGCAGCAGCTTTCCGTAAAACCCCATCGCCCGTCGAAAGTCTTTTACCCGCAAATCAATGTGATCAAGCCGTCGAGTTTTCATTTTAGGAATGTCGATTTTCGAGTTCGCGGCGAACCATCAACTTCGGTGCCGGACTGAGGTTTAATCAGCCGCGCACGCTTTTATATCAGTGAATCACTGTCGTAGCGCAACATCCAGAGTCACATCTTCGGTCCCCGTGAATCCAGAGCGCCTTCTGCTGCATTGCTTCAAAGGGCTTGCGTAGACCCCGCAAATCAGCGCGGTGACAAATCGATTCTACGGATGAAGTGCTGAAAATAACCAAGCAGCAACGGCAGTTACCCGACACTTCAGGTCGTCCTCGAGTTTCCCGCTGCCCGCTCGGTGCTCCCTGCTTATTCCGATTGGACCGCAGATTTGTCTGGATTTGTGTAGGTCTACATCCTACATATATTTCAGGTTGAATACTACGCCTGGGAAACCCCGATCAACTTTCGCCCAAAGTGCAGCCCCCAACGCTTTCGGAGCTGCTTTTACAAAGGACCGGAAGTCCGCTCTTGCACCGTTAGCGTTGCCTGGGTGTTCTGACGAATCACTGATAACTCATTCGCCAAAGGATGAGTCCGCCGCGGCCGATAGCACGGTTCGCGTCCGCGAGGTGTGTGCTTTCACGCTGCGAGAGCAAATTGATCCGACGCGGCTCATCCAGGTAGCGAAATTGGCGAAGATCGAGAGCATCCATCTGCCGCTTTTGGCGGTCGGTTCTGGAACCGGAGATACCTTTGATACGCGACCTACTCTTCAATTCGACCCAGGCGGAGTTGGTTACAATGATTCCAGATTTGGCGAGATTAATCGGTCTTGGAGTCAGTCTGCACCGACTACAAACTCACGGTTTCCTTTTCAGTACCCGGTTGGAAATCCACCGCCCGCCGCGCAGTACACGTTTCGAAAGACGCTCCAATTTAATCCGCGAGGCGAATGCAGCATCAATAGCACGTACAGAATGCGGCGCGTCGTGGAAATTGGCCTTCAGCCCACACACGGCAATGTCACGGACAATAATACACGTGCGGGATACCGTAGTCAGCTTGGGCGGGCGTTGTCGGAGCATTTGTCGCGCTCGTGAAAATCGTGGCGATGCCCAAAGGAGGAAAGCCCTTGTCCGTTGGCATCCTCGGGTTCGACGGTCTGAACGCCCTTGATTTTACCGGTCCGCTCGAAACGCTCGCCGTCGCGGGCGTGGATGAAACGAAACAAGATTCATCACATTATTATGATGTCAAAATCATCGGAGTAACGGGGAAAAGCTTTATTTCCGATTCCGGGATCGTCTTCCGGGCACAAGAGACACTCAGCAACCTGCTGACATTAGATACCCTCGTTATTCCCGGCGGCTCGGGGATGCGACAACGGAGCACAACTCGAACGATCGAGAATTGGCTTACTGCGAGAGCGGCAGACATCAGGCGGATTGTCTGCGTTTGCAGGGGCATCTACCCGGTAGCGGAAAGCGGTTTACTAAATGGACGCAAGGTAACCACCCACTGGAAATTTGCGCAAGACGTCAGTAGACGCTTTACGAAGCTGCGCCTAGATCACACGTGCTCGTTCGTCAAGGATGGGCCTTTTTACACGTGTGGCGGCGGAACGGCGGCAATCGAGATGACCTTGGCGTTGATCGAAGAGGACTACGGCTCGCGTCTCGCTCTTTCCATCGCTCGAGAACTGGTTATGCGGCTGAGACCGCCCGCGGGGCCCGAGAACTCGCTGGCTTTGGATCTCTCCCAATTCGAGTGCGGGCCGATGGATCGGTTGGCCGATCTTCCGGCGTGGATCGGTGCCCACCTAAGTGAAAACCTGTCCGTCGAGGCGCTCGCCGATAGGACGTGTCTATGCCCACGTCATTTCAGCCGGGTCTTTAGAACTACATTTCATGCAACGCCGGCTGCTTTTGTTGAACAGATCCGCTTGGATGAAGCCAGACGCCTGTTGTTAGTTCCCCGAAACCGAGTTGAGAATGTGTCTCGTGCGGTCGGTTTTAATAACGCCGACTCTTTCCGGCGCGCCTTTCGACGTTCATACGGTGTTAGCCCGACTGAGTATCAAAAATATTCGCGGAATCGGGTTTCAAACACTACACGCGAACAGAGTCCTCGGCGCGTGCTCCAGCGAGCACTCTTTCGATGAGTGAAGTAGAGAACTGCCTGGCTGACTGCTCACTCTCGTCCCTGAACAAAAAGGGAATATTTCTTTGCTAGTATTGAGCTATTCCTAGCCTGGCGAGCTTTTGTTACGCATGAGAGCGATTTGACGCTGCAAGACATGCTGGCTTTTGGTCGGCGAGGTAGCTGCTCGGTCGAGCGCCGAATTTTCGTTCGAACGCACGTTGGAATGCGTCCGAATCCTTGAAACCAACCGACTCCGAGACCGTACGAAGCGTCTTCTGCCGCTTTGCGAGCCGCCGACGGGCTTCATTCAAACGAAGGTTCTGCACAAAATCCCTTGGCGGCTCTCCGAACACGCTTTTGAATACTTTGCTGAAATGATTGGGACACATGCACGCTCGTTTTGCCATAACTTCTACCGAAAGATCGGCATGAAGATTTCGAATAACCCAGGCAATTAAGTCGGAGAACCGGTTGACCGGATGATTGTCGAAACCGAGAGTCTCGGACGGGAGTTCCTCCTGATCTTCCTTTGTGAGCCGAAGACTGAGCTCTTGTTCTACCGATTGCGCGACGTAGGGGCCGTAGTCTTCCTGAATCATCGCCAGAGCTAAGTTCACGCCTCCGCTAAGCCCGGTGGCGCTGTAGTATGGGCCGTCGCGAATAAATGGCTTTCGATGGTCGATTTTTAGCCGAGGAAATCGTCGCGCCAGATCCCACGCAAACCGCCAGTTAGTAGTTACCTCTCGCCCGTTCAGCAAACCCGTTGCGGCTAGGGCGTAAACTCCCGTGCAGACGGCGCCGATGCGCCGGGTGTCATTGACGCGCTTCAAGATCCAGCCTCCTACTTTATCATGAACTTCTGCGCGTAGAATGCCCTGACCCCCGGCGACAATAATCGTGTCGAGCTCCGGCGCAGTACTCAAAGTTGCCTGCCCTTCGAACAACAGACCAGTTTCCGTGCGGAACCGGTCTGAAAAAGCGCCAATGATGCGGACTTCGTAACACGGGATACGATTGCCATAACCATCGTCCAAAGCGGCAGCGGCAAAGCTGTCGGCGGGTCCGACTAGATGTAATGCTGTAACTTGGTCGAACCCAACTATCCCGACGCATCGCGGCCTAAGGACCGAGGCTCGGTCACGAAGCTTTGTCATGCAAATGCCAAAATAGTTGATGACATGTAGAGGCAGTAGGACATCAAGCCGACAATATCAGCCATCCGCTTCTCCACCATCCAGCCTAATAACATCAGTGGCAAGATCGACAACAGAGCGCCAACGAGTGGTATCCGACCATTCGAGCCGGCATTTCAGGTAGAAGTAGTTTGAGGAGCCACTCGAAAATTACTCGCCGGCTAGTCCATCGGAAGTCTGTAAACGTCGGGTTTATGTCCTCACCATTCAAATGATGGCTTGATAGCTTCGTCGCAAATAGCAGCAGCTGCACGAGAAGATGCAGTCGCAATCTTAACCAAAGCCATGGAGAAACAAATGACTAGAAACAGATTCAAGAGATTCGGATTGATTCGCTTTGCTATCGTAGCAGGCGTCGGATTGTCTTTCATCGTCGCGACGAGCGCGCGCGCGCAAAACGTAGGTGCACCGCCGACGGGCCCCGGTGCGGGTGCTCCCGCTGCCGCCGGCGCCGGCGCTGCCGCAGGACAGGCAGCTGGTCCTGGCGCCCAAGCCGAAGCTGAGCGTGTCATCGTGACCGGTTCGAACATTCCGACCTCCGAAGAAGTCGGTGCGAACCCAGTCTTTAGCCTCAACCGCGACTTGATCAATAAATCAGGACAAGGCACCACCGTGGAGCAGCTTCTCAAGAGCCAGCCGATAGCGAACTCGAACGCTGGCCCGGTCAATAATAACGCCACCAGCCAGGGCGGGCCCGCCGGCACAGCTTCCCTCGCGCTGCGCGGATTCGATCCCGGCGCCACGCTTACTCTGGTTGACGGCCGCCGCGTCGCACCGTATCCGGGATTTGCGAATTCCGGAGGCGCGTTTGTGGATTTGCTTACCCTTCCGATTGCGGCGGTTCAGAATATCGAAGTTCTGAAAGACGGTGCTTCGACCACCTACGGAGCCGATGCGGTTGCGGGCGTGGTTAACCTCAAGTTCTATAAAGAGTACCGTGGCGCCCAACTGACCTTGTATTACGGCGACACCCTGGATAAGGATGCTGGTCAGTACAACGGCGACATTCTCTTTGGAACAGGCGACGACAAAACGAGCATTGTCGGTGACATCTTTTTCTTCCACCACAACTCAATGTTCAACCACGATCGCGGCAACTCGGCGAAGCCGCCGTTCCTGAGCTCGAACACCAGCCCATACAATCTTCAGGTGAGCCAAACGGTAGCCGCAGCTGCGGGCGCGAACCCGGGGCTTCCAACGTTCAGCGGAAACTATTTTATTACCCCGCCAACCGGTACGAACGGACTCGCTCCGGCCAGTGATTACGTCCTCGGGGCGCAACACGCTGATAAAAAACACCCGGGTTTTTTTACCTCAAGCCGAGCCAGACAGGTGGGCGGTGTGCTGCCAGGATTTAACTTCAATGCATTTTCGAGTTCTTATCCGGAGCAGGAACGCTGGGGCGGTTATGTGGCGTTCAACGAAAAGATCTGCGACGATCAGCTCCAGCTCTACGGCGATTTCTACTATGCCGACGTCAAGTCGCACGATGAACTGGCGCCAAACGCCACGGGCAGTTTCCAGACGCCAGGCTCTTTCACGATCTTTATCCCGCCCAATGCGCCTATCGCAGCCGGAGCTGAGCCACCGGGCACCCCGACCGCTGCGCAAGTTGGCGCTCCTCCGGGTGCCTTTAACCCGTTTAATCCATTTGGGCAGTTCATCTCGGGTGGCTCTCGTGCGCGTATTGCCGATTTCGGCAACCGGCTGTTCGACAACGAAAACGAGGCCTGGCTGACCACGATTGGTATCAAGGGCGACAAGCTCTTTGATGGGAGCTGGGGTTACGACGGAGCATTCCGATATAGCCAGATCCTGAATATTAGTCGCACCCAGGACGTCAATGGCCCGCGATACGAGCGCATTCTCAACGGTGCCGACACGCTCTTTGATCCGGTCTCGAGTGATTTCATCGGGCAAAGCACTCCCTACAATCCATTCAACGATTTCAAGGTTCCTATTCCGGCCAACGCACCGCTGATCAAATACGCGACGCTACACAGACGCGATCTCAATACGTCAAAGCTGGCGACATTGGATTTGAACATTTATACGACGGACCTGTTTGATTTGCCAGGCGGTCCGGTCGGACTTGCCTTAGGCGCCTCGTTTAGCCGGGATTCGTATACCATCAATCCGGATGACCAGGGCAACCTGATCCATCCACAGGAACTCGGCGTCGGCGGGACCCACGCTGTGCACGCCGGCCGCAAGGAGTTGGCGTTCTATGGTGAAGTACGCGTTCCGATCTTCGGCCCCGAGCAGGGTATTACTGGTCTCCATTCTCTGGAGTTTGACGCTGGCGCACGTTTTGAGGACTGGAGGAATAACGACACGAATGCTCTAGTCCCGAAGGTAACGATGCGCTGGCAGCCAATTGATGAACAGCTCACCATCCGCAGCACCTGGGGCGAAGGCTTCCTCGAGCCGTCGATGGGTCAACTGTACGGACCGACATTTTTCGCCCTTGGGCCAACGGTGTTCAATGGCGTGACGAATCCGGTGACGGGTGTCGACTTTGCCGCCCAAGGAATACAGTCCGAAACGCAATTGGAGCTGCAACCGAACAAAAATCTTGCGCCTGAACATGACCGTACCTGGACTGGTGGTTTTGTCTGGACGCCGAAATGGATCCCGCCACAGTATGGAACGTTCACGTTCTCGGTCGATTTCTGGGATGTTGAGCGGACCGGCGTAATCATGCCGCTCGCACCTCAGGCCCTCGTCAACGCATTCAACAAGGAACAGGCGGCTGGCACCACGACGCCGAAAGTCGCTCCGGTCGTCAGTCCTAGCAAACCGGCGGTTACTCAACCTGCGCTCTTGTTTGATCCGGAATTGAACTTCAACGGTGTATCAACCCCGTGGCAAAACGGTGGGCGCATGACCGGACGCGGCGTGGATCTCGAGCTCAATTACCAGATCCAAACCGGTTTTGGAACCTTTACGTCTTTGACCCGTGCGACTTACCTGGAAGACTTCATGTTCGGTTTCAAGGGGGATTTCCGAGGCTGGCACGTCGCGGGCCAGTCTAATAACGACGTCATCGAAGGCGCGTTCTTCGGCCAGGTGACCGGCGGCGATGGCTGGATGCGATGGAAGGGAACAGAGCTCGTCGACTGGACTTGGAAGAACTGGGACCTGAACTGGACGGTGCATTACCTTGATGGGTTCCGGGAAGAAATCTTAAGAAAAGGGCTAAACCATCAGCCAGTTGATGGAGTTGAAAAACTGCACTATGTCAACGCGACCTGGTTCAACGACGCACAGCTATCCTACACTTTCCTCTTCGCGCCTCCGGTGGAGTCCCAACCCGTGGCAGGGTACTCCAAAGGTGGCAAGGAGGTTATCAAGAGCAAGGAAGGCAAGGAAATTGAGAGCACGGCCGCGTACTCGATGCCCTGCTGGAAAACCGTCTTGAACAACACGACCCTCACCGTGGGAGTGCTGGATATATTCGGCGAGGATCCGCCTACAGAGATTGGGTTCGAGTTCGGCAATTCGACTAAATACCCGGGATTCAACTACGACAACTTGGGGCGGTTCGTCTATGGCAAGTTGACCAAGAAGTTCTAAGCACAGGCCGAACTTTAGTTCATAAGAGGAGGCCCCGAACGCTTTCGGGGCTGCCTTTTTGTCCTTCACGATCTTCAGATCGCGTGATTAGCGTAGATTGCGGCAGCGACTGCGTTGTAGCTTGTCCGTGGCGCCCGCAGTCGTCGCAATCTTGGTTTATTTTGGGAGCTCGTTGTGAGAATGCAGGCAAAGAAGATCTCGAACACTGTGCCGCTCACACCAGACGAGGCCGAACTGCGTGGCGAACTGATTGCCAATGTGCGAGTTTTGGGCGGCGAAATCGGCGAACGAAACATGGGATGCTATCCGCAATTGATTAGCGCCGCCGCTTTCATCGAGGATTCGTTAGGCCGGGGCGGGTTGCAGCCGCGCCGTGATAATTATGAGCTTTACGGACGTGCCTGCTATAACATCGAGGTGGAAATTCCGGGCACTCGTCCGGAGATTCTTCTCATTGGCGCGCATTACGATTCCGTGCTCGGCTCACCCGGCGCGAACGACAATGGCAGCGGAATAGCCGCAATGCTCGCGCTGGCGCGCCGGTTTGCCGCAAGACCAACAACGAAGACGCTGCGGTTCGTCGCGTTTGTGAACGAGGAGCCACCGTATTTTCTGACAGAGCAAATGGGAAGCTTTGTTTACGCGAACCGGTGCAAAGTCCGCGGCGACCAGATCTCCGCCATGATCAGTCTGGAAACAATCGGCTATTTCTCCGATGCGCCCCATTCGCAAACCTATCCAGCGTTAGGGCTGGGCGCGTTTTATCCTGCGGTCGGCAACTTTATCGGATTTGTTGGCAACCTTCCCTCGCGCGCACTGCTGCGTCGCCTCCTCACTCTCTTTCGTCAACACGCAAAGATTCCGTCCGAAGGGGCCGCGCTTCCATCGTTTATTCCAGGCGTCTCGTGGTCGGACCAATGGTCGTTTTGGCAACACGGTTATCGTGGGATCATGGTTACAGACACGGCGCCGTTTCGTTATCCGCATTATCACCGCGCCACCGACACACCCGACAAGCTTGATTACGATCGGTTCGCGCTCGTGGTCAGTGGAATTGAGAAAATGATCCAAGGCTTTGACTGAGGACTGGACCGGAAGCCACAGTAAGCAAAGCTGTGGATTTTAGTGGTGATCCTGTTTCGGCAACAACCACTCGAGAGCGCCATGCAAATCTGCCAGGGCTGCGCCTTCTATTGGGCTGTTGTGAGACGCCCCGCGCAACGCGATCACGCGCTTCTCGCCAGCATAGGCGTCGACTACCAATCGGTGAAAACGGGGCGCAACCACCTCATCTCTTTCCGCGAGCAAAAAAATGGCAGGCGCGTGGACCCTTTTCGCGTTCGCAATGCTGTCGAGGTCTCGTGGGACCTGCAACGCAATCGGCCCGGCCAACAACCAGAGATTCCACCAGCCGAACTGACGCAAAATCATTTCGCGCAGCGCCGGAGGGTTGTGCAAAATTAATCCGGCGACAGGGCGGTTTGCAGCGATATGAAGTGCGGCGGTGGCGCCAAGACTCGCGCCAAAGACAACAATCGGGTGACTGCTTGCCTCGTGATGTAGCGCGTCGAAAGCGGTGAGCGCAGCGGGACCGATACGGGCCAATTTTGCTGGACCGGTGCTACCGCCAAATCCGGGATAATTCATTCCCCAAATTTCTACCGCTCGGTTGCCCCACATTTCTGCCTCGTCCGCCGTCCAGCGCTCCGCGCGATCCGCATTGCCGTAAAACCGCAGAACATACGTATCCGCGTGGCCATTCGCTTGCACGAGCTGGGATTTTGCCGTCCATAACTCGAGTTTGCCGTTCTCGAACGGAACCGTTTTGCGAACCGCTCCGTGTGCATCAATTCGCGAGATAGTTGGGAAAAGAATCAAATGATCGGGCAAGCGCCCAAAAAGAATCACAGCAAAGTATACGACGACGATTACGAGCAGGCGCCAAGGTCTAGGGAAAATCTTTAGTCTCATGTCGTCGGCTCAGCGCAAAGCTTGTGTCGCCGCAAAAAAATCGGCTAATCATTGCTCCGGTTTAGGTAGGAATCGCGACATGATTGCGAGCAACGCAATCACGACAAGCGCCAGCGCCGCCCAAAAAATGTAGCGGCCAGATCGAGTAAGCGTTTCGCCGACGCGTTCGGCCTTTGAGGAAAGATTTTCTTCACTGCCCGGGATGACAATGGCGCGCTCTGCGCGCAGGAGCTCGCCAGACACGAGACTGAGATCGTAGCGCGGAACGCTCGCTTCGGGATTGCCGTAGTAGAGCCAGATCGGCTTCGCCGGGTCTGGAGCGGCTTTGAACACGACACGTGTCACCGGATGGTAGCAGCGGAATTCGCGCAGCTCGATTGGAGGATTGTCGCCGTTATCTGTGTCCAGAAACAACGTGTCGCTTTGCGGCCACTCCTTGAGGTCAATAGCGAAGTCGTGTTTTGCTATAGGTGGCGTTTGGTCCCACGTAGCGCGGCCGAGCTCGCAAGGAAATTTGTCTCCGCGTTCGTCGCTGACTTCTTCCCATAGCCGCATCTCGCGATGGAAAAGCGGTGAAGAAGACGTGCAAACAAGCCGCGTGATCGGCAACGCAGTCTGAGGCATTTTTAGCAACCAACGCGAGAGCGTGGGTTTCTTCGGATCGTTAGCCGCCGCGGCATCCAAATGGATCGGCCGCGACATGGATGTTCGTTCCAACAGAAATGGAATCTGGCGCTCTGCGCGGACGATCCGGATGTCCCGTTGATCAGGCAGCGCATGGGCGAGCAGCTCGGGATCTAGCTCAACTTGTTGCACGCCATTTTGAGTGAGCGGGAGAGGCTTGCGGAATTTCCACTTTTCGACGTTGATCTTTACTCCTGTCAACGTGAGCGCGGCGAGCGCTTCGGGCGCTTTGTAGTTCGGGTTGGAAGCTAGGGGTGATGGAACGACTTCCAGCGCGCTCGCATTTTTTAGCTGCTCGCTTAACGCGGAAAGATCGTAGCGCGGCGCGACGCATTGCATGTTGCCGCTGAGAAGCGAGTAATGGCCGGCCTGATTTGCGAAAAAGATTAGTCGAACAGGCCGGCGTTCGCCGCGGACAGCGGCGATCGAAAGCGGTGGACTATCCTCGTTTCGAATCAGCACGAGCAATTCGCGTGTGTGGATTTGCAACTCGACGGGAATATCCAGGCGCGCTTCGCTTTTGCCGTTCACGTTCACGCGATAGATCACCGCGTCGGCGATACTGCGCTCGCGGATGCCATCGTCTCCGATTTCCGGCGCAGCGAGAGTGACAGAGCGCGTGAATAACGACTCGCGCGTCTCAATGTGCAGCGACGCCAAAGTGAGATTCGCCGTGCCGAGATCGACATCGAGCCGGGTAACGCCGAGACTTTCGTCGCGCGATTTGATCGCGATCGGCACCGCCTTCACCGGCGCGGTTGCGCGGGCCTTGTGCAATTGCGCGCCAGTGAACGGCACCGGTTCCGACCGCCGATCGTCAATCGTGAGTCGCAAGAATTCCCACGCGCCTTCGGCGAATGACACGTGCGGTTTCGTTGCGCCATCGGGAAACTGAAAGATCGGCGCGCCCGCGGCGAGCCTCTTCCAGTTCGCGCCATCGTGCGATCCATCCACGTCCACGGCTTTGACGAATCGCTTGGCCGGCGTTTCAAGAGTCACGCCGGCGATAGGCGCGTTGACTCCTGTTTTCAAAATGAGCCGGGTCACGCCGGTTTCGAGTGTGCTGCGAAATTCTTTTGGCCGCAGC